>ERZ1292625.117-Hain-H41-01um-R1-117-length-129106-cov-33_pt1 | contig 110570 bp, 106 predicted proteins | sample MGYA00564400_ERZ1292625 | MGnify/ENA primary metagenome ERZ1292625 (study PRJEB36523, sample SAMEA6512639) | groundwater metagenome | collected 2019-01-08 | study: AquaDiva: Metagenomics assemblies of 32 groundwater samples
AAGAGCATGACCGTCGCTATCCGATCCGACTGATGTGCCGCACGCTCGCCGTCTCAGCGGCGGGCTATTACGCGTGGCGTTCCCGGCCTGAGAGTGCCCGGTCGGTGAACACCCGCACCCTGCTCTCGGCTATTCGAGTGATCGACCAGGAGTCCCGTGAGACCTACGGCAGTCCCAGTATCTGGGACGCGCTGATCAAGCAGGGGCATTGCGTCGGCGAGCATCGCGTCGCTCGGCTGATGCGTGTCGAAGGGATCCGAGTCAAGACCGTGAAGAAGTGGCGAACCACCACGCAGTCGAATCCCCGGTTGCCCGTGGCCGAGAACACCCTCAATCGCCAGTTCACGGTGGCGCATCCCAACCGGGTGTGGGCCGGGGACATCACCTACGTGTGGACCACAGAGGGCTGGCTCTACCTGGCCGTGATCCTCGATCTGTACTCGCGCCTCGTGGTCGGTTGGGCGATGGGCCACCGGCTGACCGTGGAGCTGGCTGAGCAGGCCCTCACCATGGCGCTGGCGAACCGGAACCCACGGGCCGGGCTCCTGCACCACTCGGATCGCGGCAGCCAGTATGCCGCCACGCGTTACCAGCTGGTGCTCACCACTCACGGCATCACCGCCAGCATGTCGAGGCGAGGGAACTGCTGGGACAACGCCTGTGTGGAGAGCTTCTTCGGGACGCTCAAGCGTGAACTCGTGTACCATCGGCACTACGCCACCCGTGAAGACGCGAAACGGGATATCTTCGAGTACATTGAGGTGTTCTATAATCGGAAGCGCCGGCACTCGACCCTCGGCTATGACTCCCCAGCCGAGTATGAAGCGAGGACGGCAGTGGCTTAACCCGGTGTCCACGGAATTGGGGGAAGGTCATCGCGCAGCTTTGGTGGGAAACATAGGCCAGATCGCTCCGACGCCTTTCTGGTCTATCCTGACGGGGAGATCCCCCGTGCGTCGGATAGTCTTCTGGCCCCTCTGCCTGGGCTCAAGGGTGACAGTGTTTCTCTCTATTCTTGAACGCTCAACCGGTAAGCTCTTCAGCTATCTGCTGTACTCATGCATGGCACCACATCACTCTTCCGTCTCCTACCAAGTTCCACTTGTGAGGGTATCCCAAAATCCCTGTATCTCGAATCGAGAGGTATTGCCCAAGTAGCGGTGCACGCGCAAACCCAACTCCACCCATCTTGCGCTTCATGTTTCCCCTGACTACCCAATCGGCTGACATCCCCCTCTTTCGAGGGGATTTCTCCCCATAGTGAAGGATTTACGCCAAAAACCGTTGGTGTGAAAATCCGGTATGAGCAAAGGAGAACTGCATATGACGATCAGCCAACGATTGCCTCAGACTGTAGCTCAATTGTGTATGTGGTTTAAGCCAATTTCGTGCAAGTTTGTGGCGCTACTTACTGAACAGAAGATTGACGAGCGAGAGAAGAGCGTGTTCTGTAGCGCTTTGATGGTGGGTGCTGTAGTCGGTCTCAGTTCTCCAATAACAGCGTGGACTGCAGATCTGTCGTCTCACGAGCAGATGAAACCTCGGGCGATTGTGGCAGCTGGCATCGGATATGAAAATGCCGAGACGTCGAAGCTTACCGTAAAAACGTACGATGCGGAGAGTGGCGTAATCCTCACTGATGAAACATTTGATCTGGATGTGAGAGAAGATGATGCGTCAATGGATAGCGCGCCTCGTGAACGGATTTTTGCAGGCGGAGTTGGTCCGGGAGGTGATGGACTTTCATCCTTTACGCTCCGAGCCTATGATGCAGCCACCGGTAAGTTTCTCTGGGAAGGTAAATTGAATCTCACCACTGGAAACCATGAAGCCGGTTCTCCTTACCAAGTTGCAGCCCATCTTGTTACGCCACAAGCTACGGTAACCCGTATCCGCAACCAAGAGCCTGTTGATGGTCAACCTCAGTTTTCTCTTCGTGCTGTTGATCAGGCAACCGGACAGCTTGCATGGACCGATCATTTCTCAGCCGGAGTCTTTGCGCGTACAGAACATGTAAATAGAGCTGTAGTGGGCCAGACAGAAGAAGTGGCAACTCCATCGCAACAGATCGAGTTTCGTATTCGAATGATGGATAGTCAGGGGCGACAGGTAAAGTGGGAAGATACGATCGAGCCTGCTGTAGAGGAAACAGACCGGGCAGCTAGGCATGATGCTGCGGCTGAGACTCTTCCGGTTTGGGTTGGCGAGGAAGAGGATGAGATGAAAAGAGAATCAATCTGATCAGGAAAGAAGATGTTAATCTGTTGATGGACGATATAAGACTTCTGCAAGTCAGCCTTTCTTTTCGTGATGCTGTAACTGATCCTCCCACCCGGACTGGAATTGCTCGTACGACAGCGAGAGTTGCGATTGCATTGCTGCAGAGAGAGCCTGCCTTGCTTTGAGATGCAGAAGAAGTTCTCGCACTCGAGACATGCCGAAGCGGTCAATTAGATAATGCACCGCCGAGTTTGCTTCTAGATAAGCCACGGTCGCAGCATCGCTGGACAGTCCTCCCCAGTCCCCTTCTAAAGCAGGCAGAGGGATTAGCGTAAACTCCTGCTTCATAATCTGATCGAGATCTGACCACCGATCCCCGGATAATTCCATGGCCAAGCCTTCATTGAGCCATGTTGGGATGGCACTGCCAGCGGAACCAAATTGGTCGTACAGGAGGGCGTGTACGAACTCGTGTCGCAGTACGCGTGAGAGCCAGGCACGGTCTGCCAAGGCATCCTGTGCAGGAACGTGGATGCGCCCGAGCACAGGATCGAAGAGTCCATCAGCCCACACGGGGCTGCTCGTCGTGCTTTGAAACGTGGACTTAGCGTGCAAAACAACGACAATGGTCTTTGATGGAAAGTGCCCAAATTTTTGTCCGATCTCTCGATAGGCCTCTTCAAGGATCTCCAACACTGCCATCGAGGTTGTTTGATCGGCGTCCCCATCGAACTTCACGGTGAAGTGCGTACTACCTCGGCTGGTAAGGCGCGTTTCGCTTTTCTCTGTTCCCCGGACTTTGGCCGTAACCGTCTGTAGATAGGATTGCACCGCTGGATCTTTGCCTGCGCGAGCGATAGCGTGATCGAGATGGCGGGCCGCTTCTCCGAGCTGATCCCGTTCTTGAAAAAGATTGGCCAACGCCAAATGAGGGAAGGGCTCGTTCGGGGCGAGAACAACCAGCTGTTCCAGGAAGTTCTGTGTCATGGACGGATCGCGCAATTCCCAGTAGGCATGAGCGAGATTTAGTTGGACGACGGGATTCTTGGCATCGAGTGACGCAGCTTTCTTGAAGGCCTTAATCGAGACGGCAGTTCCGCCATGTTTTTCCTGTTGAATACCAAGATTGTTCCAGAGGATGGAAACGTAGGGACGCGTGGTATCGTTGCTTGTGATGACGGCTGGTAAATCGACCAGTTTCGTTTCTGCGGTATCGATGTGTCCTTTTTCGATCTCGTCGCGAATCGCCTCCAATAGTTCATGATGCGTCGTCTTTGGGATTATACTGGGATCAATCAGGCGAGTTTGTTTAGGCACAAATTCTGGTGAACCTTCATGAAGTGGTGTTGGCGGTTCTCCTTGAAAATCTTCCACCGCAGTATTGGGCTGGTCCGGTGGCGGCGTAGGTAAGTAGGTCGGCTTGAACCAGGCTTGATAGACGACGAACAGTCCGATGAGGAAGGCGACAGGATACAGAATATGAAAGATATTACGACGATACATGCCGGCCCCATTTGAATCATACTCAATGTATCACCCTAGGCAAGCGCAACAAAGGATTGTCAGGAAATGAACACGTCAATAGCAGGGAAGGCTGGCGACATGAGTTATAACTGCCAAGAGCGGCGGTCTTCTTTTTCAGTCTCCAACTCGTTGAGGAGGAGGAGAGGCTGTGATACGATCCGCCACTGTGATACGGCGCTCTTCTGAGCCCAATCCCCCTGAACAGTTTCAGCAATGGCTGGACCGTGTCGCGCGTCCAATCGAATTCGCGACACGCAATGCTTTTGCGCACCTGCCGACTGTGAAAAACCTGAATCATTTTGTCTCTTCTCAGGTCATGCAGGCGCTGTCTAGCCGTGTCTATCCACGGGCGATTGAAGCGGCGTTGTTCCGGTTGCGTGAGCTGTTTCTCGAAGACCAGCAGCGACTCCCGATAGAGAGCCAGCAGCGTCGGTTGCAGGAAGCCATGGTCATTCTTAGAGTCTTACGGAAAGCTGTTCACGATCCGCCCCGGACTCGGCAGGAGGTGGAACCTATCGTTGTGCGTGATCCTGGCATGAGCGAAACTCCATCTCGGGCATGGTGGGAACAACCCATCCGTTTTGCAAAAGGAGTCGGCCCGAAGCGCACATCGCTGCTGCAACGTTTTGGGATTGAGACTGTCGAGGATGCTCTGTGGACGTTGCCATGGCGCTATGAAGATCGCTCGGTCATGACTCCGATAGGCCAGCTTGTGCCGGGTGTGCAGGCTTCGATCTGCGGCACCATTGTCCGAAGCGAGGCAAAGCGCGCCCGAAGTCGTCGTCTCACGATTCTCGACATTGTGGTGGAGGATTCAACCGGGCGTCTCCAGGCGGTGTTCTTTAACCAGCCGTTTCTCGAAGCGCTTTTCACCGTCGGGACGAGCGTCATGTTGACCGGACGGGTGGTGATCGGCGCGCAGGGATGGGTGGATACGAGGATGGAGGTCGCGCAATACGAAGTCGTAGGCGCGGAAACCGAGGCGTCGTTACACGTGGGACGTATTGTTCCGGTGTACCACGAAACCAAGGGGTGGACTTCCCGACAGATGCGCGCGTTGATGAAAGGCTTACTGGACGTGCATGCCGCCGAGGCGCAGGAGGTGTTGCCGGTTCAGCTTCGCGCCCGCTACCGATTGCTGCCCATTCAACAAGCCATTCAGGACGTACATTTTCCTCAACCTGGGACGGATGGGGGACAGCTCGATCGAGGTCTTACTCCGGCGCATCGACGTTTGGCGTTCGAAGAACTGTTTGTGCTTCAGCTCGCCTTGGCTTCGCGGCAGCGAGTCCTGAAAGAAGAGGTCAAGCAGGTGTCGTTTAATCCGAAGACACCGCTCCTCGGCAAGCTGGAGCGGGCACTACCCTTTCAGTTGACCGGAGCCCAAGAGCGGGTGGTCCGTGAAATTCTGTCGGACATGACCTCGAGCAAACCGATGAATCGTTTGGTGCAGGGCGATGTCGGGTCAGGCAAAACCATTGTGGCAGTGCAGGCGATGGTGCTGGCCTGCGGATCGGGCTACCAGGCGGCACTCATGGCGCCGACGGAGATTCTCGCTGAGCAGCACTATCGGACGATGAAGGGGCTCTTGGAATCGCTTAAGATTTCCGTGGTGCTCGTGAGCGGTGGTGGTCGCGCGGCAGCGCGTAAAGCCATTCGTGGGCAGGTAGCTTCCGGAGCTGCACAGGTCGCAATCGGTACCCATGCGATTATCCAGCAAGGCGTCACCTTCGCGAAACTTGGACTGGTAGTGGTGGATGAACAACATCGATTCGGCGTCCTCCAACGGAAGACACTCATCGAAAAGGGATATAAACCCGATGTGCTGGTGCTGACCGCAACACCGATTCCACGTACGTTGGCCATGACGGTATACGGAGATCTGGACGTTTCAGTGATCGACGAGATGCCGCCGGGCCGAAAGCCTGTGCGGACGTTTCTTCTCAACGATGGCCAGCGGGGGCGTGCCTATCAGATTCTCCGCGACGAACTGCGGAACGGCCGCCAGGCCTATATCGTGTATCCACTGGTTGAAGAATCGGAGAAGACCGACCTGCAAGCGGCCTTGCAAGGCGCTGAGCAATTGCAAGCTGAGGAGTTAGCCGAGTTTCGCGTCGGGCTTCTGCATGGCCGGATGAAGTCGGATGAAAAAGAACAGGTCATGGCATCGTATAAGAAGGGGGCAATACAGGTTCTGGTCTCGACGACGGTGGTGGAGGTCGGGGTCGATGTCCCGAATGCTACGGTCATGATGATCGAGCATGCCGAGCGGTTCGGACTGGCACAGTTGCACCAATTGCGCGGACGGGTTGGGCGAAGCGGCTACCAGTCCTATTGTCTACTGATGGCATCGGGTGGAGTGTTGTCTCGATCCGTGAAGCCGAAAGCGTCCGGTGAACCGCCAGCGGCGGCCCGGGAACGGTTAGAGGCGCTCGTGCGATCAACCGATGGGTTTGTGATCGCCGAGGCAGATCTCCGCATTCGGGGACCAGGCGAGTTTTTCGGGTTCCGGCAGTGGGGTGTGCCGGAGTTTCGTGTGGCGAACCTGGTGCGGGATGCCGATATGCTTCAGCAGGCGCGACAGGAAGCATTTGCTCTGCTGAAGCAGGACCCACAGTTGAAGACGCCGGTGCACCGCGTTCTGCGAGAAGCCATGTTGCGGCGGTGGGAATCAAAGTTGGATCTCGGGTCGGTGAGCTAATGGGACGGGGAGAAGCGCGAGATTAACGGTTAAGAGGTTGGGAGGGGAATGGGCATATTCCAGCGACTCAAACATGACGTGAAGGCGGGATTGGCGACATTGCGCCATGGCACGGCGCAGGCGGCGATCCGTGCGCTGGAAGAAACGGAGCTGCTGCGAATCCGGCTCGATATCCGCAAGTTTGACCAGCAATTGGAGGAACTCTATCGGGATGTCGGTGAACGAGCGGTTCACCTTCGCGAGGTAGGCGAACCGGTTGAACGGGTCTTGTATGATGCCGAAATCGGTCGGCTCGTGAAAGAAATTCAAGACCTCAAAGACGCACGCGAGAAACTTGAATCGGAGATCACGGAGATTCGGAGCGAGCGATGACTGACCCATCGCGCACGAAGCGTCTTGCCGGCGTGGATATCGGCACGCTCACCTGCCGGTTACTGATCGCCGACGTGCTGCCGGGCGGGCGACTGAGAGAAGTACGATCTGAGCGGCGGATTCTCAGGCTAGGCGAGGGCGTCGATCAGACCAAGCAACTGAGCGGTATTGTCATGGATCGGGTATTGCAGTGCTTCAAGGAGTGGCGAGAGATGATCGCTGCCTCTTCTGTCGATGCTACTGCGGTCGTTGCGACGAGTGCCGTGCGTGACGCAGAGAATCGTGAACAATTTCTCGATCGTGTAAAACGCGAAGCAGACTTCGAAGTTGAACTGATCTCAGGAGAAGAAGAAGCCAGACGGACCATGCTTGGTATTCGCTCTGGCTTACCAATAGGCGTGACCGAGGTACTGGCCCTAGACATTGGCGGCGGCAGCACCGAGTTTATTTTGGACAGGCCTGACCAAAATTCGGTCGTGCGCTCAATCGATATCGGCGTCGTCCGGCTGTGTGAGCGGCTCTTACACCACGACCCTCCGACCGACGAGGAACTGCATCAGGCACGCGAGTGGATCGCGAGAGAAACCAAAACAGCAATCGACGGCATGGGCAACTATCAGGCAGCCACCTTCGTCGGCACAGCAGGAACCGTCACCAGCCTAGCCGCCATGGCCCAACAACTTCCCACCTACGAGCCAGCCCGTATCCATAACTACATGTTGCACCTCGACACCATTCAAGACCTAGAACAGATGCTACTGAGCCACAAGAAAACAGACCGAGCCGGTCTCCCCGGTCTAGAAAAAGGCCGCGAAGAAGTCATCGCTGCCGGCGCGATCATTATCAGGACGATCATGGAGACGTTGGGGATGTCTGCGGTGCTTGTCAGCGATTTAGGATTGCGTGAAGGAGTGCTCTTGGATTTAGCAATGCGGACACGATGACTGAGAAGTTTTCGAAGGATCGGACGCTAGGAATGTTTGATTTCAAGATTTGTCCTCAACCCAGACCCTCAACCTATTTAGATCACACTGCTATGAAGGGGTAGAGACATGTCAGGGATCGACGACGACGATCTTCCGTTCAACACCCGACCCGACTTAAGCCCCTATCTGGTACATCTAACTAAGAAGGCCGTCGGAATTTCTGCTCTCAATAATCTCATAGAAATTCTCCAAACTGGAGTAATCCGTGGCACCGACTCATACGTAAGAGGGCGTCGGAAGGCAGCCTGTTTCCTGGATGTGCCATTTGTGGCGTTCAAGTATATCTGCTCCAAGCAGAACGCAGGCCGCTACGCATCATACGGTGTGGTTATCACCAAGACCTTCGCATACCGGAAAGGGACTCGCCCTGTGCTGTACCTTTCGGACCATGAGCAGCGTAGGCTTTGCATCCCTAAGAGGGAGCTGTGGCGGGTGGTCAAGCTTCAATACTCGAAAGACCGTTCTGTATGGGATTCCAACTGGCTTCACGAACGCGAGTGGCGTTGTCCCGATGAGTTCGAACTCCCTGACAAGATTCAAGCGGTGTTGGTCAAGACCGCAAAGGAAGCAGCTAAATTGCAGGAGATAATAAATGTAGACCCTGCGAGCTTTGCCTGTATTCCACGAAGCATCATCCCCCTGAGCGTGATCTGCCAAGGGCTGGATTCCTGAAAGCAACCGGCATTCAGTGGCAGGCCTTATAATATAGATCTCGATTTCCGATCGAACGATTCCTTTCCGTATTCTCCCTGTTACTCTCTTCAGCAGGGCGACCAGACCGTCCTTGAATGCGCGCGTCGAACGAGCACAGCCTCATCGCGCGCGTTCCGCGAGCAGGAGGACGGCCAGGCTGCCTCGTCTCCTCCTTCTGAGGCCTCGCGTTGCGCGAGCACAAAGGGCAGCTGGTTGCTTTGCTCTCTCTTTCTCTGAGAATCTGGCTTTCGTGGCGCCGCCGGACTAAAACGGATCCAGGTTGCTCCGGGTCGGGGAGTCTTGTACACTTTGCTCAGATGGCTATTGAGGAGTGCTGGACAAGGCGACGACCAGACGAAAATGCCGAAGACGCCCGGATCGCTGATAACTTGCGCCGCACGATCGAACTGACCGAACTCGGTCTGGCTTTGCGCCAGTCGGTGGTGCAGCAAGGTACCCTCGTTGGCGATGCCATGGCACAGGTCATGCGCGAGATCCGGCGCACGAAAGAGCAGGCATGGCAGCAGAGTCCTTCCTAGTTCAGGCGCTTTCCACTCTCATCACTGAATTCAATCGACGTGGCCTTCACTATGCGCTAGCCGGGGGCTGGGCATACAGCGCGCTTGTTGAACCACGGGCCACGACGGATATCGATCTGCTCATGCTCATTGAGCAGCCCACCCGTGAAGGCATTCAATCTCTGCTCACATCCCAGTTCGACTCGACTGTAGTCCATCCTGCGCCTATGGTGTTTCAGGGGATTTCAATTTGGCGCTGTGTGGGTATTCGCGGTGGGCAAGATGTGGTTATCGATCTCCTGTTGGCGGACTCGGAATATCTAAAGACGGCACTCTCCCGTCGGCGAATAATTGTCTTCGGTGAACTCAACGTGCCGATTCTGGCGATAGAGGATCTGATTGTGCTGAAGACTCTGGCAGGGCGCCTCCAAGACCAAGCAGATCTCGAAAAGATCCGGGCTCGTCAGGATGAGCTTCATGTGGACTGGAGCTACGTCGATGGGTGGAAAATTAAACTCAATCTTCGTGAGAAGTAAATTGGAAATGGACGGGGACATTCAACTCTTCCGAACTGAGTAGTCCCATCTGATGCAATGATCCCTCCAAGCTCGCTCGTTATCTTTCAAGGATGGGGGGTGATTGATCTTCCACTGCGCGCAGCTTTCTCACCCGCCCACCCACTGGCACGCCGAGACGTGCCATTTTCCCGTGCGAGGGGAGTAATCAGGCCACCCCCTCCGTCTCAGCGAGTTGACGCCATCTGCAGAACGACGTAGCCTGTTGCTGGCGCTTGAACCATAGGAGGGGGAACATCATGGGAATACAACCGTTACAAGATTGGGCACTGATTGAACCGTCGGAAGCTAAAGGAAAGACCGGCGGGGGGTTGTTCATCCCCGACACGGCGAAGGAGAAACCCGTAGAAGGAACGGTCCTGGCCGTGGGGAAGGGGCGCTGGGAAACACCGGAGGACAAACCGGGTAGTAAGCCCAAAAAGAAACAGGAAAAAGAAGAAAAAATCTTCAGGCCTACGGTCCTCAAAGCCGGCGATCGCGTTCTCTACGAAAAATACAGCACGACGGAAGTCGAGCTTGACGATAAAGAACTTGTGCTCGTCCGCGAATCCGACGTGTTGGGCTTGTTGGAATAAGGAGAAGCAAATTTCGGCAGCGGGAACTCTCGATCACCTGTTCATCGACTCCAAGACACAATAGACAGAACTGCCAGCTCCTCCGAAGCGTCCATTGTACTGGCTCCATGCGCCTGAACCAATGAGGTACGTGTTGGTTGTCTTTCTTGTTTCTCACAAATGAGACAAGCGAAAATTTTCCCTTGAATTGGTTTACGTGCCTCGTTAGACTCATCCCCCAATCACTGGGAGGAATCCCGATGAAATTTGCCCCCATCCTCGTCGCGCTCGGTCTACTCGTTTCCATCGGTTGTGCTACGCCCCCTGAGGTCAAGCAGGCGTTGGTCGCCAAAGACCAGGCCTATGCTGAGAATGAGCGGTTGATGCAGCAATACCGGGAGCTGGTTGGCAATGTGACGGCCCGGCATCAGCTGTGGTATCGCTACGTTCAAACCCGTTTGAAACTAAATTTGGCGCTGCAATGGGCGACCACTAACCCTAAACTGACTGGCGTTCCTGACGCTGAGTTGACGAAAGACGATGCTGATCTCCTTGGCCCAGAGATCATCGCTGTCGTCAATGACATGCGACTCAAACAGCTGCCCGAACGAAAAGGTCCCATCGGTCAGATGGTGTTTCTCGCGGGCACAGGCGACATGACCAATCTCGTGCAAAAACTTCCTGAACTCATTGCGCGAATCGAGCAACGCGTCGCAAAGGATTCGCAACTGTCATCCACACTCGATCTCACCGTGTTCGACCAATACCGAACGAATGTGGAGGCGCTCCGGCGCATCAATGGGGTGATCAAGCAGTATTTGGACATCGATGTCACTCTGCCCCAAGGCGATGTGCAATCACTGGCCGACGCCTTGCAAACAATACGCCGATAATATGGGCTGCCCCATTGTGTAAGGAGACGGCTATGATCGTACGACGAATCTCAATACTGTGTGTCGGCCTCATTTTGGTGAGCGCGGTGGGCTGCAACTCGATACATAGCGGTGCGGTACGCGATCTCATTCAAGTGGAAGGAGCAAAGATCGATGCGGCGCAAATGAACATTGATCTGTTCCAAAAAGAAACAGAAGCCCGCATCAAATTTTTAGAACAGGCGCGTAGCTCTTTGCAGGAAAGTTTTAAGTCCCTGCAGATGCAGGAAGCCAAGCATCAATCCGTCCTCGCCTCCTTCCGCAATATCACCACGAAGAAAGGTGAGGCCGCCTATGCGACCGCCTATTTGGTCGGCCAGATCTACATGGCGGACTTTGGGATGGAAAAGGCGGTGTGGAATCAATTCGAAGAAGACTACTGCGGCTTACGCGATACGGCCAATGCGCTGAACGACTCCTGGAAACATACCGGGGCACTCCATGCGCAGATGAAGACCTTTGCCAACAAGTCGTCCCTTGGCTCCGTTGACCCGGAGTTCGTAGCCGCCTTGATCGGTCAAGCCCCTGGGCATTCCGGTCGTATCATGGAGATCCTGGATCATTCACGGACGGTCAATGACGCGTTGGAGGAAGTGGTCGGCGCACGCATCCTGCGCGGGAGAGCCCTGGAACGTGCGCACACCTTTACGGACGACTTGGTTGACCTTCTGGACAAAATTAAGAAAGACGACGGGCAATAGGGGAGGCCACCATGAATTTTAGCATCCAAGGAGTCGTCAGTTTTTTGCAAGACAATGACAATCTCATTAAACAGCTGATGGAAACTGCTGAGGGCGCGACTCAGGAGATTGTCGGATTGGCCGGTCGTGTCGATCAGGCTCGTGGCGAAGCCAAGGTGCTGGTCGACCAATTGGGTGCAGTAGAGTTTGCTGTTGGGAAACAGGATGAGACAAAGGTTCGTCAGAAAGCACTGCTGGAAGCGGTAGCTGCCTTGCGAAAAAAGTTCGAAACCTACAAGAACGATCCTCTCAGACGCGGCATTTATGCAGCCGAGATCTCCAATCTCTACGTGCAGTTGGCCAACACGTTCAACAATGAGACCATCGCGCAGATTGTTCCCTTTAGCAGGGACGAGATCTCAACCTATAAAGACCTCATGAAGCAGGCCATTCTCGATGCGGCTTCAAGAAAAAAACGGGCTGCCACCATCAAGGCTGCTGTTCAAATCTCTAAACTCGCCATTGGGATCGCCGGGAAGCTGGCGGTGTGAGCCTGTGAGACATCGAGGAAACTGGCGGACGCTTCTTGTGTTAATCCTGGCCGGTTTGGTCTGTGGCTGCAGCCTCGAAGCAAGATCCCGCGGCCCGTTTGGGCCAGAGGATCCGTACACTGCCATTCCAAAGACCCCACTCCCCAGCCAGATCGTGACCCCTCACGTCCTTGAGTTTACCGGTGACGACGCGGCTGGGCACATTAAACCAAAAATGGCCGGCGCCGCCCTCGACGCGTCCGTGCGGCGATCTCAAAATTCCTCTGCGATTCTCACGACTGCAGACATTGCCACTTTACGGAAGGCGGCCGAAGGCGATGCCCGTGTTGCCGCACTCTTAGGCAGTCGCTGGGGGTTCATCGAGGCTGATCGATTACCGCCGGATGGCAAGATCTCGTTCGGCTGTTGTCGTGATAGCGCCCGCCTTGTCCGGCTCGTGTATTACAGCTATAGCAACAACGTCGCTGTGGACGTGCGCATGAAGGAGGCGAGTGTGTTCAGTACGGCCCGCCTCGAAGGTTATTTGCCCCCGGAAGGGCCGCAAGATGTGCAACGGGGGATCGAATTGGCCAAAGCAGATCCACGTCTTGCCGGGAAGGTCCAGCCGCTTGAAGGGCATGGACTGCTGATGCACCCAGATCGGGGCTTCTTCAGGAACGATCCGGGATACGGGCATCGCATTATTTGGATTACGTTCTCGCAAGGACAGGATGGCGATCCTAAATATTGGGCGGTTGTAGATTTGACTGAGGATAGGGTTCTCGATGCCGGAGAGGAACCGCCTCGTTCGTGAGAGGAAAAGAGAGATGAAACGAGTCGCGTGGAGTGGGTTGATCATCCTGATTGCCTTGATAGCGTCTGTGCCCTCGTTCGCAGAAACTCAGTCTGAACACATCAATTGGGGGCGCTGGAGCTTCGACTGGGAAGTTCGGGACAACACCGGCCTGGCTCTTCGAGATGTCACCTATGCGGACGAGCCGGTCCTTGCGAAGGCCAGCATGCCGGTCATCCGTGTGAAGTATGTCAAGCAGATGGTATGGTGGAATCCATTTACCTGGTTTGGGTCGCGTGCGGAAAGCGGCCGTTGTGGTCCCTTCCAGGATCGGTTGCGTTCGCAGGATCTTGTGCCGATCGTGAACTGCGGCAATCAGAAAGTCTGTGTTGAAAGCACGACCCAGAATAACGTGAAGTGGCTGGAACTCGGTGCGTATGCCCGGATCGGTGAATATCATATCTATCAGTCGTGGCACCTGTCTGAGGACGGTGAACTCCGGCCGGTCGTCCAAAGTCGCGGGTTGTCATGCAATACCGACCACGTGCATCATCCCTACTGGCGATTTGATTTCGACATCAACGGAAACGGCATGGATCAGGTGTTCGTTCATGATGACGGAGGACCTGATAGTGGTTGGGGGCCTGGCTGGCGCAAGTACACGAACGAGCGGAATGATGTAAAAATTCCCGAGACCCATAGAACCTGGTTTGTTCGCGATCAACTGAATGGACATGGAGTCTTGATTTTGCCCGGCACGGGGTATGCGCCCTTGATTGATGATGGCGAACGTGATCGGTTTGCCGACCATGACGTGGCGATTCGTCGAGCGAACGTGAGCGAAGATGTTCCCTGGGTCTTCGGAGCTCGAGGCCAGCTCGGGTACGATCAAGATAATCAGGGTGTCCAGGAACAAGATATCGTGTTCTGGTACGTCGCACACCTTCCCCACATGGCTGCAATGGGTCCGACAAAATGGCTCGCCGCAGGCCCTATTCTGCGCATTCAACGGTAGCGCGGGCTGCATGGGAATCGATTGAGTGTAGCAACGTGCGTCGGTGGTCAATAGAGTGTTAGAAAAGAGGTTTTCGCTCTGGCGCCGGCAATTTTCTCTGTCGCAGTGATTCGTTCCCGGCACACTCAGATCGGTCCGAGGGAGCTCTGCCATTTGTATAGAGTTCAGGGGTTACTTCAAGACTGCCGGTCCACCGAATTCTCTGATCCAGACAGACAGATCGAGTACTGACCCACCAAGCTCCACAAGCCCAAGGATTTCATTTCCCTTGAAGCTCGACGTTGGCATCAACACCTGCCATTTATTGCGTTGTGCCATGTGAATGGAATCTGCGCTATTGGGTATTCAGCAGTTTTTATGCATGCGGTGGAAGTTTTTCGTGCCGAAGGCCTGATCGCAACGTGCCAACGCCAGGAGGCGTATTGAAGCTGGTAGGGACTGCCAGACAGAGAGTCTCTATGACTTGTTCTGCTGGATGTGGATACGATAGAAGGTGAACTCTCCAGGCGTCACGAGCGCGACGCCGACAAGACAAATCACACGACCATGGAGAACGTCTTCTGGGGTCATGGTGGATAGGTCACAGGCTACAGCAAAGGCCTCTTGTGCTTTCTCACCTTGCAGAGCACCCGATACCCATAAGGTGCCGAGGTATCCGCGTAGATATTGGATGATTTGCATCCAGACGAGAGGCGTATTGCGTTCATACACGACCCATTGGAGTTCGTGAGCGCACCACGTCTCGAGTAGCACACTTGTGACATCGATTCCGATAGCTGAACTGGAGGGGAGTCCTGCCTCGATATGTTCGACGGATATCTGGGGGGAGCAAGGCGCGCGCATTTAGTTCTCCAGTGCGAAAGCAATTTGGTCGCCAAAGATTCTGTGAAGTCGCTGGAGGTTCTCTGGCGCGATATACAGGAACTCGACCCCCACCCGATCGTCTTCAACCCACTTCACCCGCACCAAGTCACAGACCGGGGTCGATTTCCCTTGCACATGATATATTTTCAGCCAGAGATACTGTCCTCGTACGAGACGTTTTTTCAGGCGTAGCCCGCATCCACGAAGGGACAGGTCAAGGACTTCGCCCTCAGCCATTCCTGACTTGTCTGCTACTGCGACGCGGAGACAGACCGACCTTCGATCATGCAGCCGTGGATCTTTCTGCGGCGCACAACTATCGGTTTCAAAGACAGTGGGAAGGACATTCTCCACGAATACCTCTACGTTACTGAATTGGGCTGATACCTGTGTAATAAAGCAACTATCGTGCCGAACAACTAGCAGCTAATAGGATGCGAAAGAATGGTAATTTTAGGTGCGGCAAGGTTGTAGGCATGAGGAGATGTATCAGTATAGATACATACTAGAATGTAAAAAGATACAGGCCTGGAGTTCTCTCGCCCCATTGATGAATGCTTTTCCTGCCATCAGCGAATCGTTGCACAACAAGCGCGTATCAACGGACTCGGTGCTCAAATGCCGATATTGTGTATGAGCCAAGGCCTGTTGCTATGAGTGTCTACCCTGTCTAAGTAACAATGGACCAGGTAGCACGTCACTGGTCGGAACCAGTCCCTTAGGTTCCATAAACTTGTTCTACTGGCAGCATCGTCATGTAGCAAAGAAGCCTCATGGAGACCGTGCAGAGAGTCTGAGGTGTACTCATTAGAATACAGCTAATACAGTGCCTGTTACGGAGCAGTGTGATGTCGTGGGTCAAAGTTCGTGTACCGTAGGAGAAAGGTTACTGATCGGACCACTGATTCAGTATGGATTGCGCCTCCTGATTATGAGAAGGACAGCTGAGAAAAAAGACTATGCTGTCACAGCGTTCATCTGTCTCTGCACACCCCCTTTGCCTAGCGTTGTCGTGAGTGTGTCAGAAACTCTCGTGAGAGAAATATGTTGATACCATTTTCTTGTCTTATTCGAGTGCAGGTCGAATAAGGTTGAATCATATGGATGGAGTGGCGTTGGGTGTGGCTCATCAAAAAATCTTCATGAGGGAGTTGACTGACCTTGTTGCTTTTGATACAAGCAGCTTCGCTGTGACGACAGACTGTATCGCACATTCTCCTGGAGCGGTTCATTGCAACATTCAGATTCCTGGTCTTGGACTCGCCGCACGTTCTTGAAAACGTCTGTTGTCGGGCTGCTGTTGCTCGGGAGCAAGCTGTTGTTGCCCGCATCCGTGCGTGCAAACGAGCTTCCTGACGGCGAACTCACCTTCTTCAACGTGCATACGAACGAGCGATTACGAGTTCGCTATCGTGATGACGAAGGGCACTATGACCTGACGGCGCTGGATGAAGTGAATCATGTGTTACGTTGTCATCACACAGGAGAAGTGGCAGCCATCGATGTGCAATTATTGGAGCACGTCAACCTCGTGCACAAGACGCTTGCTGGCGCAGGAGAGATTCACGTCATTTCCGGCTATCGGTCGCCTGAGTACAATGCCTTGCTTCTCAAGCGGAGCAGGCGAGTCGCGCAGCACAGTCTGCACGTTCAGGGGCAGGCGGTTGATTTCTACATGCCCGGTGTCAAGCTTCGTGAAATTCGTCATGCCGCATTGAAACTCCAGTATGGTGGGGTAGGGTTTTATCCGCGCGCGAAGTTTATCCATCTCGATTGCGGTCCATTCAGGACCTGGTAATACGCTTCCAACATTTCCGCATAATTTATCGAGGCTGGTATCAGCTTCGATGGTTTGTCTGTGTGCTCAGCTAAAGAATTTTCTCGCAGGATGCCCCCAAAGCCTGTCCAGCAAGGCTGCAGCGAGTGAAGATCCCGAAGCGTACCCTCAGGAGTACGTTGAGGGGTTGAACGATGCGAGAACGCCGCTGGCGGGCTTTTTCAGCGTCCTTCCCTATCAGATCCGTTTGAGGAACAACACCGACAACGGTGGGAGTGTGACTGCGAGTGAATGGGGCATCCCGTGAGAGGAGACTGCGTTGGTGTGAAGGCCTCCCGCATTTCCCATGTTACTGCCCCCATAGACTGCGGCATTGCTGTTGAAGAGTTCACGATAGTAACCTTCGTATGGCACACCAACTCGATAGTGCTCGTGAGGAACAGGGGTGAAGTTACACACGCATACAATCTGATTATCCTGGTCCTTGGCTTTTCGAAGAAAGGCGATCACGGAGTGGGATGCATCGGCAAAGTCGATCCACTGGAAGCCGTTCCAGTCGTGATCGAGTTCATGCAGCGCCGGCTCCTGACGGTAGAGGTGGTTCAGGTCTTTTGTAAGCCGCTGGAGCCCTGCGTGCCGTGCAAAATCGCAGAGGTGCCATTCCAAGCTGGTGTCGTGGTTCCACTCACGCCACTGTCCAAACTCTCCGCCCATGAAGAGCATTTTCTTGCCGGGGTGCCCATACATGAAGCTATAGAGGGAACGGAGATTGGCAAAACGTTGCCACTCATCGCCAGGCATTTTGTCGAGTAGCGCCCGTTTTCCATGCACCACTTCATCGTGCGACAGCACCAGGACGAAGTTTTCATTGAAGGCATAGAGGAGCCCAAACGTCAGTTGATTTTGGTGAAATCGGCGGTGAATGGGGTCAAGACCGAAGTAGTTCAACATGTCGTGCATCCAGCCCATGCTCCACTTAAATGTGAAGCCCAGTCCTCCGGTATAGGTGGGGCGTGAGACTCCCGGCCAAGACGTGGATTCCTCGGCGATGGTCATTGCGCCAGGGAAGTCACGGTGGACCAGGACGTTCAAGTCTTTTAGTAACGTGACGGCTCCGATGTTTTCATGCCCGCCGAAGCGATTGGGAATCCATTCTCCTTCTTTCCGTCCATAATCGAGATAGAGCATCGACGCGACGGCATCGACCCGTAGACCGTCGATATGGTATCGGTCCAGCCAGAAAAGCGCGCTGTTCAAAAGAAAGTTCCGAACCTCGGCGCGATCGTAATTGAAGATGCGGCTGTGCCAGTCCGGATGGTAACCGAGGCGTGGGTCGGCGTGGTCATAGAGATGGGTGCCATCGAATTGGGCGAGTCCATGCGGATCATCTGGAAAATGTGCGGGCGTCCAGTCCATCAGTACGCCCAGTTCGGCCTGATGGGCCGTATCGACAAAGGCCATAAAGTCTTCAGCAGACCCGTGGCGGCTGGTGGCAGCGAAATAGCCTGTGGTCTGATAGCCCCATGACCCATCAAACGGGTGTTCTGTAATTGGCAACAGCTCAACATGTGTATAGCCCATATACTTCATGTACGGGATGAGCTTTTCAGCGAGCTCTCTATAGGTGAGCCAGCGATTGCCTTCTTCAGGGATACGCATCCAGGAGCCAAGATGGGCTTCGTAAATTGAGAGAGGGGCCGCAAGCGGATCTTGCTTGGCTCTCGCGGTCATCCAGGATTGATCATTCCAGCGGTAGGAAGAATGGTCACGGACGATTGAGGCGGTCTTGGGGCGCAGTTCCGATGCGACGGCATAGGGATCAGCTTTCAGAAGCGGTGCCTCATGATGGCGTGAGCGGATCTCATATTTATAGAGCGTGCCGTCTGTGAGTTCTGGAATGAAGAGCTCCCAAAGGCCGGTTGATCCGCGGTTCGTCATGGGATGGCGACGTCCATCCCATTTATTGAAGTCACCCACAACACTCACTCGAGCAGCATTCGGCGCCCAGACAACAAAATGGACTCCGCCGATACCCTGCACCGTCCGGAGATGGGCGCCCATCGTCTCATAGGCGTTGAAGAAGGTGCCCTCGGCGTAAAGATGGAGTTCAAAGTCGGTGAGGAGGGGCGGGAAGGCATAGGGATCATGCCGCTCAGAGACCTGACCATAATGGTCGGTGATGCGGAATCGATAAGGGCTTATTCCGAGCGGCCCAGGGATAATGGCTTCGAATAAACCAGCCTTATGGATGCGTGTCATCGGAATGGGCTGTTGCCCTTGCTCACTGAGGAGCAGGACTACATCGTTGGCCTCCGGCAAAAAACATCGAATCGCAACGGTAGGGGAACTGCCCTGGTTTATCGGATGGGCACCAAGAATAGCGAGAGGGTCCCAGTGGTGACCCTGGACGAGTTGTTCGAGTTGATCAATCGGCAAGTCTGGCATACGAGGGAGCTCCTCAGTTGTGTATAGGACGTATCGTAAGAGGGGAGAGCCAGGAATGGAAGCAGAAAACGCAGTGAGGTTGTCGTCTGCCCTGCGCAGCGTTTCGTGCCGGATTGACCAATGTCCATCGCCGGAGGTCTGTGTGCGATCATGCTGTGTGGCGAGACCTCGGAGACGATCTGTCGGGCGGAGTATATCGCAATTTTACAAAATGGTTCTTGACGTTGGTTTCAAGGCAGGGCATTCTAGCCCGCACACTGCGCTCTTCTGGTTGGGGTAGCCATGGACCAAGCCAAAGCTCAGCGGGAGAATGGACGAGAGCCGCCTCCCAATCAGAACTTCATCTCTGCCCCCACGATCGCTCTTCCTCAATGCGGTGACGGGATCCATAGAATCAACGAAAATTTCGCCGCCAATTCAATTGCCGGCGCTAGTTCCATAACAGCTTCTTATACGGGTATGTCTCCTCATATCAGGATATGGCAGAACGAAGAATAGAGGGGCGGATAGTGTATACAGGAACGAACAACGGGATCCAAGATCTCGAGATCGTTGCTATCGATTTAGATCCATTTTTTTTCGAGGACCAACTGGGTTCTACATCGACGAATCACAACGGCGATTTCAAAATCCCATACTCTCAAAGCCGATATAACGACTGGATACCAGGCAGAAATCCGGACATCGCTGTCCGCGTACATACGGCTGGAGGACGCCTGCTCCATGAAACGGCGGAGCAAAGCAATGTCGCAGATACAGTTCTGACAATTGCCACGATAGAAATACATCGTGCAAATGTTGAAGGGTGGCTGGTGACGAATGCAACGCTCGAACCGGCCCATCCGAAACTCGACGCGGCGGGAGCTCCGATTACCTGGACCCAAGGGAATCGTGTCGAGATCTTAAAGGATGGGGAGACGGTGTTCCCAACGTTAACCGATGCCATCAGTCAAGCCAATCGCTCCATTCACTTCATGAACATGAACTTGTGGCTCGGCGCTGGCCTGATTACCAAGTTCCCAGCCAAAAATGATCCTGTTCATCCCTTCGATCCGTACAATCCAAAACTCGGCAAGCCGGTGGTTGGGGAACGATTTCATGAAATCCTAAAGACGAAAGCCAGCACGCTGTCTTCTACCAATGTGCTGGTCCAAGACATCCCATTCGTCGATCAGATACCGGTGATTTCCTACCTGTTACGCCGTTGGGTCAACCCGGACACCGCCGACGAGGTCAAAGAGTTTTTTCGTGAAAGTCGAGTCGCGGTTCGTTTGTCATCAGTCCTCTCGCTTTCAAATTTTCCGACGTTTATGCATGCGAAGGCGGTGGTGATCGACGGTACCACCGCCTTCGTTCTAGGCTCGACATTTTCACGGTCCTATTTTGGCGCCGACGATCATCTCATTGATGATGCGCGTCATGGTGGAGCGCTGATTCATGACGTCAGTCTCAAGGTCGAAGGCCCGGCGGTGGAACACATTGACCGATCATTTACCACCTTATGGAACTCAGCCGACTCGTCCAGTTCTGCGCTGTCTCCTTCCACTGCACAACCCTCAATAGATCATCCGGGGGTTGGGATACAGGTCGTACGTACGCTGCCAGGTGGAACGTTCACGGCGTCACATACCGGTGGCAATGCGATCCCCCACGGTGAGACCGGTGCGCTCGAGGCGTACCAACGGGCGATCGCCAATGCGACGAAATTCGTCTACCTCGAAGATCAGTACTTCACCGCACCTGAGATTTTTCATGCGTTGCTGCGGCGTATGGTTCAGGTTGAGAAACTAGAAGTGATCATTGTCCTCAACAACGAACCGGATGTAAAGGGGTATCCCGAAAAACAGATTCAGCTTTTGAAGCAATTTAAGGCGGAGCTTAGCGAGGAACTTCAGGCAAAGCGGAGCCTTACAAAAAAGTTGGCGGAAGCGCAGGTCGCCAAGCAGTTGGGTGTTTTTACGCTCTGGAGCTGTAACGAAAAGAAACCGAAGTACGAAATTATGCCGATCTATGTCCATGCCAAGGTGGCGATCGTCGATGATGTCTGGGCGACCATCGGGAGCGCGAATCTTGACGGCGCATCGCTCAACCAAATCGAGCTCGACACCATCGTGCAAGGCACACTCGCAGGCCTCATAGACAAAGAGGAATTATGGAAGCGAATCTTGTTTGGAGTCATCCTTTTTGTTGCCACACCGTTAATCCTATTGACAGTCTGGGCCACCAAGATCGGTTTAGCGAGACCAACGCAACATGCGAACCCGCGACAATCTCGACAGCCAACCCGCTCTACGGAGCTCAATGTGGTGATCTGCGAAAAAGATGCGAGCTCAGCAGTTGCGAATACGACCGTGCTCGATTTCCGGAAGCAACTGTGGTGCGAACATCTCGGTATGGCATCCTTGCCAGTCCCAACGAATGGTTGGGTCGAGACTTGGAATCTACGCGCCGAAGAAAAGTTGAAAAACGTGCAACACGACTCTCAAAAGGCGGCAGGCGCGCGGCAGAAGCACCCGGCAAAAATTTTAAAATGGACGCCGGAAGTGAAGCCGAAAAACTACTTGCGAGCACTCGGCGTCGCATCCCTCGATCTGGTTGTTCGAGAAGGCGCTGATAAATTCGACGTCACAACAGGCCAGTGGAAGAAACAGTAGGGATCGGCATGGCGAATACCCTCAACTCCCTGACAGTCGAGATCGGCACCGTGCTATCGGCGCTGGAAGAAGCTGTCGCACGCTCCGCTTCAACAAAGGCCTACATCAATTTCCTCGGTTGGGAGCTGCCACCCGGCTTGGATGATATCGGGCTCGCCGGACTAGACTTCGCCGCATTTCTCGAAAAACTTCGGATCGTTACAGAATCTTCTGAACCCGAGTGGGAAGACGAAATTCTCATGGCACCGCGAATTGCCGAACTCGCGATCGCTGCCAATAACCTTGTGCAGGCGATTCGACAATTGGCCGAAACGCTGCCGACGCAACTTAGCGCCCATGGCGATTACGTCGCTCGGACAAATATTCACAAAGAACTGCCCAGACGCATGTTTGATTTGCTTATCGCGGGCTACATGGCCGATCGTTCCCCGCTGATTTTTGCTGTCGCCAATTTGCTGAATATCATTGAATTTAAGCATTTTGACGCGGACGAGGAGACGTTCCAGGTCAAGCATGTTCGTGCGATTATTCACTATAATCACATCCATTCGCTTCTTTCCGATCCTTCCGCTCATATGCGGGAGTCGTATGGCTGGGGCACAACGAATTTTGCCGTTCTGGACCTCTTGACACGAATCGCTCAAGTACTCCGCGCCATGGGTGCTTCGATTCGACTTCAACCCATGGACCTTCGAGTGGAGCAGGCGCTGCTGGCTCGTACGGTGCCTTCGACGGCAGAGCCGTCGCCACAGTTGAATATCTATCTTTACGAACAGCTCGGAGCGTTCGCAGGTCAAAAGCTTGGCGTCTCCGTGTTTGGCGTTCGACCTAGCACGGCGGAGTCAGCTGACGGTGGCATCGGGTTTCTGCCAATTATGCAAGGCCAAGCAAAGGGCGCGATCCCACTACATGCGTTCACGGATACGTTTCTTGAGTATTCAGCTGAGGCAGAACTACTCCAGCGAATTGCGCTGATATTGCGTCCGGACCACCCGCTTCAGGTCCAGAGAGCAAGTAGTCTTACCGATCTCACAGAGGGGCGTGTTGCTCTCGGAATACGTCACGGCGAAGTCGATTCGCCGCCGAAGGCACTCGTCACGTTGCCAGGTGGAGGCGTATTTAGTATACGGCAGTTCTCGTTGACGGGAGGGCTAGACAGAGTATCAGGATCAACAAGTGAGAGTTTTTTGGAGCTAGGACTCTCGGGTTGTCAGCTGACTTTTTCACTCTCGGAGTCCGACGGATTTCTTTCAAGTGCGGTTTCCCAGGATCAAATCGAGGCACTAGTTGACCTCCGTTTGGGCTGGACCAGTAGTAAAGGGATTTACTTTCATGGCGGCGGAGGGCTGCACGTCACCCTTCCGCTCCATCTTGTCCAAGGGCCATTCCAGCTAGATTCCTTGCATCTTGCTTTTGATATCAAGGAAGAAGGCTTCGATGTTGAAGCCAGCACAAGCGGGAGCCTGAGTATAGGGCCTGTGACGGTCACGGTTGATCGTCTCGGCTTGCTTGTGAATGTATCGTTTAAGGATGGCAACCTGGGATTCTTTGGCCTAGCACCTCGTTTCAAGCCCCCGACGGGGCTGGGCCTGGTGATCGACACGCCGCTGGTGGTGGGGGGCGGGTATCTGTTTTTCGATCCGGAGAAGGCGGAGTACGGGGGGATCCTCCAGTTGGAGGTGGCGGAGACCATTGCGGTGAAGGCGATCGGGCTACTGACCACCCGGCTGCCGGGTGGGGCGAAGGGCTACTCCCTCCTGATTCTGATTTCCGCCGAAGGCTTTGCGCCCATTCAGTTAGGACTTGGCTTCACACTGACCGGGATCGGGGGCCTGCTGGGGGTGAATCGGACCGCGCGGGTGGACGTGCTGCGGAATGGGCTGAAGCAGGGGACCTTGGGCTCGATTCTCTTTCCACAGGATCCCATCCGCAACGCGCCACAGATTGTGAGCGATCTGCGCGCCGTGTTTCCCCCGGCTCCCGGGCGGTTCCTCTTTGGGCCCATGGCCATCATCGGGTGGGGCACCCCCACGATCCTAACCCTCGAACTCGCCCTGATTCTGGAACTCCCTGCACCCGTGCGCCTGATCATTCTCGGGCGCCTGCTGGCTCTGCTGCCCGACGAGGCTCATGCCCTGGTCCGCGTGCGGATGGATGCCATCGGTGTAATTGATTTCAACAAGGGGGAGATCTCGCTCGACGCCGTCCTCTACGACTCGCGGATTCTGGCCTTTACCCTGACCGGCGAGATGGCGTTGCGCGCAAGCTGGGGCGCGCAGCCCCGTTTTGTGCTGGCCATCGGCGGGTTTCACCCGCGGTTTGCCGCGCCCGCAGATTTTCCCAAGCTCAAGCGGCTGGCGCTCAATATTTCGGATAGCGACAGTCTGCGGCTCCGGTGCGACGCCTATCTGGCCCTGACCTCCAACACCGTGCAGTTCGGCGCGCGGGTGGAGTTACATGCTGCTGGGGGCGGGTTCAGCTTTGACGGCTACCTGGGGTTCGACGCCCTCTTTCAATTCAGTCCCTTCGCCTTTGTCGTGGACCTGGCCGCGGGCATTGCGCTGCGGTATCACGGGCGGCTGTTGATGGGCATCCAGTTCGAAGGGCGGCTCTCAGGGCCCACGCCCTGGCAGATTCAGGGCAAAGCGACCATCAAGATCTGGTTCTTCAAGGTCACGGTGGATTTCAAGCGGCAGTTTGGGCCGGATGTGCCGCCGCCGGTGCCCGCGCCGATCGAGGTGGGGGCCTTAGTCCTGGCCGCCGTGCAGGACGCCCGCAACTGGAGTGGGACCTTGCCGCGCGGGGAGCATCCGTTGGTCACACTCCGGGACCGGGCGGGCAGTGGGACGCCGCTCTTTGTGCATCCGCTCGCGGAGGTGACCGTCCGGCAGCGAATCGTGCCGCTGAATCGCACCATCGACAAAGTGGGGAGTGCGCCGGTGCGCGGGGCGCGGCAGTTCACGCTGCACGCGATCCGGGCGGACCAAGCGACCGGCGCCCTGCCGCTGGCTACCACGCCGGTGCACGAGGCGTTTGCGTTGGCGCAGTATCAGGAGATGAGTGACGAGGCCAAGCTGTCTCGCCCCTCGTTTGAGTCGCAGGAGGCGGGGTTGCGGTTGGGAACCGAGACGGTGGCGTACGCCTACGATCCGGTCGTCGATGACGCTATCACCTACGAGACAGAATTGGTGGTACCCGGCCAGGGGCCGGAGCCGGAGCCGACGGCTCCTCCACGCACACGTTATACGATGACCGCCGCGGTCCTCGACGCGGTGGTGGGCACCGGCGCCGCCGGCCAGGCTGCCATCCGCCGACGGGGCCGGACTCGACATACTGTCGGAAAGCTCGTCGCCTAAGAGACACGAGAAGGAGACCCCCTCATGCCAGACACCACATCGACTCAAGCGATCGCACGACTCTTCTCATGGATGCGTCAAGGTTTGCATGCAGGGATGACAACAGCATCGAGCGGAATGACGACCCAAGATGGACATCTTGCCGTGCCGATTCGACTCCGGGTGAACAGTAGCAATGCGATTGATGTTCCCGTGCGACTCTATGGACCAGGGGATGTCGTGGGGATTGATCAGCGCGAAGTGATACGGACTGAACCACATCGTTTCTCGACGGACTTTGAACCCAATTACTTTCCGCTGATTGAATGCGACCGACCTGACTTTCCTTGGCTGTTCACTCCGGCTGCTGCCGATGCAGCAGGACATCTCCAACCGTGGCTCTGTCTGGTCGTGGTACGGAAAGAAGGATCATCCATTACCACGAATCCCACTCAACCCTTGCCGGTCTTGATTTGTCCACAACAGGAGCTTCCAAATCTGACGGAAGCATGGGCCTGGGCTCATGCACAGATTGTTGAAGGTAGTACGAGAATAATGGATCCTGCTCTGAATGAGAAAGCTCAGAAGGAGAGGGTGCAGGAGTTTCTCAAGAAGAGTCCGGAACGGACCGTATCCAGACTGCTCTGTCCGCGTCGTCTGGATCCGAATACGGCGTACCATGCCTGCCTCGTCCCAACGTTTGATGTGGGCCGAAAGGCCGGGCTGGGAGAATCAGTGACAGTTGAAGACGAGCGAGCAATGCATCCGGCCTGGGCGTCTGGCTCAGGTGCTTCTGGAAATGATCCCGTCAAGCTTCCGGTCTATTATTCCTGGGAATTTAGTACGGGAGTGGGTGGGGATTTTGAAGCCTTGGCTCGCCGGCTTGAGCCACGGATTCTTCCAGCTACCGTAGGTCTACGCTCCATGCACATCGGTGCCCCTGGTTGGGGTATGCCGACACTGTCGACGAATGCGTCAGGTTCGGTGCTTGGACTTGAAGGCGCGCTTCGCACGCCTGACACTGAGCCAACCGCCTGGCCGAATGAGGCACGCATCGCATTTCAAACCGCGCTTCGGAACATTCTGAATGCGCCGGCTGAACAGGCGCCACCGGGCAGTGAGATCGGTCTTGTCGGTCCACCACTCTATGGACAATGGTATGCCAAACAGCGAGTGGTTCCAGCCGGAAGCAATCCCCCCCAGTGGTTTCGAGAACTGAATATGGATCCACGTTCCAGAGTTGCGGCTGGGCTTGGCACACAGGTGATTCGCTTCGAACAAGAACAACTCATGGCCTCGGCCTGGGAGCAACTGGCTCGGCATGAGCAGGATAATCAGCGGCTGAAGCGAGCGCAGTTGTCCGAAGCCGTCGGCCAAGTGCTGAGCAAGAAACATTTCGAGCCGCTGCCGTTCAGTCGATTTTTGCAGATGACAGCACCAATTCAACACCAGGTCCGGGCGAACGATACCAGATCGCTTCAGACACCTATGTCTTCGGGATCTCCTCTGGTCTCAGCGGCGTTTCGTCGGGTGACTCGTTCTCGTCGTCCGGTCGCGCGGCGATTGCCCATGGCTGTGGAGCCGACCGTGAGTGAGCGTGGTGGGCCCGCGACTTCCGGAGATCAGCGGGATCGCGGGCTTCGTCAGATCGCCACCTTGGCTGCGGCCTTCGGTACTCCATCAGAACGACAAGCTTCACATCTTGACAGTACCTCGGCCACGCTTCTGGCATCGAATGAGGAACATCCGATAGGGACAGCGATCGCCAGGCTTCAGACGGTGAAAGAACGGGTGCTGCACGAGCTCGATTCACGCGTCACGGTGCTGTCGGCGGTTCAACGAGATATTCCCAACGCTGAAAGCACCGACCTCATTCGGTTTGCCCCCGAGTTTCCCCAGCCCATGTACGAGCCGTTACGAGATTATTTCCAGGACCAGCTCCTGCCGGGGATGGAACTGGTTCCTCCAAACACGATTACGCTCTTGGAAACTAATCCGCGCTTTATCGAAGCTTATATGGTGGGGCTGAATCACGAGATGGGGCGAGAACTCCTCTGGCGTGGCTTTCCCACCGACCAACGAGGTACGTATTTTCGACAGTTCTGGGACATCCAGGGGCGTGTGCCGGTCCCAAACCCGGAAGAGCGGGAAGGGCTCAAGGACATCACGCCCATTACCGCATGGGCAGAGACTGCGCATTTGGGTGAGCAAGCAGGGAAGGGTAGCACTGAAGGCCAGATGGTGTTGCTGGTTCGTGGCGACTTGTTGCGTCGATATCCACGCGCGATTGTCTATGCCGTGGAGGCCGTCTGGTCTGCGAACGGAACACGCCGAGAGCTGGGAACGGAGGAACGCTATCCCATGTTTCGAGCGACTCGCGCACCGGACGTTACCATGCTGGGGTTTTCTCTCACGGACACACAAGTCCGCGGCGCCGACAGTCGAGCCAACGGACATGCAGGTTGGTTCTTCGTGATTCAGCAGCAACCAACCGAAGCCCGTTTTGGCTTAGATGTGGCGACTACATTCGGTGGTGTGCCTGAACATTGGAGTGATTTATCTTGGGGCCACTTGGTGACAGATGAACAGGCGTTGAAGCAATTGGTGCATGTTTTTCTTGATGGCCTGTTACGATCCAAGACCCTCGACAATGTCCCATGGGGAAAAAATTCAGCCCATATGGCCAGTATTACCAAGCAGCGACCGTTCCGAGTCGCGGTACATGCACGAACGTGGTTGAAAGGCTGATAGGGGGAGCGATGCCGTATCTGCAACAAGAACAGACGCGGGCGCAAGCCGAGATCCAGGCTGCGGACGCAGTGGTGACAAGTCTTACGTCCCATGTCGATACTCAGCGGCAGGCACTGGTCGCAGCACAAGCGCAAGTGGATGCCGCGCAGAATGCGCTGACGGCACTTCAATCCCAGCGCCCTGCGCTCGATGCTGCGGTGTCGGCGGCTGATCGAGCTGTCATCGATCTTGATCGGCGGATCTCGGAACATGAGGGGAATGAGCCACCGCAAGTCATTGGAGGAGTCGAACCAATTATCCAGCCGATCGTCGTGGGCCCTCTGATTCGTCCAGTTCGCCCCAATCCAGCATGGAAAGTCTGGAAGAGACAACTTGGTGTGTTGATCCAACAGCGGAGCCAGGCCCAGGAGGCGGCGAATGGGGCACGTGCTCGCCTGAACGAGTTAAATACCCGCGTGGCTCAAGGGCAATCCGGCGTACAGGCAGCTGAGGGCCAAGTGGCTCAAGGGGGGCTGCGCCTGGAGCAAGCGAATCAAGCCCTTGTTGCGGCACGTGATCGAGCATCCGTTGCTCGCCAGGGACTCAATGACCTTGTGCGTCTCAGTGAGGAGATTGATCGAGAGCCCTTGGAACGCAAGGCATTGGAACAGGCCGCTGCCAAATTGTCCGTGCGCACGATGGAGTTGGAAGATGCATTAACCGTAGCGCGTGCCCTGTCCGCACAGGCAGATGCGACTCTCTCGTCATTGCTGAGACGCCGCGATGAGCTTGTGAACGGATTGGCAGCGGTGATTGCTCAGCTTCCTGGCGCGGAAACTGCGGTTCAGGCTGCAGATGCGGTGGCTGCCGATCGATTGAGCGAGCTGACGGCGCTTATTGAAGGAGGGCCGTAAGGTGAAGATCGTCACAGATTTTGGGAACGAACCTGGCTCCACTCCTCCAAAGCCTGCTGCAATTGCCGCATGGAGACGAATGCTTCAAAGACTCCAAGCGGCCTACGATCGAGTCCTCGACCGCGCCCAGGATGCGCGCCATAAGCGGGATGACTTATTACGAGATCGGGACCGACAACAAGCAGAGTTGAATACGATCAATAGTCAAATTCCCGGCGCTCAGGCAGCAGCGGAGCGGGCGCAGAAACAGGTCTCCGATCTCACCGGTCGAGTCGAAGAGCATCGCACGGCGCGTGATGCCGCGACCGGCCGCCTTCTTGGCATGGTGCAGACGACTCACCCGTTGGTCTTACTCCCAGTTCGTTTGGAAACCCGGTTCGTATCGAAGCACGGTGAGAATGGGAATGGAGAGTTGCTCATTCGCATCTATCCCGATGACATCCACATCGATACCCACGAACCTGGCCTGACCGAAGGAGAAGAACGCTGGGGCAGGCAATTCTGGGAACACACGACAGCTGCCGGCAGCGACACCTCGAAAAAGAAAGCGGCGTGGCACCAGCTGACCGATCGGTTCGGTACGAAGCGGGCTGCCTGGATTGCCCATGCCCTTGACCCGTCACAGACTAAGCCTCTCAGTCATCGCAATGACACATGGACTCGCGCTCCGGAGACAACGGTGCTTCCTGATCGTTGGGTGGTAACAGGCTATCGGAACGGTCGCCCGGTCTTTACGTTCTGGGGCGATCCGATCCCCGATACGTTACCGGTTGGGCCGTCGCCGCGAGCCGATGCAACGATGATGGGTGATGGGCTGCCGCCCGTGGATGAGGGTATGCGATGGATGATCGATTTTGATGCCGCAGTGGCCGTCGGCATGGGGGTTCGGATTCCGCTCGCCGGCGATCTCCTTCAAGGCGGTTTTGAGCGGGTGGTGGTCGTCGGTATCAAGTCATCACTCGATGCGACAGTGTCGGGAGGCCGATTGGCCAGCCTTCTGGATGCGCAACATTACACTCAGGGCTTGGCGTTTGTCCCACAGTACACCGCAACCAACAATACGACCGAAGCATCCTCGGGGTTGATATCGGGTGACGGACCAGGGGACCTGAGTTATGACGTTGAGCGTGGGAATGCTCTTGTTCAGACCGGCGCCGATTCAGGTGGCGAAGTGGTTGCCACTGCGCTGGGGCTCTCCAGCCAGGTCTTTGCGCATGTGCACTATGCCAACGAAACGGAACAGTCTGTGGCCCAAGCAATGAACCGAGCGCTCTGGCCCATCTTGGATGGTCCTTTCATTCGACAGCTGTCCGGTCAACCAGATACCGCGCTGGTGCATGAACACATGCTGCAATACGTCTACGCGCGGGGGCCCTTTCCAGGGATCCGTGTCGGCAACCAACCCTATGGGTTGCTGCCGGCTGCTTCTCTGACTCGCTGGAGGTCGGTGGATGGAGCGGCTGTCGATCTCCCTATTGTGAATGGGCTTCGTGCCTTGTGGAGAATCTGGACACTCTATGCCAAGAGCGCACCCCGTATGACGCAGGGGATCGATATGCCGACACTGCTTCGTCAGGAGGCAAGCTCCTGTCATTATGTGTCGACGCCACTAATGGACATCCGTCCATCATCATCTGCCGGTGCATCACTCGGATTGTTTCGTTCGTCCATGGCGGTCGATGACCCTGCACTGAATGTGCCGCCAGTTCCTCAGTATCTGGCTTTGCTTCGACAGAGTAGTGCGGACACGATTCGCGAGGAGCGGTATCCAAACTGGGATGCGAGGAACGCACCGCGGCCTCATCCACTGCTCTATCTCTTTCTTCGCCACGTTGCTCTGTTGATGGCGACTCGCTCAGCGGTTGAGCGCACGGCTTTTCAGCAATGCCTGATGCGGCTTGAGGCGCAAACGGTGGCGGTGCTCCAGTCGCTGATGGCTGAAACATTGGATCTCTGTACCCATCGGATAGATGCGTGGATGACCTCTTTAGCCACGAAGCGACTGACGACCATGCGTCAACAACATCCCCAAGGTCTTCGCCTCGGCGGGTATGGCTGGGTGGTCGATCTCCATCCTGGGCCGGCCCTTCGAGAAGTTCCTGCTCCACCGGGTGACACGAAAGGGCCACTCGCTGTTTCAGAGAGTAATAAGGGTTTCGTCCAGACCCCGTCATTGGCTCATGCCGCCACTGCAGCGGTGCTTCGCAGCGGATATTTGTCACATAAGGATCAAGGGGATGGTGAACCCCTCGCTGTGGACCTTTCATCTGAACGAGTCCACCGAGCCCAATGGATCTTAGATGGTGTGCGACAAGGACAGTCAGTAGGCGCATTGTTGGGATATCGATTTGAACGAGGTCTGCATGACAAGGGATTAGACCGGTACCTCTATCCCTTCCGAGCCTTAGCCGGTTTGCAGAGCGATGATGCGCTGGCGATAGCCAATGACAAGGTGAGACAGGCAGAAAAGTTGTTCAAGGAAGTCAATGCGTTGTACGAACAAAGCCGAGAAGCGGCCGCACGAGCGCAAGAAGCTCGGATGCTCAAAGCACAGCGGGAACGCGCGCGACAACGCTATCAAGTCGAGATCGATGCGATCACATCTATTGAGAACCAGGCGAATGCGGCGGATGGCACGGCTACCGGTCTTAGTCAACGTATCGCCGATTTGATGATTGCCAAGCCTCTGAGCGGCGTTCATTCCAAACCAGGCTCCTCGATTAACTTCAACGTGATTGTTGTCGAGAAAGAAGAGATTTTGGAATGGAACAGTCAGCTTCGTGATATGCAGCGGCAACAGCATCAGGCACTTCGTGAAGCGGTGCTCGCCCGCAGCAAGTTCACTGAGCGAATTGGAGTTCGTGACCAGGCTCAGGCCAGAGTTCATGCATTCAATGACCGAAACAATGCGGCCTCTATCTCCGCGGCTCAGGCGGAAGCCGACAGACATGATGCAGCTGCGAAGGAGTTTGATCGTCAAGCCGTGAGTAGGGAAGGGACACGCGGGAAGGCCGAGGCCGACCTAATGGCTGCTCGTGCGGCGTTAGGTGATCTGTTGAGCCGTGAATGGGAAAAAGCGCTCGAGTCGTTGTCCGCTAACAATGTCGTGGATGGGTTGGAGTTGCAGCGACGGTGGAAGGCCGGCAAGCAGCGCACGCCTCCGGCGCAGTCGTGGGATGCGACGACGATTCCATTCGGAAATGCCGCTCTAGGTTTTCCCGCGCCAAACAGTGAGGAGTTCACGCACCTCGATACACAGTTGCAGGCGCTGGATGAGATGGTGGACGCGGTGAGCGATGTCATGGTCGCTGAAAGCGTCTATCACGTGGTACAGGGAAACCCGCTTCGCGCAGGAGCGACGCTGGATGCCATTGCAACCGGCGAAATGCCTCCGCCTGAATTGGAAGTTGTGCGGACACCACGTACGGGAATCGGGCTGACTCATCGGATGCTTGTTCTGTTTTCAACGAGTCCTGATGCGGCTTCGGCAGGAGTGCTGGCGAAATGGAACACGAATGCCGTTCAAGTGCGCGCGCCGGCGGAGCCTCTCTTGAATGCCTGGGCTGCAACACTTCTGGGCGATCCGGCGAAGATTCGTTGTCGAGCATCCTATGTGGATCAGGAGACGGATACGGTGTTGCGTTCGACTGAACTTTCACTGAACCAGTTGCAACTCTCTCCACTCGATGTCGTATTCATGATCGAAGGCAATGAGGAGGCACAACGTTCTGAACTTGAACAGCGAGTGCTCGCTCAGCTGTTGCAGACGCGACCTGATGGCATTTCACATGAGGCTGAAGCGCGTGTCAGTTTCGATCGTGATCCAGCCTGGCCTACGGATGTCATGAGCCTTGGTGAATTGGTCGAGGTTGCCAGGACTATCCGAAAGCTGATGGCTGGAGCTCGGGCAATCGATGGCCGAGACCTGTCATTGCCGGAAGCGCCTGCCCTGTCCAAGATCGACGCGAGTGAATTCACACAGCGAGTGGATGGTGTCGTCGTTGCGTTGCAACAGGCCCAGGCGACGCTGCAAGCATTATTGCCTGGAGATGAGAGCGGAGAGGCTCCGAACTCAGATGCCCTTCGCTCATCCCTCGTTCGGATGGCGTCCTTTGGGATTCAGGGCGCCTTCCCGCTTTCGGCCACGGGGGATACTCCTGAAACGCGGAGAACCTTGTTGGTTCAGGCACAATCGGTTGAAAAGGAGGTGCGCCGGAGGTTGGACCAGATCGTGAAGCTGCCGGTAGCCGCTGATCCTTCGAGTGACGCTCGGCGAGAGTACGATGAGAAGCGCATAAAAGAGATCTTAGGGGCCGACTTCCGAATGGTGCCTCGGATCACTCCGGTGAATAGTCAGGCTCTGAGTCAGACGTTTGGCGACAGCCTCATCCTTCAGGGCAACGACCCACTTGCCGCGATAACCTGGTTCCAACGCTCCGCTCGGGTGCGCGATGGGGTGGGACGACTGGATACCGCCATGATGTATGCTGATGCGCTGGGTCATGGAACAGGATTGAGTCTGCAGGTCGGCCAACTTCCCTATCAGCCGCATGACCACTGGATCGCACTCCCGACGGTGCCGGACCAACGCATTCCGGGTGGCCGTCTCTCACTGATCGCCCACCTCCCGTTGCAGCGGACGATCCGCTTTGATCAGCCGTTGGCCGGGCTCCTCATTGACGAATGGGTTGAGGTGGTGCCGAGCCAAAAAGAAATCACCGGTCTGACCTTCCATTATGATCAGCCAAGCGCCTGTGCACCTCAGGCGGTTCTCGTCGCCGTTTCGTCTGATGAAGCCCGCACGGTCTGGGATCTCGATATGCTGGCCTCAACACTCAATGAAACGCTCGATCTTGCGAAGAGCCGCGCAGTTGCTCTCGACGGATGGACGGAAGGAGTATGGGTTGAAGATCAGTTGCCGAAAGGAGCGACTCCTTTCAGTGATGGTGAGTCGTGGAACTGGGTACGTACAGACCCTAGTCCCTTCTTTGGGGCGGTTGCCCATCAGTCGGGACTCGTTCGAGGGATGCATCAGCACTTCTTTCAGGGCGCCGGCTCCACGATGCCGGTGAGCGAAGGGGAAATTCTGTTTGCGTATGTCTATGTGGACCCTCAGAATCTTCCGAGCGAGCTGATGCTCCAGTGGAACGATGGGACATGGGAGCATCGCGCCTATTGGGGGACAAACCGTATTGCGTGGGGTGCTGATGGGACGCCAAGCCGTCGCTTTATGGGACCGTTACCGCCTGCCGGACAATGGGTGCGATTAGAGGTGCCGGTTGAGCTCGTAGGTTTGGAAGATCGGGAGATCAATGGGATGGCGTTTACCCTGTTTGATGGTCGCGCAACATGGGATCGCGCAGGGAAGGTCTGTCGGCCCGTACTATTCTTCGATACCGATGCGATCGACTTGTCGCGCGCGGCTACAGTCTAAACAGGAGGATTCCAATGCCCTCGATTGTGCGGTTGGAACCACGGACACATTATCCAGAGGAGCAGGGAGAACGGCATGGAGAGATGCAAGACGGGTTGCAGGCCCGTCTCCACGATCCTCTCTGGCTGTTAGCTCGGCAGTGGCAGTTTGGAGAGTTTACAGGTGATGATGCAGGATCGCCGGCCGCCGCGCATGTCGTTATGGAACATGCGCCCATCAGCCGGTATCTTCCCGGCCCGTTGCCTGTGAACCCCGCGCAGGCCAAAGCCAATGCCATCGATTATTCCCCGATGACGCTTCCGCTCGAGGCTATGGTTGAACGGGAACCTGTCGCACACGAGGGTCGACAGAACTTCCGCCTCTCAGCTGAAGCGGGGCTGCACTTCTTGCGTGTTCTGGAGGCACAGGGTTTGGAGCCACAAGCCACGATCGTATGCCGCAACGTATTTCTGACTGCCTATGGGCTGCAACCACCGACCGGGGAGGAGCGCCGAAATATCGACGGGGAGAGTCTTCGCTTTTTGAATATCATGGCGACCCGCGTGGTAGATGGCGCCAAGCTTTACGCCAAACTTGCTCCGCTCCGGCAGAACAGGAGGCTCGAAGCCCTGTTCGAAGAGGCACCGACTATCGGTATCCCGACAAATGTCCGGGCACGAGTTGTTCAGGCCATGACTATGTGGCTGGATTGGTCCGACGGACTCTTTAGTCAAACCAATCAACAGCCGTCTTGGGTCAAGGAACGACTGGAGTATGCATTTGCGGTGTCCGGCAACACGTCAGGAGGTGAAGTGTTGCTCAGCGCGCCTGAATACCTCGAAGGCCATCTGGACTGGTTTTCCTTTGTGGTGAATCCATCGATATCTCTTGGCGCGTCGCTGAGTGTGAAATCGGAGACCTCCACCTTTCTGCCGACACCTGTGACGTTTCGAGGCATGCCGGCTTCTCGCCTGTGGGAATTTGAAGATGCCACAGTCAACTTTGCTAAGGTGGACGCGAACCCTCATGATCTTGCACGGCTGCTGCTTGTTGAGTTTGCCTTAGTCTATGGCAACGATTGGTTTGTTGTGCCGCTGGAGATCGATGTGGGCTCACTGTGTCGTGTGTCATCGTTGATTGTGATCAATACGTTTGGTGAACGCATGCTCATCCCCCATACGACCAAAGTGGATGGAGCGGCATCGCCGTGGCGCATGTTTTGTTTATCTCGCGATCCACTGGTTGCCAACAGCGCTGAGGGCGATGTGGCGGCCTTACAATCCCAAGATCTGTTCTTTCTGCCTCCCGTTCTCGGCGTCAGCCTTGAAAGCGCGGCAGCCGAAGAGGTTCTGTTTCTCCGTGATGAAATGGCCAATATGGCCTGGGCAGTTGAACGTGTGGTCGAAAGTCCGATCGGGAGACCGCTTGACCGATTCGAAGCGTTCCAAGAGACGCGACGGCGGCAAGAACAGGCCACGCCACAGGCAAATCCAGACGGTCAATCGCAGACCGCTGCGTCTGTGATTTACGGCCTCGGCACAAGCGTCCCTGACTACTGGGTTCCGCTACTTCCCGTACAAGATGGAGCGTCGATTCGGCTGAAGCGTGGCGCACTTCCGCGTATCCAGGACGGCACGATCGAAGGGATACGTGAACCGCAAGGTTGTATTTTAGATCCAGGCCATGAGCTGTTCTTGCAGGACGAAGAAGTCCCACGTGAGGGAGCACGTGTCACGCGGTCGTATCAATACAGTCGATGGATTGATGGCTCCACGCATCTTTGGATCGGGCGGCGGAAACGGCCTGGCCGCGGTGAAGGCTCGAGTGGGTTACGCTTCGATGTTGTTGAACCGAAGTGACCGTGATTTCCTTACGACAATTCTTGGCCCGGAGTGTGTTCTGACTCAGTGAGACTAGCTGGTGCACGTATCGTAGACTGAGCCTTAGGGTAGACAGCGGGGGCAGGCACTGGCGTGAATCAGAGTTGGAACCGTGTGCCGCGTTGACTGCACAGTGCCTGCAGTGCCACATAGTTAGAAGGCGTCATCGTGGCGCTGGCCTTGATTTCATCCCCAGCCACTAAGTTATCGGGTTCTTCCAACATGACATCCACTTCCAACCCGCGACGGTGCGAAAATGATATAGCGATGTGTGCTAACCAGATCATGACAGCTGAGCTCGCTCAGCCAAGCGTGGTCTTCACGGTCTGCTGGGTTCCGTTGTGCCGTCCACAACTGGGCACATGTGCCAGGTTTCGCACGGATCGATGGGGCTTGACAGAAACATGTACGAGTCGTACTATTTGTACGTATTGTATAACTAGCAAAAGGAGCAACCACTATGGAGGCACTCACGGTCAGCAGAGCCAGGGAAGTGTTTGCTGAAACGGTCAACCGCGTGGCCTATACAAAAGAGCGCGTTATGGTTGAACGGCGTGGCAAAGCAGTGGTGGCGATGGTGCCGGTGGAAGATGTGGAACTGTTGCAGGCCTTAGAGGACCGCATGGATTTAAGCGATGCCCGGGCAGCCATTGCCGAAGCGAAGAAGAAGGGCAGCAAATCCTTCTCGAAGCTCAAGAAGGAACTGGGGCTATAAGGCGTGGGCATGGCACATATCATCGAGGTGGCGCCAGCCGCTGAACGGGCACTCAAAGCCCTGCCAAAGTCCATTCAGACTCAAATCGTTCGGCGCATCGACAAACTTGCAATTCAACCGCGCCCGCATGGAGTCGAAAAGCTCACCGGCGAGGACCATCTGTATCGTGTCCGTTCAGGAGATTATCGCATTCTCTACGAGATCCATGATCGAAAGCTTCTCGTCTTGGTGGTGAAGATCGGGGATCGGAAAGAGGTCTATCGGAGAATGCCGAAGCGTTGAAGACGCTCGATGCCTTAGTGGAGTTGTTGACGGAGAAGGTAAAAGGCATGGTGCAGTTGATCAAGTCGGCGAACCAGGCAATCAACAAACTCTAAGCAAGATGCCGCTCAGTCTCGGTTTGAAAGGGTCAGCCCTCACAGGGGGCTGGCCCTTTTTTGTCTGCACAGGGAACGGTACAGACCGCAGGCAGTATGTGATATGAGGTGTGGTCTCAAAAGGCGAAAGAAGTGATTCTATGGTGCGCCCGGAGGGACTTGAACCCCCAACCCCCAGATCCGTAGTCTGGTGCTCTATCCATTGAGCTACGGGCGCGTATCGACGAGGTGCTGAATGCCGAGTTGAAGCGGAAGAAAGGCTGCGCGTAGATACAGGCTATCAATCAGCTTCCTTCTTGAACTCAGCACTTTTGCTGTGATGACAGCAGTGAGCGGTTATACAGGTCTCTGGGCTGGCGGGTCAAGGCATCGTGACACATTATCGAATAGGGGCTTGCCGATGTGGGTGGAATAAGGGCTTTTGTTGCCTCATTCTGTTGAAGGCACTGATGTAGCAGTAGGGCGTCTTACCTGCGTTGAGATTCATTGTCGTAGAGATGAGGGTGATGTGTGCTGAGCCTTGCCACGTTTAGCCAAGAAAGGAAAAACGATGTTCAGAATTTTTCCTCTCGGGTAGGATACGCACTCAAGCTATGCAAAGGGAGGTCTCACCGATGTCTATGAGCGCAGTATCTCACCAACAAGAAATTCAACCAGCCGCTCTTGTGACGGATAGCCCGAAAGGCCGCTCGGAAGGGGTTCGGCTCATCACCCAATGGGTGGTTGGAACAGTGCTTGCTTTTCTCATTGGATCGTGGTTGGTATGGTGGGCAATTGATCTTCAACGGCAATTTTCGGCAGACGAGATCAAGGGCGCCTGTCAGCGTGTCATGCCGGAGACCGTGCAGCGCTGTGTCGATACGGTCATCATTCAACGGGGTGTTGCGAGACGATGAGTCAACGATGGAGACCTGCTTGCATCGGTGTGCTGTGCGCGATGATTATCGTCGCGATGGTCTCGATAAGTGCCGGGGAAGCGCGAGCCCAGGAATCTTGGCCAAGGGTTGAACTCAGCGCGGGGACGTGGATCAGCGTTGGCGATACCCGATGGGCTCATGACGCCTCTTCGAATCCGGGCCTCGGCAATCCAACATCGAAACTCACTTACAAAGATGTCGGGACGAACGTGATCGATTTAACGGGGAAGTTCTGGTTCTCCCCAAAGGTATTTGGACGTCTGAATGGGGGATTTGCGGGCATCGGTGGCGGGAGGTTGACGGACGACGACTTCGGCTCAGGGCAACGGCTGTTTTCAAAAACGATCAGTAATGTTCCTGAGAATAACATGTACTACATCAATGCCGATCTAGGCGGCCGTGTAAGAGAATTCCCCAATCACCGAGGTTGGCTAGACCTGTTCGGAGGGTATCAATACTGGCATACGGAGCATCAAGCTGTTGGTATTGGACAGGTCGTGTGTGACCCAGGCGCCATCCCTGGATTTACCTGTGCTGCAGCCGGTACGAGCAGCAATGAAGGAGAGACGGTGATCACGAACAGAGCGAATTGGCACTCGCTTCGAATGGGTGCTTCTGCGGAATATCGGCTGACCACGCGCTTCAGTTTGCTTGGCACGCTTGCCGTCATTCCGATCAGCGTGTTCGACAACAAGGATGTGCATCACCTACGAGGTGATCTCCAACAGAACCCGAGTTTCTCCATGACGGGCTATGGGGTGGGGGCTGATGTGGACGTCGGGGCCCGTTTCATGATTACGAGAAATCTTGCGGCGAATCTGGGATACCGGCTGTATTATAACAGGATGCTCAGTGGTGATCTCACCGTCCATCCCGTTGCCGCGTCTGCGGAGTCTTTCCCTCTCACACAGTTCGAATCGTTGCGGCACGGTTTCACCGCTGGTCTCAGCGTTCTCTTTTAACTATCGGTTTCCAGTGTTTACCGCCGTGAGCGCGACGGTAGCGTTTCGTCTTCGTATTGGACAAAGAGCCGTTTGGCCTCTGGATGGAGATAGCTAGGATGGCCGTGAGGAATGCCGACCGTGCGGAAGAGCGGTGTGAGTTTGCCGTTCGGATGGAGGTAACCGGCGCGAAGCGGCACGGTGCGTGTCGTGTGGCGGACCAAGTGGCAAGGAGTTGGTCTGATCGAGGTAATCCACTCGGCAATGTCATGGGGGTTGCCGATCGAGGCTGAGAGCAAGAGCATCCGTGCCTGGCTCGGACAGAAGATGATCGTTTCCTCCCACACGACGCCCCGCTCCGGATCTGCAATATATTGCGACTCGTCTAAAATTACCAAACCCAAGGTATCTAATCGGACGTCGATCTCACCGCCTCCTGCGTCGTAGAGCAGATTTCGCAAGATTTCCGTCGTCATGATCAGCAGGGGCGCTTGCCCGTTGTCGCGCCGATCGCCGGTCAGAATGCCCACTTGGTCAGGACCGAATATTTTTGAAAACTCCGTATACTTGGTGTTTGAGAGTGCCTTAAGAGGCGACGTGTAGATGACGGTTCGATTCTCGGCGATGGCGCGGCGGGCCGCTTCCACTGCCACATAAGTTTTTCCGCTTCCTGTGGGAACACTCACGACCACGTCGCCTTCTCTCAGTTTGGCGATGGCATCTTCTTGCCAGGCATCCGGGACGAAGGTCTGCGGTGGTGGGATTCCCAGTCCCTCCAGCCAGCTGGAGAGGGTGATAGCAGGCTCATGGGATTCCGGCTCAACCGGCCTGTGCGCGGTGCGACGCTGCGGCGCCGAGGATTTTGGTTTTCGCACGGCGGGAGCTTGAGGAGGCGGTGGCGCAGGGCGAGCCTGTTGTTCGCCGATCAAGGTCATCAGGTCGAACTCAAAGCCCGGGCGGTTCTCGGCAGAGTGGCGCAGTAAGACCTCGATCAAGCGGCGTTTGCCTGCGCGGAAATGCCGCTGGACACGCCCGCGCGCCAGACGGTGTAAGAGTGCAATCGGTTGTTGAGCCAGCAGTTGTTCGAGCTCTTCGGTAGTCATAATCCTCAAGTGATGAGTGACGCGTGATAAGTGATCAGTGTGGGACAACTCTTCAAGAAAACCGTTCTCCTCATCACGCGTCACCCTTCACTGTTCACGGTAGCTCTTCAAGCACGCCTCGGCGCAGGGCAGCAATGGCGCGTGAGGCGGTGTCTGCCAATCCCGGGTGTGTGCCCTTGAGCGTGTGCAGCTGTGACAGGAATTCTAAGGTACGTGCTAAGAGGCGATAGATATCCCCTTCAGCCATCGTGGTACTCTTGCAGAGACCGATCCAGGTTAGGCCGGGGTCGCCGATCCACCGTTCCGTCACTGCGGCAATGTCCGCCCGTAAGAGTGGGGGATCTTCATGCGGCGAGAGGGACGCAGCCAGTTTTCGAACCTGCCCGAATAAGGAAGCCAACCCGGAACTAACGCGAGGGAACATGCCAGGGCGATCGTCGTCGTGGGCGATGCTCGACATGACGGCAGCCAGCATGGCGGGATCGGCTCCGTTGAACGCATCGGCCCTGAGCAATTCCGTGATGAGCAGCGAGTGGTCGATGCGGATGAGCCGGGCCCATTCGCCGTCCTCGGTTAGACGGGCTGTCGGCGTGAGGTACCCGAACTGCTGTAGGACGTCGATCTTTTCCTGGAACCGGTGCCAGAGACTTGTGCGCAGCGCTTGGATCGATTTGACGTGTCGATGCTGTTCCTGCCGAAGTTTAGAGGCAAGGGGGTAGTCTCTTTGACAGGCGGAACGCGAAGGACAGGTCGGACAGGAAAAGTCGCCCAGGGTTTGCACGATGGCGTCTGGAATCGGTTCATCGTCCTTCGGAATCAGGATGGGAAGCTCCGGTAGCCTGCCAGGCAACTCCTCTAGGTGATGGAGTAACTCTTCCACGCTTTCCGGCGTGCACCAAGGATAGACCGGCGCATCCACGCAGTCGAGGACACGGTCGGACACCTCGGTCACCGTGGAAGCAGGAGATTCGGTAATGCCTCCGCCTAGACGAAGTGCCGTAATCATCGGGCTTTTCTGTCCCTTGCTGCGATATTGTCTTAGCACGACGCCGCGAGTGCGGCCGAAGCCGACGACGCGACCAGGAGTGAGAAAATGAAAGCGTGCGGCGACTTCAGGTGGTTCGTGTCTCCTGACGGGGGCCCGGTGCGATTTCTGTCGGCGGACATGATCAAATGTTTGCCATTCTGTGATCCAATCGGTACACACGCGTGGTCCGAATGGCTCCATCTGATCGCGCAGATCGTCCAGTTTGCGTTCCAGGACTTCGGCGCGCTGGTTGAGCTGAAATTGCGCAAAGCTTTTGGCCAGAATCGGTTGGATCTGATCCAGGGGATACGCTTTCAAGAGGTTGAGAACCATTGGATAGCTGATGACGAATTGGCTGTTGATCGCTTCCGGATGGCCGGTGAACCCTTTGGTCAATACGTTCAGATCGATATAGGGCGAAGGGGTGACGATGGCAAAGCCCACGAGATCTTTTCCACGGCGTCCTGCGCGCCCGGCAATCTGCTGCACCTCGCCAATCGTCAAGTCCATGAAGTCACGCGACTTGCGAATGCTGGATTGCGTAATGATGACGGTGCGCGCAGGGAAATCGACTCCGGCAGCCAGTGTGGTCGTGGCGAAGACGGCATCGAGGCAGCCATGACGCATCAATTCTTCCACCGCAATTTTCCATGAGGGCAGATGACCTGCATGATGCGCCGCTACGCCGATGCGCTGGACGGTCGGAATGAGCGGGTGTTCGGCGATGCTGGGATATTGGGCGATCACCTTGTCCAGCACAGCGGCGATGGCCTCCTGACGAGGCGGCGGGAGGAGGATGTGGCTATGGTCGAAGGCCTGCATCGCTTCATCGCACGCACGCCGCGATGTGAGGAATACGATGGCAGGGGTCAAGTGCTTGTCGCGAAGAGCGAGTATCAGATCAATCGGATGAATCGAGGGGGGCATGCAGTTTCGTTCCCTTTGCAATCACGACCAAACCGGATTCTGTGACGGTAAATCGCTGGGCATCGGCCTCCAGGTCGTACCCGATCTCTGAATTAGGCGGGATGATGACGTCCTTGTCGATGATGGCTCGTCTGACCCGGCTCTGTGCGCCGATGACGACGTTTTCCATGAGAATCGATTCACGCACATCCGCATGATCCTGCACATGAACGTTCGGCGACAGCACGGAGTTTTGTACCCGGCCACCGGAGATAATGCAGCCGCCGCAGACGATGGAATCCAGCGCCACGCCCATTCTTCCGCCCTGATAATCTTGCGAGAAAACGAATTTAGCCGGTGGAAACTGTCCTTGATACGTCCGAATCGGCCACTGTTGGTCGTAGAGATTAAAGAGGGGATCCACCGCGACAAGGTCCATATTCGCTTCCCAATAGGCGTCCAAGGTGCCGATGTCCCGCCAGTACTTCACATCTTTCTTGTTCGCGTCGACAAATTTGTAGGCATAGACAGGCCGATCGCGAATCATGCGTGGAATGATATTTCTCCCGAAGTCGTGACTGCCTCCCTCTTGGGCGTCGGCGATCAACTGCTCGCGGAGGACTTTGGTGCGAAAGAGGTAGATGCCCATCGAGCCGAAGGCGCGGGTCGGATCGTTGGGAATCGACGGCGGGTTCGCGGGCTTTTCGATGAAGTCCGTAATCCGGAAATCTTCATTCACATGGATGACGCCGAATCGATGGGCATCTTCGATCGGAATATCAATTGCGCCGACCACGGCATCGGCCCCTTTGGCGAGTAGCCAATGAAACATCTCCATATAGTTCATCTTGTAGATGTGGTCGCCCGCCAGGATGAGTACATAGTCCGGCTGTTCGGTGTCGAGCAGAAACAGGTTTTGATAGACTGCGTCGGCGGTACCTTGGTACCACTCTTCACTGATCCGCTGCTGGGGCGGAATCGAGGCGATATATTCGCCGAGTTCTGCATTCATGATATTCCAGCCTGTACGGATGTGGCGATCGAGTGAGTGGGATTTATACTGGATGAGAACGGCGACTTTTCGAAGCCCCGAGTTGAGACAATTGCTGAGCGTAAAATCGATAATGCGATATTTCCCGCCGAAGGGAACGGCAGGCTTGGCCCGATGCTCGGTGAGGGGCTGAAGACGCTCGCCTTTCCCGCCCGCCAGCAACATGGTGAACATGTTCAGCATTGCGGCGGATTGTAACAGGACACAGAGGAAATAGAAAGAAAGCATACTCGTTGACAACGCGAGAATCTGAGACGATACTACACAGGGTAGTCTGGAAAATTAGTGAGTACTCGAGCAAAGGAGTCAGCATGAAGCGGGATGTCGTGGTCACGTCGCTGGTGAGGCAGAAAGCGGTTCAAAAGCCGACAGTGGATCGCGCGGTCGATGCGCTCCGGCGGGTCGAGCATCTTGAAAGCCAAATGGCAAAGCTGTCAGAATTGGTCCGCGAGCATGCGGAGGATGTCGATCGATTGGTGCGTATTGTGGCTGAAGATCGTGACGTTATTCGACGGCAGCTGTTGCGTAAGCATCATGAGCAAGTCCGGGTCCGCAAGCATCTTCGAGCATCCAACTCTAAGGTGGGACTCGATTTCTGAGTCTGGTGATTTTGTACCGTCGATCCCTCCCCATGAGTCCACCTTCGCATCTGTCATGTGGAAAGCGACTCCTGAAACTGTCAACCTGTTGAATGTCCAGAATTCATCAGATCCTCAGACATCCTCCACGTTACGCTTCACGGGTGTTGCGAACAGCGCAGACAGAATTTTGAGGCAGTCTGCCAGCGCAGCGTCCTCGTCGTCTGTCGTGGGCTCTATCGCTGATCGTGAAGGCGTTGGAGTCAATTGGAGAAGGCCTATGTGTACTCAGGAGATGAGATTGTTCGGGTTGGCGCGGTAATATGTGCGATCGTGATGGGGGAGGAAAAGGGATGACCGTGCGGCAGCAATACTTTCATTCTTGGGGAATCGCCTTCTTCATTGTGTTGATTGGAATAGTTCCGACTCTATCGGCTGAGCCAATCGTGAAAGGCCGGGTTACCCCTGTCCAAGTGCCTTACGAGGCGCCTCCGAAGGGACAGGATCTATCCGCTGAATCCGTTCCCCAGAATATAAAATCGTTGACGGCTGAAGAGGCTCAGCGGGCGGAAGCACTCCTGCCATTGTTGGAAGGCGCGCAAGAGTTTTGGGCCATGGGCGAATTCGTACATCTCGGTGAACCATCGGTTCCGGTCCTGGTTAAAGGATTGACCATGGCGGGACCCCGTATTCGTTACAATACGATTGAAACGATTTCCATGTTGAAGGCCGCCTCTGCGGTTCCGGCTCTCGCCATGGCGGCGAAAGAACCGAACGAAATTCCGCGGGTTCGTGAGCATGCCTTGAGAGTGGCCGTACGATTGGATGGGGCAAAAGTTGTCGATGCCATTGAGTCGATGGCCCACGATCAGAATTCGTCGATCCGAAAGGCCGCGGCTTTTGAAGCTCGATATGTCAGAGAGAAAGCGGTGATCCCGGTTATGATTGGGATGATTGCCGATGAAGAGCGATTTGTGGCATTCTCAGCCGTGCAGTCACTCTGGATTCTCACTCGACATGAAACGGAGTTTCATGATTGGGAGACCTCAACCAAACAAGACCGTCAAGAGTGGGCGACTGAATGGTTCGAATGGTGGAACGGTCAGAAGGATAGTTTCGAAATGTTGGATCCAAAAAGGCCTGGCCGGGCTCGATAACTCCCCGCGATGTGGAGAGAATGGGGCTCTCTTCCCCGGTTTTTCCATTCGTACGCCTTGCAGGGGCAAAAAATCCTGTGTTATATTTTTCCGGTCTCTTCCTTTGTCGCGCATTGTTATAGAAGGAAATTTAATTCACGGTATGCCTACACTCCAGATTGCAAAGCTTGGGAACCCCCTTTTGCGCCAGATTGCGGCCCCTGTTGACCCTCGCAATATCCGCACATACGACATACAGCAATTCATTGATAATCTGATTCAGACGATGTTGGCCGAACCAGGGATCGGTTTGGCGGCGCCTCAAGTCTCGCGCTCAATTCAATTAGTTGTCATGGGGTGCGAAGGGGAGGAGGGATTTCCTGAAACAGTTCTGATTAATCCCAAGATCGTCTTCTATGGCCCGGAGCAAGTTGAAAACTGGGAAGGCTGTCTCAGTGTGGATGGGCTCAGAGGAAAGGTCACGAGGCCGTCGGTCGTGAGGGTTCAGGCGTTGGATCGTCATGGGAAATCCATGGATTTCGAAGCGACCGGCCTCTATGCCGTGTGTATCCAGCATGAGATGGATCATCTGATCGGCAAGGTATTTTTGGATCGAATGACCGACATGTCGACGCTCACGCAGCTCCCCGAGTTTAGTAAGTATTGGCAAGACGATCCTGTTCCCGTTATTTAGCAAGCCCAGACTATTTATGAATACCTGCTACGTCGTCCGATCCTCTCGCCCGGCGGAGCTTTTCTCGATCGGTCTCCTCGACGGACTGCAAGTACGCCTACGTCAACCTCACTTGCGAGAAGCCCCGGCGGGCTTCGGTCTCGAACGCCTCGCGACGGCATTCATGAATAATCCGAGCTAACCCGCCGTGAAGATCCTGCGCTTGTGAAAACCCTGCTTCGAGTGCTCCAGTATCTCAGCCCGCACCGTTCCATGGTGGTCGGTACATTTGTGTTTGCCGGGCTCGCGACTGCATTTGAGCTCATCCCTCCGTGGCTGATCAAAGTCATCATCGACGACGTGATCCAAGCCGGACAGACTCAGCTCCTGGTATGGGTATTCCTCGCGTTGTGCGGCGCCTATGTGTTGCGGAACCTCTGCGGGTCGATGCGGATCAGGCTGAATAATGGGTTGGAGCAGCAAGTCGTGCATGACTTGCACGTCCAGGTGTTCTCTGCACTCCAGAGACTCTCGATTAGTTTCTACGAGAATCGCCCGACGGGCGAGATCATGTCGCGAGTGTTAAACGATACCGAGCATATGCAGCGCATCTTCGTCGATGGACTCGAGGAGATCATTACGGCCGGGCTGACGCTGACCGGGATCATGATCATGCTATTCATGCTCAATTGGAAGCTGGCTCTATTGGCGCTTGTGCCGATTCCTCTCTTGATTGTGGGGGCGGCGCTGTTTACCAAACGTGTCCATGGGCATTATCGCGCGATTCGAAAGGGGTCGGCCGAGCTGAACGCCCTCTTACAAGACATGCTGGCAGGTATCAGGGAGACGATGGGTTTCAATCGCCAACCGTACGAGCAGGAGCGATTCGATCGGAAGAGTGATCGTTGCAGGCAGGATACGTTGAAGGCCATGTTTCTCTGGTCTTACTATTCCCCTGGCATGATGCTGATCGGAAGTCTTGGGGGAGCGATGGTGCTCTGGTTCGGCACCGCTGAAGTATTGGAACATCGTCTATCCGTGGGCGAACTTGTGATGTTCATTTCCTATCTTGCACTGTTCTATGTGCCGATCAATCAGATTCACTCCGTCAATCACATGCTGCAGCATGCGTTGGCTGCAAGCGAGCGAGTATTCGAAGTGCTCGATCTTGTCCCGGAGGTCAAGGATCGCCCGGACGCTCGTGTACCAGGCACTCGATTGCGAGGAGAGGTCGCCTTTCAGCGCGTTGGGTTTCATTATCGAGCCGACACGCCGATCTTGACCGACATCACGATAGCAGTCCGTGCGGGGGAGCGCGTCGCGCTGGTGGGGCCGAGCGGAGCGGGGAAGAGCACGACGCTCAAGTTATTGATGCGGTTTTACGATGTGACGCAGGGAGCTGTTACTGTCGATGGGCACGATATTCGTGATCTTTCATTGTCTTTCCTTCGCAGTCAAATCGGACTGGTTCAGCAAGAGCCGTTCTTGTTCAATGGCACTGTGAGAGAGAATATTCTCTATGGCAACCTGACGGCCCGGCAAGAGGAGATTGAAGCGGCGGCCAAGGTGGCCCGCGCGCATGACTTCATCATGGCTCTTCCTGAGGGGTACGATACTTGGATAGGGGAGCGCGGCGTCAAGCTTTCCGTCGGGCAGCGGCAGCGTGTGTCGATCGCCCGTGTGATTCTGAAAGACCCTCCGATCGTCATGTTTGATGAGGCCACCTCCAATATCGATACCGAGACCGAAGTCAAAATTCGTGAGGCATTAGACGATCTGACAAAAGGACGGACGACGATCATCATTGCCCATCGCCTCTCTACTATCCATGGCGTCGATCGCATTATTGTCGTGGACCACGGACATGTCGTCGAAGATGGGACGCATGAGGCGTTGATCGGGCACGAAGGGGTGTATGCCAGGCTGTACGACGCCCAGTTCCAAGTCTAACGGCAGGATGCTGAAAAAGGCCGCCAGCGTCGTTCTCGCATCGTTCAGGCCCTCAACGTACCGCAAGGGTACGCCTCGGGCCTTCACTCGCTGCGGCCTTGCTGGACGGACTTTTTGAGCATCCTGCAAGATTGGTTTCACACCACCTGCGCAGCAATCGAATGCTTGGCCGTTGCGGATGGATCTTGCCCGCCAGTATACTAAGCCAACTATTGAGGAGAGTCGACTGATGGTGTTGATCTATGAAAGCGATCCACTAGATAACGAGGATGCGCGCGGTCGGTTCTATCATGTCTGTCGTGGACGCATCGATCGGACGGAAATCCAACTTCCGGCTGACGAGAAGGTCTACGAATGTGCCGTGTGTGGGATCGATCTCGAAGCTGAAGACTTTTGGCTGGCAAGGCAGAAAGGGTCGGTTTAGCCCGCATTACTCATGAGCACTTCTGCTGCAATCGCCGATCCGCTGCTACGACAAGCCTTCGGTCGGCGGGCTCGCCCCTCGGCCCCTCACCGTACTGCACGAGCACGCTTCAGGTCCTCAGGGCTCCGCGCGCCGCTCTCGCAACGCGGCTCAGCGATTTCGCGACGAACTGTCATAAGTAATGTGGGCTAGGAGACGTTATGGCTGCGAGCATAGGAAGAAAAACTGTAGGCGTATCACGCGGACTCATGATGCTCTGCGATACCTGCCATGCCCAGGTGATAGCCGATAAACTCACCAACGAGAAGAATTTTGTCGCGGATGCCGAGACCCTCTTCGATACCATCTGCTTCGGTTGCACCGATATCAATAGGCCGCTGATCGACGACATGGCGGGTAGCGGAGAATGAGGATGTTGAAAAATCCCGCCAGCGTCGTTCTCACCTCGAAAGCATCCTCAACGTAGCCCAGAGGCTACGCCTCCGGTGCATTCTTCGGCTACGGCCTTGCTGGACGGGCTTTTTGAACATCCTCATTGCATATTGCCTAAGCACCTCAGGTAACGCATGCGTGACAAAACAGACACATGAGCAGGGACATGTCAGAAGCGCGAGATCTTGAATTACGTTGGCCGAAGGATGGTGATCGCCTTTTTGTTGCTTTGGCCTGGAGGCAGGACGCTCACGTTGCCCGTCACCCAGGAGAACGCTTTTACCGCATGCCGATGGGTTACAAGCGTGCAGGTGACCTTCTCATCGAGCAAGCGGCCGCTAACATTGCTGATCGCTCGAATGTTATCTACGCCGCGCTCTTTTGTTACAGACAGTCGGTCGAACTCTTTCTCAAGAAGCTAATCGCCGACTTTGGCAATGGGCAGGCGTACTCGCCGAAGAACACGCATGAGCTCAACCGTTTGTGGGAACGGTTCATGTGCATAGTCAACGAGCGTGAAAGTAGCGATACTGATGGCCTAAGCGTAGTTCAAAGACTCGTCGCAGAGATGCACGAGGCCGACCAAAAGTCAGATGGCTTTCGGTTTCCTACTGATTCGAATGATTTGCCATTCGCATTCGGCGATAGAGGCATTGATCTTGTTAATGTGCGTGAAGTCATGCAGGGGGCGACCAATTTCTTCGAGTGCACATATTTACATTTCTCATACCAAGATGGTGAGACAAAGGGTTCAGACCCTTAACCGTCCCATTTTTCGGTGGATGATGATATGTACACTGGGCCATCATAGGATTATCTGGGGAAACACTTACTTTTTTGTCGGTTAATTGCCGCATCATTACCCGTTACCAGATTATAAATTTTGTGAGGAACAAGGAAGAAAAGTACATATGAGCCAGATTAGAATTTTTAGAATGACCGCGTTAGCCGAAGGCTGTTCATTTCTCATCTTGTTATGTGTTGCGATGCCGATGAAGTACTTCATGGGGATGCCGGAGGTCGTGAGAGTCGTGGGATCAATACACGGAGGATTGTTCCTGCTCTATGTTGGTTTGTTAGCTGTCTTGCATGTTAGGCAGCGATGGTCTGTCATGTTTTTACTGTACGCATTCGTTGCGTCTATTATTCCGTTTGGAACATTTATCTTAGACAAACAACTCCGGGAGAAAGAAATCGTGACGAACTGATCAGGAGGAAAATTCTTTTTGTAATTGCAAGATTCTGCCGTTTGACCACCTTGGAAACAAAACAAAGCGGCCAGATCCCTAAGCTTTTCAAAACGACAATGATCTATGCGCATGTCCTCAACCGCGTGAACCGGGGAGGCGTTCGCAGTCCGCTGGATGGGATGTAACTCCATGCCAGGACGGGTGTTATTTCGATCCGCATAAGAACCCGTGATACATGTTTTCGCAGTCGTACCTCTTGAAACGGCAACAGTTACGGCGTATTGTTTACGAACATTAGTGGCGTGTTATACGAATAGAAATTGGCTGATCCTGCGCTTATGCGGATCGACCTAAACATCGTGAGCCAGTCATGACCAAGCGGCGCCACCCAGGATGAAATAGGGGTGACCCAACGAATTTAGGTACTGAGCGAGCTAGTACAGAGCAGGACACGTTCCTCGGTAATGGAGGAGTGGAGTCATGCCGAACAGAGCACCTCGATCTCGATCTCCCCCTTCATAAGAAGACATTTCACAGTTCGTTTTCCACTTGAAACACCAAAGATCACTCATGAAAGAGGTGAAGCTGAGATTCGCCTGGAGGCAGAGATGCGGGGCACACACGAGCAAGGGTGAGGAGACTTCTGTATTTGCAGGGAGGTCTGGGCTCGAGCAGCACATCCAATAGTGAGCCGACTTCCATCGACGATGGCATGTCGCTTGCGCGGCTCCCGTACAAATAGTTTCACTTCCAACCAAGGGAAAGGAAACTGAAGATGAAAACTACTTTGATGGCAATGTTGATCACGGCCACGCTTATGGCCTCGGCTAGCAGTTCCTTTGCGGAATTGGCATCGTTTCTACAAGCCTCAAACAGCGAGGAGCAGCTCGCGAAGGACACCAAACCGAACGTCGTCACGATGAAGACGGACGCAGGCGGAGGCCTCACTAATAGGAACGGTGTCGTTACAGTCCGTGCCGACGGGGCGTACTTCTTGATGGCGGCAGCGCAGGTCGGCGGAAAAGTTGCAGGTTCTGTACGACTCTGGATCAGGGTCAACGGCAAGGATGTAGTCAATTCCAACACCGAGCAGATGATTCCTGACGCGTCCTTCACCGCCGTTCTGGTATCCCAAGGCGTGCAGATGTTGAGGAGTGGCGACACGATCGAAGCGGTCTACTCCGGGTCGGCGCCTGGCCTCGGTTTGATCGTGAAAAAGCCGGAAGGTGAACCCGTGGTGCCGAGCATCATTTTTTCGGCATTCAAGGTTAATTGACCACGGCCACAACGAAGAGGGTTGTGACCGGAGTGCGGCGGCCTTAGCCAGCCGCACTCCGGGTCGGGTGGTAGGACCGCCACCGGCGCCCGGTCGGTGGTAAGGTAAGGTAGTGTGCGCGCAGCCTCAGTTGAGCCGCAACGTGAGCCTACCTGATATGGTCTTTTCTTCGCCGGTGGCGACAGATGTCAGAGACCCTACCTCCTTCTCTGTGGTAAGTTCTCCCCATGGAGGCCCGATACATGAGCCGTGACCCCAAGGTCATGAGTGGCGCGTTGTGTTTCACAGGCACACGTCTCCCTGTGCAAAACCTTTTCAACTACCTTGAGGAAACCTCTTTGTTTGAGGAGTTCCTGCAAGACTTTCCCTCTGTGTCTCGAAAAGCTGCCGTAGCCGTTATCGAGGACGCAAAGAGCAGGCTGTTTGCAGATGCGATTGCTTCTTGACGATTCTGTCCCGGTTCGCTTGCGGCAGTCTTTACCAAGTCACTCGGTTAAAACCGTAGTTGAAATGGGCTGGGGAGGGGTAAAGAACGGCGCTCTCTTGACTCTTGCGGTCAAGGAATTTGACGCATTTCTTACCGTCGACAAGAACCTTCCTTACCAGCTGCCACTCGTTCAGACGCTGGAGCAAGCACTTGACAGTCTGCAGCCCTGTACTTTTATACGGGTTGGGGTATAACCCGGCATGGGGAAAACAAAGGGGAGGCATTCTGAATTTTCTTGGGTGACCGCTCGGATTTTATACTCCATGAGGAAGAAGGAAGAACAGTAACTATGACCCAGATCAGAGTGTTTAGAATGATTGCCTTAGCCGAAGGGATTTCATTTCTCACCTTGTTATGCATTGCCATGCCGATGAAGTACTTCATGGGGATGCCGGAGGTTGTGAGAGTCGTGGGCTCAATACATGGAGGATTGTTCCTGCTCTATGTCGGCCTGTTGGCCGCAATACATTTTCGGCAACGATGGTCTTTCATGTTTTCACTGTATGCATTTGTGGCGTCTGTCATTCCGTTTGGAACATTTGTGTTGGATAAGCAACTTCGGGAGAAAGAAGCTGTAGCGAACTGATCACGAAGGAAAATTCTTTACCGGCAGGTTTTCCCATCGAAGTGAAGGCAGCTTGTCTCTCCTGACTTTACTTTCCAGGTTTTCAATAGCGGTGCTTGTCCGTTCTCTCTCATCTCGACAACGAAATCCACGAGACCTGAGATTGGCAGCTTTTCGATATGAGGCTTGGCCGTGTCCGGAGCATCTATCCAGAATATCCCGCCGAGGGTCGAAATCAAGACGCGATGCGTGTCTACGTCGACTTGAATGACCGGGCTGTAGAAACTTTTGTCCTCGGCAAAACTAGGGGACGCGATCAGACTGAGGAGAGAGAGACTATAGAAGACCGAGAGAAGCCGTGTACGTCCATTTGGCATGATGAGCTCTCTTTCTTGCGAGAGAAATCAGAGGAACATTATCGCACTAGGGTCTAGTGGAAACAAACTGGAAATTATTGAGCGAGGCTACGTTCTTGGCACTGCAAGCGGGCTATAAAAACTTGTTAGCGTGAGTTTTGATGATCGGTATGTATACCACAGTAGGATTAAGCTCCCGCAGGCTTGTCAAAATGGTCATCCAACAAGGCCGCAGGTAAGTCAAAACCGGAAGCGTACCCTCAGGGGTACGTTGAGGATTTTGACGAGCCGAGAACGATGTTGGGGGCCGTTTTCACAAGCCTGCTAGGCCAGTGTTGTGATGTGCGCCTGCGTGACCGTTCCCCCCGTAATCCAGTATCCGCGGATATCCGGCTTGGATTTTTCCATGAGAGAGATGAGCAGATAGGCGGGAATGGGCAGGTTAATCTTTGGCCAAATCTCTTCGTAGTCGGTAGCGATCTTGATATCGGTAGTCGAAGGGCGTGCCGGGTCGTGAGGATGAGAGTGGTAGACCACTTGCAGGTCGAGCCCTTTGTTTCGAATGTCTTTCTTCGCCACGGAAAAATCTTGCATATCCATCACGAAGGCGATCTCGGCTCGTTCGGCTGGTGATAGTCGTTCCAAATGCGCCACCTTTGCCGGATCGAAGGACGACAATTTCTCAGCTCCTTCGAGTGCCACAATATTCTTGATCCGGTAGACATGGGTGACAGTCCCGTTGGTTCCAGCCAGAAGCCCGCAACATTCATAGGGGTCGAGTTCCCTGGCGTGGGCCACCATGTCGTCGAGGATCGATTGAGGGATGATGAGATCAGACACGATAGTTAGATGGTGCAGCTGACAGTATAGTCCATGCTGAGATTTGTGATCTTCGGATTCTGGCTGCAGAGCGGACAGGCTGGGTCTTTGGGGCGTCTGACTTTTCTGAATTTCATCTCGAGGGCGTCGTAGATCAAGAGGCGATCGGCCAATGTTTCACCGATGCCGAGAATTTCCTTGATCGCTTCCGATGCCTGAAGAATGCCCATGGTTCCGGCGAGAGCGCCTAACACGCCGGCTTCTTGGCAATTCGGCACGAGTCCTGCCGGCGGTGGCTCCGGGTAGAGACAGCGGTAGCAGGGATAGCCGGCATGAGGCTTGATCGTCGTGAGTTGGCCTTCAAACCGGAACATACTGGCAGAAATAAGCGTCTTTTTGGCGAAGAAGCAGGCGTCATTCACCAGAAAACGTGTTGCAAAGTTGTCGGAACCATCCAGCACCATGTCGAACTGGGAGACCAGCGAAAGAATATTGTCGCTGTCGACATTCTGGTGATAGGTCTTGATCGTAATCTCCGGGTTAATTGCGGACAGGGTTTTTCTGCCGGACTCTACTTTCGCCATACCGACCGTTGCTGTGGAGTGCAGGATTTGGCGTTGTAAGTTCGAAAGATCAACAACATCGCCATCAACGAGACCAATTGTACCCACGCCAGCGGCGGCGAGATAGAGTCCGGCAGGCGAGCCGAGCCCTCCGGCGCCGATAAGCAAAACTTTGGCCTTGGCCAGCTTCATCTGGCCCTTGCCGCCCACGTCGCTCAGAATAATTTGACGACTGTATCGTTCTATCTGCTGTTCAGTGAGTTCCATAAAGTCTGTGATCAGTGATGTGTGATGCGCGACGAGTTAGGATTCATAATTTGGTAGAGCCTTCCTTGAGAGTACCCATCACTCATCACACGTCACTTCTCACTCCCCCTATTCCACGACATTCAATTCGATCGGGTCGACGACGACGCCTTTCGTGCGAAGGCCTACGATCGCCCGTTCGATTTCTGTGCTGTCGCCGGTCAGCTCAAGATCCATCCATCCGGTGGTTTCACGCACATCGGCGCGCCGGACGTTGGTGACGACTTTGTACTCGTGGCCGATCTGATAGATCACCGGTTCTTTGATCTTGTCTTCTGGGAACTGAACGTGCACTTTCACATGCGGCATGATGTACCTCCTGCAATGGCGGGCACGATCGACACTTCGTCCCCGTCTTTGAGCGACGTCTCTTTGCCCTTGAGGAATCGAATGTCTTCCTCGTTGACGTAAATGTTCACAAATCGGCGGAGCTCACCCGTGTCGTCGCAGAGGCGATCTTTCATGCCGGGATACGCGGTATTGAGCGCCTCGATCATCTCAAGCACGCTCGCGGCTTTTGTTTCGATTTCTCCCTGGCCCTTGGTCAGCGGGCGTAGCGGAGTCGGAATGCGAACTTTAATCATGAGTCACCACCACCGTTCTTGCCCATTTTAAATGTTTTCTCAAATGCAACTAGACTTGGTTGAATGCGAACCGGCCGTCCAACGGCATCGATCACAGCTTCCTGGGTTTTTAAACCGTTTCCGGTGATATAGGCTACGGTCAGATCGCCTTTCTTAATCGTGCCGTTCTTCACCAGCTTTTGGAGTACACCGATTGTCACACCCCCGGCCGTTTCTGCGAAGATTCCTTCCGTCTGCGCCAGCAGTTTGATGCCCTCCACGACCTCGTCGTCTGTCACCATGTCCATGGAACCCTTGCTCTCGGCTGTGGCCTTCAGGGCATAGTACCCGTCTGCTGGATTCCCGATCGCCAAGGACTTGGCGATAGTTTTGGGTTTCACCGGTTTGAAAAAATCCCGCCCTGCCTTAAACGCGGTAGAAATCGGTGAGCAACCTTCAGCCTGCGCTCCGTTGATTTTGGTCCTCACTTCATCGATCAATCCCACATATTTCATTTCGTGGAGACCCTTCCAGATTTTAGTCAAGAGCGAGCCGGACGCCATCGGGATGACGACCTGGTCTGGCGTGCGCCAGCCGAGTTGCTCGACGGTTTCGAATGCCAACGTCTTCGAGCCTTCCGCATAGTAAGGGCGGATATTGATGTTGACGAACGCCCAGCCGTGCTCGCCGGCGATTTCGCTACAGAGCCGATTCACATCGTCGTAATTGCCTTCGATCTCGACCACATTGGGTTTATAGATCAAGTTGCCGAGCACCTTCGCGGCTTCCAGATCGCCCGGGATAAACACGTAACAGCGCATCCCTGCCGCAGCCGCATGAGCGGCGACAGAATTGGCTAGATTGCCGGTCGAGGCGCAGGCAATCGTTTCAAATCCTAACTCTCGCGCCCTGGTAATGGCGACGGCCACAACCCGATCTTTGAACGAGAGCGTGGGGTGATTGACTGTATCGTTCTTGATGTAGAGCTCGTCCAGTCCGAGGTGGGCGCCAAGATTTTTCGCGCGCACCAGCGGGGTCATCCCGGCATGGAGGCCGAGAAAGGTGGGCCCCTCTACCGGCAGGAGATCGGCATAGCGCCAGATGCTATGTGGGCCGTCCTGAATCTTTGTGCGGGACACATTCTTCTTGATCTCCTCGTAGTTATATTTCACCTCGAGGGGGCCAAAGCACATTTCGCAGACATGGATCGCTTTCGTTGGGTATTCTTTTCCGCACTCACGACAGACTAGGGCTTTCATTGTAGCCATGGCGATTCCACCTTACTCAGTCAATAATTACGGCCGGACGGCACAGCCGGCAAACGGATCGCCGTCATCGAACAATTCGGTAATCGTCGGATGTGCGCCGCACAGCGCACAGTCAGGATTGCGTTTCACTTTAATTTCTCTGAACAGGGTCTTGCGCGCATCGAAATCCAGGAGTCGGTTCGTCAGAGGATGACCGATACCAAGGATGAGTTTCAAGGCCTCTGTGGCTTGGATTGTGCCAATGATGCCGGCTAATACGCCGATCACGCCTGCCTCCTGGCAGGAGGCGACCAGCCCAGCCGGCGGCGGAGTCTTAAAGACGCAACGATAGCAAGCAGACTGTTTCGGCACAATGGTCGTCACCCGGCCATCGAAACGAAGGATGCCACCGTGGACTAACGGTTTTCCAGCAAAAAAACAGGCGTCGTTGATAAGGAACTTGGCCGTAAAGTTGTCGACCCCGTCGATGACAATGTCGTAATCACTAATGATTTTCAACGCATTGCCGGCCGTCAGACGCTCTTCGTACATTGCGACCTGGACGTCCGGGTTCAACGCTTGAATCTTCTCTTTGCCAGAGACGACTTTCGGGCGGCCGACGTCCGATGTATGGTGGAGAATCTGTCGTTGAAGATTGGTGAGGTCCACAACATCGCTATCGATGAGGCCGATGGTCCCAATACCGGCTGCGGCCAGATAGAGCGCTGCCGGCGAACCAAGGCCCCCCGCGCCGACCAGGAGAATCTTGGCCTTCGCGATCTTCTTTTGCCCTTTGCCTCCCACCTCCGGTAGGAGAATGTGACGGCTGTAGCGGCTAATTTGGTCTTCAGTAAATTCCATACGGGCCTTGTTAAACGTGAAAGGTAAACCGTGAGAAGTTGTGCGTTCTTCTCGAAGATGCTCTGAACCTTTTACGTCTTACTTTTCACGTCTCACGCTAGATGTTGAAGTACTTTTCGATGCTAATATACCGCTCTCCGGTGTCGCACAGGATGGTGACGACGTTCTTACCTGGTCCCAGTTCCTGGGCTACTTTCTGTGCAGCGAACACGTTGGCTCCGGCAGAAATGCCCACCAAGAGGCCCTCTTTTTTTGAGAGCTGCTTGGCCGTTTGATAGGCCTCGTCATCGGTTACGGTCATGACACGATCGATAATGGTCCGGTTCAAGACTTTCGGGATGAAGCCCGCGCCGATGCCTTGAATCTTATGGGGTCCTGGCTCTCCGCCTGATAAGACCGGTGACCCAGCCGGTTCAACTGCGATGACCTGCACGTTGGGATTCCGCTCTTTGAACAGTTCCCCGCATCCGGTAATGGTGCCGCCAGTCCCTACTGCCGCTACAAATGCATCGATCTTTCCGTCGAGCGCCTCTAGAATCTCGATCGCCGTGGTCTTTTTATGCATAGCCGGGTTAGCCGGGTTGGAAAACTGATCCGGCATAAAGTATGAGGGATTCTGCGCAATAATGCTTTCCGCCTCGCGGATCGCACCCTTCATCCCTTCCCAGGCCGGGGTCAAGACGAGCTGCGCGCCATAGGACGATAAGAGGCTCGCCCGCTCCATGCTCATGCTCTCCGGCATCACGAGAATCAGTTTATACCCACGGACCGCAGCGACTAAGGCTAGGCCGATTCCGGTGTTTCCGCTGGTCGGCTCGACAATTGTACCGCCAGGCTTTAATGCGCCCAGTCGTTCGGCCTCGTCGATCATATTGAGGCAGATTCGGTCCTTGACACTTCCACCCGGATTGAAGAACTCGACTTTTCCGTAGATTGTTGACCCGCCAACAGGGGACAACCGGTTTAGGCGGACGAGGGGAGTTCGTCCGATGAGTTCGGTAATGTCTTTATGCAGGGTGCTCGTCACCGGCCACCTCCCATATAAAACAGAAACTCAACCCGGTCGCCGTTGTTCAAACTGGTGGTGGCGAGGTGATTCCGGTCCAAGACAGCGTCGTTGACTTCGACGGCAACCATGTGTGGTTCAATTTTTTTGGCCTGGAGAAGATCGAGGACCGTTCCTCCTGAAATCTCTTCCGTCTTCCCATTGATTGTGACCTGCATTGAAGACTCCTAACATGGCCAAGAAATTAAACAATTTCAACACGCTATCAAAGGGACTTTGCCAATGTCAAGGCAACGAAACCGGAGGCCTCTCGGCTTGACTTTGTCTGCAATCCGCCGCCACTATGCCAGCATTTGGAAGCGCGATGACATGTGGAAACGCAATTTCATGTTCAGGTCTGCAGAGGCTCTTCCGCTCGAAGAATCTGAAAACGAGCTCTTTCACGATACCGATCCCGCCATGGATAGCACCGGGCTCCAGTTAGAGAAGTTTTTATCGGTTTGGATTCAAGGTGATGGAGAGGATGATATCCCGACAGCCTTCACAAACATGTATGTCCGCACAGCGACATTGGATTTCCAGAAGCGGGTTGGGTTTCTGCAGCCTCTCCAAGGGCGGTCTCACCAGATCAAGCAACTGCTCACGCCTGGTCAAAAGCAATTTCTACAGCGGTGGCTTGCTACCTCGGCTCCTCAGGCCTGGGAGACGACTGACGATCATTTCAAGATGTTATTCGAGCTCGAATGACTCCGGCCTACCATCTGCCGCCGGTGAATGCAGTCAGGTTTCGCCGGGTCGCGCTGGCGTGGGCTCTCATCGTCCTGTCGCTTGTGTCGCCATTCGGGGTCGGATGGGGCGCGACGGTGGAGGTCTATTACGGTCCTGACGACGCGCCGCTCGATCGCCTCACCGCGCTCTATCGGCACGCCACGCGCTATCTCTATGTGGCGGCCTATGGGCTCACCTCTCCGCGCGCGGTGGAGGCCATGGTCGCAGCGAAGAAGCGCGGAGTTGATGTGCGTCTGATCACTGATCGCCAGCGCACCGAGGATGTGAAACAGCGCACGGCCCTCCACACACTGCATTTGGCTGGTATCCCGATCCTCGTGAATGAGCACGATGGGCTGATGCACCTGAAACAGGTTGTGATTGACGATGACGTGAATACAACCGGCTCGATGAATCATACGACGAGCGGTAATCGCTATAACGATGAGCGGCTTGACGTCATTACCGATCATGCGATTACTGTGAAGGCTCGGGAGAAGTTCCTGGCGATGTGGAACGATCGCACGCGATACCGGAGTTGGAAATAAACGAAAAAGTTGAGGTTCAGGCCACGATTGAGGAAGATGGAGAAGGAACCGTTTGTCCAAGCGCGGCTTTACTCTCAAGCTCAAGTGTGACTGTTGCCTATCTGTGTGAGACGTGATGACTGAAGAGACCGACGTCGTGATGGTGGGGGCAGGAGGTGGCGGAGCTGTCTTGGCCCTGGCGCTGGCGAAGCAAGGAATCCGCACCGTCGTATTGGATCAGGCGACTGGCCCGCCCAAGGGCTTGCGGGGAGAAATTCTCCAACCGAACGGACAGCGCGTACTCGATCGTTTGGGTGTGTTGCAGTCGTTGCCGGCCGATGCCACCCGATCTGTGCGGCTCTTTCATTTTTGCCGGGCCGGAGGGATGCGCCTCTGCAGCATCGACTATGGTGACCTACCTCCGCCCTACAATCGCGCCATCGTCACCTTGCCCAACGTGGCCCGTCATGCCATTGTCGCGGCGGTGCAGCAGGATACGAGTGTGACACTGCGCTATGGGACCTCATTCACAGGGCTGATCCGTGAGGGCAATCAGGTGGTGGGGGTATCCACCCAGGGACCGGACGGCACACACACAGTTCGCGCAAAGATCGTCGTCGGCGCCGATGGCGCCTTTTCAAAAGTGCGCGAGGCGCTGAAGATTCCCGCCGATCTGTACCTCTACCTTGACGGGTATCTCATTGCGATTCTCGAATCGGACGAGCCGGTATCGGAATCGTTTTACTATGTCGGGCACAGGACGATTTTGGGAATTTTTCCAGCGACGGGGAACAAGGCCTATCTCTTTTATATGATTCCCAAGGATTCGATGGAGGCGGTGAAACAGCAGGGGATTCCTGCCCTACAGCAGATATGGAGTCAAATTGCGCCACAGTTCTCTAGGCTCTTTCGCTGCTTGAACGATTGGGGGCAATATGCCGACTGGGCGGATACGCACACCAACCTGGGTGGCGGATGGAGCGGTGCTGATCGGCGATGCCGCCCACGCGATGAATCCCCATGCCTCGCAGGGACGCATGCAGGCTATGGTCGATGCCATGGCGCTGGCCGATCTTTTCCGAGCTGTCTGAACGATCGGAATTATTCCGCCGAAAGGTTGAAAGAATTTGAACGGGCTAGGCGGCCACAAGTCACCACGCTACAGCAACTGGCTGATCAACTAGTGTTCTATTGGAATACGAAGAATCCTGTGGTCGCGTTCTTGCGCGATCGTGTGTTTCAGACGCTGGATCGGAACGCGCGGCTTCGCTATCAGGTCCTGTCGACCACGGCGGGGCTGCGGACCATGCCCCCGTTTAATCTGATCGATCGTGTGATTGCCGCGGGGTTGCTTCCAGATATCCGCGCCCATGAGAGATCTCCACATCCGATGTCTTTATGAGAAACATAGGTGCGGCTGAACGTATGTTCGATGGATTGTCGAATGAGACGCAGAAGCTGCTGCAGACGTATGTGAAGGAGGTCAAAGCGGCATTCGGAGATCAGCTGGAAGGCTTGTTGCTCTACGGCAGCGCCGTCAGGGGAGAATTTCTCCAAGGTCGGTCAAACCTGAACATCCTCCTTCTCGTCTCATCCTACGACAGTGCCGTCCTGAAGCAGTACAGCCTGTTGCACGTTCGATGGAGTAAAGAGCAGATTGTGGTCCCCCTCTTTCTGACGGAAGAGGAATTGCGCATGTCGGCAGCGGTCTTTCCACTCGAGTTTCTAGAGATCCAGGAGCAACACCGCGTTCTCGACGGGCGCGATCCCTTCATCGGCTTCCACGTGAAGACCGATCGGCTGAAAGAGGCCGTAGTCCAGGGGTTGACAAGTCATATCGTACGGCTGCGTCAGCGCTATGTGGAAGGGGGCGGAGGCGACGACGCGACGACAATTTTGCTGACGCTTTCGATTGCCTCAACGATTCCTCTGCTGCGCGGAGTTCGACGTCTTCTTGGGCGTGCCCCCCTTTCTCATTCAGAGGCGGTGATCTCGGATGTCGGCGAGCAGCTGAAACTGGATCTACAGGGGTTGCTGGATGTCTGGTTGCTTAAGCGTGGACAGATTTCTCCAGGTCCCCACGAAATGTCTCGACTCTTCGACCGGTATCTGCAGACCGCAGTATTGGTGACACGCGCGGTTGAGCAACTTCCTCAGTTGGAGCTGCGATGACGAGAACCCTCAGTATGGCAATGGTGCTCTGCCTGGTTGTCTTTGAAGGCCTGGCTCAGGCTGCGTTCTATGAACGCCCCAAGGTCCAGTTGCCGGGCCCTCAAGGCTATGTGAGCGACCATGCGCAGGCGATTGATGGGGATTGGAAAGAGCGCATCCGGTCCGTCTGCCAGGATCTTGAGCGGAAGACCGGCGTGGAAATGGTGGTGGTGACCGTCCCCACTATCAAGCCGTTCGGGTCAGCCAACGAGTATGCAACGGCACTCTATGAAAAGTGGGGAATCGGATCGACGCAACAGGACCATGGCATGATGGTGCTGGTCGCGGTGCAGGAACGACAAGCTGCAATCACGCTAGGCCGGCAGATGTTGCCTGTCATTACTCCAGCGGTGGTCAATCAAGTCGGCCGTGAAAGCCTGCAGCCATCGATTGAGTTGGGACACTTTGGTGAAGGCCTCTATCTCACCGTGGTGGCGCTCGCGTCACCTGCGCAGGAAATACGTGTCGGCGACTTTTCCAGGAAACACTCTAAAAGCCTGGGGCTCGGGCTCGCGATCTTTACAGGGATTAGCGCGGTCACTTTCTTTTGGTGGATTAGCCGGCCCGATCTTCGGCATCCCTACACCCGAATCCAAAAAGGGGAGTATTGGGGAGCAGGGCAGGGGGGCTTTGGGGGAAACTTCGGAGGGTTCGGAGGAGGCACGAATGGAGAAGGGTGGAAGTAGCGGGTAGCACGGCCTGGTCCTCCTCCTGTTCGCGGACTACGCACGATAAGATAGTGCTTGTTCGACGCGCGCAATCGAGGATCGACCAGGTCGCACTACCTTTGAACGGAAACGAGCGAGCTAGGAGGGAGCAATGAAGCTCCCCGTAGCGTGCTGCGGGGAATTTCATTGAGGTAAACCCCATGATTTTTGTGACCGGCGGTGCGGGTTATATCGGTTCGCATACATGCGTGGAGTTGCTCGACGCAGGCGATGATGTGACAGTATTTGACAACTTTTCCAATAGTCACCCTGAGGCTGTGGCGCGAGTCGAGCGTATCACCGGGAAAAAGCTCCGGCTCGTGCGAGGCGACATTCGCGACCGTGCGGCCTTGGTATCGGCCCTGCGAGAGAGTGGAGCCGGTTCGGTGATTCACTTCGCCGGTCTCAAGGCCGTGGGAGAGTCAGTGACACAGCCGTTGGCCTATTACGACAATAATGTGATCGGCACCTTGCGTTTGCTGGAAGCGATGAGTGAGTGCGGGGTGAAAACCCTGGTGTTCAGTTCTTCCGCCACTGTGTATGGCGACCCTATTCGACTGCCGCTGACCGAAGACCACCCGCTTTCCGCTACCAATCCCTATGGCCGAACAAAGCTGATGATCGAAGAGATTCTGCGCGATCTGCATCACAGCAATGCATCCTGGAAGGTAGGCATTCTCCGTTATTTTAACCCGGCGGGCGCCCATGCCAGCGGTTTGATCGGGGAAGATCCTCAAGGCATCCCGAATAATTTGTTGCCGGTCGTAACTCAAGTGGCAGTCGGGCGGCGAGATTGCCTCAACGTGTGGGGCAACGATTATGCTACCCCGGATGGGACTGGGGTACGGGATTATATTCATGTCGTGGACTTAGCTCATGGGCATCTCAAAGCACTCAAGGCCCTGGAACGAACACATGAGAGAGTCGAATGTTTGACAGTGAATCTAGGCACAGGCAGAGGGTATAGCGTGTTGGATATTGTGCGAGCATTTGAGCAGGTGAGCGGTCGGTCTGTTCCATACAAGATAGCACCTAGGCGCCCCGGTGACATTGCCTCTTGCTATGCTGACCCGCAACTGGCGTTAACATTATTAGACTGGCGCGCGGAACGTGGAATTGACGCGATGTGCGCCGATGCCTGGCGCTGGCAAAAGGGCAATCCCCAAGGATATGCAGCCTGATTTTCACTCCTGTGTTGGAGCCAGGCGGTCATAGATGTGGGCCTTACAGAGAGCGCCCATCAGGGGCGAGAGGTGGATTTCCAGATGTGGATGATAGGTGTGGCATTCGCGCTTGCACCGGAGTGGGAAAGCCCATAGAGCTCCTCAATCGTGCGCAGGACATTGTAGTGGGTGATCCGCTGTTCGTATCGACCGGCCTGCACCATGGGCCCAATGAAGAGTGTCGCGATCCGATTATTCTCTTTCTTATTGTCCTCATCCCACGTCACGATCAAGAGGCTGTTGTGTTGCTGCGCCCATTGGACGTAAGCGTTTAGGTGTGTCTGGAGCCAGCGGTCACTGGCCTGAATCATCTCTGAATTTTTTCCACTGTGCATATTGTGTGTTTGATTGGGCACCACTATGCTTACTGTAGGAAGCGTGCTGTATTCCGTCGGGAAATGTGTCATGGGTAGATTGGTCGTCGTAGGCAGCCCATTGGTAGCACTGTCCTGCCAATTTACCCACGGATTATGCTTACGTACATAGTGGCCCTCACTGCAAATTAATGAGCCTACTGAGGGCAAGTCTTCTGAATATCCGGCGAAGGTCAGTCCAGCTGCAAGCAAGTTGTGTCCTAGATTAGGTGTTGTGAACGTATGCGGGCAGGAATTATCGGTGATACCTTGCATCGATCCTGAAAAGAGCGCGAGATAGTTCGGCTGGCTGGGGTGAGTGATGCCGAATGACTGTGTGAAGAGGGCTCCCTGAGCGGCCAGTCTATTGATATGGGGCGCATCGGGCGAATTGATAATCTGGCTATAGGCGTGATTCTCTTCAATCACGAGAACGATGTGATCTGGTCTGGGAAGAGGGGAGCTGTTGTCTCCATGAGCTAATTCTATAGAAAAGATGCTGGCAGCCACTGCCAATGGCACAGCTATCGTTCTGAAGATGAGTGTCTTCAGCCTGTTGAATATAGCACTGTCCCTCTTGCTGATTTCCTGCGAAGCATACGACACGATTGTCAGTCTAGGGTTCCGTTGGTTGATCGAGGCAATCGATAAGATATCGAGATCGCGCGGGCACATCAGCGGTGACTTGTTGAGTCTGGCATGGAGGGATATCTTCCTTCAGTCGTCTCAAGAGTCTGAGAAACTTCATGCTGGGAGGCGCCTCGCATATCCATAGATGCGTACCGGATTCTAGCTCTTCCATGTAGCGTTGTACACGAAACCCCGGGTGCTCCATGAAGTATGCAGATAGGAACCCGCGAATGGCCTGGACGACCCATGGATGCGCAGTCGCATAGCGATAACTGATCCGAAGCTCGACCACTTGTACTGATTCGTGCTCATCCATCGTTTTGTGAGAGTATAGCGCGTTTAGGGTGGTAAAGCCCCCTTTGAATGTTGACGTATCAGGCGGCAAAGGAGCGCTCGGGTTCGAGATCTCAGTTTTTTCGATCAATACTTGGCTCATGCACCATATCAACCAGATTGACGACCAATGAAGATTGCGATTATCGGTGGAGGCCCGGCAGGGCTCATGGCTGCAGAGGCGGCGAGCGCTGGCGGCGCACACGTTGAGCTCTATGACGGGATGGCGTCGGTTGGTCGCAAGTTTCTCTTGGCAGGGAAAGGTGGCCTCAATCTCACACATTCGGAACCGTTCGAGACATTTCTCTCGCGTTATGGTGCGCGTCGCGCCCAGATTGCGCCGCTGCTCGCATCCTTCGGACCCGATACGCTGAGGGCTTGGGTCTTGGGATTCGGCATTCACACATTTGTCGGCTCTTCTGGGCGTGTATTTCCTGCCGATCTCAAGGCTGCACCATTGTTACGTGCATGGCTCCGTCGGTTACGCCAAGCCGGTGTGCAGTTCCACATGCGTCACCGGTGGTCTGGCTGGGACGAGCAGGGGGCGTTGTCTTTTACCACCCCCAAGGGAATGCATGCTGTCCAGGCCGATGCCGTGGTGCTTGCGCTTGGTGGCGGAAGTTGGCCGAAACTTGGTTCCGATGCATCGTGGGTGCCGCTGTTGATAGGACGCGGGCTTCACATCGCGCCATTACGGCCTGCGAATTGTGGCTTCGATGTGGGCTGGAGCGAGCATTTTAGGGTGAAGTTCTCCGGCAGCCCGGTCAAGTCAGTGGTTGCTGTTGTTGGAAACGATGTCGAGGCTCTATCCAGGTATCCGGGGGAATTTGTGATCACGGAGACTGGCGTAGAAGGAGGCGTGATTTACAGGGCATCCGCCGCGCTTCGCAATGAGATTCTGATGAAGGGAGTTGCAACATTGCGCGTAGACCTCACGCCTGACCGAGATGTCTCACGGCTGACACACGACCTATCCCAACCACGAGGCAAACGCACGATGGCGACTCATTTGGAGCGCCGAGCTGGGATCGAGGGTGTGAAAGCGGGGCTGCTTCGTGAAGTGGTTTCGAAGCAGGACTTCGCAGACCCAGCTCATCTGGCTGCGACGATCAAATCATTGCCGCTCCGATTCCTCGCGCCGCGTCCATTGGAGGAAGCGATCAGTACAGCAGGGGGAGTTCCCTTCGAGGCTCTGACTAGGCAACTGATGGTTCGAAGTCTCCCTGGTGTTTTCTGTGCCGGTGAAATGTTGGATTGGGAGGCGCCGACAGGAGGCTATCTCCTGACTGCCTGCTTCGCCACCGGCCGTGCCGCAGGCACAGGGGCTGTGGAGTGGGCTCAAAAAAATAGAACGAATAAGGCGGTCTGAAGGCTGGAGTGAAGCTGGAAAGGTCGAGCGTCCAAACAGGTCAGCGTTCCCGTACGATCGACTTGTCCAAAAGGTTCCGCAGATGCCTGGCCAGATCATCGGGCAAAAAAGGCTTTTGAATAAAGGCAGCAGTCGCCTCATCGAGAAAGGCCGATTGTGAAGGGTCGACGTAGCCCGACATGAAGAGCACTCGGATATTGGGCCAGGTCACCCTCAGCCGTTCCGCTAGGACGAGGCCGGACATATGAGGCATGATCACATCGGTTATAAGAGCATGGATCGGCTCAGACAACGATGATGCTTTGCGCAAGGCCTCTTCGCCGCTTGCGGCCTCTATGACTCGATAACCGTCCTGCTTCAATGCCTGGAGGATGAGGGCTCGAACTGAATCCTGGTCTTCGACGATGAGCAGATGTTCTGACCCTTTCTTGTGACCAATCAGCGGTGTCGGAACCATAGCCGGCGCGGCTATTACGCGCGGGTAATAGAGATGGAATGTGGTTCCTTGATCAAGCGCGCTGTCGGTAAAGATATAGCCCTGGCTTTGCTTGACGATCCCATAGACCGTCGCCAACCCCAGACCTGTTCCTTGCCCCACCCCTTTGGTCGTAAAAAATGGCTCGAACAGATGCGAGAGTGTCTCAGGGCTCATCCCGTGTCCGGTGTCGTGTACGCTCACATGCACGTAGTCTCCTTGCGGCATCATCTGATAATGATCCAGCCACTCTGGCGTGACAGAAAGATTGCGCGTGGCAATCGTCAACTTCCCTCCGTTTGGCATCGCATCGCGGGCATTGATGGCCAGATTCATCGTGACCTGATTAAGTTGCCCTTTGTCGCCGTTGATTGACCAGAGATCCGGCGCAAGATCCATCGTCAGCGTCACCTCTTCACCCAGTAGACGGTTAAGCATCGAACTGATCAAGCGCAACGACTCGTTGAAGTTCAATGACTGCGGTAGGAGGACCTGCTTGCGGCTGAAGGCGAGCAATTGCTTGGTCAGCTCACTGGCCCGTTCGCCCGCCTTCAAGGTCTCTACGGCCATCTCATGTTTGGGGTCTTCCTGAGCCAACCGTTCGATGAGCATCGAGCTATACCCGTTGATGACGGTGAGCAGGTTATTAAAGTCGTGCGCGACCCCACCGGCCAACCGGCCGACCGCATCCATCTTTTGAGCCTGCCGGAATTGCGCCTCCAGCCGCTTGTGCTCGGTAATATCGGTGGCAATCCCGGAGATTCCGTAGATCTGTCCCTTCGCATCCCTCAGGGGAGATTTGTTGGTGGATAGGATACGTGGTATCCCACTGACCGGGCTCTCCACAACTTCTTCAAATTGTTGAGCGATACCACTCGTCATGATCTGCTCGTTGGTCGCCTGGATAGCATCCGCCACGTTCTCAGAAAAAACAGAGTGGTGTCTCTTGCCGAGAATCTCCTCTTTGCGCTTTCCATAGAACCTGGCCAGGTCATCGCTCAAGAGAATGTAACGGTGTTGGCGGTCGGTGGCAAATACAAATGAAGGAATGTTTTCGAGAATATTGTTCAGTAACCGCTCATTGGCTCCTAGTGCCTCCTCCGCCTGTCTGCGCTCTGCAATGTCGCGCACGAACGCGCAGTGGTATTCTTTTCCTTCATAGAATAGATAATTGACACTCACCTCGACGGGGATCAGCCGGCCATTCTTTGCCCGATGGACCGTCTCCAGCACCATGGTCCCGCACCGCTGAGTTTCTGCCCAAAACTCTGGCCACTTGTTCTTCTGAACGTCAGGATTCAGATCGTGGACGGTCATGGCGCACAACTCGTCTTTGGAATAGCCCAACATGAGGCTGGCCGCCTCGTTGACATCCAGAATCCTGGCTTGGTGATCGATCCAGTAGACGGCGTCAGCGGCTCGTTCCATAGAAAACTTCGCAAGCCGCAAGGCCCCCTCTGTCCGCTTTTGCTCGCTGATATCGAGCAGCGCCGTCTGCCAATGGGTCACCGGTCCCGACTCTCTGTCCACTGCAAGGCTCTCGAGATGGACCCATTGGGGAGCGCCGGATTTTTTTTGGAGCTGCATCTCGCAGGATTGCCGCGTACCTGTCTTGTAGATTTTCTGGCAATGCCAATGAAAGATGTCTTGACTATCTTGTGCAACAAAGCGGATGAACGGTTGTCCGATAAGCTTTTCCCGGTCTATGCCCACCAGTTTTGCGGCTCGTAGATTCGCCGCAACAATCTTGCCATGTGTATCCAGTGTCAGCTGGCCGACCGGAGAAAAATCGTAGCCTTCCGTCCGAGCTTGGTGGAGTTTCTCGTTCTGTGCCTCCAACTCGGTCTGACGGACTTGCAACTCATGCAGGAGCTGTCGCAGGTCTTCTACCGGCATGTCTGCGACGTCTCGATGTGGAGTGCGCTGTCGCTTTTCCGTCTGCTCGGGTATTTCTGTGATTCCCGCTGATGTGCCTGATGCCTTGACCATTTCATCGCCCTTGTCGAACAAAACTGAGGTCGAAAAACAGGTTAATCACCGAGCCGGATTCTCTTCACTCAAGTCATCGTCTCCTGGTTCCTCCTCCAGCACTCAGGCCCATAGCAAACCTTATTTATCTAGCGATGTCAATACGGTCTGATGGCCCTTCCCGCTGTCCATCGTTCTCCTACAGAATCCATAGCGATGTATGGGGTGATTGTCCTGACAGCATTAGTGAGAGAAGGCGAGAGGCTCTAGACATGGCCTCTATGTTTTGTCGGAAGGCAATTCTTCCTATCCCCTGGCTGAGTATTCAACCGAAGACAGATACGTTGATAACGCGACGGGCTGGGACAGAGGACGGCGCCAAGACCGCGTTGATCACAAAGAGGTACGGATGGTGGATTAACTCTACTGGGAAATGGGGGTGAGCCCGTTGACGGCGCCGATGGATCGGTATTTCTGATCGCGCTGGGACAGCAGGAGCGGAAGAGAGAGATCATTAAGCTGGGAGAGTTGGTTGCTGAGGGATTTGGCGACACGATCGGTGATGGCATTCAGATTCCGATGGGCGCCGCCGACAGGTTCTGGGATGACTTCGTCCACGATATGGAGGTCGACCAGATCTTTTGCCGTCATCTTCAGTGCGGCAGCGGCATCGGGAACTTTCGTCGGATCGTCCCACAAGATGGCGGCGCAGCCTTCTGGAGAAATGACCGAATAGACCCCATGCTCCAACATGAGGACGCGATCTGAGACGCCCAGTGCAAGCGCCCCGCCACTACCACCTTCACCGATGACGATGGAAATAATCGGAACGGCGAGACGCGACATGACGAACAGACTGCGGGCAATGGCTTCAGCCTGGCCCCGCTCTTCTGCGCCGATGCCGGGGTAGGCTCCTGGCGTATCGATAAACGTCACGATCGGGCGTCCGAATTTCTCAGCCATACGCATAAGGCGCAGCGCCTTTCGATATCCTTCCGGATTCGGCATGCCAAAATTTCTTTGCATTCGCTCTTTGAGCGTTTTTCCTTTTTGATGGCCGATGACCATGATTGACCGATCGTTGAAGCGAGCGAAGCCTCCGACGATGGCACGATCGTCACCGAACGAACGGTCCCCATGAAATTCACAGAAATCCCTGAATAGATAACTGATGTAATCGAGGGTGCTGGGCCGTTGGGGATGTCGAGCGAGTTGCGTGCGCTGCCAAGGGGTGAGTTTGTTGTAGAGGGTATCTTCGACCTGGGCCAGTTTCATCCGCAACTTGCGGATCTCCTCCTGCGGGGCCGATTTCCCAGCGGGAACAGCCGCGAGCTTTTCTATCTTTTCTTCGATCTCGCGAATCGGTTTTTCGAACTCGAGGTAATCGCGCATACGGTGTCAACTCATCTCGATGAAATAGTGGGGAGAGAACATAGGAACCGTTCCCTGCAGTATGCGCTACGATAGCAGAATAATAGTCCTTTTGCCTAGCACTTCTTCAACGTCTGCCACAAACCGTTCGCTGGGGGTAATCGTCATGTGAGGAAGCGGGGCCGTCTCGGCTTCCAGTGCTGAATCCATCCGTAATGTGAGTGAGACGCTTGTGACGCCGGGGTGCCGCAAAAAGATCTCACGGAGCCGCGGTAATTGTTCTGTCACACCTGGACGATCCGTTAATCGAATATAGACCCGTTTGATGGTTTGCGCTTGCACCTCGGCGAGCGGTTCAATCTTGCTCCCTCGAATTTTCGTACCTTTATCTCCACGATCGATTGTGCCTGTGATGCGCACGAGACGTTCCGGAACAACCAACTCAGTGGCTTGTTTATAGAGATCTGGAAACACGATGATCTCAACCACACCGAGAAGATCTTCAAGGGTGAGATAGGCCATCCTATCACCCTTCTTCGTCAGCATGCTTTTGACCGTGGTGATAATTCCGCAGAGTTTCACTTCCCGACCGTCGGATAATTCAGACAGGCCGATCGTCGAGGCTGTGGCAAGCGCCTGGATGGTGCCCTCATAGCGTGCCAGTGGATGAGAGGAAATATAGAAGCCGGTCAATTCCCGTTCATGTTTCAATCGCTCGCTTTGGTCCCATTCCGGAATATTGGGTAACGGTGGCGCGGTCAGGTGTTCCTCAGAACCCTGTCCATTTAGCTCGTCGCCAAAAATATTGGTCTGCCCGAGATCTCGTTCGCGCTGCGCAGCGGCGCCGTCCTCGACGGCTTGGTCCAGCACCGCAGCCAGCTGTGAACGTTTCGCGCCGGTTGAATCGAACGCGCCGGTCTTGATCAGCCCTTCGAGCATGCGCTTGTTCACTTTGTGCAGGTCGACGCGCCGGCAAAACTCAAAGAAGGACTTGAAGGGGCCGGTTGCATTCCGAATCTCGATGATCGATTCGACGGCACCTTCGCCGACATTCTTGATAGCCGCCAGGCCGAACCGGATGGCGCGATCCACCACAGTAAAGTTCTTATGGCTTTCGTTGACGTCCGGGGGCAGGACTTTGATGTTGAGATCACGGCACTCCGTGAAGTAGCCAACGATCTTGTCGGCGTTGCCCATGTCGGTGGTCATCAGCGCAGCCATAAACTCAGTCGGATAGTGCGCTTTTAAATAACCGGTCTGGTAGCAGACCACGGCATAGGCTGCGGCATGCGATTTGTTGAATCCATAGCCTGCGAACTTCTGGATCAGTTCGTAGAGCTTCTCTGCTTTTTTGTCGGGAATCTTATTCGTTTTGGCGCCGGCCAGGAACTGCGCACGCAGTTTCTCCATCTCCTCCGGCTTTTTCTTGCCCATCGCGCGCCGGAGAATGTCGGCTTGTCCCAGTGAGAAGCCTGCCACCTTGTTGGCAATCGCCATCACCTGTTCCTGATAGACGATGACCCCGTAGGTGTCCTTCAGGATGGGTTCGAGTTCAGGGACTTCGTAGGCGATCGGAATTTTGCCCTGCTTGCGTTTGATGAAGTCGGGTATCAGATCCATTGGGCCAGGGCGATAGAGCGCGATGATGGCGATGATGTCCTCGAACCGGTCCGGCTTCAGGCCGGTCAGGAGGTCGCGCATCCCTGAGCTTTCCAACTGGAAGAGGCCGATCGTCTTGCCTGAAGAGAGGAGGGCAAAGGTCTTGGGGTCGTCGAACGGCATCTGCTCCATGACTAACGGTGGATCCCCAGGATGCCGCTCATTGATCAGATTCTCGGCGCGTTTGATCATCGTGAGGGTTTTGAGGCCCAGGAAGTCGAATTTAACGAGCCCGATTTTTTCGACGTCTCCCATCGAATATTGGGTGACGATTTCGTCGTTGGCTCCTTTGTACAGCGGCACGTGGTCCGTGAGCGGCCCTTCCGAAATCACCACGCCGGCTGCGTGGGTCGAGGCGTGGCGGGCGAGCCCTTCAAGGGAACGGGCAATGCCCATCAGTTCTTTCACGCGCGTATCGGTCTCGACGAGGTCGCGCAGTTTCGGTTCTTGATCGAGAGCCTGTTGGAGCGTGATGTTGAGCTGGTTCGGAACGAGCTTGGCGACTCGATCGACTTCGGCATAGGGGATCTCCAGCACGCGGCCCACGTCCCGGATCGCGGCTTTCGCCCCAAGCGTGCCGAATGTAATGATCTGGGCCACGTGGTCTTGGCCGTATTTGTCGACCACATAGTTAATGACTTCACCCCGTCGCTCCATACAGAAGTCCATATCGATATCGGGGAGGGATACGCGCTCGGGATTCAGGAACCGCTCGAACAAGAGTGTGTAGACGAGGGGATCGAGGTCCGTGATGCGCAACGCATAGGCGACGAGACTTCCAGCAGCGGAACCACGCCCCGGACCGACAGGAATCTGGCGGGAGCGGGCAAACTTGATGATGTCCCACACGATGAGGAAATAGCCGGCAAATCCCATCGAGCAAATGATTGTCAGCTCTTCACGCAGGCGAAGCTCATAGGCAACTGGTAGTATCTGGCTCGGTCTTTCCCGCAATCTGGCAGCCAATCCATCCAGCGCCAACCGCTCCAGATACGTTTCACGTGTGAATCCTTCAGGAACGGTGTATTGCGGAAGATGTGTCTTATTGAGCGCGAGTTGGAGATCGCAGTTGTCCGCAATTCGACAAGTATTGGTGACGGCATTGGGGAATTCGATAAAGGCGGACGTCACTTCCTCCGTCGATTTCACATAGAGCTGATCCGTATCGAACTTCATGCGATTCGGGTCGCTGATTGTCTTGCCGGTTTGCAGGCAGAGCATCAGCTCATGCGGGCGGAAATCTTCTTTCTTGAGGTAGTGGCAATCGTTGGTGCCGACCAGAGGGATCTCCATGTTCTTGGCGATCTCAAGTAGGCCACTATTCGCCACTCGCTGGTGGTCCAACCCGTTCGCCTGCACCTCCAGGTAGAAATGTTCCTTTCCGAATATTTCTTGAAACTCTCCCGCCACAGCCATGGCGCCATCCATGTCCTTTTGGCCAATAAGGTACGGGATCTCGCCGCTCAAGCAGCCGGAGAGGGCAATCAACCCCTCATGGTGTTCTTTTAGAATTTCTTTATCCATCCGTGGCTTATAGTAGAACCCTTCAAGATATGCTTTACTGACTAACTTGATCAGATTCTGGTAGCCGGTCAGATTTCGAGCCAGGAGGATCAGGTGATAGTAGTCGTTGTGCGCGAGGCCGCTATCTTTGGCCGCTAAGCGACTGCCAGGCGCCATGTAGGCTTCACAACCGATGATGGGTTTGATGCCTGCATCTTTGGCTTTGCGGTAGAACTCGATGGCCCCGAACATGTTGCCATGGTCGGTCATGGCCACGGCAGGTTGACCAAACGCTTTGATCTGTTGGACTAGCGGCTCGATTTGATTCGCGCCGTCCAGGAGACTGAACTGGGTGTGGAGATGAAGGTGCACGAAGGACGAGGCCATGCGAGATTTTAGGAGGGCGGGGAAGGTGAAGTCAAACGAGAGAGACGCAGCCCGCGTCATCCTACTCGCAGAACGCGCACAATGGGAATGTGCTCGCCTGGGACATGAGCGCATCTCGACGCGGTCGGGGTTGGGCGGGTGAGAAAGTGCGCGCAATCGAGGATCGACCAGGCTACCCTCCTGTGAAAAGAGAGAGGGGGGGAAGAAAGGAGCAAGTAGGACCATTGGGGTAGTCTCTGTGCTCGCGCAACGCATGGCCTCAGCAGGCCCTCGCTCGGGCTACTGGCACGTCTCGGCGTGTCAGAGGGAGGATTGCAAGTGAGAAGACTGCGCGTCCTGGAAGCTCAATCAGCCTCCATCCCTAAAGGGACGGCGAGCACGCTTGGAGGGGGCATCTATAACCTTGCTTGACGACGCAGTCGGAATCTCCTCGCACCCTCGCCGGCTGGCTTGGTGTTGAACTGGAGAGGCCTGACAACCATTAGAATTTCTTCATTGTCGCTTCATCATCGGTTCATATCCCCTCAGTGGATTACGTATATAATATGAAGGCAAAAGGGTGCAGCGCATGGGGCCTGAAGCCGCCTGGCAGAATACACCACTCCGTCAGTCCAAGCGACCGAGGGGTTTTGACGGAAGGAAGAATATCATATGACTGTCGCTCTGAGGGATGCCATGTACTATGGGGATTCTTGGGAATGTGCATGGCAATGGCTTTGAGCAGACGATTCCTCGAGGAGGTTTTCGGTGAGCCAACTCTGTGCCTTCCGTTCGAAGGAGATTTGAAAGGATAGAAGAAGGATAGCGAATGCTGACGCACGAAACTTTTTACAGGGGTTCGATGGTATCATGCGAATCCTACTGGTTGAAGACGATCTGGATCTCGCTCAGTTCATCCGCAAAGGGTTGAAGGAGGAGCAGTATGTGGTGGACTTCGCAGCCGATGGTGAAGAAGGACTGGAGCTGGCTTTAGAGAATTCGTACGATCTCTTGATCCTCGACATCATGTTACCCAAGCTCGATGGCATCACACTCTGCCGCCGTGTCCGGACCAAGGGAGACATGACTCCGGTGTTGCTGTTGACAGCGCGCAATACAGTGGAGACCAAGGTATCCGGTTACGATGCCGGCGCGGACCAATTTCTGCCGAAACCGTTCGCCTTCGCAGAGCTGCTGGCTCGAATCCGGGCCTTGCTGCGCCGCGGAGGGCCGCAACAATCGGTCTACCTAAAAGCAGCTGATCTAGAATTGGATCCGGCCTCCCACCATGTCTGGCGGGCGGGGCACGAAATCCCGCTGACCAATAAAGAGTATGCGCTGCTTGAGTTCCTCTTGCGAAACAAGAATCGGGTGTTGACGCGAACGGCGATCATCGAACACGTGTGGGACATCAGTTATGACCCCATGACGAACATCGTAGACGCCCATATTCGAGCCCTGCGTGCAAAGATCGACCGGGATTTTTCACCCCAGCTGATTGCCACAGTACGCGGTGCGGGGTACATGCTGGAGGAGCCGGAATGGGCGCATGAAATCCCTGCGTAGTTTGATCCGCAAGTTTGGCTTATTCAAATGGCAGGGCTTCCTCGGGTCATTTCTGTCTTGACCTATATCGGCAGCGACGCCTTGTTCTATCACTTTGTAGATGGCCGGTGTTGGGATTGGCGGAGACGCTGGCCAAGAAAGTGCTGACGTCGTTCGAGGTGTTGAGTGCTACCGCCGAAACGATGTCGGAATCCGACTTGGGAAAACGATTTATTTTGGATTCACCTTATACGGAATTTTGTCGACTCACCTAAGCATTCAACTCCGTGATGGACCGGTTTCAAAGGAACGGTGAGATTCAGAGAAGTTTTTGCGACATTGCCGCCTACGAAATGAAACCCCCCTTGACCATCTTGCAGGGCAACCTGGACGTAGCCTTCATGAAAGCCAGAACCTCGGAAGAATATCGCGAAGCCCTCATCAACAATCTTGAGACGGATCATTGCCCTGACGCGGTCCCTGTTGACCCTCGCGAATTTCACGAGCGGCAAGCCTCCCTTCACCTCGTGCCACTCGCTCTGGAACCCATGATTCAAGATCTGGTGGATGAACTGACCCTCCTTGCCGATGACCGTCGAATTACTTTGTCGTTTGACTCTCAATCGGTCCCACCCATCTTCGGCGATGCACAACGACTCAAGCAAGTGTGCATTAATCTGCTCGACAACGCCCTCCACTACACGCTGTCCGGTGGAGCCGTGACTGTCCGCTTGCAGGCGGTCGGAGAAGGGGTCGCTGTGGCTGTTGAGGATGCGGGCCATGGGATCGAGCCGGAACATCTCCCGCATCTGTTCGAGCGGTTTTATCGGACGGATTGGGCACGGGCGAAGGATGCCGGTGGTACCGGACTCGGGCTTCCCATCGTCAAGGAAATTGCAGAGGCTCACAACGGGACCATTTCGGTCACAAGTCAAGTCGACAAGGGCTCAATCTTTACCTTGCGGTTGCCGGTCCTCTCGCGTCAGACAGTTCCCGCGTAGCTTGTCAGGACTCCGAATCCCCCCCTCCCTCTTTTATTCTCCTCTGATATCCAGGGCGTTCATGATGGTTAGGAATTGATCATGATCAGTTCATGATCAATTCATGATCAGTTCACGATCCCTTCATAGGCAGCTGTTACATTGGCAGTGTGCCCCTCAAGACACCGAATTCTTTCTTGGTGATTTTAAGCAACTGGGATTCAACAACGACTTGGAACGAGTCTCGACGGAGGGCGTTATGAGGAAGATACATCAGTCTATAGCCGTGCCGGTCCTTGCGCTCGTTGGCCTGGTGGGCTGTGACCAGGAACAGCACGCAGTCGGGGATGCAAATCCAGCCCGTGTGGCGGAGATGCAGCAGACCCATCGCGATCTCTGGCTCGGGCACATCATTTTGGTTCAGCACGTCGTCTTGTACAACGCGAGGAACAATCCAGCGGAGCGGGATGCCGCAGAGAAAGATGTCGTAGCCAACGCAAAACAGATTGCGATCATGGTTACGCCGTTCTACGGCGAAGCGAAGACTGAGAAGTTCCTTACCCTGCTGGTTGGCCATGTTGCTGCGGTCAAAGAATACTCCGAGGCCACCGTGGCGGGGAATAAGCCTCGGCAGGATGCCGCGCTTGCACACCTGGCATCGAATGCCGACGACATCGCCGTATTCCTCAACGGAGTAAATCCCTACCTGCCGAAAGAGGCCTTTCGTATCCTGATCGCGGCGCATGGAGCGCACCATGTCCTCCAAATCAACCTGTATAAGAAAAAAGATTATACGCGCCTAGAGGCCACCTGGTCGATGGGGCGAGAGCACGCCTATGGTATTGCCGATACGCTCACGGCAGCGTTGGTGAAGCAGTTTCCGAGCAAGTTCTTATGACCGGTGAGTGACGCCGTTGCATAAGTCGATTTCGAGGGAAAAATACAGAACGGAACGAAGCCTCGTGTGAGGCCACCAAGAGTATCTGAGTGAAGCGAGAACGCCGCTGGCAGACCTTTTCAGCACCCTGCTGGTGGAAATCGATATGGAAGTGAGAGGTGAGTAGGAATCAACAATCAACAAACTCTGTGATTCCAAGTCGTCTAGCTGTTCTGAGCGAGGGGATGAAAGGAGGCAATTATGTTAGCGGATATGAGCAGTGCGAAGAAGCTTCTGCCGCTCCTTATCTGCCTTGCCATGTTGGCAGGGGGGGTGGCTTTGTACGCGCAAGATGTAAATGCACAGGCTCCAGCGGCGCCGGCTGCGGCTGCTGCTCCAGCACCGCCGAAGATCGATACCGGCGATACAGCCTGGGTGTTGGTCTCGACGGCCTTGGTGTTGGCCATGACCGCGCCGGGCGTTATGCTGTTCTATGGAGGGATGGTGCGTTCCAAGAATGCGATGGACACGATCATGCAGAGCTTCATCATCCTCTGTCTGATCAGTATCCAGTGGGTGCTGTGGGGGTACTCACTTGCCTTTGGGCCTGATATAGGCGGCATCATCGGTTCGCTTAAATGGTTCGGTCTTAACGGGGTTGGACTGGAGCCCAATGCCGATTATGCTGCCACCATACCGCACCAGGCATTCATGCTCTTCCAGATGATGTTTGCCGTGATCACGCCGGCGCTGATCACCGGTGCATTTGCAGAACGGATAAAGTTCAAGAGTTTTCTCCTGTTCACGCTGCTGTGGGCGACGTTCATCTACGATCCGCTCGCGCACTGGGTGTGGGGAGTCGGGGGATGGCTCAGAGATCTCGGGGCGTTGGACTTCGCCGGCGGGACGGTCGTCCATATCAGTTCCGGCATCGCGGGGTTGGCTTGCGCCATCGTGATAAAGCGGCGAATGGGACTTACCAAGGAAGGAATACACCCGAACAATTTGCCCATGACCCTGTTGGGCGCATCTTTGCTCTGGTTTGGATGGTTTGGGTTCAACGCAGGCAGCGCGTTATCTTCCGGGGCGCTGGCGACCAGCACCTTTACCGCCACCAATACGGCGACGGCTGCCGCGGCGCTGTCCTGGATGATTGCAGAGTGGATCTATCGAGGCAAACCGTCGGCCCTGGGCGCGGCAAGCGGGGCGGTGGCGGGATTGGTGGCCATCACGCCTGCGTCGGGGTTCGTCGGCCCGATCTCGTCGATCTGGATCGGGATCGGAGCAGGTGTGTTCTGTTATACCGCGGTGATGTTGAAGCCCTTGTTTGGCTATGATGATGCCCTCGATGCGGTCGGCATTCACGGAATCGGAGGCACGTGGGGTGCGCTGGCGACTGGTCTCTTCGCGTCGAAGGCGGTGAATTCGGCAGGGGCCGACGGGCTGTTCTTCGGTAATCCAGCGCAGTTGGGCATCCAAGCGGTGGCCGTACTGGTTACCTATGGCTTCGTGTTTGTAGGGACCTTAATCATTCTGGCTGTGGTCGCTGCATTAACTGGTTTGCGTGTGAGTGAAGATGAAGAGCAATCAGGCTTGGATCTCAGTCAACATGATGAAAGGGCCTATTCTTCTTCGTAAGGCAGGGGGGATCAACATGGGCCGGCGGTGCCCCACTGAGTGTTCATGGTATTCCAGCTCGTGTTTGCCGCCATGACGCCGGCGCTGATTAATCGCATAGAACCCTGCGTAAAAAGTAGGGTTCTGTGCAACAGCCAGATGGCAAACGAACCCATCTGCCCAAGGCCCAGACAGCGTTCTCGGTTGTTCTTCACGCATGATTCGGGTTCATAAACGGACCATGACATGATTGACCAAACGATCATGTCGGCGACCCCCGTGACGATGTACGGTCAGCGTCATCGGGTGAGCCTAGGAGGGAGGGAGCGCCATGAAGATGATTGAAGCCATCGTCCAGCCGTTCAAGTTGGATGAGGTCAAGAAGGCGTTGGTGGAAATAGGTGTGAAAGGGATGACGGTCATGGAAGTCCAAGGATTCGGGCGCCAGCAGGGGGTTCATGAATTCTACCGGGGTGCCGAATATACGAGCGACTTTGTACCAAAGGTGAGGATCGAAGTGTACATCTCGGATAATCAGGTTCCGCGTGTCATCGAAACCATTAGGAGTAGTGCGAAGACCGGCAGCGTCGGAGACGGGAAGATCTTTGTGTCGGATCTCAGCCACGTGATGCGGATCAGAACTGGCGAGACGGGGGAAAGCGCACTGTGACCATGACACCGAACAACGCGTCGTCGGCTGAGCTCTTGCTTGGGGCGGAGACCACGCCGGTCTCTGCCTTGGCCGGGCACCGGCAGGTGCTTCTGCAACGGCTATTGGACGGGGCCTCGGGGGCCGACGGCATGGCGGCCTTGACGGAGTTCGTGGACGGGCTGATCATCGGCCGGTACAGAAATGCCATGCGACAGGCCGGAGAAGGGGCGCAGGTCACGGGCGCTCAGCATTGCTGCCTCGTCGCGCTGGGAGGCTATGGCCAGCGGGAGTTAGCGCCCTATTCGGACATCGACGTGATGTTCCTCTATCGCGAGAAAGCGGGCGAGGCGGCGCTGGTATTCTTCCGTGAGGTACTCCACCATCTGTGGGATCTCGGGTTCCAGGTCGGCCACAGTATGAGGACAATTCACGATTGTATCGAGCTGGCGGAGCAGGACCTATCGATCCGTACCGCCATGATGACAGCCAGGTTTTTGGCCGGAAGCCCGTCCCTGTTCCAGGAGTTTCATCGCCGGTATTTCCGGCAGGTGGTCGGCCATGGGACGCGGCGTTTTGTCGAGCAGAAGATGGAAGAGCGGCGCCGTGAATATGTGAAGTTTGGGCAGACGATTTATCTTCTGGAGCCCAACGTCAAGAAAAGCAAGGGAGGGCTGCGGGACTTCCATCTGCTCCGGTGGGCTGGCATGGCCCGGTTCCAGGCCGCTACGCTGCAGGACTTGGCGGATCGCAGCCTCCTCTCCCGACAGGATTTTCTCTCAGTGACGGAGGCGCGTGATTTTCTGTGGCGCGTCCGGGCATCTCTACACGTTAAAGCCGGGATGGCGCAGGAAATTCTGTCGTTCGATGAACAGGTTCGGATCGCTTCCCTGTATGGATTTAAGGATTGGCCTCACCTCCTGGCGGTGGAGCAGTTCATGCAGCAGTATTATCGGCATACGACTGGACTCCATGAGACCTTGCTCCGGTTTATAGACCGTTGCCAGACCGTGTCTGCGAAGCGCCGATCGTCTAGGGCATTGCCGGCCAACATGGTGGACGGCTATTTCCTGGTGACCGGCCGACATGTGACCGTTCCCTCTGAGCTGCAGGCTCGGGTCCTGGATAGTCCGGACTTGCTTCTCCGGCTGTTCGATATGGCGAGGGCTCGGCGCCTCAAAATCGACAGGGATCTCGTAGACGCTATTCATAGCCATATGGATAGCGTGTCGGATGAGGCCTTCAGGACCCCTGAGGTCAGCCGAGCCTTTCTGAAGATCCTTGCAGGGCCGGACGCGGTCGCCGGCACGCTTGAAACGATGCATCGCGCCCATCTGCTGGAGAAGCTCATCCCGATCTTTGCCAGGGTCCGAGGGCTGATGCAGTTCAACCAGTATCACAAGTACACGGTGGATGAACATACCCTGTTGGCTGTGGCCAAGGCCAAAGTGCTCGCCCTGGAGTCCGGGGTCATCGGGGAGGTCTATCAGGAGATCAGGCGGAAGGATCTCTTGCATCTGGCGATCCTGTTGCACGATCTGGGGAAGGGACGGAAAGAAGATCACAGCGAAGTGGGCAAGGTGATCGCGGAAGAGACGGCGGCGCGGTTGGGCTGCGATGAGCAAGAGACACGGACGCTGGTCTTTCTCGTGCACAAGCATCTGCTGATGGCCCACACGGCCTTCCGGCGCGATCCGTATGACGAGAAGGTCCTCTTGCCCTTTGCTAAGGAGGTGGGGACTCCGGAGCTCCTCCGCAAGTTGTTGGTCCTGACTGCCGCCGATATTGCGGCGGTGGGGCCCGGCGTTCTGACTAAGTGGAAGGAGTTGTTACTCACCCAGCTCTATCTGCGTACACTGCCGACCGTGTCGGGCGAGCAGGATAAGACGGTCGGCCCTGAATGCCTCAAGGAATTGGTCAGCGAGGTCGCGCGCGAGTTTGCGAACGTAACGCCCGTGAGGTTCGACTGGATCGAATCGCAACTAAGCCAGTTTCCTTTGCGCTATCGGCATGGGACGCCTCCGAAGCGGATCGCAGCCCATCTGGCGGCGATCCGAAGACTGCAGGCAGGGGATGTGTTGGTCAAGGAAACCTTCAACGAGGAACTGGGTATGTGCGAGTATACGGTGATTACCCACGACAACCTCATCCCCGGCATCTTCTCCAAGATTGTCGGGGTTATGACGGCCCAAGGGCTCCAGATTCTGGACGCCCGAATTATCACCCGAGATGACGGGGTTGTGGTGGACACCTTCAAGGTGTCAGAGCCGGATTATGTCGGCGTTCCCCCAGTTGAGCGCCGGGCTTCCATAGCCGCGACGATTGTCCAGGTGCTGAAGGGCGAAGAGGAGGTCGAGCGGTTGATGAGCCCAAACACCCGAATGCATTCTGTTCGACACCTGCCTGCCACTCGCCATGCCACCGAGGTGCAGATCGATAACGAGACTTCTGACCGGTCTACGATCATCGATGTGTTTGCCGACCATACGCAAGGATTGTTGTATGCCATCACCCGCAGCATCTTTCAGCTCGGCCTGTCGGTCCATGCGGCCCGGATCTCGCATAGGCAGGAGCTTGATCAGATGGTTGATGTGTTCTATGTGATGGACTGGGATGGGGCGAAGATCGAGGACCACGCTCGACTGGAGCGCATCCGTGCGACCATCAAGCAGGATATCGATCTGTTCATGGGCCAGCCGATTGATGCGTCGGAAGGCGTATCAATTGGAACACCAGCATAAATTGGACCTGAAAGGAATTGGAATGAATCCCTGCGAGGCACTGGAGTTTACAAAGAAGAACAAAATACCGATCGTGGACTTGAAGTTCGTGGACCTGCTCGGCACCTGGCAACACTTTTCCATTCCTGTGGAAGTACTTACGGAAACCCGCATTTGAATGCCCTGTCCAGGAGGGCGAGGGTTCTTTACTCACCAACAGAGTATCTTGTGTTTTGACGATGGGCTGACCTGGTTGATGCAGGGCACCATGTTTTTTGATGCTGGAGTTAGAAGTATTTCCGGCACGGCTCGTGCCAATCGCCTGAGTGGGCCTCCTAATTTCCCTCTTTCTGATCTTCGCCGCCTCCCCCTGCAAGTGTCCACACGGCGCTGGCTTTTTCGCCGGCCAATGCCATTCGAGAACGGACTCTTGTGGCCTGAGTAGGGCTCCGTGGGGGCCGTGCCGATTATCTTTGCCACGTTTCCCTTAGTGGCCAGGATCGAGAAGGCCGACATGATCTTTCATTTGGTCTTCTTTATTGCGTTCACGTTTGTTGTCACACAGGAAACGGCTATTCCATTGCTTACGCGAGTATTGAAGATCGAAGCTAGCTTATCAAAGAGTGCCAAATCCCGACTACGGCTCGATCCGTGGGAAACCGACAAACCGATGAGCTAATTTGCTTCTAATCTAGCCCGCATTATTCATGGGCGTTTCTGCTGCAATTGCCGACTTGCTGCTCCTGCGAATAAAGCGGTGATCGTGAAGTACGGGAGGGAAGGAGTGTGTTTGGACAGTCGTGCGCAAGATACAAGATCCGCTTCACGGAAAATATGCGCTCGATCGATTTCGAGATGAACCGTCATGATTAATGGGGGTTTGCCAGCTTTGTTTGCAACTTGTTTCTGAGAGTGCCGCAAGGGGTTCCGTTATTTTCATGGAGCCCTCATATATGGATCCTCATGCCTGCCTCAACGGCAGATTCTATCACCTACAGTTCAACGCCCTACTTCAAGATGGTCTGTAGTTCTTTCTCCCGACCTCATCAAAAGACCGCCATTCGCGCACCTGATTTTCTACAACAGCCTTCCGTACTCAGCGTGACCCTGTGATGGCGAACCCTAGCCCGCATTATTCATGAAGGTTCGTTGCGAAAGTGCGTAGACGCGAAGCGAGACGGGCACCCGGAGGCGTGAAGCCCTGAGGCATACTCGTGCAGTATGTCGAAGGGCTGAACGGCGAGACTGCCCGTTGTAGCCGCGTATCCGCGCTTACAGCAGAAGCTTCATGAATAATGCAGGCTAGATATACGTATTGCACTAGGAGCGGTCTCCGGCCAATGCACTGGTCTTCGCTCCCTCGCAATTACATTTTAGAAATGGATCGAGAACACGAACTACGCTATGAAAGCCATCAGCCTTTCTTCATAGTTGCTTAATTATCAGAGAGATTCACACGGAAGGAGGATCACTATGGTGGCCGTTGCCTTGATTGATGCAATATATTAGATAAATCAGCCGAGTGAATGGCTGCCGAATAAAGCCGCCCCCAGGAATCAATGATATCTATACTGGCTGACCCAGGAATGACCGGTCAATTCAGAGATGTCATAATAGCTTGGGCCACGATAGAGGGCTCAGGGGAGGTCGCATTGATGTTTTTTGATGTCACTTAGAAAAAAGGAATAGGGTGCATGCGAATATTGTTGGTCGAAGACGATTTGAACCTCGCCCAGTTCATCCGTAAGGGGTTGAAGGAAGAGCAGTATGCGGTGGACTTTGCTGCTGATGGTGAAGAGGGGTTGGCGTTGGCGTTAGCGAATCCCTACGATCTCTTGATCCTCGACATCATGCTACCCAAACTCGATGGCCTTACGCTTTGTCGCCGTGTTCGGGCGACAGGAAACGCGACTCCCGTACTGCTCTTGACGGCGCGCAATACCCTGGAGGCCAAGATCTCAGGCTTCGATACCGGCGCAGATCAGTTTCTGCCGAAGCCGTTCGCGTTCGCAGAAATGCTGGCGCGAATCCGAGCGTTATTGCGCCGAGGGGGGCCGCAACAATTGATTCGCCTCAAAGCCGCCGATCTAGAATTGGACCCAGCCTCTCACCGCGTCTGGCGGGCTGGGCAAGAAATCCCACTGACGAATAAAGAGTATGCCCTGCTAGAATTCCTGTTGCGAAACAAGAACCGGGTATTGACGCGTACGGCGATCATCGAACACGTCTGGGACATCAGTTATGACCCCATGACGAATATCGTGGACGCCCATATTCGAGCCCTGCGCGCCAAGATCGACCGAGATTTTTCACCCCCGCTGATCGCGACGGTACGCGGCGCGGGGTACATGTTGGAGGAGCCGGAGTCAGTCGCATGAAGTCCTTGAGCCGTTTAATACGCCAGTCTGCACTCATTCTGATGGCGGCGCTTCTCCTTGTTTTTTCCGGGGTGACCTACATCGGTGGGGACGCCTTGTTGCACCGATTTGTGGATGGCCGGCTGTTAGGATTGGCGGAGACCCTGGCCAAGATCGTTGAACAGTACCCCGCTATTATCGAAAGTACAGAAGAGGGTGGTGCGCTTACTGCAGAGATCGGCAGGAACAACAAGGAACCATACCAGTTACAGGATGTGATCCATTCTCTTCGAGTCTACTTGCCGGATGGCCGGCTCATTTGGAAAACCCCCAATGCGGCAGCACAGCAGTCAGTCTCTAAGCGTCTGCTTGAAGAAGTTCGTCATGGGACCCCGGTCTTTGAAACCAGCGAGACGATCGATGGCACGCCTGTTCGGCATGTGCTTATTTCGATCCCACGGCAAGGGCCGATGCGATATGTGTTGCAGGCTGAAACATCATTGATCCTCTACCAGGAAACACGCACGGGTCTTATGATTCTCCTGACCCTGGGGTCCGGGATCATTCTTCTTGTTGCATGGGTGGGCAGCGGGTGGTTGGCAAAGCAAGTGCTGACGCCGATTGAAGTATTGAGTACTGGCGCCGAAACGATGTCCGAAGGCGATTTGGGGAAACGATTCACGCTGGATTCACCGTATCAAGAGTTTCGGCGTCTGACACAGGCGCTCAACTCCGTCATGGACCGGTTCCAACGGAGCGGCGAAATTCAGCGGAGGTTTTGCGACATTGCCGCCCACGAAATGAAAACCCCATTGACCATCTTGCAGGGCAACCTGGACGTGGCCCTCATGAAAGCCAGAACCTCGGAAGAATATCGCGAAGCGCTCCTCAATAATCTTGAGCAGGTCGGACGGCTGATTGCCCTAACGCGATCCCTGTTGACGCTCGCAAATTTTACGAGCGGAAAGCCTCCCGTTCATCTCGTGCCGCTTGCCCTGGAACCCTTAGTTCAAGACCTGGTGGAGGAACTGACTCTGCTTGCCGACGACCGTCGAATTACGTTGTCGTTTGAATCCCAATCGGTCCCACCTGTCCTCGGAGACGCACAATGGCTCAAGCAAGCGCTGATCAATCTACTCGATAACGCGCTGCACTACACACCGTCCGGTGGAGCCGTCACTGTCCGCTTGCATACGGTGGGGGAATTGGTTGCTGTGGCTGTCGAGGATACGGGCCATGGAATCGAGCAGGAACATCTCCCGCATTTGTTCGAGCGGTTTTATCGGACTGATTGGGCACGGGCGAAGGATGCCGGCGGTACCGGACTCGGACTCCCCATCGTCAAGGAAATTGCTGAGGCTCACAGCGGGTCCATTTCTGTCACAAGTCAAGTCGACAAGGGTTCGGTTTTTACCCTGCGTCTGCCGGCTCTTTCTCGCCAGGCCATTCCTGGGTAGTGGGTGAAGACTTCGAATTCCCTTCCTGCCTTCATTCTCCTCTGGTATCTAAGGCAGTGATATGGTTGGCTCGGGGCGATGGCACAGCGGGAGCTGTGCAGCGGCACTTCGGAATCATGAAGAATTCTTCATGATCCTTTCACGATCCGTTCATCTTTGTCAGGTATCTTGACCAGTGTAGAAAGATGTTGGGGGGGGCAGGCGGTCAGTCAGTTTACGAGCGATGGAGGGCCGTATGGGCAAGATATTTCCGGCTATGGCAGTGTTGGTCTTTGCGCTCCTGAGCTTGGTGGGATATGAGTCACGAGCTGGTGGAGAGACGAATCTCGTTCGTGTGGCCGAGATGCAGAAAACCCTTCGCGACCTATGGCTTGGGCACATCTTCATGATTCAGCACGTCGTGTTGTACAACACGACGAACAATCCGGCTGAGCGGCAAACTGCCGATCAGCAGGTTCTGTCGAACGCCAAGCAAATTGCGGACACATTTGCACCGTTCTACGGCGAAGCGAGGTCTGAGAAACTCTTTGCTCTGCTGAGTGGTCATTATGCCGCGGTGAAAGAATATTCCGAGGCCACCATCGGGGGGAATACGCACCAACAGGATGCCGCGCTGGTTCATATGGCGTCGAATGCCGATGACATCGATGCCTTCTTCACCGGAGTCAACCCTGACCACTTGCCGAAGGATACGATTCGAGGCCTGATTGCGGCGCATGGCGCCCACCATGTGCTCCAAATCAACCAGTACAAGAAAAAAGAGTATGTGAAGCTCGAGGAAACCTGGCCGATGATGCGACAGCACGTCTACATCATTGCAGATACGCTGACAACGGCATTGTCGAAACAGTTCCCTGACAAGTTTTTATGATTTGGGAGAGGCGTCGTCGCCAGCGTTGATTCCGAGAGAAGAATACCTATTCCGCAATATTCATGAATGCATCAACATAGTGTTTCAGGTATGCTTCTCTCCTGTCGTAGGCTCGACCCTGAATGGCTGGTGACATATCCGCCGATTTCCATTACAAGCCGTATTGGTATTCGCCAGTATCATGTTCGCAACGGCGATTCCTTCTTACGCGGTAGCCGCAGAGTCGATTCCTGAATTTTTTCCAATTCGTCCACTTAATTTTGACGTCTCGTTTAATCAACGGACATTTGCGCCACAGACCAGAGTCATTGCTGCCCAGGCCGGACTTACTGCCTTTCGCTACGGCAACCTCGAGGTGAGAACTGTCTATCAATACTATAGTCAGCATACCCCAACATTTACTACAGACCAAAATTCTTTATATCTGAATCCCCGCTGGAATAATTTCATTGATATCTTGGATTTTCCAAAAGACTACCCGATCAATCGTATGATTCGACATGTTCTCTTTGGACCGCTGGAGGACCGGGCCGTGCCATATCTTGGGGCACTGGTTGGAGGCACGATCCCGGGCCGAGATGCCAATTCCCCAGGCTATCTTTATGGAGGCCAGGTGGGAGTGCGATTCCCTGTGGCTCGAGGATTTTCGGTCGATATGGGGCTGCAATACATACGACTTGAAATTGACTTCAAAGGTAAGTCCGAGCTGTCGGAGCAATGGCTCTTTACTACCGGAGTTCGATTTTGAACAGTATGATTGTTGGTGGACCCACCATAAACGTTGGATCGATGATACGGGGAGTACGGAACGGCCTGAAGGAATATGGTTCTCAAGGCATACTCGTGTTCCTAGTCGTGCTTGGATTCTTTCTGCAAGGATGTGGACTTGTCTTTGATGCTGTGGAACTAGTGCAGCCTCTTGCACGCGATGAGATGTCTGCTATCTGCTCGCGAGGGCAGTTGCGTGTTGGAATTTCCGTTGAACCTTTTCGTCCCTTTGTATTTCCAGCCGTGTATACCGATGAAGGAGTTCGAGTCACCGGCCTCGATGTGGAGCTGATCCGTGAGGTGGCCGACGCTCTGACCGCATTTTGTGGCGGTCAGAAACCCATCGTTCCTACATTGCACCTCACCCGGTTCCGCGATCTCTTCATCGAGCTGAATGAAGGGCACCTCGATCTTTTTGTTTCCTCGATCGGTGGGAATATTCCTGGCGCAAGACCTGCAGGCCTGTGGTACTCAATTCCGTATTTTCATAACGGCGGCATTGGGGCCATGATCCGAACGCCGGAAGTGGCTGAGAAAATACGGACGCAGTTTCAAAAACAACCTGGAAGTCCTGACACGCTGATGGCGGTCCATGAAGGGTTTTCCGGGTTGACTGTTGCCGCGCAAAAGGGGAGAACCGCTCAACTGTATGTGCAAGCCAATCTGAACAATATCCGGTTGCTCCTATGCGATTCGCTTCCTGCTGCCATAGAGATGAGGGACCCACCCATTGATGTCATTGTGTCCACACATGCCATCCTCGATTACGTGACGAAGCATGTGTGGCCGGACTGGCGCCTCCTCACACGGAATGATGGAACGCCCTTGGTCCTGACGCAGGAATCCTTCTCCATTGTGACGGTTGAAGAACACAGGCGTCTGCAGTGGTTCCTCAACAACCTGCTGTATCGATTAGAAGAATCCGGGCGGTTGGAGCATATGCGCAGGCGTTGGCTGGAAGAGGACTATGCGCCTACTCGACGGGCAGCCACGGAAGGCTTACCGTTTGAAATTTCGAAAGTGCCGGAACATTACGATCAGGGACAGTGTCGTTTCGCAACCGGAAGGTGAGCAAGAAAGACATACTAATGAAGTCTCCCTTACTGCTGTTCATGTCCCTGAGTCTTGTATTTATTCTTGCCTGGTCAAGTATTGGTTGGTCGCAGACACCTCGTGAGGAGGCCGAAACGACCGCCCAACATTTAGCCGTACTGCTCAATGTCGGACGTCTCATCGTCGATCGCAATCAAACGCTTATTAATGATCCCCGGAAAGGCGATAAGGGATTTACTCCGGAGGTATTTGAACATGAAGTTGTCAATGAGTTTATCCGGCAGACACACATGGATCTGAATCATCTCCCCTCGCATCTTCCCTCTCTTGCGAAAGAAGTATTGCCGCTATTGCTTCAGTCGAGCAAGGAGGTGGTGGCTGATGCGCAACTCGTGATTAATCAACGAGGCATTGGGTATAAGAATTTCATTCCGGCCACCTTCGGCAGCCAAGCCGCTCGAAAGTTCTCCAATCACTCTCACGTGAAAATTAAGCAAACCGCACTCAATCCAAGGAATTTGAAAAACACACCTGATGCGTATGAAGAAACAGCGTTGAAACGCCTGGCCACGCAACCGACCTCGAACACCTCCGTCACCGACTGGATTGACAATGAAACAACCCTGAGAGCCTTAACTCCGATATATTATTCGAAAGATTGCCTGGCCTGTCATGGCAGCCCCAAAGGCATCTTAGATATTTCAGGCTATCCACGGGAAGGCGCCCAGGAAGGCGATCTTGCCGGTGCCATCAGCATTCAAATCCCAGTGAAATAGTCGGTAGCAAGCTGTCCACCAACCTTAAACAACAAACAACGTGGAAACCAAGCCCTACGGCGGGTATCCCCAGTTCTACGATGTGAAGATCACCCAGCTGATCGAACAAGTGAATCCGGGGGGACAGGTGTGGAACGTCCGAGTGGGACGGAAGCATCACGCTCCTTACGGGGTGTTCGAGGGGATGACCATTTTCGACGCGGGCGCCAAGGTGGGCCAGGCCGCGATCGGCTACATTCCCACGGACCAGGAATGGCGGTTTGTGAACATCTATGAGGATACGGCCACCTCGATGCGCGCGCTGGTGGAGGGCATCGACAAGACTGGATTCTCACGGGACGAACCGTGGAAGATGGCACCCCGAAGACGGAATCGTGTTGATCGACCAGAACCGGTGCCGGGGCTACAAGAAGTGCGTCGAACAGTGCCCCTATAAAAAGCCGATGTATCGAGGCACCACTCGCGTGTCGGAGAAATGCATCGCCTGCTACCCGCGCATCGAGGGCAAGGACCCGCTGACGGGCGGAGAGCCGCTGGAGACCCGCTGCATGGCCGCCTGCGTCGGCAAGATCCGGATGCAGAGCCTGGTCCGCATCGGCGAAGACGGCCTGTGGGCCGAGGATCGCTGGCACCCGCTCTACTACGCAATTCGTGTCGAGCAGGTGGCCTTGCCGCTCTACCCGCAGTGGGGGACCGAGCCCAATGGCTACTACATCCCACCACGGCATAGCCCGCGCGGGTACGCGCGGCAGATGTTCGGCCCTGGTGTCGATAACGCCATCGAGAAGTACCTCGTTCCCAGCCGTGAACTGTTGGCGGTGCTGCAGCTCTGGAGAGCCAGCCAGCAAATCGTCTTCCGATACGATGTGATTCCGGGCCCCAAAGTGTTCGAGACCCAGATCCACGGGAAACGGTTCGAGATGTACAACGATACCGTGCTGGGCTTCAACAAGTCGGGGAAGGAAGTAGCGCGGGTGCAGGTCGAAGAGCCGATCTACATTCGGCCAGCGGAGCGGGTCACCTGGCTCTAAGTGTCATCGAGACTAGCCTTTCCCAAGGGGCGGAGTTCCAGAGGGATTCCGCCCCTTCTATTTGATCCAGCTCCGGATGCAACATACTTCCAAGGCTCATCGATCACCCATCTACATTCACCACGGCTTGTGCGCTAAATTATTCTACGTACACCCCTCGTAAAACGTATCGCGCATCTTGCATGCGACGATGCAGGCACATCCATTCCGTTCTGTGCTTTAGACACAACATTTCACACGCAAGAGCAGCACATCAACGGTTGCAGTAGCAGTTTTCGCGAGTGTTGTAGGCCTATTGTGATCGCGAGCCCCAGACTGTCCGTGTCCAAGACTAGTTAGGAGGATGAAGAATTCTTCACTCAACGTTCACGATCCATTCATCTTGATAAGCTACCCTGAGTTTCAGGGAATGACATCGAGAGAGACTCAACGTGTCACTCTTATTTAGGGACAGGAGCGCGCGGGTTCAACCGTACATCGCAGGAGGGCGTTATGAACAAGATACATCAGTCTATTCTAGCGTTGGTAATCGTGCTCGTTGGCCTAGTGGGCTGTGGCTATGAACCGCGAGCAGGTGGGAATGCGAATCCAGCCAGTGTGGCGGAGATGCAGCAGAACCTTCGTGATCTCTGGGTCGGGCATATCTTTTGGGTTCGGCACGTCGTATCGAACATCGCGACGAACGATCCTGAGGAGCGGGATGCCGCCGAGAAGGAGGTCGTGACCAATACGAAACAGATTGCACATACGATGGTGCCTTTTTACGGTGAAGTTGCGTCGGAGAAATTCTATAGCTTGCTGGATGGCAATATTGGCGCTGTGAGGGAGTACTCTGAGGCCACCACCACAGGGGATAAGCGGCAGCAGGATGCTGCACTTGCTCACTTGGCGGCCAATGCCGACGAGATCGCCGATTTCCTTAGCCATCTCAATCCCTATCTCCAGAAAGACACCGTTCGGGCTTTAATTGCGACACATGGAGCGCACCATGTCCTCCAAATCAAACAGTACAAGGCAAAGGATTATGCGCCCCTAGGGGCAACGTGGCCGATGATGCGACAACACATCTATGTCATTGCGGATACGCTTACGACGGCATTGGCAAAGCAGTTTCCGAGCAAGTTTTCGTGACTGGTGTGTGACGACGACGCCTGCGTCGATTTCGAGGGAAAAATGCAGAGGGGTACGCGGCTCTGCTTGAGACCGGGGCCGGCACCGTTTCATTTGTAGACATAGGTGAGAGGAGAGACTGTCTCATTTTATACATTCACGGCAAGATGATCCCAGTAGAATGGGCGATGAAGAGGCCAATCCAACAAATGGAGGGAAAACCATGCTTCATATAATATTTTCGATCTTTTCGCTCTGCATCATACCCGCCATCGTACTAATGACCCCTCTGGTCGCCCAATCGGATCCGGCGGATCCGGAAGAGGTCGCGCATATGAAAGCCGGCCATAAAATGGTGGAGGGGGTGGTGACTGAGCTGAAGTCCGGTCTCATTATTGTCAAGTCGTCTACCGGAGCCACGCTCACTCTGACCGAGAATACGGCCGCTCGCCTCGGCAAACCCGTCCCAAAAATCGGTGACGAAATGACGCTCTGGATCAACGAAGGCAACATGGTCATGGCTGCCCATCCGAAAGGCCAGCCCGGCAAGGTTTCTCGCTTTATCTCCGGTACGCTTGCATCGATGGATAATGGCAAGTCCCAGATGACGCTGTCGACTTCGGGAGGGGAGAAAAGTTTCAATCTCAGACCTGAAAGTCGCATGTTCAGGGATATCGCTGTCGGTACTAACGTCACGCTCGAAGTGAATGACACGGGAGAGGTCATCGACATTCATAAGGACAAAAAGTAAAGCGTGTTCAAGTCTTCGACGGGAGCACGGTGCGCTCACAGATCTATCTTCGTGAACCGATTGAAGCAGATCGAGAGAGATAGGTCTGCCACGTATCGAATTTCCCGAGACCTATTGTACGCCACTTAATTTCCTGACAGTGTATTGAACATCGCTCACCATCAATTCTGTAAAATCCAGCCCTCTTCGAGTTTCTACCCCTCAAGGGACAGCCGATGCACTCGCTCGTGGCGTTGGTGAGAGATTCTCGACTGCATTCTGGTGCGAGGAGTGTTGAATACACTCAGTGGGTTTCCTGCCTCCGACTGACTTCGCTGCCTGTCCACATGGGGCACAACGACTGATGAAGAATTCTTCATGCTCCCTTCATGGCCCAATCATGTGACAGAGCTAGAGTATTGCCAATGGAGGAGAACGCCGTAACGCTTTGAAGCCAAGAGCATAGCGCATCGAACCAACAACCGGGAGGCTGAATCATGAAACGGAGAATGGAGACAGAAAAGCCGGAGTGTGGTGGAACGATGAAACAGAACGGATGTCGAGAGACCATTCGGTCGCTTCCAGCGAGCGAACAGCTCTCGACGAAATCCTGTGCTCGTTGTGCGGGCCTGCTCGTGACCGAGTGGTACTACGACATGCATAACACCGGCGCCGTCCACCTTGACACCCTCCGCTGCGTGCAATGCGGACACCGTGTCGATCCTGTGATCTTGCAGAACCAAATTCAGTCACCGGTCGAAAGCCATCAAGTACGGAAGGTACAGCGTAAGTACTCCGCGAGGACAGGCATGGCGCGTGAACTCGCATGAGCACAACTACGGCGTAGAAGAAAGCGCTACGGGACGGCGTGAAGGGGGATGGAATGAATAATGGAGCTGCGTTCTTTGAACAACCAGACGAAGGCACAAGGCCACCGGCACCTGTGAGATACATTGGTGTGTGCCGCCAAAGGTAAAGACCTATGGGACTGGGTTGGAAGTGCGGTCCTGAGATGATGTTCTTCTTTGAACGATTGAAAAAAGTGAGTGATACCGCTGAAGAATTCAAGGTCCTCGGCGCGATCTATGAAGCCATGCCGCGTCGCAACTTTTCCTCGCACTGACTCCAGCATGCACCGGAGCAGTTTGCGGCATTGGAATGAGGAATGTTTTCCGGAGTGACTGGGAAAACCCGGAGAGTAACCTGTCGAGCCTTGATAACTTCTGGAAACGGGGGGCGGCTACGCAGGATCAACTTCCTTTCCTCTACGTAGCGTGACGGGATTTTGGGGTAGATTCCTGTAATGAAGGAGGCCTGACACGATGAGCATTCTTGTGATCGGCGGGACCGGATTGGTTGGCAGTCATGTCGTGCAGGGTCTTGTGGCCAAAGGAGAACAGGTGCATATCCTCACTCGCTCGGCTGACAAGGCCGATGGCTTTCCACTTGGCGCTAGCGGCATTATTGGAGATCTCCACAAGCCAGAGACATTGCGCTGGGCCATGAGAGGAATCGATCGTGTATTTCTGGTCACACCACTCAGCTCGACGGAAACAGAAGAGGGGTTGGCGGTCGTGGCGGCGGCAAATCGGGCCGGGGTACGGCACCTCGTCTATCTGTCGGTCTATCATGTAGAACAGGCTCCACACATTCCCCATTTCAAGTCCAAGATGGCGATCCAGAGGGCGCTCAGAGATTCGGGGATGGCGTTCACGGTGATCATGGCTAATAACTTTTTCCAGAACGACCTGCTGTATCGCGAGTCGATTCTAAAGGAAGGGATCTATCCGCAGCCGATTGGGGACATCGGCTTGAATCGCATCGACGTGCGAGATATCGCGGATGCCGTGGTCTCGACCCTGACCCAAACCGGGCATGAATTCCACTGTTATCCGTTGATCGGCGCGGAAGTATTAAGCGGTCAGGACGTGGCGGACATCTACACCCGCACCCTTGGGCGCGAAATCCGGTACGGTGGAAATGATCTCAATGTCTGGGGGGGAAAGGCTACGCACACGCTACCAGACTGGTTGGTCACGGATCTGAGACTCATGTACGAGTTCTTTCAACATCATGGGCTCCGGGCGAGTGACGTAGACTTTGCTTTGCAAGCGAAGGTGCTCGGTCATCTCCCTCGCTGTTTCCATACGTTTGTCAGAGAGACAGTTGCCACGTGGATGCCCGACGGACATTGCGAATACGCGAAAGTGGGGTAAGGAAGCTTGATCCGAAAAAGAACGAAACAGATTCCCACGCAAGATTTCCTCGAAAGTCTCATTTACTGCTTCTATTTCCCCTCCGACGCACTGAGCAATATCGCACAGACATGACCCCAGATGCATGACACCATATTGTGTTAGGCGCTCGCCCCGCACAGGTCCACTTGCGATAATTTAGGGTGCAGCGTTCTCAAAGGATTTGTGCGATCTGGGCGTGGCCAGAAGGAGTTGCGTTATGAACCTGAAAAAGCTTGTTCATCGAGAACTTGGTGAGGGCCTGACTGAAGAGGAGTTGGCCTCTACAGTTGGGGTCTCCGTGGAGACAATCGCCAATATTTTAGCTGACGAACTCCCTCAAGACCGCACAACATGGGAACACTTTGCGCGGTATTTTCGTCTAGATGTAGATTTCCTCCAAATCGGTGGTCCGCCACACTTTGAGGGACTGTTCGACCTCAAAGAGAGCGCCAATCCTTCTCCCCTCGGCGAGATGAGAAAAGTGCCACTCCTGAAATGGGATCAAATCGATCAGATGGTCATATCCGACGTGCCGTCTCGTGTTATCCAAGCTGAAGCGATGCTTGAAACAGACGTTCCAGGGATACGTACCTTTGCCATGCAGGTGAAAGACAATTCTATGGAGCCTCTCTTCAGTGAGGGCGAGGTCATTTTCGTCAACCCTGATCTTCCGAGTGAACCCGGGCACTATGTGATGGTCGACAGTGATCAGGGCCGCCCGGAGGGAGCCCTGTTGAGGCAGCTCAAGGAAATCGGTGGTCAGACCAAACTTCATCCGCTCAACCGAAGGTATGAAGACCTCCCCATGACGAACCAACAGCGTATCTTGGGCCGAGTAGTCCGGTTGCGGAAGAATGTGTGAAAAACATGGGTGCGAGTTACAGCCCATCAATTTTGCCGGTTTCGCCCGCGTCTGCGGCGGGATGGGGCATACTTTTGAGAACCCTGCCGAATACGGCGGAATTTTGAGCCAAGCACCGGCGACGCCTGGGTCTGTGATCATTGAAGCGGTCGTGGATCCTTTCGAGTCGCCGATGTCATCCAATGTGACGCTGGCCAGGCCATCAAGTATGCGTTGTCCCTCGCGCACGGCGAGCCGAAGGGGGAGCGAATCGCCGTCACAGTACTTGCGGATAAAGTTCGTGAACTCATCTAGCAGACTGTTGACAAAGTCCACCTGGTCAACCCTCCATGCGACGAAGACAGCAAGGTGATGACACATGAAGAAGACGCCGACGATTGAAAAAGGGTTGGGAACATTAATTATTACCGGCAGCAGTGGGCGTATTGGCAGTGCGTTCATTGATCGCATCGGCGACAGCTATACAGAGATGGGCCTCGACCGCAAAGGCCCTCCTCATCCGCCGCCCGAGACCGACCACGTTATCGATTGCGACCTCAGCTCGGATGAAAGCGTGTGGGATGCGCTGGACGAAGTGCGTCGGCTCGGACACAAGCGAATTGCCTCGGTCATTCATCTCGCTGCGTACTACAGTTTTTCCGGTGAGCCGAGTCACCTGTACGAGCAAGTGACCGTGCGCGGCACCGAACGGTTGTTGCACGGGCTGCGCGACTTCGAGGTCGAGCAGTTTATCTTTTCCAGCACCATGCTCGTGCATGCACCCTGTGAACCAGGCGAAAGCATAGACGAAGATTGGCCGCTCAGACCGAAATGGGATTATCCTAAGTCGAAGGTTGCGACGGAGGAACTAATTCTGCGTGAGAGGGGGGACGTGCCGGTGGTGCTGATGCGCATCGCTGGTGTGTATGACGATCATGGCCATTCGATCCCGATCGCGCAACAGATCCAGCGCATTTACGAAAAGCGCTTTATCGGCCATATTTTTTCCGGTGACATTACGCATGGAGCGGCCTTCGTGCATATGGAGGATATGGTCCAGGCCTTGGTGCTCGCCGTCGAACATCGCAAGGAACTACCCCACGTAACGACGCTGCTCATTGGCGAACCGGACACGCTCAGTTACGATGAATTACAACGCGCCATCAGTAGCGGGATTCACGGCAAAGAATGGAGAACCTATCGCATTCCCAAGGCATTGGCCAAGTTTGGCTCCTGGCTCCTGAACGTGGTGCCCGGCGCCGATCCATTCATCAAGCCGTGGATGATCGATATAGCTGACGATCATTATGCGCTCGACATCTCCCGTGCCCGCGCGCTTCTCGGCTGGGAGCCGCGCCACTCTCTGCGCACATCATTGCCAATAATACTCAACAAGCTGAAGTTCGACTCAGCGGGCTGGTATCGGGAAAACGAACTGATGGCAACACCTATTCCAGATGGTCCGCCCTGGCCGCATGTGGCGAACATGTTACTTGGTCTGTGGCTCATTGGGACCGCGCCGGCCCTCGGCATGACTGTGCCTGCACTGCTTTGGAGTGATCTCGCGAGCGGTGCGGCGGTTATTGTATTCAGCGCCCTCGCGATGCGACATGCGTGGGCTGCGTGGACCGTGTGCGGCGTGGGCCTATGGGTGATGAGCGCGCCGCTCTTGTTCTGGGCGTCGAACGCCGCTGTTTACAACAACGACTTGCTCATCGGCGCGCTGGTGGTCACCTTTGCAGTCATTGTCCCGCAGCTCGGTCGTGACGGTCCAGGCTCCGGCGCTCCTCCTGGCTGGAGCTACAATCCCTCCGGATGGGTACAGCGGTTGGGAATCGTGTTTTTAGCGATGGCCGGATTTTTCCTCTCTCGCTACATGGCGGCGTTTCAACTCGGCCACATCGTGTATCCGTGGGATCCGTTCTTCGGCGATAGCACCAGACTTGTACTTACCTCGGACATCTCGAAAGCCTTTCCTGTGTCGGACGCCGGCCTGGGCGCGCTCTCGTACCTGCTCGACGCCCTGGCGGGACTGATTGGCGGAAGACGGCGCTGGCGCACCATGCCGTGGATGGTTGTGCTCTTCGGTCTATTCATCATCCCCCCCGGTGTGACCAGTATTGTGCTGGTCATTCTCCAACCGGTGAGTATTGGCGCATGGTGTACGCTGTGTCTGGTGGCATCAGTGGTGATGCTGCTCATGGTGTCACCAGCGCTGGATGAAGTGATCGCCACCGGCCAGTTCCTCCTTCGCATCAAGCGCGAACAGGGCAGCGTATGGCGCGCGTTTTGGCGGGGTGAAGGCAGTACGGCGGAAGAACCAGAGCCAACTGAAAGACGATCACAACTTTCGGAAATCCTGCACAGCGTCGAGGCCTTCTCTGCTCCGATTAATTTATGGTTGAGCGCATTGGTCGGCGCCTGGTTGATGGCTGTGCCTACACTGCTGGGATTGGCAGGAGGCGTAGCCGATAGCACGCACGTCATGGGCGCGCTGGTGGTCACGTTCTCGGTGATCGCGTTTGCCGAACCATCGCGCCTCGTCCGCTGGCTCAATGTGCTTTGCGGCTTGTGGGTGTTCCTCGCACCGTGGCTTCTTGTCGGTGGCACGCCTGCCTGGCAGTGGATCAGTGTCGCCAGTGGACTCACGCTCATCGCACTCAGCCTTCGCTGCGGCCCGGTTGAGGATTGTTATGGTGGATGGCAACGATTTATTCAGTGAAGTGTGAGGAACCCATTAGATAGTTGAGCGAGTACGAGGCAACCTCTGAGGTCCGTGCGAAGCGGATCGGCTTATCGAGGGCGGTTGGCACAACCATTCAGGATGATTCGGTTTCATACATCTATCGGGAGAACGTGGATCTCAAGACACTCCTCCCGAATCCCTTTCGCCCCTGACCGCTTTAAACAGTTGCATCATCACACTGATCGAGTACGTGTCTGTCTCCAATGTCTCAATCTCAAATCCATGAGACCTCCGCAATCTCTCACAATAGCTTTCCCATCCGCTACCGAATCGCCGGTTTTTCTAAACTACTAGGTTTGCGATAAGCAACACGTTCTCCGAGTCATACAGCATAAAATGAAGAATTTTTCATAATCTCTTCATGAATCGATCATGTGACAGCGCTACAGTACCAACAACGCTAAGGACACCATAGCCGCCAATCTGAAGTTACGATCATATACTGATGAGACTTCCTCAAATGAAAAACAGACAAGGGATTTTCCTAGGGTCCAAGAAGGCGCACGTATTGGTATCATTTAGGCAGGTCAAAAAAATGGTGGCAACGTCGAGCCTCGAACATGGCCTCTCGTCGGTCATGAGTAGTTGTCGGATTATTCCTGCCGTCGAAGCTGGTGGGGAAATGTCTCGAAAATGTTTCTGCAGTCGTCGTTGAGATGAAAAGAAAGAAAGGAGACATGAGCCGATGGAACAAAACAACAAAAGCGTATTGGTCGTCGATGATGATCTCGACTTACGGTACATGCTCTCGGCCCGGCTCGTCAGCGCCGGGTACAGGGTCTATGGGGCTGCGAACGGGTGGGAAGCCTTGGAACAGTTGGAGAAGTACTCGATTGACGTCGTCTTGACCGACTTCCACATGCCGGGGATGAACGGGTTCGGATTATTATCAGTCTGCCGCGTGAAGTGGCCGGGAACTCCTGTCGTGTTCTTTTCTGGAGAACAGGACGACATGGCGCACGAGGCGGTTGAGCGGGGAGCGTTCGCGTGGGTTCGCAAGGGCAATGAATTCACGATGCTCTTGGAATTCCTGGACCATGCGATTCAACAATCAGTCCATGCGTGAGAGACAGCGTGAGCCAGGCAGCAGTAGAAATGATTTCCACAGCCACGGTATCAGTATGACTCAGCCCAACCCAGACTCGCTCTTGAGCACTTGGATCTAAGTTGTGCCGCCTTAATGAGTTTACCCATGTGAGGAGCAGTCGACGGTGATGTCGCACGACTGTATGTACCTCCTCCTCAATGTTGAAGGAGAAGCGCCATGAAAAACCTTCGACTGCTAATCGCGGATGGTGACGAACAGATCCTCCGGTTTATCAGTAACTTCCTCTCAGACGACTTCTGCATCGTGGGAACCGTGAGCGACGAGAAAGCACTGATCGCAGCGGCAGTGGCGCTGTACCCGCATATCATCATCGGCCTGCCGACAATGACCAGTCTTGATGCGGTTCGTCAGCTTGAATCCTTGATGCCTGACATCAAGATCATGGTCTTGACCGACCATGAAGAACCGAAGGTCGTGGCAGCGGCGCTTGCGGCAGGTGCATCGACAGTTCTCATCAAGAAGAGGGCATCGGACCTATGTGACAAGATCAGAGCGATCATCCGAGAGCTTCTTACCGCGTCTCCCAAATGGCCTGCCGCAGTGTCGCGGTCGGCGCGCCCTGCGTCGCAGGGGGTACTACAGTATTCGTAGTGACAGCATAGGTCTTTTCTGCCGATGATCGACGGCATAGCATTGAGACCAACCCTGAGGCGCATTCGAATCCATTCCCACATACGCGTCGACCAGATGTGTATACTATCCGTGACGGACAAACTGGTGGTCTTTCGACTGGACGAGATGCCCAGGCAATCTGCACAATACGTTATAATCGATATCCCTCTCGCTTCACCGTTCACGCTGATATCGATCAATCAGATGCCTCTCACTGTCGAGAGCTGATACGTTGAAACCCATGACCTATCAACCAATCGAGAACTACGGCATTATCGGGAACATGCGCACGGCAGCGCTCGTGGGCATGAACGGATCGATCGATTGGTTCTGCTTTCCCCATTTCGACTCGCCGAGCGTCTTTGCCGCCATTCTGGACGACGGCAAGGGAGGCCGATTTGAGATCGCTCCGACGCGGCAGGGAATCAATTCGAAACAGTTGTACTGGCCGGATACCAATGTGCTGGTGACTCGCTTCCTATCACCGAGCGGGGTCGGCGAAATCGAGGATTTCATGCCGGCCGGTCTGCCGCGTGACTCTCCATGGCACGATCAACTGATCCGCCGCGTAAAAGTCGTGCGAGGAAGCATGGAGTTCACGTTACGATGCCACCCTGCCTTCGATTACGCTCGCGCGACGCATCACACCACGATCACAGCACAGGGAGCGGCCTTTCATTCGTCTGCACTGAGCCTTGGACTCGTCACCACGATTCCACTGACGCGCGATGATCGCGGCGTCCGGGCGACCTTCACGCTTCAAGAGGGAGAAGCGGTCGTCTTCGTGTTTCGACGCATTGAACCCAATGGACACTGCGGACATTGTCCGTCGCTTGATGAAACCAATGCGCTCTTTGAAAGCACGGTGGAATTTTGGCATCGCTGGCTGTCGAAATGCACCTATACCGGCCGCTGGCGTGAAATGGTCCACCGATCGGCGCTCACGCTGAAACTGCTGACCTTCGAGCCGACCGGCGCTATTGTTGCCGCTCCCACGTGCAGTTTGCCGGAAAGCGTCGGTGGGGGTCGAAACTGGGATTATCGGTACACCTGGATTCGGGATGCCGCGTTCACGCTGTATGGCTTGCTCCGGATCGGTTTTACCGAGGAAGCGGAAGGGTTCATGCGGTGGTTGGACGCGCGTACCGGAGAGGTCGAGTCGGACGGATCATTGCAAATTGTGTATGGGATCGATGGCCGACACGATCTGAAGGAAGAGACGCTGGATCACCTGAGCGGCTATCGAGATTCAAGACCCGTACGCATCGGCAACGGGGCGTATCACCAATTGCAGTTGGATATTTATGGTGAACTCTTGGACTCGTTATATCTCTACAATAAGTATGTCACGCCCATCGGCTACGATGCCTGGACTCGCATTCGACGACGACTCAATTGGCTATGTGACAATTGGCACCAACCAGACGAAGGAATGTGGGAGGTGCGAGGCGGCCGCCGCCACTTTGTCTCCTCCAAACTCATGTGCTGGGTCGCCATGGATCGTGGTCTTCGACTGGCGCAGAAGCGGGCCTTTCCTGCCGATCGATTGCGATGGCTTCAAGTGAGGGATCAAATATATGAAGAGGTGATGGCCAAGGGGTGGAGTGCACAACGGCGCGCCTTCGTGCAGCACTATGACAGCGACTCGCTGGACGCGTCCAGTCTGCTCATGCCGTTGGTCTTTTTTCTCGCGCCGAACGACCCTCGCATGCTCGGCACCCTGGACGCGATCAACCGTTCGCCCAAAGATGGCGGGCTGGTCTCCGACGGCCTGGTTTATCGGTACAATAGTGAAACGGGCGTCGATGGCCTTCATGGAGGAGAAGGCACGTTCAGTATGTGTACGTTCTGGCTTGTGGAAGCGTTGACCAGAGCGGGGCGTGTCGATCGCACCAAACTTGTGGAAGCCCGACTGCTTTTTGAACGCATGCTGGGGTATGCCAATCACCTGGGCCTCTATGCAGAGGAAATAGGCGGTAGCGGTGAAGCGCTCGGAAATTTTCCACAGGCATTCACCCATCTTTCTTTGATCAGCGCCGCCTTCAATCTCGACCGGGCGCTCGGACAGAAGACATAGCGGGGAGGCCTGAAGACCTGAACCGCACCTGCAATTCGAGTAGCGTGGCAAGCTCAACGGCAGTCAGAATCCCGAGGGAAGAGTTTGACGGCTACTGTGTAGGTAATAATTTTAGTGACTTTTCTGCCGCAAGATCGTACGATCGCACTGAAGGTGAAACTAGGGTTCCGGCTGCCTTTACTGGGAGTGTCTGGTCCGAGAGTTTCCGGTCTCGCATGACGAGGCTCCACGGAGGGATAAAAGCCCGGGAGATCATGTACTGGAGGTACATGGCCTTCTTGGATTTTAACCCGCTCGGCAAGGAGGCTTCGTTATGCATTTCCATTCCATAGTTCTTTCCGTACCGGATCAATCCGACCTGCTGCCAAGTCAGAGAGGTCTGTCATGGTAATGAAAGAAAGTCCGGATACGGTTCTTCCTGCTACCGCTACGAATACTCCCGAGACACTCAACCGCAGCCTGACTCTCTGGAATAGCCTGACGATCGGCTTCGCAACCGTTTCACCGGTGGCGGGGCTCTATGCCATCATCGGTGTGCAGACGGTTGTGACGGGGGGCGGTTGGTTTGGCGCACTGGCGCTCTGTCTCGTGATGCAGATGTTGGTGGCGACCGTCTACGCTGAACTGTCCTCGCAGATTCCAATTGCGGGGGGTGCATACAAGTGGGCGAGGCAGCTCGGGGGTGCCGTTGCTGGGAAATATGCCGGTGTCATCTACGTCAGCTCCACCATCGCCATGCTCACCACGACCGCCTATACCGGCGGGGTGTGGCTCGCGCTTTTTTTTGGGTCGGAGGGAGGAGGAGGGGTCACGTTAGTGATGTGGGGTGCCGTATTTTTAGTAATCTGTACGGTGCTCAACCTGGTTCACGTGAATGTGTTTAAGCTCGTTATTTCCTTGGGTGTGTATGCGGAAATCGTCGGTTCAGCCGGCGTAGCGCTGCTGCTGTTTCTTTTTTTCAGGCAGCATTCATTTTCTGAGCTATTCCAGCACCTAGGCACGGGCACCGCACCCAGCCAGACAGCCGCATTTCTGGCGGCGCTCGCCATTTCTGGTTGGGCCTTCATCGGTTTCGATGCGTGCTCCACCATAGCGGAAGAAACCCATAACCCCAAGCGGATGGTTCCACGCGCCATCTTCTTGTCCCTCTGTATGGTGGGGGGGGTGGTGCTCTTCAACTCCGCCGCCTTGACGTTGAGCTTCAATCGAGACGCACTGATGCATACGAGCGCCACGTCCGATCCCGTCACACCTGTCATCACCAGTAGCTTTGGAGCTTGGGCTGAAACGCCTTTTCTGGCGATCGTTATGATCGCGTTTCTGGCCTGCGGGGCCTCTATGGTGCAATACACATCGCGCATTGTGTACTCCATGGCCCGCGAGGGCAATATGCCTTTGGTGTTCAGTCGGGTGACGGGCTCCAAGATTCCTCGTAATGCAGTGGTCTGCGTGGTGCTGCTGGCTGGGCTCGGGTTGCTGTTCGGGCTAAACGATGGAGCTGTGGCCACGATCATAGCTTTCGGCACAGGCGGGTTATACGCCATGTTCGCCATGACCACCGGGGTCGGTCTCTATACCCGCCTCACGGGCCGTTGGAACCCAGCGCTGGGTGAGCTGAAGCTGGGTGTCTGGGGATTAGCGATCAATATGGTGGCCTTTCTCTGGTCGCTGTTTGAGTTCGTCAATATTGCCTGGCCGCGAGCCTATGCCGTGTCGCCCGGCGCCCCCTGGTGGCAACTCTGGGCTGTCCCGCTGGTCTTGGGCAGTATTCTAGGCGTCACGACGCTGTATGTGCTGATCAGTCATGTTCGTAGGGGTTCCTCGATTGAATCATTCGATGTGGAAAAAAACGTGGAATAGAAAAATGTAATGAGGTGTCTCGCATTATGCTGCGAGACACCTCATCTGACTCACGCGCACTCCTTACGGCTTCTTTTTCCGGTTCGGCAGATGGCCGGAGCGCACCTGGCAGGCCAGGACGTCCATGATCACGCGAGTGGAGATCAGGGCGGTAATCTCGGCTGCGTCGTAGGGAGGAGAGCACTCCACGATCTCCATTCCAGCGATGGGCTTACTGTCCGCAATGACCTGAAGAAATTTCAACACTTCGCGAGGCAAAAAACCGCCTGGTTCAGGCCAGCCGGTGCCTGGCACGAAGGCAGCGTCCAAACAATCTACATCGAAACTCAACCAGACTGCATCAACGCCCTTCCAGGCGACCTCGAGTGCTTGCTTGGCGGCATTCTCAATCCCCATCTCCACGCAATCGGTCACCGTCATGATGGTCGTTTGCCGTTCACGTCCTGCCTTCACACCGGGCCGCGGCGCCTGCCAACCGCCGATCCCGATCTGTACGAGATTTTTCGCCGGTACGTTGGGCATGTTGGTCGCGTGAAACCAGGGCGTGGTGTGCATGCGTTCGTCGAGATCGGTCTCTTGTGTATCCACATGCCGATCGAAGTGAATGATGCCAAGCTTGCCCCCGTTCAGATTCTCGGCGATTCCCCGCACGGTCGCAAAGCCAAGGGAGTGGTCTCCGCCAAGCACGACAGGAAACGCTCCACTGGCGTAGACGTGCGAGACCCCTTTGCTGACCTGATCGAACGTCTTTTCGATGTTACCGGGAATGGTAAACACGTCGCCCACATCGCAGATGGAAATAGACTCCCGCAGATCCACGCCGAGTTCGAAACTATAGGATCCATACAACGCTGAAATTTTGCGAATGCCCTGAGGACCGAATCGTGTGCCGGCCCGATAGGTTGTGCCGCCGTCGAACGGCGCCCCGAGAATGGCCACGTCGTACTGGCCACACTTCCGTACGTCTTCAATGTAGGGAGCTTTAGCAAATGTGTTAATCCCGGCGAAGTGAGGGAGTTCTCCCCGGCTGAACGTGGGAATCCGTTTGTCTTTAATGGAAGCGGCTCCTGGCAAACCTAGTTCAAGTCCACGGGCTATTTCTTCTTCATGCTTCGTGGTCGGCAAGAGCGCTTCGGCTTCGACAGCGTACTTAGCCTCAGGACCATAGTTGTCATGCAGAGGAACCTTGCCTCGGTATTTCCGTTCTTTCGCCAACGCATCACCTCCTTATTCCCACGCTAAGTAGAATACTGCCAAGTCCGAGTTGAGCGAGATTTTAGGAGTGCGGGGAAAGGGAAGTCAAACGAGGGAGAGGGGAGGGCGGCCTGTCGATCTCCTGTGCTCGCGCAACGCGCGGTCGCAGACTCCCCTCGGTTGACGCACGCAGTGGGAGATCAAGCAGGTCGCCCTCCCTGAAGAGAAGGCAAGCAAGTTTAGATGGACGGGATGGGCAGCCTAGTTGTCCTCCTTCTCGCAGAACGCGCACGATCAGAATGTGCCGTTCGATGCGCTCAGGAAAGAAGCCCGCACGAAAGGGCGGGGCATTCAACTGCTCGTTTTCGTAATCATGCTGCTTTGTCGGTTGGAACAGCTTCGCGGGCTTCTGCTTGCTTCTGAAGCTGTTCGAGTTCACGGATGCGCTGATCTCGTTCGGCAAGTTGGAGCATGACTTCATCAAGCGCGATTCGATGCTTCTCATCTCGTTGCGTCAGTTGTATGTCTAGCCACTCGATCCATCCCCCTGCCTCTTCCGATTCCTGCAATCGCACGTGAAGTCGATCGGTATCGATGCCGAGACGTTTTGAGCTCGTCACCGGCTTTTGCGATGTGAGGTCCTCTTGGTTGAAATGGCTGAGGGTTTGGGATGCCGGCAGCCCACTTTCTCCTGGCGGAAATTTCGAGGTGGTTTCTCCTCTCAGCTGCTGCCTGGCCTTCTCCAACATCTGTTCTTTGAGATGCATCATGGCGGTGACGTCTGCGAGTTGTTGCGCGCTCTTGTCGGCGGAGACGTGTCTCAGGAGCCATCCGACTACGCCGCCGATGCCGGCTGCGATGATGAGACATCCCAACATTTGATTAAAGATCAGCGTCATAACTCGGGCTGCCCTTCCACACGTAGTTCGATGCGCCGGTTGCGCTGGAGGCTGGCACGTTTCTCCGACACCGACAACGGTTGTGAGGCCCCGTAGCCGACGGCGGTGAACTGCTTGGGTAGACCCTGCTTGGCAAAGTAGCGCCGCACGGCATCGGCACGGCGCTGGCTGAGTTGACGATTGTATTCAGGCTCGCCGTACTTATCTGTATGGCCGCCGATCTCAATGGTTGTGTATGGGAATTGCCGCATTTCGGCAATCAGTCGGTCTAATGTAGGTAAACTGGTGGGAGTGATCGTCGAGCTCTTCGATTCGAACTCGATGGACCCACGCACGAGGATCTCATTTAACTTCTTCTGTAGCGAGGCAGGAGAAGCTTCTGCCATTGATGGGGCTACCGGTGGGGTTGGAGTCTTTGGGGCCAGAGCCACCACGGGAGGAGCCGTCGGGCGCGTTGAGGGTACGAAGGCTGGAGCCTTCGGCACTAGGGCCACCACCAGAGAGGAATTTTTCTTGAATGACGGAGAGGGTGAGTGAACTTTTGGGGAGGCTTTTCCAGATGGCGAACTCATCAGAATCCGATCTTCTAACTCTAACCCTGTTTGAATCAGAGGGGCAATCGTTTGCAGCACAGCAGCCTTGGCATGATCGCCGTCAACCTGGCCACTCACAACAATTGTGCGACCGTCGATGATAATCGAGCCTCGTTCTGTCATATGCTCAAAGATGGGGAGGGCTCGGGAGACGTTGTCGGCCCAGGCGACAGATCCCACTCTCGGATCCGCCACCAGTTCATCGACGATGGCGCCTGGTGTGGCCCCATACAATTCTTGGGCACGTTGAAGGATGGTGGCCTTGCTGGCTTCATTGGGAAGTGAGCCACGGAGGATCAGCATTCCATACTCGACGCGCGCATGAAAATTCGCGGGGGTCGGAGTGGGCGATGCGGTCGATGGGGAAAGGTGTCGCGGGAGGCAAAGTGCGGCAAGGAGAGCCAGGGCAACAATTCCAGTTGCTAAAATTGCGGCACTCTTCATGGTTCACCCCAGGGACGGACAGGCGTCTTCCGATCTCAGTAAAATTTAGCAGATATGTGGAAAAATGTGCCGAGTCACTCCAGCCCACAATAAACTTTTCAGTTTGTGACTCTTGGCGACAGGGTTTTACAGGATTGCCGGAGGTCTTAACGGGTCTTGGACGCGATGAATTCACCCTGCCAGTCTAATGCGAATGTTTCGCGTGCCTGCTTGGAAGAATCGATATAGTCGGGCAAGTTCAAGGGTGAACGGCAGGCGTATTACTTTTAGTTTCAATTGGTTGTGGATCCAAAACCCTGGCTTACACCTTGTCTTGATCGCTCGGGTCGGACACTACTATTCAAATGAACCAGGCGGAGGAGGTATGGGGGGGTACGATGGTTAGAGGGAGGCCAGAACGACGCGTAAGAGACCAGAGATATCTTCTGTGCCTGTAGCAGATGTGGCACGATGTGTCATCCGGTTATAGCCGGCTTCTAAGGAGATCAGCGTTGTCCATCCCCGTGATTTCTGGATATCCCATGCAAGCCTTCCTCTTCCACCCATGTGCACTGTATCAATGAGTCCATCGCTCGAGCGTATTCCGGCGTAGTTGCCCATCGCGCTGAACAATATCTCAGGACTCTGCTTGTACTGCAGAGCCACCGACGCCGAGGGCGAATGGATTCGGACTCCCGACCAATCCCGTACTTCCTCTCGATACCCTAGGGCAGGAGAAATAGTCAGGGTATCCAAAGGACGAACGGTCGCTGTGAATGTCTGCATCCTCACCGTATACTCTGCTCCACCACGAAGGAGATCGTTCCCAAGGATATAGGTCGATGCAAGGCGGGCATTCCAGCCCATGCCGTCATAGGTGAGTGCACTTTCCAGACTGTGACTGTGGTTTCGTTGAGGAGCGATGCCGAGAGGGTCAAGGGTACTGTTCAAGGAGTTGTGCGCATAGGTCAGTGTGAGCTCAGGCCAGACGGGACGCTTCCAAGCTACACCGAATTTCCCATAGGTCTGCTCAAGCCTGGGTCGGGTAGAGTCTTCGATCACATTATTCCATTGTTGTCCAATCGCGCTCCGAAACGACGTCCCGCCGGATGTCCATTCTCCCCACACCTCACGCCGTGCCTGGTCCGGCACTTGTAAAAAGACCTGCCCTGCGGATCGGGACAGTATCCCATAACGGACCGACCCTGCTGTGCCTGTGAGACCGAGTCGGATCATGCGTTGTGACGCATCGCCAGTCGTATCGCCTGGAATCCTGTTTTGGAGCCACCCGGCTCCTCCTTGATTCTGGGCCAGCTCAGCTTCAGTGACCAAGATTCCATGTAGCCATGTGGTCGAAGACAGGAAACCTTGCGTGCGAGCTTGATGGGACTCTGGTGCGAGGTCGCGCAGACGAGGCGAGGCCGTGGGTGGAGTAAATGAGGTCATGGTGAGACTGGTTTGGTAGAGCGACGGGGTGGCCTGTTTCGATTGAGCTTGGAGATCAGGATCGGAGAACAACCCTGTCCAGCGTTGAGCAAGAGGGTCTGCCAGTGACTGATCATTTCCCCAAGCTGGAAGGGTACACAGAACCAATACAATCACAAGGGGCAACTTGAATAGTCTGTGCATCATTCACATGATCGAGGTGGCTCAGATTCATATGAACTCTAGCACTTGATAATTAGACTGTAAGTTATTGATAAAATGAACCTGTGCATGATGCCATGAAGAAATTTTCCGAGATCGAGCACGTTAAATGATGGCATACCTGGCTCGCCTGAAGTTTTGGAAGAGGGCACGTCGAGCTGGGTGTATTTTGTTTCGATGGCTCAGTGACGCTAAACCAATCGCAAGGGGAGCGCGGTGAACATATAGGTTAGCTCCTGATTCGAAGAGAAATCGATCGTGAAACGGTGAGATTTGTGGGCAGCGTGGAGTCGCGAACGGTATAGATTCTGCTGAAGTTGCTGGTTATGGTCGGTGAGCCCGTAAGAGACCCAGTAGACTCATCGAGTTGAAGCCAAGCCGGCAAGTCTGGCGCGACAGACCATGTGTAAGGATGGGTTCCACCTGAGGCGAGTAAGGTTTGACTATAGAGTTGATCCACTCTCCCATTTGGCAACGTATTGCCGGCAGGGAATGTGATGGTGAGAGGTGGCACGGTCAGATTGATCGTCAAGGATAATTGCTGGTTGTCCGTTTGATTGAAGGGGGACATAGAATCTGTCACGGTGAAGGTATGGTTCGTCGTGCCATCAGCTCCTGGAAGTGGAGTGCCGCTGATTGTGCCGGATGACACGACATTTAATTGCAACCCGTTCGGCAACGCAGGGTTTACCGACCACGAATAGGGCTGGAGTCCGCCTGTGGCCACCAACGTCGTGATTGGGTAAGGCTGATTAACCACACCATTCGGAAGCGAGGCGGTTGTCATTGATAGTGCCTGCGGAGTAGTCAAGATCGCGATCGTCAAGGATTTTTCGACAACCCCCAACGGCGAAGACGCATCTTGTAATCGGAATATCGGAGTGGTCGTCACAAGGATAGTCGGTGTCCCGACGATTACGCCGGTTGTTGTATTCAATGAGAGGCCTGCCGGTAGGGCTGGAGATCCGCTTGCGAGACTCCATGTATAGGGTGTCGTCCCCCCTGAACCGCCTACGACGGCGGCGTAGGGCTGATTAATCGTACCGCTCGGGAGGTGTGATTGTGTGGCGATCGACAACGGCCCTGGTCCGGCAGGGGGAGCCGAGACATTAGAGGTGTCGCCACAGGCAGTTAGGCCGGAGGCATAGACTAATGCCAAAAGAATAATTCGAAATGAATGTATGATGAACTTGCGAAGAAACTTCAGGCTGTTTAGATGGAAATGGATCAGCGACATTGGTTTCACTCCAAAAGAGGCATGACGTTCTCCTCAGTAAGCTGCAGGATATTGCAGGACTCACATTCGAAGACTATTGTGAAACAGAGGCGAACCTCCTGCACATGATGGAACATGTTTCATCCTCCACACATTATCTCCCAGCGATCCACACAAATCGTTGCAGGGAAACGATGTGCAGCCACATCACGAATTAGACCCGTATCATACAAGGCGCACCTTCATACGGTCTGCCCTACGAAGGTAGGTACGAGTGATTCGTTACTTGCCGGTAAGTACCTGCAGGAAAGAGGCGAGCAGAGGGCGAGTCAGACTACAGATTCTACCTGGTTGGAGTTCATGAAGCGCCCGTAACCAGTCGAGGGTTTCATGGGAATAGAGGTAGCCCTCGTAGCACGTTGCTGGAATTATTGGAGTTACAGGGCTGATTAGGTTTCCATTCAGTTGCGTATCCGCAGACGGATGTTTGGTTCTGACGTTTCAAGGATCAGACGATAGTAACGGCCAAGAGATAATAGGCAGAGAATCACTGGCGCTGTGAGAGGGCTTTATGAACAAATAGCTCCAGAAAGTACTGCCGATCAGTCCCGTCGAGAACGAGCGGGTGCACGTTATTGCCGTGAGTGATGTGGCCGTAGAGCGGACAAGGTTATTCCGTGCGAGGTTGGCGACCTATGCACATGCGCACGGGTGGGGCGAAGTAAAGCCAATCATTGAGCCGGACTCTTTCCCTCTTCCTCCTGATTCACCCGTTCTCGCTCAGGGGTCTCGCGTGATGATAACAGTATACGTTTTCGGTGTTCCGTTTCCTGCGGTAACGACGATGGGAATTGAATTCGGTCCTACTAGGAGAGGAATAGGACCAAACGCCGACCCAGAAGCCGCAAACAAACCATTAATTGTCAATGTCGCTGTAGAGTCTTCCACCGTCGCGGTGATAGTGATATCCGCTGTCGTATTTGGAACCGCCACATCGTAATTCAGGATCGCTGCATCGAACGTTGGCACAAGTGCTCCCGCTGAGACGACCAAGGACGATAGATTATTGTTTCCCGCGGGCGCCGCCCGATTCACGGTCACGGAGTACGTTTTCGGAAGGCCATTTTGCGCAGTCACCAGCAGTGTGACAGGTGTGCTCGACCCAGGCCCACCGAGCTGTATTGTCGCCTGTCCGGTGGCTACCCCTGCTCCGGCGGTCAGCGAGCCGGATATTACCGCATTGGGATCGGACTTGGTGGCGGAGACGTTCACCTGCGTCACAGTGGTGGCGACGTCCACCGTGTAGTTCAGGATGGTCGCGTTAAACGCTGGGGCCAAGGTTTGCCCCGTCACACTGAGCGCCGACAGATTGTTGTCGCTAGCGGGCGCCGCCCGATTCACAATGACGGTATATGTTTTCACATTTCCGTTCTGCGCGGTCACAATGATCGACACCGGAGTGCTCGACGGTGCCCCGCCGAGCGGTATTGTCGCCTGTCCGGTGGCTACCCCTGCTCCGGCGGTCAGCGAGCCGGATAT
>ERZ1292625.174-Hain-H41-01um-R1-174-length-110447-cov-12_pt1 | contig 110447 bp, 101 predicted proteins | sample MGYA00564400_ERZ1292625 | MGnify/ENA primary metagenome ERZ1292625 (study PRJEB36523, sample SAMEA6512639) | groundwater metagenome | collected 2019-01-08 | study: AquaDiva: Metagenomics assemblies of 32 groundwater samples
TGTACCAAATCGCACAAAAAAATTTCTAGGGTGTTGCAACGCTGAAAACAGGAAAGGAATAAAAAAATAGACCCTCCAGATTTCTGCTTTGGAGGGTCTAAAAATATTTGTTAAAAGAAGGACTATTTCGCAATATCCCCTGTTGGTTCTTTCCCTGCCTGTCCGGCAGGCAGGTTCACTTCGACTTCAGCTGCGGTTGCGGGTTCTTCTTTCTTCTCGGAGGGTTCCTCTTTGTGGTCCTTTCCGTTTGTGAATTTTTGATAGGTTGTTTGGTTATCAAAGGGTCTCTTACCAATCAATCTTTCCAAGTCAGCTTGAAATAGAATCTCCTTTTCCAAAAGTTCTTTAGCTAGGATCTCAAGATGATCGCGATGATGTGTTAATAAATCCTTCGTGCGTTCGTAAGCACTATCGATGATTTTTTTAACTTCCATATCAATACGTTCAGCGGTAGCTTCAGAATATGGTTTATTGAAAGTGTAATCGGATTGTTTGGAGTCGAAAAACGAAAGATGACCGATCTCTTTATTCATTCCATAAACCGTAACGATACTATAGGCCATCTTGGTAATCCGTTCCAGGTCGCTAAGTGCACCTGTTGAGATCTTCCCGAAAACAATTTCTTCTGCTGCACGGCCACCAAAGGTCATGCACATTTCATCAATAAGCTGTTCTGTTTGATATAGGAATTGTTCTTTTGGTAGGTATTGGGCGTAACCCAAAGCAGCAACTCCTCGTGGCACGATGCTTACTTTTACAAGTGGGTCGGCATGCTCAAGGAACCAACCAGCAACAGCATGGCCAGCTTCGTGGTACGCCACTATCTTTTTCTCTTCAGGCGAAATGATTTTAGTCTTTTTCTCAAGCCCACCGATAACACGGTCAATGGCATCTTGAAAATCTTGAATGTCAACTTCACCTTTGTCTTTACGGGCCGCAATCAAAGCAGCCTCGTTACACACATTGGCAATTTCAGCTCCGGCAAATCCGGGTGTTTGAGCTGCTAGCTTTTTTACATCCAGATCTTTTGCAAGTTTAATTGGTTTCAAATGAACCTTAAAGATTTGCTCGCGTCCAGCAATATCTGGTTTGTCAATGCTTATTTGACGATCGAAACGTCCTGGACGAAGTAAAGCTACATCCAATACATCTGGCCGGTTAGTTGCCGCCAGAATAATGACACCACTGTCGGTTGCAAAGCCATCCATCTCCACAAGCAATGAGTTTAGTGTATTCTCACGCTCATCGTTGGATCCAGGCATTTGTCCCCTTCCACGTGAGCGGCCAATTGCATCTATTTCATCGATGAAAACAATACAAGGAGCTTTTTCTTTAGCCTGTTTAAATAAATCCCTTACGCGTGCTGCCCCTACACCCACAAACATCTCTACAAAATCAGATCCGGACAAGGAGAAGAAGGGAACAGCAGCCTCACCTGCAACAGCTTTCGCAAGCAATGTTTTACCTGTACCTGGAGGGCCAACTAGTAATGCGCCTTTTGGAATTTTTCCACCGAGCTTTGTAAATTTTTGAGGTGTCTTTAAGAAATCAACTATTTCTTTCACTTCTTCTTTAGCTTCTTCCAAACCGGCTACATCGGCAAATGTGATTTTCACTTTGCTCTCAGCATCAAAAAGAGCTGCTTTCGACTTACCAATATTGAATATCTGCCCGCCCGGACCTCCACCTCCGGTCATTCTTCGCATTAACATCCAGAAACCGAAAAGCAAGAGGAATAAGAAGCCCCAATTCAACAACATTCCTTTTACATCACTTCTTTCCTCAACTTGTAGATCTATTTTTTGATCGCGCGGGAAATTTTTGACCATGGCTTCATACTGTTCATAGAACTTGTCAATAGAGCCAATTTTGTAATTATAATGAGGTCCATTTGCATTTAAGCCCAACGGACCCTTTCCTTCTAATTCCTGTTTGTAAGCAGCATTTTGAAGTGCCTCTGTCTTAAGTGTTATTTCAATCAGTTCTTCATTCTTAATGAGCACTAATTTCTTAACGTCCTTCCGTTGGACCATATCCTCAAACCGACTGCTTTGGATTTCAATTAATTCACTTGAACGCGTGAAAACACTAACGGCCAATATAACGCCCACCAAAGCTAAGATCACCCAAATTTGATAATTGGGTTTTGGTACTCGTGGAGGGATGATTTTGTTATCTTTTTTTTCTCTGTCTGCCATTCACGTAAAAATTACAATTCAATAACGTTGATAAATGAATTAAGTTTGGTTACTCTTCAATCTCGGTAATCTCAGCATCACCCCAGAGTTTTTCCAGAGCATAGAATTTTCGCTTCTCTTTCTTAAACACATGAGCTACCACATTGATATAGTCGAGGAGCATCCACTCTTTATTGTTTTTACCCTCACTGTGCCACGGGTTTTCTTTTACTTTTTTAAAGACGAATTCATCAATTGACTCTGAAATAGCATCTAATTGCTTGTCTGAACTACCAGAACATATCACAAAAAAGTCGGCTACAGCATTTTTTACCTTTCGTAGATCCATCACCACAATGTCAAAACCCTTCTTTTCTTGCATTCCGAGAACTATTGCTTCACTAAGTTTTTCGGAATTTAACCCCTTCTTCTTTTTAACCATTACCTATATTAGGTGCTTTAACAATTGACGAACTACAAAGCTAACCATTTTTACATTGTATAAAATCCGTACCAACACACTTTTCATTGGCCAAAATCAGGTTTTTGTGCCACAATGTCACTCAACAAATTCAGTAGCAGCTGAATTGATAAGAAAGAAGGATTTTACAGAAGGAACCATTGTAATCTCTGACCACCAAACCGCGGGCAAAGGCCAACGAGGAAATACCTGGGATACTGAACCAGGAAAGAATTTAACGTTTAGTCTTCTGCTCAAACCTTCTTTCTTATTAGCCAAAGACCAGTTTTTTTTAACAATAGCTGTTTCTCTGGCACTCTACAACTTTTTGACTGTACGGTTTTCCGCAGAAATTAAAATCAAATGGCCGAATGATATATTGTTAAACGATAAGAAAATCTGTGGGATTTTGATTGAGAATACGTTAAGCGGTGACAAAATCCAGCATTCCATTGTTGGCATTGGACTGAATGTGAATCAGACTTCGTTTTCAATCACATCACCTACATCCATGAAGTTAATTGCAGATCATGAATTTGATCTAACTACCGAATTGAATTTATTGCTTGAAAATTTAGAGGTTTATTATTTGCAGTTACGATCAGGAAAAAATGATTTACTCAATCAAGACTATTTAAATCATCTCTATTGGTTAGGAGAGGAACATGAGTTCCGCTCTACAAATGAAAATTTCATGGGTATTATTTCCGGGATTGGCGATAATGGAAGACTAAATGTTTTACGGGATGGAAAAGAAATTTCCTTTGACCTTAAGGATATTACTTTTGTGAAATAGCTAATAAGATTTCTGAGTCCGATCTGCTTCTTTGCGATTAAAAATCACTAATGATCAGAGTTTTCTTGATAAATTCTAAAAAGTAAACCTGACATTGACTAGTGAACTTTGGGATCGAAAATAAGACCCGGATGAATGATTGTGCGAGGGGATTTTTTTATTTAGTAAATAGTTTTCGGGGTTCACATTAAAAGAGAATCCGTACACATTTTTTCTTCTGTCGCTTCCTTTAAGACTCATTCCCAGATTTTGCATCTTAAAATTGTGAAACAAAAGCTGATGCGTAATAAGGGCCAACACAGAAGGTATACCAATAATAACTCCTGGTGAATCTGTCCCAGCCACAGCGGCAATGCCAAGGCCTACCAGAGCCGCTCCTGCGGTAGACAATTGCAAAGTGCCTCCTTGTTTGCTTGTCAGGTGAACTCCCTTGACGGTCTTTTGACCAATTACTGAACCCAGAATAGAAGTTGTAGCAGGTATTAAAATAAGAGCAGTTGGGTCACCACTGTTACCGAGTGCTTCTGTAACAAACGTGAATCCTATTCCAGCTGAGATTGCTGTTAATGTGGTAATGGCAGCCACATCACCTTGAGAGTATTCATATTTCTTAGAAACCTTATTTCCTATAGCTAATCCTGCAACCCCACCGCCCAGTAGAGTCAAGCCGTATAGATTTGCGTTTTCAACATGCCCTGCGGCCAATAAAGATACACCCACTAAGGGAATCATAACACCATAATGACTCATCAACCCAATTTGCCCGATTGGAATATTTCTTTTCTTCTGTATTTGAAAAGCTGCCTCACCTAAGGCAATGCTTCCCAATGATGAAAGTCCAAGCGCCAATTTCCCAGTTTCATCGCTTTCACCTCCCAACGCTAAACCTAAAGCCGCACCATAGCCCAATCCAAGAAGCTTACCTGCATTGTTTGCACGTATAGTATTTCTGGTAATGTCTTCATATTTTTTTGGGTTCATGGCCGGGCCAAGTAACCACAAGCCTGCAGTAATTAGTGGTATACCAACTGCCCAGCTCCATCGATCCCCGCCACTATTACGAGGCTGGTTCCATAATAAGCTCCATAAAGGGTGTTGACAAACCTATCCCTGTTTCGCCATTCAAAATCATCATCGTTAATCGTGCTATTCTTATTTCCAGACGATATTTCTGCTATTCCCAGCTCACTGTTCCACTGATTCCTCATTCGCAAATACTCCTGCCTTTCGTCTTCTGACATTCGTTCAAAATAGTTTGACAGATAGGATTCATAATCTTTGAGATAAACGGTCTCATTGTTGGTTAGAGAATCGCCCCGGTTGAGTCGCTGTTTTATGGATAGATAATTTGCCTTTGTAGATTCAGCCCAATATCCTTTGGCAGAATAAAGTTCCTGTCCCAGGCATTCAAAAGACAGTATTAAGTGTAACAAGAAGATGAGGTAAGTCAGCTGTCGCATTTTTATTCTTTTACCCCATAAAGATAACTCATTTGAGGCCGTTTATTACCGCGCTGTTTCAATCAGTTTGATGGCTGGCACACCATACATGTGCGTGGTTTTTTTAAACGGAAGACAGGAAGCTGTAATGAATAGTAATATGAGTTGGCCAACAATGTTGAAGGAACGCACTAAAAGAGTTTTTTACTTTTTCTTCTCTACAGCATGACCCCCAAATTCATTTCTTAAAGCGGCCACCACTTTGCCTGAAAAAGTATCGTCTTGTTGAGAACGATAGCGGGTTAAAAGGGACATGGTGATAACGGGTGTGGGCACGCCTAATTCCAATGCGGTCTCCACCGTCCACTTTCCTTCGCCAGAGGAGTGCATAACGCCTGTAATAGACTGAAGATTTTCATCTTTTTCAAGAGCGTGTTGCGTCAACTCCATTAACCAACTCCGAACCACTGAACCATGATTCCATACTTTAGACACGGCTGCAAGATTTACTTCGCTGTCATATTTGTGTAAAACTTCTAGGCCTTCTGCGATGGACTGCATCATTCCATATTCAATTCCATTATGGATCATTTTTGTAAAATGTCCACTGCCGCTTTTACCACAATACAGGTAACCATTGGACACTGAAATAGATTTGAAAAGAGGTTCACAATAATCAAAGACTTCTTTTTTACCACCTATCATAGTGCAAACACCATGCAAAGCGCCATTGACACCACCACTGGTACCACAATCCAAAAAGTGAATTCCGAGTTTTTCCAAGTCGCGAGCACGTAACAATGTATCTTTATAGTGCGAATTGCCCCCATCAATAATGATGTCATCGGGTTTTAAGTAGTTTTTGATATTTCCCAGGATTACGTCCACCACGTTACCGGCTGGCACCATGATCCAAATAACGCGTTTACCTTGCAACGAACTCGTTAAGTCACCGATGGAAGGAACCGCTGTGATCCCTTCGGAAGCAATTTTATCCCTTGCGGATCTATTTACATCAAATGCCACCACCTGATGACTGTTGCTCTTGAAATTCAGGGCGAGGTTGTATCCCATTTTTCCCAAGCCGATAAGTCCAATTTCCATATCTGGTTCAGTTTGTCGGTTCAATCACCGTTAATGCCTTTTCTTAAGTTCGAAAGATTATAAAAATCCTGCTTTAGATTTCGGTAAAGAGAAAGAAAGATTTCAAATTTCTTCTGATACTGGTTGTGAAGTTCCTGGTGGGGATAATAAATAACTTCCTCATCCTGCTTTTTAAAGAACTTTTCCTCTAGGTCAAGGGCTTCAAATCCCAATCGGGCAGCCCCAATGGCTGATGCATCGTCTTGAGCCACAACCTTTACTTCTTTCCCAAAAATGTCTGACAGAAGTTGAACCCAACCTGGTGAACGGATAAACCCTCCACTTGCAACTACCACTTGATAATCTCCCGACACTTCTTTCAGGCTATTGGCAATACTCAAAAGAGAGAAACAAATTCCTTCTATCAAGGCACGCAAGAGATGAATTCGTTCATGCTGAATGTCCAGTCCAAAGAATACTCCACGGGCGAGGGGATCATAAATGGGTGCGCGCTCTCCCAATACATAAGGTAGAAAAATCAGGTCATTGCATTTTGAATCATTCTGGCAGGCCTTCTCCACATCTTCATACATGAAGTTGCCCCCTTTTGGCATTCCAAAATTTCTTTCGAACCATTGCAACAGGACTGCACCATTGTTTGTTGCACCACCGATGACTACAAGGTTCTTGCTTAACAGATAATTGAAGATTCTTTGGTTGGGGTCACTCTTGGGGCTTTTAACAATCATTCGTACCGCACCGCTTGTGCCAATGGTTACTGAAAGTTCGCCCGGATGAACAGCATTCGTTCCAAGATTAGCAAGGCATCCATCGCTTGCTCCGGGTATTATTTTTAAATCATGTGGTAGATTTAGCTCTTTGCTCACAACTTTTTTGATCGCAGTGATAACCTGTGTTGTTGGAATAGGTGTTGGAAGTTGCTGGACTGTAATTCCAGCTTCTTCTAGTGAGTCTTCATTCCAGGTAAGCGATCTTATATTGAAGAGGCCACTGGCGGAGGCAACAGAGTAATCGGTTATCCATTCACCTGTGAAATAATGTAGAATGTAATCTTTTATGGAAAGAAACTTACTAGCATCCTTAATAAGATCAGGATGGTACTTTTTCCACCACATTAGCTTGCACAAAGGAGACATTGGATGAATTGCAGTGCCTGTCGCTTCATAAATTTTGAAAGCAATACTGCGGCTAAGGAGATCATTTGCTTGCTTTGTACTTCTCATGTCCGACCAGATGACAAGTGGAGTGAGAGGAAATCCATTTACGTCTGTTGCCATCAGGCTGTGCATGGCGGAACTAAATGACAATCCTAAAAGCAGATGTGCTTCACAGTCTTGATGAACTTGTAAGATGCATTTCTTGACAGCATCCAACACTTCATCTGGATTTTGTTCAGAATGGCCAACATGAGGATAATAGGTCAGGTAAGAAATTGTATATGAAGCTAGGACATTCCCTTCAGCGGTGACAGCGAGGGCTTTTGTACTAGTCGTTCCAATGTCAATAGCTAAGATGTACGGAGGCAAGGATCAAGGTAATGATCCTGAAAAGTAAGAAATGAATCGGAGAGTTTAAAACAATTGACTAGTATCGTTTATCCGTGAAAAGAGGATTTCTAAAGTTTAAGGAATTTATATACCCCATTAAAGCCAGATCTTTCATCTTTTATAGCAAGCAAATAATAACCAGATGGTAAATCTTTCACTTTCAGCCTAACTTCATTGTCATCAATAATTTCGCTTTCTATTTCCAGCAAATTTCCAATGATATTATGGAGTTTTAATTTTACAAAGCTGGCGTTTGGTGATTCTAATTTAACACGTAGAAACTCCGTGGTAGGATTTGGATAAAGCTTCACAGACTTTACCATATCAGAATGTTGGTAGCCGGGTAGGCCAATCTCCTCACGTCCTTGCCCCAGACTCACCCGGCCTATCACCACCAATCCCACCAACACTATTATTTTTAAATTGCTCATTATATCATTTTACGACAAAAACTTTGTCAGGGTTTTTATCTTAGATGCATGTTAAGGGCAGAAAGTTTAAATCCCCCGAAAATAAAAAGCATTTGTTGCCAATCTGGAAAGAATTGTTGCCCAAGTGATGATCTATTTGATCACATTTGACAATTGGAGGGATAAATCCATAAAAATCATTTTGGCACTACCATTTCGTTCTAAATAATAAGTTGCTTCATTCATGAGTTGGCTGGACTTCTCAATTTTGGAGATGGTCATTACTTTGCTAAAGTCCTGAATGAATTTAAGTTCGTTGCCGGTAGCCCGGTTAATTTCATTTGCTCCTGCGCGATGCACCAGTGTTTCGCGCAACATGCTTTGACCGTAATGAAGCAGGTTCCGTTGGCTCATCTTATCTAATTCATGAAAGGTATCAGCTAACCCAACCAGATGACTATAATCTTTCTTAAAGCAAGCCCGCATCCAGTCTGTGAAGATTTCCTGATTGTGGTCCTCTTCGCTATCGATTAGTTTTAGGGCAAAGTTCAAATCGCCCTCTGCCTGTTGAACAATTTTATTTTTTCTAGTGTCCTCAAGGTCCGGCTTAGATAATAAATATTGATTGACCTCTTGATCGGTCAACATTGGTACTTGGATGATTTGAGTACGTGATAAAATGGTGGACAACAGTCTTTCAGCAGCATTTGTTACCAGGAAGAAAAATGTATTTTGAGGTGGTTCTTCCAGAATTTTTAAGATACCATTGGCTGCTGAAGCATGCATATACTCAGGCTGCCAGATCAGCATTACTTTGAACTTGCTTTCGAAGGGTTTTAGCGAAAGAGACCGTATTATTTCCCTGCCCTCATCGCGTGAGATAATCGCTTGTTTGTCTTCCCCACCATAAAAGTTAGTCCAATCATCCAAATGACCAAATGGTTGTTCGAGCAAGAACTGGCGCCAGTTCTTCAGCATCTCGGCCTTGAAGCGCTCCATGTCTTTGTCGCCCTTAATGTTGCTAATGGGAAAAGCAAAATTAGTATCCGGGTGAATATATTTTAAGCTTTTTAGGCAAGCCGGACAGGTGCCACATGAATCAGTCTCTCCTTTATTTTGACAATGGAGATAGGTGGTATATGCTAAAGCAAGTGGCAAGTTCAACGAGCCTTCTTTTCCTAAAAACAGTTGAGCATGCGCATTGTGATTCAATTTGACAGAATCAATCAGCATTGCTTTTACTTCAGTAAGTCCGGGGATGGAGGAGAATTTCATAACAACTATTTAGGTTCCCAAACTCTGTATTTTGATGATTGATTAAATATATTTTTTAGAATTTCTTTATCTGATTCGTCCAACAAAACATTCCTTCTTTCCATCGCTTTTGTTGCTGTCTCTATCGCTTTATTCAATTGAAAGGTAGTAAATCCTGAAGCCCCTCCCCACGCGAAAGACGGGATGAAGGTGCGTGGATAACCGGCTCCAAAAATATTTGCACTTACGCCCACTATAGTGCCAGTGTTAAACATCATGTTGATGCCGCACTTGCTGTGATCTCCCATTATCAAACCGCAAAACATGAGGCCTGTATCTTTATATCCGCTTTTGGCATAGTTCCATATCTTGATATTCTCGAAATTATTTTTCAGGTTTGATGTGTTGGTATCCGCTCCAAGATTGCACCACTCTCCGATGACGGAATTTCCAAGATAGCCATCGTGCGCTTTGTTGCTATATCCAAATAGAACTGTATTGCTAACCTCTCCGCCAATTTTTGAAAAGGGCCCAACCGTTGTATCTCCTCTGACTTTCGCGCCCATGTTCACATGCGATCCTTCACACAACGCAAAAGGCCCACGTATTAGGGCACCTTCATGGATTTGTGAGTTCTTGCCAATATATATGGGGCCATTCTCGGCATTCAACAAGGCAGCTTTAATAGAAGCACCCTCTTCTACAAAAATATTTTCGTCAGAATAGGTACGCGTGTGTTTGTCAGTAATGCCTGCCGATGTTCTGTTTTTTGTAATCAAGGTAAAATCTTCTCTGATTTGAGCACCGTTAAGTTGAAAGATCTTCCAGATTTGGTCGATGATGGTGATATTTCCCGCATAGTCGATCACCTTGCCTGATATCACTTCCGGAATTTCATCTTCTGGTGTGCGCAGCGCAATCACCCGCGAATCTTTCACCAATCCTTCACCTGATTTCAACAGAGAAATGGCGGTTACCAATTGCGTGTCTGGACAGATAGCACCATTAATCCAGTAATTGTCCGCAGCAAGATTAATTGTAAACTTCTTGGAAAGGTATTCTTCAGTAGCAAACGAAGTCGGACCACCAATATACTTACCCCATTTCTCAGCAATTGTTAAGATTCCAATCCGAATGCCAGCGACAGGACGCGTAAACGTTAGCGGAAGAAGGTCAACACGGATAGTGGGATCGTCAAAGAGGATAACATTCATCGTGTAAAGTTACATTAGGATCGGTTCTTTTCTGTCCCCGAATGCATTGCCTCCACAGAATCAGGGTAATAAAAAAGGTCTCCGAAACGAAGACCCTATATTATTAAGAACACTAAGCTTGAATTCGTTAATCTTTCTTTTTGTATTTCTTTTGGAATTTCTCCACACGTCCTGCGGTGTCCAGGAACATCTTCTTACCTGTAAAAAACGGGTGCGAAGCGGAGCTTACTTCCACCTTGATTACCGGGTATTCCTTACCATCGGTCCATTTTACGGTATCCTTAGAAAACTGCGTGGAACGGGTTAAAAACTTAAAATCGCTGGAAGTGTCCCAGAAAACCACTTCTTTATACTCTGGGTGAATGCCTTTCTTCATATCTTTTATCTTAAAGGACTGCAAAAATAAGGAACTGACTACGATTTGCAAGGGTGGGGTTTAGAAATTCTTCAGGAACAGGTATTTTGCCCGAATTTTAATCGTTATTTCTGACCTTGGCAGAATAATCCTGTCCCAATGATATTGATGAAAGAATTGTTAAAGGAGACAAAACGCAGGAATTGGAATATTTTTTCGTTTGTATGGATTTTCCTGGGGCCAGTTCTTGGATTTTCACAAAGCACCAATGCCCCACTTAACGAGGACTATTATCACTGGATAGACCGGTATGAGATAAAGGCGGGGAGGGTAGTGCCAGAGTTGTTTACTTCAGTGAAGCCCTACAAGCGTTCTGCAATCATAGCATATGTAGATTCATTGAATAAAAAAGATCAGGTCATTACAACACGAAGTGATCTGTTCAATTATGAATATTTGCGAAGTGATAACTGGGAGTGGAGTCGGGCTGAAAGTAGCAACAGTGTAAAACCATTTTTAAAACACCTGTATAAAAAGAAATCGGACTTTCTATTCCTCGACAAGCCCGAATTTGATCTTCACGTTAACCCTGTCCTATATCTGGGGTTAGGTAAGGACTCCCGCAGGGATGAAATGCTCTTTATTAACACGAGAGGCTTAGAGATACGTGGTATGGTGGATAGAAAAGTTGGCTTCTACACCTACATTGGCGAGAACCAATCCATTCTTCCTTCCTATGTTCAGGATGGCTTGTCAAAATATTCAGTCATCCCACACGAAGGCTTCTGGAAGGACTTTAAAGAAAATGGCGTTGACTTTTTTCAAGCGCGAGCGTACATCGATTTTAACATCAGTAAGCATATTTACATGCAATTTGGGCACGACCGAATGTTTTTGGGGAATGGTTATCGCTCGTTGATTTTTTCAGATTACTCTCCACCTGGCGAGTATCTTAAAGCCAATGTAAAAGTGTGGAAATTGAATTACATGTTTCAACTTAACCGTATGACGGCTGAAAATAAAAGCGTGGGTAATAATCCCTATCCTACCAAATATGTTGCTTTCCATCATCTTAGTTTGAATGTGGGAAGGAAATTAAATATTGGGATGTTTGAATCTGTGGTTTTTGGAGGTAGTTCGACTAACGGAGGTTTCGAATTAAACTATTTGAACCCCGTGATTTTCTACCGTGCCATTGAACAGCAAAATGGAAGTTCAGACAATGTTATTCTGGGATTGGATTTTAAATGGAATGCAATAAAATATGTATCATTTTATGGCCAGTTTGTTATTGATGAATTTTTGCTTGACAATGTAAAATCCGGTGACGGATGGTGGGCCAATAAATTTGCAGTGCAGGCCGGTGTGAAATATATTGATGTAGCAGGCCTTAAAAACCTTGACTTACAAGTTGAAGGAAATGTGGTGAGACCTTACATGTATTCTCATGACACAAAATTCACTAACTATATGAACTATTTACAGCCGTTAGCTCATCCAATTGGTGCCAATTTCTATGAGGTTGCCACGATAGTTAGATACCAACCAATCCCGAGGCTGAACATTATTGTAAAATCCGCTTTCATAAATGCGGGCCGTGATGGAACGAATGAAAACTGGGGAGGTGATATCAATAAAAGCTATAATACACGTCAACAGGATTATGGAAATACAATTGCACAGGGCGTGGAGAATAAAATAATATTCGTTGACCTTACGACATCGTACATGGTGAAACATAATTTCTTTATTGACCTTAAACAAACCTTTCGTAGAAGCGAAAGCTCGGATCCCTTTTATGATAACAATACATCTATAACTTCCTTAGCTTTACGACTTAATATCGCCCAACGCTTGTACGAATTCTAATTTATCGAAGCTGTTCATGAATAATTTTATTCGGGTTCTATCGTACGCCCATAATATCGTTCCAAAACTTACCCAGTTTTTTATTTATTCCATACTGGGGGTCGTTTTTGGTGTCTTTAATATTTTGTTGGTGATCCCAATGCTTAGCATTCTGTTTGACACCACCAAAGCTTTGGCAGTTCCTGAAATGCCTGAGTTTAGTTTTTCTTCCGCTTATGTCAAAGAAGCATTCTATCATCATTTTCTCCAAATTGTTAACGACCAGGGAAAGTTAAACGCGTTGTTGTTTGTGTGTGCACTGATTGTTGGCTGTGTTTTTCTGGCCAATATTTTTCGATATCTCGAGCGCGTGATGGCCACTAAGATCAGAGTAGATCTGGTGAAGAATATTCGAATGGATTTTTTTAGAAAAGTTTCTCTTTTACATATTGGGTATTTTAACAATGAACGTAAGGGCGACCTGATCTCACGATTTACAAATGATGTGCAGGAGGTGGAGAGTGCGGTGATGGGAAGTTTGAAAGCGGTTTTGAAAGAGCCGATTACGATCATTGGTTATTTCATTGGTCTTTTCATTCTCTCGCCACAACTTACGTTGTTTACATTTATTGTTCTTCCAGTTACGGGAGGCGCATTAGCTGAAATTGTTAAAAGATTAAAACGTGAGGCCATACAGAGCCAGGAGTCACTCGGTCGCATTGTTAACATTTTGGATGAGACATTCAGCGGAATGCGTGTGATAAAAGCATTTAATGCTCGCAATTTCATCCTGAAAAAGATGGAGGACGAAAGCGTTAATTACAGAAAGTTCAATAAATCTCTTTCGTACAAGAATGAAATGGCATCGCCTGTATCGGAAATATTAGGAGTTACCATTATTGCAGGGATCATTTTCTTTGGCGGAAATATGGTATTAAGTGAGAACTCTACCTTATCTCCTGAAGTCTTTTTAACATTTTTGGCATTATTCTCCATGATACTTCAGCCCGCCAAAAGTTTTTCCAGTGGCATAACCTCATTGCAAAAAGGGGCAGCTTCGGCAAAAAGAATTTTTCAGATTATTGACACCAGGCCAGCGATTGACACCAAGCCAAATGCTATTGAGTTAATGAATTTTAAAACCCATATAGAATTCAAGAATGTGAGCTTTGCATATGAAAAGGAATTGGTTTTAAAAAATATCAATCTCACTATTGAGAAAGGAAAAACAATTGCTCTCGTAGGGACATCCGGAGGAGGCAAATCAACCTTGGCGGATTTGATCCCGCGATTTTATGATCCAACGGATGGTGAGGTATGTATCGATGGAACATCAATAACTGACTACGATATTGAATCACTTCGAAGGCAAATGGGTGTAGTTACCCAGGAGTCTATACTTTTTAACGACACCATTTTTAACAACATAGCATTTGGTATGCCCAATGTAAGTGAAGATGCTGTTATGCATGCTGCCAGGATTGCCAATGCGCATGATTTCATCATGCAGACTGAAATGGGATATCAGACCTTAATTGGTGAGCGTGGCTCTAAACTTTCAGGAGGTCAGCGACAAAGATTGAGCATCGCCAGGGCCGTACTGAAGAATCCTTCTATTCTTATATTAGATGAAGCTACTTCGGCACTTGATTCAGGGTCAGAGAAGTTAGTGCAGGAAGCATTGTTCAACCTTATGAAAAACCGGACCTCTATTGTGATTGCCCACCGCTTGAGTACCATACAGCATGCCGATGAAATTTTGGTTATTCAAAACGGAGAAATTGTCGAACGTGGTTCACACGACCAATTATCACTAAATGAAGGCCTTTACAAAAAGCTAAGCACTATCCAGAAAACCGATAAATGAGTTTAAATCTCAAGTGGACATGGTTAAAACCATACATGGTTGGACCTTTGATCTCTTTCATGTAGTGTTTATATGGTGATAGCGTTTTTGGATTAATTTAAAAACCCTATGTTTGTCTATCAATTCCTAAAGCTATGATGAAAAGGAACAGGCTCATCTTTTATTCCATTTTTGGGGCTCTTCATTTTTTCATTTTCTTTTTCAGTCTCTACACCGACAGTCAGAAGGATAATCTTCAGTTTCTTTTAGAACTGCAGGGTAGAATATGGATGTTAAAATATGGCTCCCTTATTTTACTGGTATTAATGGCTACCAATGTTATACTTCATTATCGGGATAACCGTAGAAACATTAGGGAGAAGGGTAAGCTAACAAGTGAACTTAATGTTTTAAAGGCCAAAGTTTATGATTTGCAGGAGGCTTCCAAAGACAAGTCTTCATCAACACAATCACCACAATAAAATGGATTTCCGTTCGATCATCGAACTTGAACTGAACGAGGCAGTGAAGGTTCTACAGACTTTTCTTAATCAGAAAAATAATATTGAAACCATTGAGTCAGCAGCCAGGTTGATTGGAGATTCTATTCGGGCAGGAGGAAAAATTATTTCATGTGGCAACGGAGGTTCTCATTGCGATGCTATGCATTTTGCTGAAGAACTAACTGGACGCTATCGCGAGAGTAGAAAAGCATTACCCGCCATTTGTATATCAGATCCAAGTCATATTTCCTGCGTTGCTAATGATTATGGATTTGAATTTGTCTTTTCACGTTACATCGAGGGATTGGGAAATAAAGGTGATGTTCTCTTGGCGATCAGCACCAGCGGAAATTCGGCAAACGTTATTCGTGCTGCACTAGCGGCAAAAGCCAAAGGCATGAAAGTTATTGTCCTTTCGGGAAAAGAGGGAGGGGAGCTTTCAGCGCTTGCTGATGTTGAAATCCAGGTTGCACATCAAGGGTTTGCCGATCGAATTCAGGAAGTTCACATCAAGATCATACATATCTTGATTCTGCTTATTGAGAAACAAGTTCAATGAGTTCAGATCATACAAATCTTTAATTTTGAATTTCAATTTTAGGGCACTTTGTTACTAATCTGGGATTTGCAATCTTTAGTTGTAATTTAAAAATATGGTTTCCAAAACCTTTGGCAGTTCCGTACATGGAGTGGATGCAAAGACGATCACAGTAGAAGTGAATGTCACGCAAGGCAAGCATTTCCACATGAGTGGCCTACCCGACAATGCGGTGAAGGAAAGTGAACATCGTGTTGAGTCTTCGCTGAAAAACCTGGGTTATTTTATGCCGCGCAATAAAGTAGTAGTAAACCTTGCTCCTGCAGACTTACGAAAGGAAGGTTCGGCTTACGACCTCCCTATTGCATTATGCATTCTGTCAGCCTCGGGCCAAATTATGACCGAGCTTCTGGAGAAGTATGTGATTATGGGCGAGCTTGCCCTGGATGGAACCCTTCGTCCCATCAAAGGTGTGTTGCCCATCGCCATTCAGGCCCGCAAAGCGGAGTTCAAAGGATTTGTGCTACCAAAGTCCAACGTTCGCGAAGCGGCAATTGTCAATAATCTTGATGTGATTGGTGTAGAAACGTTACAAGATGCCATTGATTTCTTTGAAGGAAAAAAGGCCATAGAACCGCTCCAAATTGATACCCGTGAAGTCTTTCAAAGCAAACTCAATTGTTACGATACTGATTTCAAAGATGTGCAAGGACAGGAAAATATTAAACGGGCACTTGAAATTGCTGCGGCCGGTGGACACAATGTAATCATGATTGGTCCACCAGGAGCCGGCAAGACCATGCTCGCGAAAAGATTGCCTTCTATTTTGCCACCACTAACACTGAGCGAAGCGTTGGAGACTACTAAAATACATTCCGTTGCCGGCAGAATTGGGGCAGACTCAACGCTGCTAACCACACGGCCATTCCGTAGCCCCCACCACACCATCTCAGATGTGGCTTTAGTTGGAGGCGGGGGCAATCCGCAGCCTGGAGAAATTTCCTTGTCGCACAACGGTGTTTTATTTCTGGATGAACTTCCGGAATTCAAGCGTACGGTTTTGGAAGTGATGCGTCAACCAATGGAGGAGCGAAGGGTGACCATTTCCAGGGCTAAAGTTTCCATCGAGTTTCCTGCCAACTTTATGCTGGTGGCCAGTATGAACCCCTGTCCGTGCGGTTATTACAACCATCCTGAAAGGGAATGTGTATGCGGCCCTGGCATTGTGCAACGCTATCTGAGCAAAGTAAGTGGCCCATTGTTAGATCGAATTGACTTGCACGTGGAAGTGGTGCCGGTAAGTTTTGATCAAATGACGGCTACGCGAAAATCAGAGACGAGCGCTGAAATACGCGAGCGTGTCGTGAAAGCGAGAGAACTTCAAACAGAAAGATTCAAAGGCCAGAAAGACATTTACTGCAATGCCATGATGCCCTCTAACATGGTGAAAGATATTTGTGTGATCACCGATGCGGGCCGCACATTATTGAAAACGGCCATGGAACGGTTGGGATTATCAGCCCGTGCGTACGATCGCATTTTAAAAGTCTCTCGTACCATTGCTGATTTAACTGGCTCTGCAGAAATAAGAATTGAGCATTTGGCGGAGGCTATTCAATACAGGAGTCTGGACAGAGAGGGGTGGGCAGGTTAATGAGTCAATGTAGTCGATTAGCCAATGGTCAATTAATATCCGGACGTTTTCAAACAAACTTCAGATATTTGGATGTAAGAATATATTGCGCCAGGTAGTCGTCTATCTCGGCATAGAAGGGTTCGTTGGTTAAATGCGTAACAGCTTTAGTCATCACTTGCTGAACAATTGCATCGTATTTTTGAAGATCTACGTTCGACTTTTTCAAATCCAGCAGTCTTTCTTTCACCATCTCCATCAACTGCTTTTCCGGTTTCACGCTAAACCTGTAGTCAATATAGGTGGCCAGGTCACCAATCATACGGTTGATGATCAGTTCGCGATGCACCTTTAGAATTTCCTTCAATTGGAACAGCAGGGCATCCGGGTTGTTGTCGATGATGGATTTTGACCCCAGGAGGGCAGATTTGATGATTTTCATTGCTATATTAGTTAGTATGCAATAAAAGAAATAATACTAAATTAATTAGTAATAAAGAAAGAAATAATTGGGGTGGGAATCTGATGGTTGCGATTTTTCTTTCTTCTAGGGTCTCCATTTTCGAGACTCTTGCGAGTCACTGAGGCGGGAGACTGGGCAAGAAGAAGGGCTACTTTGTCTTAATTACAAAACCCTTTATGCAATATCCCCTGCGCCCATCACCGTTCGATGTTTCAACAAAATAGTAAGGGTCTTCATCTCTCAATATGTTTACCTTTTCGCCATCTATTAAAGATGCGTTAATTGTCCGATTAGGACCAGTAGTACTAAATAGATTAACCCTTCGCACATCGAATCCATCTGCTATTGTGGTGATTTTGCCAGTACCAATTGGTTGTGCTGGAATCGGTGCCGTTTGCTCAACAGTTTGCCTTGGTTGATTATATTTTGGTTGCTGGGTTGCGATCGTAATTAATTTTATCAATACAAATAGGACTATCAAGCCTATTGAAATTAACATGAATTTAGTGAAATTGAATTTTTTGTTATCCTGAAAGCTTCGCTTCTCTGCTTTTTGCGCTGCTAATACTGACTTAGCCCGTTCATCAGCAAAAACCTTTCTTGATTCATCACTTTCCATCTCTAAAATAAAAATCCATTGTCAAATGTACTAACCAATTAGATTAATTACTTAGCATTTCATGTCAAACTTCACACTAAGTAATTCTTTTGTTCCAGATCAGTGTTTTCTGCCAGAGGCCACACTGTGGGAGGACTAATCATACTCTTTTTTATATTACTTTTGGCTATCCAAATTGCAAAATAAAAACTTTGAAAGTTATTAGTATGAGGGGATTATTTAATTTCATTTGCATTATTTTATTTATAGCAGTAATTTATCTTTTACTAAATGTCTGATTTGGATTTTGTAGCCGGATTACAATAGATCAAACCACATTGGTTCTAATCTTTACTGCAATTGGTCTGGCTTTACTTCCGTTTGTGCGCAAACTGAAATTTGGAAGTTTGGAATTAAGTCAGATAAAGCAAGAGGTTGAAAAATTTAAAGACTATAAACTTCTAAACGAGGTAATTAAATATAGGGTAGATTATTATTACACAGATTCAATAGGTAAGCATAAACTGCCAGATTTGGCAACAGCAGACTTTTTAAAGTCAAGTAAAGGAATAATTGAAGTAAAGAGAAAGGAGTTTAATACCCTCATTGAATCAAACCCTTTTGAAAGTGTGTCAACAGCTAAATTAGTAAAAGTGAAAGACCAAAATAGCAGTCATTACTTTGTTATTCTGAACGACAAGTCTTACTACATAAATTCGTGGGGAATTATTCTTAATTGGGGTAAATCAGATTCGAATTTTGAACTGATTCCAAAGGATGAATTCCAAAAGTATTCAGTAGGTAGATAAAACCCGTCAAAATCGCTATCGTTTATTTTTGACGTCAGGTCTTCCAACAGTCTTCCAACCTGACGAATTAAAAATCTCTAAATAGTCAAGTGGTCCTTACCATCAACTTACTGTTCATTTCCTGCTTTTGAAACAATTTATGACAAATTGTTGTGACGATGAAGCAATGTTTGTCTAAAAATTGATTCCAATCATGAAGTCCATCGAATTAGGAGAGATGAAGTTGCTATGTCGAAACATGACCCGCATCGGGAGAAATGAATTTGTATATAAGTATTCAATACTGTTTAGATTTGTATTACTTTAACTTTTATTATCCATCCACACTATGAAAATAACAGCGGTATTATTTTGTGTATTCACACTTCTGACAGAAGCACAAGCGCAGAAATTCGAAGAGCTTGACAAAAGCCCAATGGACATGGCCTATTATCCGGATAATTTTGCCCATGACCGAAAGTTTGCTCCCAAGTTGATTGGAGATAGTCCTGCACTGGTGCGCGTAACGTACAGTCGGCCTGCAAAGAAAGACCGTAAAATATTCGGAAAGCTTATCCCCTACAATGAAGTATGGAGAACCGGTGCCAATGAAGCTACTGAAATCAAATTTTATATGGACGTGATGATTCAGGGCAAAAATGTAAAAGCAGGTACCTATTCGCTATTCACCATTCCAACTGAAAATGAGTGGACAATCATTCTAAATAGTGATCTCGATTTTTGGGGAGCCTACAGTTACAACCAGGCTAATGATATCTTACGGGTAAATGTTCCTGTGAAGAAATCGGAGAAGGTAATCGAGAGTTTTTCTATTCAATTAACAAAAGGGAATGATAAGGAAGCCATCCTACGGCTTGCGTGGGATACTACGTTGATTGAATTGCCAATCACTTTTTAAGCGGAGGTTCGTTAGCAATTGTTAACGCGTTTGATTGCGGGCCGTTAACGGTTTAAGTCCGAGTTCTTTTCCTTGATCAAGAAACCCAACTTCGCATGGTTGAAGTGGTCTAATCCACGGAAAGGGACTGAACCAAAAAACCCCTTTCATTTTTCCACAAGTTCAATATCCAACTGCTGGATCAAGGCTTCCTTTTCTGGTGTGAGCGTGAAGAAGATCAATACGTTCTTTTTTTCGCCTTCCAGTACAAAACTTCCACGCATCTGGTTTTCGGGTTCCAGTGCTTTCACGTTTTTAATTGTACCGGCATCTTCAAAGATTTTGCGGGTAGCTTCTCTTCTTCTGCCACGTGATTCATCCAAAAAGAAATTCTCGGCAAAAATGTTGGTTTGTTCTTCTTTCCATTCCGGTAATAGTTTTACAATCTTTTCTTTGCGTTGATTCAAAATCTCCGATGGCCGAAGAATACGGGGTTTCAATCCGGCTATAGAAATCATCGTATCCAGCGCCACTGCATTCGGCATGCCCGGTGCTCCATAGGTATGATTGCTGAATGACACCACGCCAATTCCGTACTCGGGGTAGATACGCCACTCACTGCCAAAGCCCGGCAATCCGCCACTGTGAGAGACACGTACATTTCCTTTACAATCTTTTCGCCAGCCAAGTCCGTAGCCATAGCCCACTGCCACCGGACAAATTTCTCCGCCTCTGGTTTTGGCATCGGCAAATAAATTATTGAAACGCAAAGGTTGGTGCATTTCGCGAATGGAACTTCTGCGAATCGGTCCATTCTCTGCTTCATTGCGCGGAGGCCAGGCAGCCAAATGCAAGGCCACGTATTTGCTAAAATCTTCTATGGAACAGATGAGTCCACCCATGGCGCCATATGCTCCATCATGTAAAAGTGGAATTTCCTTCCAGGTGTTATCAATCCATTCATAGCCAAGCGCAAGTTGCTCGTTGGGAACTTCATCATATTCCCACTTAGAATCATTCATGCCAATGGGCTTCAGAATATTTTCAGTAATGTATTTTTGATAGGGTGTGCCCGAAATGTTGGTGATAATTTTTCCCAGCAAGGCAAAGCCAAGGTTACTGTACTCAAACGTAACGCCTGGCACGTTTGAAAAAGAAATCCCCTCGCTGATCTGTTTCAAAAGTTCTTCATCAGTATCATCCAATTGGCGGTCGCCCCAGGGGTTATCTTCTGGAAATCCAGCCGACATGGTGAGAAGGTTTTGAATGGTTATAGCCGGTGCATCCCTGGTGAGTGCCCCTGCTTTGTTCATTTCAGGAATGTATTTCGAAACCGGATCGGTCAAATTTAGTTTGCCTTCATCTCGCAATTTAAGAATCGCCATGGCGGTAAAGCTTTTGCTCATGGACGCAATACGGAACAAAGTTTTGGTGGTAGCGGCAGTATTATTTGAAATGTTGGATGTGCCCACGCTACCCGAATACACCAATTGTCTTCCGGCTATTACGCCAAAGCTGATGGCGGGAAAATGATTCTTCATGGCATAGTCGCGATAGAGTTTTTCAATCACCGGAAAGGTTTTCTGAATGTTGGCGAAGGTGGCTGAATCGGCCAGGTGGGGGATAGAATAGCGTTGAGCAGATTGGGAGTGATTGGAGATGCCTGTCTTCTTTTCAGAACAGGCAATCAAAGTGGTGAAGAGCAAGAGGTGAAGGTATTTCATGTATGCGAGGTTATTCAAATGAAAGATATTGAATCTTGAGAAAGGCCCAAAGAAACTAAGCATTTCGAATTCAATATTATAAAATCACCAAATATTGCGAACTTAGCATGCATTCTAACTATATATGTTTCGCTCTTTTAGTACATTCCTGCTTCTTGTAAGCACCCTTCCGGCAATTAGCCAGAGCAAATTAGTTCCCGTTTCTCAATCTGAACTCACGGGTTGTGAATTACCAGATGGATCGAAACAAGATAAAAGAATTCTTAGTACCGCTGCGGCCAAAACATTATTACAAATGAAAGCAGAGGAAAATGCGATGACTCTGGGTGAAGAAATAGAAGTCTTTAGTCTTGTTATTTCAACAGACAAACAAACAGAAGACCAGGTAAAATTAGCAGTACAAAAAGCAGGATGGAGCATAACGCCATTCGGAGCTGAATCCATGTATACCTTATTGATGAATAATGGACGTACGATAATGATGTATCTTGAGTCTCTGAAAAAAGAGACAGCACTTTATCTTATGCCAGTTGTAAGTGTTCAACCACCTTTGGAAGCACCAACGATTGGCACTCAAATTACGCCTTCAACTCAAACGCAAGTTGATGTTGCACCAGAACGTCCAACCATTGATACACTAGTTGTGGAGGTACAACCAAAACAAATCGTTTTAGAAACGAACAATAATGAATTTACTTTTAACACCATCAATTTTGATGATGGTTGGACTTCCACTGTGGCAACCGATTTTGTGAAGGTTGATAAAGGAAGCCTGGAGGTGTTACTTTATTATTCAGTTGAGATTACTGATGAAATGCGAAACTCCAATGTGGAGTTAAGCGATTACTATTGGAATCTCCTTGTGGTTCCCAACTTTACAGTCAGGTCTGCTCAACGATTTGTGGAGGGGGTGACGTATTTCAGAACGTATTTTATCGAAGGCGAGGCAGTTGATCCAAAAACGGGGAGACCCTGTTACCTCGCCTTGAATGTCTTAGTAAATTCAGGAGTGGTAACTCCTGTGCTGGCGATTTCGCCTGACAGGAATTCTTATACACAGGTATTTCCAGAGCCAAAAAATCTGGGTGACATGACGGGCTATAATAAGTTTGCCGTTAGTGCAAAAGATATTATTGGTAGTTGGTCTTCGAATACCAGCTCAGCTGTCAACTTATACAATACCTATACTGGAAATTATGCTGGAATGAATTCAACTCAGAGTTCGGACACATTTGTTTTTAATGCTGATGGAACGTATAGTAGTAAGCATAGTGGAGCATCAAGCGTGTATGGCAACAATACATATTATACGCAAGAATATAAAGGTAAATTGACGGTAACGAATTGGGATATAACCATGACCAACCGTTGGAAAGATGCTACGAATAATTACTTCGCACAATTTGAAGTCATCCGAGGTGGACGGATTTTACATCTTCAAGATAAGGAGGCTTCAGGTATTAGATATCATTTGGTTAGGGCAAAGTAAATCCATTGATAGGCAGCATGAAAAGCACTATTCTCCTTTACGGCCTTGCTATGGCCGTTCTTATTTTCATACTCAATTACCTGGAGTATCGCCTCTTTGTCCGCGATCTGTCTATTGAATTTTATGTGGGCATTATTGCCGTCATGTTTACTGTTCTAGGTGTTTGGGCGGGATTAAGATTGACACGCAAAAAGTTAGTGTTGGTCGGCCCGGATTTTATCCTAAATGAAAATGAACTACTACGTCTGGAGATCAGCAAACGTGAGCACGAAGTATTGCAACTGATGGCGCAAGGTCTTTCCAACCAGGAGATAGCCGACAAGCTTTTTGTGTCGCTCAATACAATTAAGACCCACACATCCAATCTTTTTGTAAAGCTGGAAGTGAAGCGCAGGACACAGGCAGTGCAGAAGGGGAAGGAGTTGAGGTTGATACCATAGAACGGTTCCAGGTTGCTGGTTTCCAGTTACAAGTGTGCCGCTCAAATTTTTTAAACACGGAGCCTGAAATTTGCGACTTGTGACCTGAAACCAGTAACTGGTAACTAGTGCTTTCGCGTGATTTCCTTTAATTTTATTGAATTCATACTTTCGGGTGAAGGATTTTGAACTGCGCGGCTGTTGTTTTGAGAAAAAAAATAAAACGCTATGAAAAAAATTGTATTGATCTATGGATTCATTGCAGGTGTGATCGTAGGCGCTATGATGATGATCACCATGCCTCTCTACGAAAATGGAACACTGAAATTCGACAATGGCGAATGGCTGGGCTACACCACTATGGTCATCGCCTTGTCGATGATCTTTTTTGGTGTGAAGTCGTATCGAGACAATCATTTGAGCGGTACCATCACATTTGGAAATGCTTTGAAGGTTGGCTTGCTCATCACATTAATAGCAGCATTGATTTACGCCTTTAGCTGGGAGATCACACGCCTCAACATGAAGGGTGACTTTATGGCGTTATATGGAGAGAAGCAAATAGAGAAAATGAAAGCCGGAGGTGCAACCGAGGCGGCACTTATTGATGCAAAGAAAAAAATGGATGACTTTGCTATTATGTACAAGAACCCCTTCATTCGATTTGGTTTTACGCTCATGGAGATCTCACCAGTGGGGATTCTTATTTCGTTATTGAGTGCCGCTTTGCTAAGGAGGAAAAATTTTCTACCGGCAGAGAGTAATTGATTGATTATCGCTTCATTGTAAAAAGACAGTAACAAAAAATAGACCCATATGAGAAAAATAATTTCATTTATGCACATATCGCTTGACGGTTTTGTAACAGGACTGAACGGAGAACTGGACTGGGTTAAAATTGATCAAGAAATTTTTGATTATGTCGGTAAGCGGATAAGCGAAGGCGACACTGCATTATATGGACGAGTAACTTATCAGATGATGGAAAATTACTGGCCTACCGCAGCAGACAAGCCTACAGCGACCAAGCACGACATTGAACATTCAAAATGGTATAGCAAAGTTCACAAAGTTGTTTTATCAAAAACAATGAAGGATGCGGGCCTGCCTGCCGGACAGGTTTGACTAACACAAAAATTATTAGCGAAAACCTTTCGGACAGAATAAATGAAATAAAACAATCCCGCAATGGCGAGAGTAAAGACATCTTGCTTTTTGGTAGCCCCACAGCAACACACTCACTTATTCTACAGAACTTAATTGACGGCTATTGGCTATTTGTTAATCCAATTATTCTTGGACGAGGCATTCCATTGTTTGTAGACATCAAAGACAAAATAAAACTAAACCTATTGACTACTCGACAATTTACTTGCGGGGTAACTGAACTGAATTACACGGTGGACAGACAATAACAACGAACACATGCAATCCAAAGCCAAAACAGTTCCTGAATACATCGATTCATTGCCGGCCGGGCGGAAGCCAATCATTGCAGCGCTGCGCAAAGCCATTGCTAAGAACCTACCAAAAGGTTTTGAAGAGCAAATGGGTTATGGGATGATGGGTTATGTGGTGCCGCACAAACTTTATCCACCCGGCTATCATGTCACACCGGAATTACCGCTGCCGTTCATGGGTGTTGCCTCTCAGAAAAATCATATTGCAGTTTATCACATGGCTATGTCTGGCGATTTGCTGGATTGGTTTCAGGACGAATGGCGAGTGCATTCCAGGAAAAAATTAGACATGGGCAAGTCATGTATTCGATTCAGAAAGCCTGAGGATGTTCCAGTTGATTTGATTGGCGATCTCGCTTCGAAGATGACACCGCAGCAATGGATTGAGATATATGAAAAATCGAAAAAATAAATGATTCTATGAAACGAGTTACCGGACTGGGTGGTGTGTTTTTTAAAACGGCTGACCCCAAAAAAATAAAAGAATGGTATGGCAAACATTTGGGCTTACCTGTTGATGACTATGGCACTTCTTTTCGTTGGATTGATTTGGATAATAAAGAAGCAAAGGTTCCTGCACTTACTGCATGGAGCCCCTTTAAAGATGACACCACTTATTTTCAGCCGAGCGAAAAGCAATACATGTTCAATTACCGGGTAGAAAATCTGGTGGAGTTATTAAAAGTTTTGGAAGAAGAAGGTGTTCAGATTGTGGGTGAAATGCAGGAGTATCCATATGGTAAATTTGGATGGATTATGGATCCGGACGGAAATAAAATTGAATTATGGGAACCGAAGGATGACGGATTTTAAAACCTCATCCGGCCTTTGGCCACCTTCTCCAACGGAGAAGGGAAATGGTCTAAAAGAATTTTTAAATTGGAGAAGGGGCAAAATCCCTCTCCTTCAGGAGAGGGATTTAGGGTGAGGTGATTAGCTTCCTATCCACACCCTAAAGTCAGGTGCTGTTTCTTTGCTTATATGTATTTCTTCTTTGATTTCTGGTTTAAGAAACACACGAATTTTTCCATTGTCGGGTTTGAAGCGATCAATTCCTTTTTGATGAACAATGAATTTCCGGTTGATGCGAAAAAAGTTTTCTTTGTTGAGATCTGATTCCAACTCACCCAGGTTTTTATCCACAATCATTTGCCTTCCGGAAAAATCCCTGACGAATACAATCTTGTGTTCAGTGAAGAAGTAAGCGACCTCATCAAGATTTAGCGCGACAAACTCTGTTCCCTTTCTTGCAACAATGCGGCCTTTCGCTGGAGCGGATTGTTGTTGAATAAGTTTTAAAATAGTGCCTTGTATAAAATGTTGTTCTAGCTTTTGCACTTTCTGTAGCGATCGTTTTAGTTTTTCTTCCGTGATGGGTTTTAGTAAATAATCAATGGAGTTAAACTCGAAACTTTCCAATAAATATTTATCGTAAGCCGTAGTAAAGATTACCGGAAATTTCACCGGGTGTTTTCTGAAAATCTCGAAAGAATGATCATCCGAAAGTTGAATGTCTACAAACGCAAGTTCGGGTTCGTGATTTTCGGTCAGCCAGTCTATGGATTCTTTCACACTACCCAGTTGTGCGACTACCTTAATTGATGGGTCAAGCGATTGTAGCATCGAGATTAGTTTGGCTCTTGCTGGAAGTTCGTCTTCTATGATGATAACATTCATACCTAACTATTAATTGGTATTAACGGAAGGTGCACTACAAATTTGTCTTCCTCCCTGCCGGCAACTATTCCTTTGCCAGTAATAAGTTTAAATCTTTCATCCAGATTTTTTAATCCAATGTGTGAAGAATGTGCGCGATTCTTTCTTTCCAATACAGAGTTACGCACAACCAACTGACCTTCTTGAATGTCTACGTCAATATACATCGGTTTTTTCTCACTAATCTCATTATGTTTCACCGCATTTTCAAACGCTACAAAAACGGAAGTGGGAGGAATCAGAAAATCTTTTCCAGCTGTTCCGTTGAATCGCTTTTTTATAATAAGCGCATTGCCGAATCGAAGATGAAGCAGGTCGGTGTATTTGTGCGTAAAATCAAGTTCATCATCCAATAAGACAAGCGTTTGATCCTTCTGACTAAGAATGTAGCGATACACTTCCGCTAGGTTTTCGGTAAACTCTAGTGCTTTAACAGAATCCACTTTGATCAGGTGAGTGAGCGTGTTAAGCGAGTTGAACATAAAGTGAGGATCGATCTGATTTTTCAATGCCGATAATTCGGCTTCTGCTTTGGCTCTTTGTAGTTCTGCATTTTTAATCTGTTCACCTTCCTGCTCCTTCACCATAAACACTGTTTCATACACATGAGTGACGAACAAGACAGAAATAACATTAATTAAAGACACTACGAGTATTACATCCCATTTCACTGCGCTGAATCCCACAAGGTTATACCACATACAAAGCCAAGCAACTGTTAATGGTGTTGTGTAAAAAATATTGTTCATGAAAAGTAGAACAAGCTTCTCTATTGGCTTATCAAACCAAGTGAAACGTTTGCGGGTGCGAAAAAGGAGGTAGCGATTGCCTTGCCAGATAAGTGCGGCAAGGGTAATAAAATAGACATAGCCCAACCAATATCGAATGTCGGTGATTGGAATGTCTCCAAACAAGCCGGTCATGTTTGGAATGAAAATACCAAAAAGAGGTATGCCTACCATCCGGATGGTATTGTCATTGAGCTTTACCTCTTCTTGTTTCCCTCTATTTTCTTCCGTTTCAGGCACGTTTTGTTCCGCTTCAGTTGATCCGACAAATTTCGTATTTCTAAAGTTCGCAATTTCAAGTTATCAAATGACTTGTTGTGTGCTCAAAACTTTTAATCCTTTTTTCAATAGTCGTGATAGCATGTTCTAAAGATGAAGAAAATTCATTTCAGGCTGAAAGACTCCAGCGAGCTGCAACCATTGTTGTCAACGCACCTATCGAAAACGCCTTTCCCTTGTTTGGTCCGCTCCGTGAAAAAGAGTGGGCAGTGGGCTGGGAACCTTCACTTATTTTATCAAAAGATCCGTTAGTAGAAGAGCACATGATTTTCCAAACTAAGGGGCATGAAGGAGAAGGCAAGTATACGTGGACGATTACTCAATATCAACCTGCCACGTATCTGATTGAATATACAGTCTTCACTTCAGAACGAATTTGGTTTATTAGGGTAGCATGTGAAGCAGTAGATAACAAAACCAATGCGACCATTAGCTACACCTACACAGGATTAACAAACGATGGAAACAAGAAGAATAAGTTGGCCATCGAAAAGATGTATGCTCATAATCTGAAAGATTGGGAAGAGGCCATCAATCACTATCTGAAAACAGGACAACAACTTTTGCAATAATCAATATTCTCCAAACCCTAAACTCAACAACTATGGATGTTCAATTAAACTACCTCGCACTTTTTGTAGCGGCACTTTCCACTTTTCTAATTGGCGGATTGTGGTATTCACCAGCCGTATTTGGTAAAGCATGGATGCGTGAAAACGGATTTAAAGAAGAAGACATGAAGGGCGCCAACATGGTAAAGATTTTTGGGCTTTCATTTTTATTGGCTGTTATTTCAGCTGTTAATCTCGCCATGTTCATGGGCTCTGAGAACGATCCCACAATGGGTGCACTTTGGGGATTCTTAGCAGGTACAGGTTGGGTAGCCACTTTTGTGGGAACACATTACCTGTTTGAGCGCAAATCGTTTACTTTATTTCTGATCAACGCAGGTTACAGTGTGGTAGCATTGACGATCATGGGTATTATAATTGCAGCCTGGAAATAGTCAGAGTTGTTATTCCTTTGCAAAGAGCTAAAACTTTCAACCTTGAGGTATGATTTGAATTATCAATATTTCAGTTGTACCTTCCTTACAAAGTTTTTTATATGCAATGGAGAGGAAGACGACAAAGCGGCAATGTAGATGATCAGCGCGGCAGTGGTGGCGGTAGAGGTGGATTGCCAATAAAAGGTGGAATAGGCGTAGTCATCATTGTGATCGTGTTTGGATTGATCACAGGCAAAAATCCATTGACCTTGTTGCAAAGTTTACCCATCGAAGATGGAACTAGCGTTTCAATAGCACCGTATGAAGCAACACCAGAGGAAGAAGAATTAACTCAATTTGTAAGGGTGCATTAAACCTGAAGAGACCAAGGATAATTGATGAAAAGGAGAAATTATGGATTTATCACGGATCCTTTGAAGAATCCGGTAATGCTCAAGGTTCTAAGCGGAACTACCTGGATTTTGATATTTGGGATTTAAATAGTTTGAGCTTAAATCCTCTTAAGGAATTTTTGAAGAAATTTTTTTAATGGAGATGCTGAAAATTCTTTCCTCAAAACAAATCAAAGAACTTGATGCCTATACCATCTTGCATGAACCCATCCCTTCTATCGAATTGATGGAGCGCGCTTGTGAGGCATTTGTGAATTGGTTTACGTTACAATTTGCCGCCCCTCGAAAAATAGGAATCATTTGCGGCACCGGAAACAACGGAGGGGATGGATTGGGCATTGCCAGACTGTTGAGTGAACTAAACTATCCGGTTAAGGTATGGATCGTTCGAGGTGCGGCTCCCACCACAGAGGATTTTAAAATTAACTTCGAACGCATTCAAGGAAAGCTTGATATGTTTGACATTATTTCTGCCTCTGATCAAGGCGTATTTTCAGATCGCGAAATTTTGATTGATGCCGTTTTTGGATCTGGTTTGTCACGACCTTCTGAAGGAGTTTATGCTCAAGCTATTAATTGTATTAATAATGCGAAGTCTATAAAAATTGCAGTAGATATTTCATCTGGTTTATTTGCCAATCAATCTTCATCTGGTAAAATAGTTAAAGCGGATTATACTATTTCGTTCCAATTGCCAAAACTTGCTTTCCTCTTGCCGGAGAATTATGGGTATGTAGGTGAATGGAAAGTAGTTGACATTGGTTTAAGTAGAACATTCATAAAGGAAGCTGAATCACCCTATTTCTATATCGGGAAGAATAGCGTAAAGGCAAAATTAAAGAAGAGAGCCAAGTTTGATCACAAAGGAAAGTATGGGCATGCTTTATTAATTGCAGGCAGTTTTGGGAAGATGGGCGCAGGTGTGTTGTCAGCCAGGTCTTGTATGCGAGCCGGGGTAGGTTTGTTGACGGTTCATGTTCCAAAATCAGGATATAGTATTATACAAACTTCAGTTCCTGAGGCGATGGCTTCTATTGATGAACATGAAAAATTCTTTTCAGTTGAACTGAATCCCGAACAGTTTACCGCTATCGGTATTGGACCTGGAATAGGTCAGTCTAACGAAACAATCAAAGCATTTTCCAAACTATTGAAACTGGGAAAGCCTCTTGTAATTGATGCTGATGGATTGAATATTATTTCTGCGAACCCCGAATTAATTAATCTCATTCCGGCAGGTAGTATACTTACACCGCATCCAAAGGAATTTGAAAGATTAGTTGGTGTTTGGCAAAATGATTTTGATCGATTAGAGAAGCTAAAGAGGTTTTCGGTAGAAGCGAAAGCTGTCATTGTACTAAAGGGGGCACATTCATCCGTTGCCAGCCCTGATGGAAAAGTTCATTTTAATTCGACAGGCAATCCCGGCATGGCAACTGGTGGGAGTGGAGACGTACTTACCGGAATTTTAACTGGACTACTAGCCCAAGGCTACTCTGCCGAGAATGCCGCAATTGTGGGTGTGTATTTGCATGGACTTTCTGGCGATATCGCAGCCAGAGAAAAGGGGCAGCATAGTTTGATTGCCTCAGATTTAATCGACTTTCTTCCTGCCGCTTTCAAAAACGTTGCTAATTAATTCAAAATTTATATTCAAAATTAGAGTAGGCATTTTAAATCTTGAATGTTGAATTTCCTATTTTTGACTTCCTAAATTTTAAATATGAATAAACCTATTTCTTTCTTATTGCTTTTTGTCCTTGCATTAGCATCAAGTTGTGCTCAAAAAAAGGATTATGTTATTACCATCAAAACACAATATGGTGACATGGTCGCTATCTTATATGATGAGACGCCATTGCACAAAGCGAATTTTATCAAACTAGCCAAAGAACATTATTATGATAGCCTTCTTTTTCATCGTGTGATTGCCGGCTTTATGATTCAGGCTGGTGACCCTAACTCAAAAAAGGCCAGTCCAGGTGATCCACTGGGAATGGGAGGTCCTGATTATACTGTACCGGCTGAGTTCAATCCAAAGTTTTTTCATGAAAAAGGTGCCTTATCTGCCGCGCGATTGGGAGATCAACAAAATCCGATGAAAGCTTCCAGTGGCAGTCAATTTTACGTTGTTCAAGGAACGCTTATACCGGAGGCTAGCATTAACGATCTTCGCTATGACCAAATGAAATTAACTGTGAGTTTGCGTCAGATTATTTCAAAACCAGAAAATAAACCCTTGCTGGATTCGCTAAACAGTCTCTATAATTCAGGAGACATGCAAGCTTACCAGAAAAAAATATTCAGTCTTGTTCCCCGTATTGAAAAGGAAACCGGTACCAAAGTGACAAAAGATTTATTACCAGAAAAGGTAAAAGCCTACACTACCATAGGTGGCTCTCCTCACCTGGATGGAGAGTATACTGTTTTCGGAAAAGTAATCAAGGGTCTTGAAGTGATTGACCAAATTGCTGCACAGCCCACAGGCAATGGAGACAGACCGGTTGCTGACATTCGTATGAAGGTGACTGTGGAGGAGGTGCCCAAGAAGAAAATTACAAAGGAGTACGGATATGTTTATCCGGAAAAGGAGTAAATTTAGAAATGAATAAAGTTGAGTATTGGGTTGACACAGCCAACTACGACTTAGATACTGCTGAAGCCATGTATGAGACAAAGCGTTGGCTATAGGTTGGATTTTTATGTCATCAGGTGATCGAGAAAATGATCAAAGCCTATCACGTTGATTGTAGAAATGAGATGCCGACAAAAATTCACAATCTTTACAGATTGTCATCTGAGTGTGGATTGTACACTATGTTTTCAGTAGAGCAACTGGATTTTCTAAGTATCCTTGAGCCCTTAACATTGAAGGGAGATATCCGGAATAGAGAGACAGAATTTTTAAATCTCTTTCTCCGCTTAAGTGCAGGGAAATAATTGATCAAACCAAGACATTAAAGCAATGGATATTCGAGAAGTTAAAAAAGTAGCAAACCAGTACTCTAAATTGGTTGGTCAGCATTATGATACTGAAAAAATTATTCTATTTGGCTCCTATGCAAGAGGAAATGCAAAACCAGAAAGTGATATTGACATTGCCGTAGTGATGAATTATCCTGAAAAAGATTGGTTGAAAATTAGTTCATCCTTACATCGATTAAAGACTTCGATTGATATGCGAATTGAACCTATTCTTCTATCCCCTCATCAAAATGCGAGTGGTTTTTTAGAAGAGATTAATAAACACGGAATCAATTTATCAGTAAATTCTTGAAAATTCTTGTCACAGGTGCTAACGGTTTGTTGGGTCAAAAACTGATTTCGCTGCTTACTCAAAAGCAAGAAGTACACACAATAGCCACTGCGAGAAAACCAGTTAGTTATTCATTAACCAAAACTGAGTTTCGCATATTGGATGTTACAAATCAAAAAGAAACCGAAAGAGTAATTCTTGAAGTAAAACCTGATGTGGTGATCCACACCGCAGCCATGACTCAGGTTGACCAATGTGAGACGCAGCGTGAGGAATGTTGGAAAGCAAATGTAACAGGTGTGGAAAATCTGGTGAGAGCTTGCGAGAATGCAACTTCATTCCTTGTTCATGTTTCAACTGATTTTATTTTTGACGGCACGTATGGGCCTCTTGATGAGACAGCTGTTCCAAGACCCGTTAATTATTATGGTGAAAGCAAACTGGCTGGGGAAAAGGTGGTGATGAATAGTAAATTGGAGTGGACAATTCTACGCACAGTGCTGGTATATGGAGTTACCGATGACATGAGTCGATCCAATATTGTTTTATGGGTCAAGAAAAGTCTGGAAGAAGGGAAGACCATCAATGTTGTCAACGATCAATGGCGCACACCTACATTGGCAGAGGACCTGGCCATGGGTTGTTACCTCGCTGCTATAAAAAAAGTGAAAGGCATCTTCCATATTTCAGGTGAAAAAATGATGACGCCTTACGATATCGCCATTGAAACTGCGGACTTTTTTGGATTAAATAAAACATTGATTAAACAAACAGACTCATCAAATTTTAAGCAGCCAGCCGTCCGTCCATTAAAAACAGGTTTTATTATCGAAAAGGCCAAAAGAGAGCTTGGCTATCAGCCGCATTCATTTCGGGAAGGACTTGAGGTAATTAGTAATCAGTTGAAGGGGTAATCGGTATTAGGTAAGTATTGTCACTGATATACCGATTAACTAATTTACCACTCACTGATTACCAATTTGCTACTTCAATCAATTCTTCTAATCTTCACACACATTCTAATGCATTGGTTATGATAGAAAATCGGGGGCAATGGGGTTCTAAGTTTGGATTTATCATGGCGGCCGCGGGCTCGGCAGTGGGGCTTGGCAACGTGTGGCGATTTCCTTACCTCACCGGTGAAAATGGAGGGGCCGCGTTTGTGATGGTGTATATTATTTGCGTGGTGCTGGTAGCAGTGCCCATGCTTATTAATGAAATAGCGTTGGGAAGATTGACTGGAAAGAACCCAGTAGGAGCTGTTCAAAAATTGGGTGGTAATAAGGTCTGGATTGGTTTGGTGGGTGTACTTCCATTGATTGTCACGTTTGTCGTGCTTAGTTATTATAGCACAATTGCCGGGTGGACGGTAGGTTATATTTTTACATCACTCTTTTCTATTAAAACATCTTTTTCTGAATTCATTGCAAATCCTGCTTATGTCATTCCGCTTGGTGCGTCTGTAATATTGATAACGGCTTTCATTGTCTTGGGCGGAGTGTCCGGAGGAATCGAAAAGGCTACCAAGATTATGATGCCTTTGCTTTTTGTTTTATTGATCCTGGTGATTTTTCGTAGTGTTACTTTGCCCGGAGCAGGGAAGGGAGTTGAGTATTACTTGATTCCAGATTTTTCAAAAATCAATGGCCGAGTTGTACTAGCTGCTCTCACGCAAGCATTCTTTTCATTGGGTGTAGGTTGGGGCATGATGATTACCTATGGATCATATCTACCTAAAACACAAAACATTGTTACATCAAGTTTTTGGGTGAGTGCCATGGATACTTCTGTTGCCTTACTTGCTGGCTTCATGGTGTTTCCTGCTGTGTTTGCTTTTAATCAATCTCCAGCGGAAGGACCAACTTTGGTATTCAATGTACTGGCAAATATTTTTCAGGAAATGCCGCTTGGTAATATTGCCGGGGCTTTGTTTTTTTTATTGCTGTTTTTCGCAGCCATTACTTCTACAATCTCTATGTTAGAAGCTCCTTCCGCTTATTTTATGGATCAGAAAAAATGGAACCGTAAAAAAGCTGCATGGACGGTTGCTATTGCTGCCTTCTTGTTGGGCATTCCTTCTGCTTTGTCGACAGGTGCTATTGGGAGTTTATCGGCAATGCATGTAAATTTTCTAGGGGTAATAAAAACCGGAGTGATGGACATATTCGATTATGCGTTTGGAAGTCTTCTGATGATGTTGGTTGTATTGTCTACTTGCGTATTCACAGGCTGGTTTATAAAAACAGAAGTGCTCCTTGATGAAATTGAGCAAGGGGCTCCGGGATTTAAGTCATCAAGGATTCTTGGAGTTGCACCCTATCAAATCTGGTTGTTTATGATCCGGTTTGTTTGTCCGATTATTATTGGACTGGTGATATTGAATATGTTTGGAGTGTTTGGAGGGTAAATAATTTTTTGTCAAAAGCCGGTACACACTTCTTATGCTTCTGAATCAGATCACCTAAGATTTCTTCGTAGAAATGAGCAGGACAAAACCTTGAAGGAAGCGGAGAGACCAATGTGACAAATTCCTACTCATACTTTAAGCTTTCAACAGGATTGGCGCGAGCCGTTTTGAGGGATTGAAGAAGAATCGTTACAAAAACAAGACATAGCGCTGCCATGATTGTCAGCAGGTAGAGTAAGTAATCCAGTTGCATTTTATAGGCAAAGTTTTCCATCCAGTGGGTAATTACATACCAGGATACGGGCACAACCAGGATTGCCGACAAAACAACCAGAATGAGTACATCTCTTGAAAGTAGTAAAATTATGTGGTGAATATTGGCGCCCAAAACTTTCCTCACACCAATCTCTTTGGTGCGCTGCGTTGCAGTAAAAGCAGAAAGTCCCACTAAACCGAGCAATGAAATAAGGATACAGATGTAGGACAACAATAACAGCAGCTTGTTTTGCGTGATGTCCGCTTTGTATTGTTCATTGAAGCGCTGGTCGAGGAAGAAATATTCGAAGGGATGATTTATATCGTAACGTGACCAGATTTTTTTTACAAAGTCGATAGTGCCTTGCAAATCCTCACCCGTCAATCTGATTTGAAGAAAGCCTGTTTCCCAATGGCCCTTCACAATAAACATCGGTTCAACTGCAAGATGCAATGAGCTTGCATTAAAATCTTTGACCACACCGATTACCGTTCCCGGATTTTCGCCACCCCAGAATGTTACTTTTTTTCCTAAGGCATCATTCCCCCAGCCCATGAGTTTTACAACCGCTTCATTGGCGATGTACATACCGTCTTCATCTAAGTTGTCACCAGGGTGAAAATCACGCCCGCTTATCAATGATATGCCCATGGTTTTCAAATAGTCATCTCCAACAAAATGCCCCAGGATGCCTCCTTGTTGTTGCATTCCTGTTTCACTTTCGCCAAACATTACATTCCCGCCAATGCCCATTCCCATTACACTTCCCGAACCCGTTGCAGAAATTATGTGCGGGTTACTTAACAACTCATTTTTAATGGCCTGTAAACTTTGGTGAACTGACTTATCTTGTATCCGAACTACAAGGACATTGTCTTTGTTGAAGCCCAGATCTTTGCTTTGTACAAAGTCAATCTGATTACGCATGAATAGCGTACAGACTACTACAAAAATAGAAATGGCAAATTGTAGTGTAATTAATCCTTTGCGAAGCAGATGACTGGATTGGCTATTCTTAAATCTGCCTTTCAATGCCGCTACCGCGGGAATAGCCGGTAGATAAAAAGCAGGATACAATCCGGAGAGCAAACCAATGCCCAACGCTATACTCACTGACCCTAATAATAATAGTGGATTATTTATAAAATCAGGAGTCAAATTCTTTCCGATGAGTTGATTAAAGGAGGTTGTATTCAATATAAAGACGACCAGAGCAATGGCCACAATCAATGAAAAGAAGGAAAGTAAAATAGATTTCGCCAAGAAAAGAAAACACAAGGGTACGTTTGCGCGAGCCAACAATCTTTTTTATTCCTATCTCTGTCGCCCGACTCACTGCCTTAGCCGTGGAGAGATTCATGTAATTGATGCATGCCAATAGTATGATCATTAAACCTATTCCGGAAAAGGCGCACAGGTACGTCATATTTCCCTGAGGTCCATCGTCTTCAAAATTGGAAAAATGAATATTCGCAAGGGGTTGTAAAATCGGCACGCTGCTTCCGTTCAACTGTTCGCTGGTATTTTTAAAGTACTGATTAAAAATAGCGTCAAACCGCGAATAGAATCTATTGAGATCGTAGTGATCAGGTAGCAATAAATAAGTATAAACATCCGGGTTCCAAAAGACGAGGGATATGGGTTTGCCATTTCATGGTAAAATCCCAATCAGGCCTGATCTCTGGCAAACCCGATAGAAGAAAATCAAATTTGAGATGGGTGTTTTCCGGAAGATCGCGAATGACAGCTGTTACCTTTCGTATTTCGTTATTGATAAGGAGTGTTTTATCAAGTGGACTATCAGTATTAAAATATTTCTTCGCCATGAATGCTGTGATCACCACATTGTGTGGGTCAGCGAGGCAGGTGGCAATGTCTCCGGCAATAAACTCATGACTGAATATTTTAAAATAGGAGGAATCCGTTTGTGCTATATTTTCTTCATAAAAAATTTTATCGGGTCCTTTGCTTTCTTCTTTTACTAGTTGGCGGTCGAATGTCTTAATCCGAACCATTGCCTCTATCTCTGGATAGACATCTCTTAAGATGGGAGCAAGTTCACGGGCGGTGGATCCGATAAGCGCATCCGTTCCTGTAATTTGATAGTGCGCCCCCAGACGGTAGATCCTTTTATGATTCGCATAGTGTTGATCATAGGTAAAATCATTTTGTAAGATTAGCAGCAGAATGATACTTACCGTAATACCCAAGGCAAGACCGAGTAAATTCAACCCCGAAAAGAATTTATCTTTCAAGAAAGCACGGATGGCGAACTTTAGATGGTTGGCAAACATATCCCAATAGTTTAATTCAAATGAAAATTTATTCCTTAACACAATTCCCGGTCTGAAAAACCGAATGGCGTTCCATATTAATTTTCTTTTTGCTTTTTTCTCGCCAACCGTCCTTATATCTTTTTCAAACTTTTGAATAAGGTCGCCTTCTATTTCTTCATACATATGCCCTGGGCAAAAGCTACGAAGTAGACGAAGCGTCCAACATCCATCGATATCGTCACGCCTATTCATTCTTCAGGCTATTCACCGGGTTTGTGCCCGCCATTCGTACAGTATGATATCCAATCGTAATAAGAGCAACCGCAAGTGCTAAAATTCCACCCAGAAAAAACTGAAGCGGATGAATGCTTATCCGATAAGCAAAAGTTTCCAGCCAATCGGACAAAAAGTAATACGCAACAGGGCTCGCCAATACGAAAGACAATAGAATTAGAATAATAAAATTTCTGGAAAGAAGTGTGATCATTTGCATTTCACTCGCCCCCAGTACTTTTCGAATCCCGACCTCCTTCGTTCGCTTTTCTGTTACCACGGAGGCCAATCCGAATAACCCCATACAAGAAATAATGATGGCTAATACAGTCATCAGGGTCACAACTAAACTCAGTTGGTTGTCTTCTTCATAGAGCTCTTTAAAGTGATTGTCCAGAAAAGAGTAAACAAAGGGAAATGAGGGAATGATCTTCTTCCATGTCTCTTGAATATCCAGGATTGCTTCCTTTGCGTTCGCGCCATCTATTTTTACCGACACCTCATCATAACCCCAATCCGGTTTGCAGATAATGGAAAGGGATGAAACTCTATGATGCAGTGAGTTGAATTTGAAATCATCAACAACTCCAACAATACTTCCCAATGAATCTTTGTCATAACCAGCCGAAACACCCACAGGGTTGGATAACTCAAATTCCTTTGCCATTGACTGATTAATGATAAAAGCTTTTCCATTATCCGTTTTGAATTTTTTGGAAAACGTGCGACCCTTGCTTACTGGAATGTGGTAGACATCGAAGTAATCATAATCGACATTTAAGTGAGAAGAGTATCCTGAACGTAAGCCTTTGTCCGACTTCACATGGAAGCCGATTTGATGAAAGTTGTTGCCTATTCGCTGACCAGAGGCTGTAACGCCTACAACATATTTACTTTTAAGTAACTCCGATTTAAGTAATTCCAATTTTTTATTTGCTTCCTGATTCATCGGAACAAGCACCATCTGATCTTTATTGAATCCAATGTCCTGATTTTGCATAAAGGAAAGTTGCTCCTTCACGATTAGTGTACCCACTATGAGAGCAAGAGCCAACCCAAATTGTAAAACCACCAGGGAACTTTGAAAGACTGATTTGCTGCCATGACTGATTCCTCCCTTCAATGCTTTGATGAGATTCACCGAGGTCATAAAAAATGAGGGGTATAAAGTAGCTATAACAGCCAGCAAAGCAGAACCAGCTAAAATAATACCTAGCAGTCCGGGGTTAATGAATAGGTCTGTCATCTTCAACTGTCTTCCAATCCATTGGTTCAAGACCGGTAACAGGAAAAAATCCATCGCAAATGCAACCAACAAGGCGATGGTTGCCAGTAGCACTGATTCAAATACGAATTGCATGAACAATTGCAGCTTGGCCGCACCAACCGTCTTGCGAATACCTATTTCCTTCCAACGGTACGAAGCCCTTGCTGTGGTCAGATTCATAAAGTTGACACTGGCAATCAGTAAAATAAACATCCCCGTGACTGCAAATACACTTAGATACTTACCGTTGAATTTTCGGTTATTGATATAATCATGCTCCACATCGATGGAGTTCAGATGTATCTCATTCAACGGTTGAAAGTAAAGTCCAAAGTCTTTATTAATATCAGGCGACTCTGTCCAGCGTATCAGCCAATCAGGAATTTTTGCCTCCAGCGCGTTATAGTCGACATGATCATAAAGCAGAAAATAGGTAAATAAAGAATTACTCACCCAGTCTGTATTAAAGGCAGGATGGTTTTGAATGTGAGTCGAGAGGGAAGTTGCCGCATCAAATTGAATATGCGAATTCTCAGGAAGATTTTTCAAGATACCTGTGATCTTGAACTGTGTTTTATCATCGCCAATGCTGATGGTTTGTCCAAGCGCATCACTTGCGTTAGAAAAAAAGAGCAACGAAGTTTCCTCTGTAAGCACGATACTATTCGGAGCCTCCAATGAAGAACCCTTGTCACCATATAGCAATGGAAAATCAAAGATTTTTAGAAATGAGCTGTCCACCGTAACCAATTGTTTCTTTGAAAGGATTTTCTTCTCTTCTCGACTCAACACTTGTTTTCCAAAACTTTTCACCCTGGTATAATTTTTAATCTCTGGAAATTCAGCCATGATTCCCGGCCCAAGTGGGCTTCCTGTCAATGCTACCTTTTGAAAACTCCCATTACTTATTCGTTGAAGTTCGTTCATTCGGTAAAGACTAGTCTTTTGTGAATGAAATGAATCGAAACTTTGCTCATCGCGGATAAAAAGATAAATGATCATGCATGCAGCGAGTCCAACTGCGAGGCTCATTACATTAATTACAGCGAAAAGAGAATGACGCCTCATATTTCTCAATGCCACTTTGAAATAATTTACAATCATATCTTTTTGAGTTAAACGTATGGAGAACCGGTTTCTCAATACAATCTCCGGTCTGAAAAATCTAAGCGTATTCCACTTTAATTTTCTTAGTGCTTTTCGTTCTCCGAATAACTTTTCATCTTTCTCAAATCTCTGAATTAGGTCACCTTCGATTTCTTCAAGAAGTTGTGGCGGGCAGAAGCTGCGCAACACACGTATTGAAAATATCAGTTTGTCCTTAATCATTTTTTAAATGGTCGACTGGGTTGGTATGTGCTGCTTTTATTGTTTGGAACGAGCTCGTAATTCCAACTACGAGTAGGATCGTTCCCAACGGAACCAAAAAGAACAACGGTGAAATATCAATCCGTACCGGGTAGATGGAGAGCCATTCACTTGAGATGTAGTAAATCAATGGAGTAGAAATGATGGAAGCGATTAGAACAAGCCGAACATTATCCCGCGAAAGCAAAGCAACGAGGCTCGCAGCAGACGCTCCTAATACTTTTCGAATGCTGATTTCTTTTATCCGAGCATTGGCCTCGAATAGGGTTATGCCCAAAATGCCAAGACAACCAATAAACACTGCAATGCCGGCAAATACCGAGAAGATTCGTTTGGTGTATTGTTCAGATTTAAACTGCTGATCATAATAAATGTCAAGAAAGGAGAACTCAAAAGGTTTGTCAGGAAAGACAGCTTTCCAACTTTTTCCAATATCGTCTACGGCATGCAGGGGGTTAGTGCCAGGATTCAGACGAACTGAATAATAAACCTGCTGAAAACTTCCGTAGTTGGGAGAAAGGATCATTGGAAAAATCCCCTTCTTTACCGCTTCGTGATGATAGTCTTGCACCACGCCAATGATTTTGTGTTTTTGAAAGTGGTCGGCAAAATTTTCGAACTCCACAATTTGATCTACTGCTTCTTCAGGCGAGTTGAAACCCAACGCATGGATAGCGCTTTCATTCAAAATTAGCGTTAACCAGTTTTTGTCATCCCACGGATTCACCCATTCTTGAATGGGCTTAGGTGGATCAAAATTGCGTCCGGCCAAAAGCTTAAGTCCATAAAAGGGAATATAGTTGTAGTCAATAAAGAGTGTTTTAAATGGAGTGGGGTCATATGGATCATTCGCATTTCGCTTGAGCAGGTTTACATACGTGAAGCCAATCTCAGTACCCGGAATGGCAGATGAACTTGTCACCATGCGCACGGAAGCATTTTCTAATAATTTGTTTTCCAACGTTTGATAGGCGGCATGCTTTTCAATCACTTTTTCTCCTGAGTATGCAGTCGGATTTCGAAGAGTAATAACTTGGTTAACATCAAATTTTTTATCAGCCACGCGCATAAAATCAAGCTGGCTATTGATTACCAACACGCAAGCAATTAAAATCAACGAAGAAGAAAACTGAACAATAATGAGCGACCGTCTTATGATGCGTCCGCGGCTGGTGCCTGTAAAATTCCCTTTTAGCGCAGCTATCGGATTCAGTCGAAGTAGAAAAAGGGCAGGGTAGATGCCCACCAGAATCGAACCGCCAACCAGCACGGCTAATGCAATCAACCAAATGCCGAGCTCAGACCATCGCGCAGAAGAAATAGGAATGCCAGTGAGATAACTAAAATGAGGAATAAGACTGGTGATCAACACTGCAGCAAGTGCAATAGCTACGAATAGCACACAGAAGTATTCGATCAGGAATTGAAGGGCAAGATCCGATTTAGCCGAGCCGATGATTCGCCTCACGCTTACCTCGCGCGCACGTGAAGCAAAGCGAGCTGTTTCAAGGTTAACATAGTTAATCCAGGCGATAATCAGAATGATCAATCCGATGGCGGCAGCGATGTAAACGAGATTGAGACTTCCGTTCACTTCGAGTTCGCTTTCCAGGTTGGAGAATAAGTGAATTGAAGTAATGGGTTGAACTATATTTTTAGTGCCTTTTATTTCTGGATGCGTCACTTCCATTTTTCGATATACCTGGTCAAGATGATCACTGAATTGTTTTGGTGTTGTTCGTTCCACTAGCGAAATGTAAGTGTGCATGTAATCCTGGCTCCATTCGGTGTGCTGACTCCAGTCGTAAGATAAAGGCACAATAAAATTGGCATGGAAGTGCGAATTCTGCGGCAAGTCTTTGATGACACCCGTAATGACGTACTCGCTTTCGCGACCGCCATCATTGGGCATTTGAATACGTTGACCAAGCGGCTCATCCTCTCCAAAAATTTTTCGCGCCGTGGATTCGGAAAGAACCATACTATGAGGATCGAGTAGGGCAGTAGCGGGGTCTCCTTTTATCAACAGACTTGAAAAGACTTTGAAGAAGGATGAATCAGCATTGAGTTCACCACCCAATTCATTATAGATTTGACCCTTGTAGCGAAAGAACACACCCGTGTTGGCGGGCGTTTTGTAAAATCCTGTGGCAGCATGGACTTCCGAAAAATTTTCCCTTAACAACTTTCTTAGTCCGGAAAAATTTTCAGCTGATGCCACTTGAAGACCTCCGTTTTTATAACGTTCCAGCGCCACCCGATAGATGCTGTTGCTGTTGGTGTGGAACTGGTCGTAGCTCATCTCGAAGCTTACATACTGAATGATCAGGAAGAAAGCGGATATGCCAATGGTCAAACCCAATACATTAATAAAGGAGAAGACCTTGCTATGCATCAGATGCCGATAAGCAATTTTGAAGTAGTTCGAGATCATATAGCCATGGTTTAAGTTAATTGAAAACTTATTTCTTAAAATAATTCCAGGTCTGAAGAAACGTATTGTGTTCCATAACAATCTCTTCTTCGCTTGTTCTATTCCCAATTCTTTTTTGTCAATTTCAAATTTCTGAATCAAATCACCTTCAATTTCTTCGTAGAGATGATCGGGACAGAACCATTGCAGGAATCGAAATGTCCATGATGATGGGTTACTAGAATGATCATCCGCGGACTTCATCATCTCATTCTGTTCTTAGATTTTTACCGGATTACTTAACGCTGCTTTGGCCGACTGAAATGATACGGTTATCAAGGCAATCACTATCATGGCTAGTCCTGTCAGTGCAAAGACCCAAATGGTAAGATCAGTATGAAAAGCATAACCCTCAAGGAATTTTTTACAACCCCACCAGGCCAGAGGCAATCCAATGATCAACGCAATTCCCACCAATAAAATGAAATCCCGGCATAGCAACAAAACCAGTTGAGACACTGTAGCCCCCAATATTTTGCGAATGCCAATTTCTTTCACGCGTTTTTCAGCCGTGAATGAGGCCAGCCCGAACAGGCCAAGGCATGAAATGAAAATGGCCATACCCGTGAAACAGGTTGAAAGTTTACCGACCATGATTTCACTCTCATAGATTTTTCCGAATTCATCATCCATGAATTTATACTCCATAGGAAAGCCTGGCTCAAACTTTTTATGCAAAGACTCAACCCATTTCAGCGCTTCGCTGGCCATACCCGGTTGATAACGGACGAACAAGAGATTAGAATTTTTGGGGTTCATGGAAATGATTACGGGAGTGATTTGCCCCTGAAGCCCGCTGCTATGAAAATCTTTCACCACTCCAATAATCTGCCCTTTGTTGGAGGCGTTTAGCTGCTGGCCAACAGGGTTAGTGAGTTTCATGCGTTTAGCAGCTTCTTCGGTGATGATGAAATTGTTTGAGTCGGACGGAAATTCTCTTGAAAAATCTCTTCCATCAACAAGGGTAAAATCGAATGAAGGCAGAAAATGTTGATCGCATTTCAGCCAGGTAAAAACAAGATTATCTTCTTTCGTTTTTCCGGGCCAGGCATCATCGGGCAGTACGATGCCACCAAATACCTGCATTGGATTGTTGTCACTAAGAGCAATATTCTTAATAGCTGGATTTTGAAGAGCTTCATTCCTGAAGGCTTCCATATTTTTTCGCAGTCCAGCATTGATATTAAAATAGAAAGCATTCTCTTTATCGAAACCCAGATTCTTGTTTCGCATATATTCTATTTGTTGCTGAACTACTATAGCACCAACAATAAGTGTTACAGAGATGCTAAACTGGAACACGACAAGTGCTTTGCGGATGCTGGCGCCTGTGAGCAACGGGAGTTTACCTTTCAGGACATGGATGGCCTGCAGTGATGACAAGAAGATAGATGGATAGCTACCGGCCAGTAATCCGGTCAATAAAGTGACACCGATAAGACTTCCAAAAATGGAAGGTTGTAGATAATCAATGATAATTTGTTTACCAGTGAGTTGATTAAACCATGGCAATAATAGGTGGACGATAAGCAGGCCAATGAAAAGGGCGATAAAAGAAATCAAAATCGATTCGCCCATGAATTGCCTGACGATTGATTGGCGGACAGCACCAACAACTTTACGTATGCCTATTTCTTTGCTGCGACTCATGGAACGTGCAGTCGCCAGGTTCATGAAATTGACACAGGCAATCAGAAGAATGAAACTGGCAACACTACTGAAGGCTATTATGTATGTGATGCGACCACCTGCTTGTTTACCATTCGTGAAGTTGTCGTGAAGTCTCCAATCGGTCAATGGAAAAAGAAACAATTCAACATTTGAATCCCACCGTGGCCATATTTTAGGTTCGGTGATCACCTCCGCGATTTTCTTATTAACCGAATCTTTATCTACACCTTTGTGAAGTTTTACATAGGTGCGTCCTCCCGTCCAGGCGCCCCATTCATGATTGTACTGGTCTTCTTTAGCATGAATTTCATATGGAAGAACGAATGTAAAAGCAAGGCTTGAATTTTTTGGAATATCTTCAAACACCGCAGTCACTTTTGCGTCAAAGTTGTTGTTTAGCCGGAATACTTTTCCGATGGCGCTTTCACCAGGAAAATATTTGGTTGCAAGTTTTTTTGAAAGAGCTATGGAGTTGATGTCAGGAATGGGATTGATCGGATCTCCTTCAATAATGGGAATCGTAAATATTTTGAATAGGGTAGGATCGGCATGGATACCTTCCTCATAAATAGCCTTGTCATTGTATTTGAAGAGAACATGACCTTTAAAGAATATCAATCTGCACGATTCTTCTACTTCGGGCAATTCTTTGAGTCCAGCGGCCAGAGGGCCCGGGGCACCAAATTGCGTATCTATGCCATCGGGAAAGGTATGGTTACGCATAATCTGATAAATGCGATCCTTGTCTTGGTGAAAATTATCGAACGAGATTTCATCGATCACCCAAAGCAGCGTAAAAATACTACCAGCCAACCCGAATGCGAGCCCGGTAACGTTGATGAAAGAATACGTAGCGTTCTTTATGGAGGACCGGAAAAATATTTTCAAGAAATGGCTGAACATATAGAATTGATTTAATTCAACTGAAAATTTACTTCTTAATAATATCCCGGGTCTGAAAAATCGAAGGACATTCCACACCAATCTTCTCTTAGCGTTTCGCTCACCACATAGTTTTTCATCCTTCTCAAACTTCTGAATGAGATCTCCTTCGATTTCTTCATACAAATGCTCAGGACAGAACCATTTGAGGAAACGAAGTGCTGAATGATATGTAGCGTCCTCGTTATTCATTTCGCAGGCTGTCAACCGGGTTGGCATTTGCAGCCCGAATCGTTAGCGTTCCAATCGTAAATAGTGCAATTGAGAGAATGCTTAGTGCGGCTATCAGAAAAATTCCGATGTCCAGAGAGACGCGGTAAGCAAATGATTGAAGCCACCAGTTGACAGCGAACCAGGCAACAGGGGTGAAGATGGCCACAGCTATCAAAATGGGTTTGAGAGAGGACCAGCTAAGCAGTTTAGTTATACTCAATACAGATCCGCCCATTACTTTCCTTATTCCAATTTCTTTTAGTCTGGCCTCTGTCATGTAGGAGGCTAACCCAAGAAGGCCAAGACATGCAATAAAGATGGCAACCGATGTAAACACTGTAGTAATTAAAAGGGTCGTTCTGAGATTATCGAACTTGCGCTGATACTCCGCATCCGCGAAATGATATTCGAACGGATAGACAGGGTTGTATTTCGAAGAAAGACGAGATAGTGTACTGATACTTTCAGTAATGGATTTTGTCGGATTCAACTTTATATAGACCACATTAAATGCCCACTTAGCCTTGCCTCCAAATAAAACAATCGGCTCAATTTTTTGAAAAGGCGAGGTAAATACAAAGTCTTTCACTACACCGATCACATGCCACTCGCGGTCGTTGTCGGTGATCGTTTCTCCTATCGGATTTTTAAATCCCATCACGTTCAGTGCTGTCTCATTTATAATAGCTGCGGTGGAATCAGATGAAAACTGTTGCAGATCCATGTCGCGTCCTTTTAAAAGTGTAAGCCCGGTGGTGCTTGCAAAATTTTCGTCCACGTAAATCCGTTGAATGTCAGTTCGCTCTTCCGGATTTTTTCCCTTCCAATCCATACCGGTGGTGCCGCTCCATTGCTCTGTTATGGGTGCACTCGTTTTGCTGACAGAGTTCGCAATTTGGCTTTGCTCCAATTCATTTATAAAGGCTAAAAAGTTTTTATTTAGATCGCCCGTCAACGGCATATATACCAGGTTGTCTCTGGAATATCCTGAATCTCGTTGCTGTGTGTAGTTGATTTGTTTCCGGATAACAATAGCGGATGCAATAAGCGTGATGGCAAACCCGAATTGAAGTACGACCAGTAACGTGCGCAGCGAACTTCGGTGAGAGGAAGAAACACTCATTCCTTTCAAAATTCGCACGGGACGGAAAGACGAAAGATAAAGAGCAGGGTAGCCCCCGGCCAATAGTCCAATTACTAAGACAAATCCGACTGCCCCCGACCAGAAAATAGGATTACTTAAATCAATCCTGAGTTGTTGACCGATCAACGAATTAAAGAAGGGTAAAGTAAAGTAAGCAGCTAGTAAAGACAAGGCAGCTGCGGATGTTGTCACTAAAATAGCTTCGCATAAAAATTGAGCGATGAGCGAATAACGGTATGCACCGGTTACTTTACGCACTGCTACTTCTTTTGATCTCCGTTGGGCTCTTGCCGTACTGAGATTTATAAAGTTAATGCAGGCAATGACAATCAAGCAAATGCCAAGCAGGCCCAGCATTCGAATGGTTTCAATACGGCCTCCCGCTGGTACTCCATTTTCAAAACTGGAGTAGAGCCGCATTTTTGTTAATGGGTAAAGAAATATTTCAATGTGCTGACCATCGGCATAATGTTTTTTTTCAATGCCTCGAATGGCATTATTGGTGGAAATAATATCTGTGCCTTGTTTTAACTTGACCAGAGTGGTTACAGAGTTGTTTCCCCAAAACGTATCTTTCTCTCCAAGGCTCTCCAGGAATCCGAACGAGATCAAATACTCAAAATTGAATTCGGTATTAAGAGGAAGATCTTTTAAGATGCCCGAAACATCAAATTCAAAGCTATACCCGGATTGACTAATGGTTACAGATTGGCCGAATGCTTCCTTGTCGCCAAACAATTGACGCGCGAAGCTTTCGGTGATGACAATAGAATTGTGATTGTTAAAAGCCCTTAGTGGATCACCTTTCAGCATTGGAAAATATAATAGTGAAAGAAAAGAGGGATCGGTAAACACACCAGTTGTTTTCAAAATTCTTGTTTCGCCCACTGTGAAAAGGTGTTGAGTGCCCCAATTGGCATAGCTCGCAGCACTTTCTATGGATGTATATTCTTCTTTTAGAGTGGGAGCCAATATACGGGGCGTAGTGGACCAGCAGTTGATTTGCCCGTTTTCGGTTGCCCTGTTCCATGCCATGTATAGTCGATCCTTGTCGGTATGAAATTGTTCGAAGCTAAGTTCATGTGCAATCCACAAAAACAAGAGCAATGAACCCGTAATGCCCAAGGCAAGACCAGAAATGTTGATCATGGAAAAGGCTTTGTTCCTGAACATGACACGCCATGCGACTTTGAAATAGTTGGAAATCATATATAATGGAGTTAAGTCTACGGATGGATTATTTCGAAGTAAAATACCCGGTCTGAAAAACCGGATGGTGTTCCATATCAATTTTCTTTTTGCTTTTTTCTCGCCAGTTGCTTTTGCATCTCTTTCAAACCTCTGAATAAGATCGCCTTCAATTTCTTCATAGAGTTGAGTTGGGCAGAACCATTTTAGAAGGCGGTTGGCGAAGGGAATATTTTCTTTAGATAAATTCACACTATTTACTTTTGTCAGGTTTCATTATATTTGAGTATAGAAAGGAGAAGTTATGAAAACGATCTCACTTAAGTTAAATGAGGAAGTAGCGGATAAACTTCTGTCAATGGACGACAAAAAGCGCTCGCTCATTCTAAAATTCATAACCGATACTGACAACCAAAATAGCTGGAAAGAATTATTCATTCGGACAGCTGAGCAAGCGGAGAAACAAGGTTTAACAGAAGAAAAACTCCGTGACCTTTTAAAAAAAGGATAAATGCGGTTCGTGGTAGATGCCAATGTGATAATTAGTGCCGCATTATCAAAACAGTCTGTTCCTTTCCGTGCACTTGAGATGGTGCTTGACCACCATACGCCAATAATCTCTGAGCAAACTTTCGAAGAACTCCAGACTACATTGTACAAATCAAAGTTTGATAGATATTTCGCTATCGAAGACACACGTCCAGGTATTCTCGCAACAATTCTCAGATATTCATTTGTAGTCACACCAAATGAGACAATTAAATTGTGTCGAGACCCCAAGGACGACATGTATCTCGAGTTAGCTGTATCGGGAAATGCAGATTGTATCATCTCAGGCGATCCTGACTTGCTTGTTCTCCATCCTTTTAGAAATATTCCTATCATCACCCCAAAGGAATTTTTAGATCGGTTTAGTTAAGACATTTTCAATTGCGGCACCAACTTCCACAAATCAACACGCGCTTCTTTCATCGCCTTTAGCATGGCCATACCAGCACTGGTCACTGAGAAAATTCTTTTTCTTCGGCCACCTCTTTCTTTTGTGCCTCCACCCATACTCGATTTGATTAGCCCCTTATCCTCCAGACGATAAAGTGTTACATGCACTGCACTAAGGTTTACCTCGCGCTTCAGGCGCTGTTCAATTTCATCGGAGATTGCTGCACCGTAGGCATCTTCCTGCAAGGCTGCCACCATGGTTAACACCAATTCCTCAAATTCTCCCAAATACTCTTTTCCCATATCCTTATATTTTGTTAAGCAAATAAAGAAAACATTTTCATAAAAGGCAAGTAGAAATGAAACAATGGAATTGTAAAGAGTTTATTACTCAGGCTTTCAATGGAAGCTTACTTGGAACGCATTCATTTTGTTACCCCTCTCCATTTGGAGAGGGGTGTAGATGAATTGTCAAGACGCACGCGTTTAGTTGGGGTGTCATAAAAAAAAACCCTGAAGCACCGTGCTCCAGGGTTTTCCTCTCTATTTGCAAGCAGAGAGATCAATACTACTCAGTTGAAACCTTGCAGTATTAATATCTATAATAATCAGGCTTGAATGGCCCTTTTACTTCTACACCAATGTATTTGGCTTGTTCAGTCGACAATTCTTCCAATTCAACACCAATCTTTTTCAGGTGAAGACGGGCAACTTTCTCATCCAAATGCTTAGGAAGCATATATACTTTGTTCTCATACTTATTTGTATTCGTCCAAAGTTCTAATTGAGCAAGCGTTTGATTTGTGAATGAATTAGACATTACAAACGAAGGGTGGCCTGTAGCACAACCTAAGTTTACCAAACGACCTTCTGCTAACAAGATTACCTGGCGGCCATTCTTCAGAGTATACAAATCAACTTGTGGTTTCACTTCATCTTTGCTGGCATTTTTGTTCAACCAGGCAACATCAATTTCATTATCGAAGTGACCAATATTACAGACGATGGCCTTGTCTTTCATATTTTCAAAATGACGGCCAAGAACAATACCGAAGTTACCAGTTGCAGTTACAATGATATCGGCTTCTTTCACGGCATCGTCCATCTTCTTCACAGCAAAGCCGTCCATAGCGGCTTGCAATGCACAGATTGGATCAATCTCGGTAACCGTAACGCGTGCACCTGCGCCACGAAGTGAAGCAGCAGAACCTTTGCCAACATCTCCATAGCCGGCTACTAATGCAACTTTGCCGGCCATCATCACATCTGTAGCCCTGCGGATGGCATCGACTAATGATTCTTTGCAACCGTATTTATTATCAAACTTAGATTTTGTTACCGAGTCATTGATGTTGATTGCAGGCAACGGAAGTTTTCCATTATGCATACGCTCAATCAGACGATGAACTCCTGTTGTTGTTTCTTCTGAAATACCTTTTATTCCTTTTACCAATTCAGGGTAACGATCCAACACCATGTTGGTAAGGTCACCACCATCATCTAATATCATGTTCAAAGCTTTGCCACCTTTAAATGCGTGCAGGGTTTGTTCAATACACCAATCAAATTCTTGTTCGTTCAACCCCTTCCACGCAAAAACAGGAATGCCAGCCTTTGCAATTGCAGCCGCTGCATGGTCTTGTGTAGAAAAAATATTGCAAGACGACCAGGAAACTTCAGCACCAAGTTCTACCAGTGTTTCAATCAACACAGCAGTTTGAATCGTCATATGAAGACAGCCAGCGATGCGAGCATCTTTCAACGGTTTTTGCTTGCCAAATTCTTCGCGCAAAGCCATTAATCCGGGCATTTCGGCTTCGGCTAATCTGATCTCTTTACGGCCCCAATCTGCCAGGGTGAGATCTTTTACCTTAAAATTGAGCTTTTCTGTTGCTACCATGTTTGTTAGTTTTCAAGTTTGAGGCGCAAAGGTAATTCAAAGGTTTATAATTAAGAAGGGTTGCAAGCTTCAACCTGCCTGCCGGCAAAGGCAGGGTTACAGGCTTCAAGCAATGGTAGCCTAAATTTATTTGCAGGCCAGCAGCTAGAATCCAGAATCACTCTGCAGCTGGAACTAATACCACTAAATGGAAGTTGTGTGAAAAATCAAATTGTAATGAGCAATCCAAAAATCAAAATAGATGTAGTTTCTGATGTAGTTTGTCCGTGGTGCTACATTGGTAAGCGAAGGTTAGAAAAAGCTATAGACCAACTCAAAGGGCAAATTGATGTGGAAGTTGAGTTTCATCCGTTTGAACTCAACCCAGATATGCCAAAGGAAGGCAAAAGCCAAAAAGAACATCTAACCCATAAGTTTGGCGGAGTAGATCGCTATAAACAAATCACAAGTAATGTGACAAAAGTTGCCGCAGAAGAAGGTTTGAAATTTAATTTCGATAAACAAGAAGTTTCTCCTAATACGCGCGATGCACACCGCATCATTCGCTATGCGAAAAGTGAAGGCAAACAAGCTGTGGTGAAAGAGGCATTTCTAAAAGCGTACTTTGAAGAGGGTATCGATTTATCTAAAAAAGAAAATTTGCTGGCGATTGCCACCAAATCCGGATTGAAGACTACAAATGTTTCTTCCTTGCTGAATTCTGATGAAGGCATTGTTGAAATTGAACTGGAAGAACGAATGCACGCGCAGCATGGCATTAGCGGTGTTCCCTTTTTCATCATCAATAATAAGTATGGAGTATCAGGCGCGCAACCCAGCGAGGTATTTCAGAAAGCACTGCTGGATATTGCTACTACACCAGCTGAAGTCATGAAGGCGTAATAGGTGAGAAGGAATTGATAGAGTACTCCCGCTATTTCTTTAGAAGATCAGCATCCTTTATCACTGTTGTCCATACACTGGTGCGGCCATCGTCCATGCGTGTCCAGATGGGTGCGATCACTCCCTTATGTGCAGCGATATTATTATAGTCACCAAAAAATTTTGACTCTGCAGGCACGAACGGACTCTCACTTATTTTTGCTTCAGTAAAAGAGTTTCCTCCATCTGTTGAATAGGCAAGATACACATCTGTTTGAAGGTCGTCATAATCTCTTCTATCATAATACACAACATAGATAAAGCCTGTGCCTTGATCAACGGCAAGCCAAGGAAGAAACTGGTGCTTACCTTTCGCACCTGCCTGTCCGGTAGATGGGTCTTTATTTACTCTCAGCGGAGTATTCCAATTATCTCCCCGGTTGCCTGATCGTATGAACCAAATGTCGGTATCGTTTTCACCGTTGCGCTGATCTGCCCACACCAGGTATAAACTGCCATGATAAGGACCTGGACTATTGTCAATCGTTAATACGGGCATACCATTTGATCGGCTTAACCCAGGTATGTGCATTTCCCAACCGCCTGGCTGTTCGGCAATAAGAATGTCATTTTGTAACCACGTCTTTCCGTTGTCGTAAGAGCGGTCGAAGTAGATATTATTTTGGTTGGACCACGCTACAAATATTTTCCCATCTACAGATACTGCTGGTACAGCACCTTCTGTAGTATTGTCGCCATCCACGCAATCGCCTGAGGTTTGATTGATTTGAATGGCGTCATCAAATTTTTTTCCGCCATTGGTAGACATACTAAACATTATGTTAGAATGACAAGTTGAATCAGTTAATCCGTATTTGTCAAACTGCGTCCAGGTTGTGTAGATATAGTCCTTCTTGTGGTGCACCGCTGGCCACTGTTTGTCCTGGTCTTTGGGCGGGTTATTTCCAATTGAACTACCGCTTGACCAGGTCGCACCCCCATCCGAGGATTTTTGACATACTATACGGTCAAGCCAGGCGTCATCACTTCTGCCTTTACCACTGGGGTCAGCGAGATGAAAATAATATATGTTGCCTTTCGCATCTGAGATTACCGCAGGATCTCCAAAGACTCCGTAAGGTGATGTGAGAATCGACTCCTGCCAGGTTAAACCACCATCTTTTGTGTAAACAGATCGGTCCAATACAAAGCCAGCAACAATATTTTTTGGGTCTTTCTTATTGATCGTAATGCTTGGCTCCAGGGGAGGGTAGACACCATCTTTCTGTTCGGCTAACATAATATTTTTGAATTGAGCTGAAACTGAAAGGCAAATGCCAAAGCATAGAAGTGTGAAGCAAACTTTCATTTTAACCGGATAACAACGTTTCAATTTTATAAAAGTTTTAAGGATTTTAATATTTCAACCCAATGCGCATACCCGGAAGTACTTAGATGTAAGCCATCGGAGGAATACTTCTCTTCCAGCAGCAAGTTGGTATTCGTAAACTGATTATACAAATCGACATAAGTGTAGCCAAAGTGATTGCTTATTTTTTTTAGTTGCGCATTGATGGTAATAATGTGATCTTCTTTGTCGTAATTTTTCGGAAAATTCCTGAATGTCTTGTTAACGGGTAAAATACTTTGAATAAACAGTTGCGTTTTTGGGGAACCCGACTTTACCATTCGGACAAATGTTAAGATATTTTGAAGCACAACTTCATCTGGAATCCCTTTGTAGAGGTCGTTTATGCCTATCAGGACGAATAACTTGGACGGCTTTCGCTTGATCACATCGTCAAGACGAGTAAGGACACCAAATGTAATGTCTCCGCTTACCCCGCGATTTATGACGGTAGAGTCTTTTAAAAGTCTTTTCCAATCTGCACCTTCTGTGATACTATTGCCAAGAAACATGATTTTTCCGGTAACGATTGGGTCATTTTTAAATACGGCAATTCGCTCCGAATAGTGTTGCGGCATATTCGGAATTGTATCCCAGGTTTGTTGAGCATGAGAAAAAAAAGTAATAAGTATGAAGCTGAAAGTAAATAGTGCCGACTTCTTATTCCTTTTCTTAGCTATAAATTCTTTGTTTGAAGCAGACTCTGTCATTTTATTCCAATTATAAAGGTCTTATTTCCTTGATTCAAGTGTTTCTTTCAATTTCTCACCTCCGCCAATCTCCACCACTGATAATCCATAAACCCTGATCGAGGATTTAATAAAATCCTCCTCGTTGGCGCAGGGTGAGCATCCGGAATGCCAGCTGCGGTGTAATGGCCAGGGCAGAGATGCCCACATCCCCACTCTTCTAATGCTGGCGCACATAGACGGAATCTCTATTTTGAGCAACAGCCGAAGCGGCAAAAAACATAAGTAAGGACAAACCGAATACAGATTTCATATTGCTTTTAAGTTCTCCTGAAAAGTAAGCATCTGAATGACCATTATCAATGCTTTTTAGTTAAATGGTTCATCCATTTCGCTTTGCAATTTGTGATTTGAATGCTGAACTTAACGCTGAACATGACTCCCGCCAAAAACTATACACTACCCGTTTCCATCGCATTAGTAATTGCCAACATGATTGGGACTGGCGTGTTCACCTCCTTGGGTTATCAGGTGGAGCCAATTCCTTCTGGCTTTGCCATACTCATGCTTTGGTTGGTTGGAGGATTGATCGCCTTGTCCGGAGCCTTTACGTATGCAGAGATTTCCACCACATTAAAAAGATCGGGAGGCGAGTACTTTTATTTAAGTAAAGTTTTTCACCCTACGCTCGGGTTTGTAAGCGGCTGGATGAGTGCTATTGTTGGTTTTGCCGGAGCTATATCCGCAGTAGCAATTGCCATCGGAGAATATTCTCAGGATGTGTTAGGTATTCCTACAAAGATGGTAGCCATTGCTGCAATCATTACCGTTTCTACTATCCATTGGTTCGGTGTTAAAACCGGTGGAATTGCCCAGACGATACTTACGTCCATCAAGCTTTCTCTGATTGTGTTCTTTTGCCTGGCACCGTTCTTTGTTTCAGCATCAGATGTCTCCGGAATTTCATTCCTGCCTGTTGCCGGTGATTTGAATTTAATCATGAGCCCAGGTTTTGCTATTTCGCTGGTCTTTGTTATTTATGCTTACACAGGTTGGAATGCTGCCGCTTACATCGCGGGTAATTTGGAAAACCCCACCCGAAACTTGCCCATTGCTTTAATTGTAGGGACGTTGATTGTAGCATTTGTTTACCTGGCCCTCAACGGAATGTTTTTATACTCGGCAACTTTTGAAGAGCTGAAAGGACAAAACGATATTGGCAATGTGGTGGCTCAGAAATTATTTGGTCAGCGCATTGGAATTATTTTTTCAGGACTATTCAGCTTTGCTTTACTTTCAACACTTAGTGCGATGACCATTGCCGGACCACGGGTAACGGAAGCGATGGGTGAAGATTACCCGTTACTAAAAAGTTTTTCCGTAAAAAATAAATTTGATATGCCGTATGTTGCTATACTGGCACAAGCAGGCTGGTCTGTCTTTCTGGTTGTAGTAAGCTCCTTCAAAGAAATTATACAATACATTTCTGTAAGTCTGTCCATTTTTTCCATGATCACAGTAATAAGTGTTTTTCAGTTGCGCAGGATGTACAAAAAGGAGGATAGGCCTTATAGCTTGCCCTTTTATCCTATCCCGCCACTTATTTTTACCCTATGTACGAGCTGGATGATTTGGTACATGACCAAGGATGATCCGCGTATTCTTTTATATTCATGCGCAACCATGATTCCCGGTTTGGCTTTATATTTTATTGCTTCGAAGGGAAATTCTGATTCTAATTAAGCCGGATGAAAAATGAAAGCGGCCAGAACTTTCCTGTGATCAGGATGTCTTTTGTTCGTTCATTATACGCTATGCCATTGAGCACATCCGCTTGAGGATACATCCATTTAGCCTTTTTAACGAATTCTGAAAGGTCAAGTTTCCCAACTACTTCTCCATTATTGGGATCAATTTTTAAGATATAATTGGTTTCCCATTGATTGGCAAAAATATATCCTTCAATAAATTCTAATTCGTTTAGGTTGGTTGCCTTAGCCCCCTTTTCTTTAACGCTGATTTTCTTTTTTACCTTACATTCGATTGAATCCAGGAAATATAAAGTTTCAGTGCCATTACTTACAATTAAGTGATGATGGTCATGCGTCATGCCCCATCCTTCAAATTCATAACTGAATTCAGCAAGTTTCTTGTAAGTATGCAGGTCATAAATAAAGCCTACTTTATTCTTCCAGGTGAGCTGGTAAATCTTATTATTTAAGATTGTGATCCCCTCCCCGAAGTACTCTTTGGTAAGTTGTATTTTCTTATCCTGAGCACCAGATTCTATATCGACCTCAGCTATCCAAGACTGACTTCCACCGGTGCTTTCAAATACTTTTCCATTATAAAACAGAAGGCCTTCTGTAAACGCCTGGGTATCGTGCGGAAGAACTGCACGGGTTGAATACGTCAAAATACTAGTATCGTTTTTTGTTTCTATTTGTTTTTTATTGGGACTACAGGAAACAAAAACGAATAGTATAAAAGGCAGAATGAACGGCTTCATGGGGTTACCCTATACATCAAAAAGACACACGAACAATCAACTCTTCTCCCTTTCTTTTAATCTTCACTGGCACGGTCTGACCCTTTTCAAATTTGCCCAATGCCTCCATATAGGTTTGTATGTCGGTAATCGGAAGTTCACCGATTTGGGTAATAATATCGCCAGCCAACATACCCGCCTTCTGTGCTGGCTTACCATCTGTGACACCATCTATTTGCAGACCATTTACATCAGACGTATAACTGGGCATCACACCCATCGTTACTTTAAAACTTCGCGCTGAGTTCATTGATTTATTTTTTGTGGTAAGGAAAGCAAGTTTAGGTTGTATATCCAACTGTTCAATTAATTTGATCATTAATTTCAATACATCAACTTCGCCTTCATAGTTGATCTTGTCCCAGTCGTCTGAGGGCTTATGGTAATCGGCATGAGATCCGGTGAAGAAGTGCAAGACGGGGATATTTTTCAGATAAAACGAGGTATGATCGGATGGACCCACCCCGGCTGAATCTGTTTTTATTTTCAAAGCCTCGGTCGATAAACTTTTCAGAAGATTTTCCCACACCTGACTTGTGCCACTGCCGCTTACCGCTAAGCCCTTTGTGTTTGGATCCAGTCGACCGATCATATCCATGTTGAGCATATAATTCGTATTATTCAGATCAATTGTGGGGTGCTCTGTAAAAAACTTCGACCCATATAGACCGAGTTCTTCGCCACTAAAGCAGATGAAGAGAAAATTGTAATTCTCTTTTTTTGCGTTGTTTTTAAAATAACGGGCAAGCTCAATTACCCCGGCCACACCGGAAGCATTATCATCCGCTCCATTGTGTATTTTTCCCTGTGGATTGGCATCCAATGAGCTTCCCTGGCTGCCGTTGCCGAGATGATCATAGTGTGCTCCCAGGATGATGGTGGATTCGCGTTGGTTATCAAGATAACCGATAATGTTAGCTGCCAGACCGTCTTCACATGTTCCATGTATGCCGCCTTTAAACGTAAAGGATTGCGTAAAAAAACCTTGATCTCCGTTTGGTTGGAGACCAATTTTTTTAAATTCTTCCTGAATATAGGCTGCTGCTCTCTTTTCGCCTTCTGTTCCTGTTCCACGTCCTTGCAGTGAGTCGTTGGATAAGGTCCTGATGTGTTGTTGAATTTTGGTGGTGTCAATTGTTTGCGCGAAACAACTCGCGCCAAAAAATGTTAAACTGATAATTAGTGCGCTATTTTTCATATTTCTTTCAAGTATTGACCTGCAATTTAATTTTTATCTCGCATCCGAATCATCTATTTTTGATTAACCAAAAAACCCACATGGCAGCGCTTAAACTTGTTTTATTGACAGACTTCTCACCCTTGTCGAAGTTGGCCATACTGTATGCCATGAAAATGGCCTCAAAGCTGGAAATTGAATTTACAATCATTAATGGAGTGCGGCTGGATGGTGTACCCAAATCGAATCTCAAATGGAAACAGATTGAAAGAAGCCTGGTAACGGTAGCGGAGGAAGAAGGGGATAAGTTAGTCGCTGAGTTAAAGCAAAGGACAAGTGCCCCGGTTACCTTTAAAGCTGTACGCGCCCATACCGTAGCTGACATGGTTACCAGGTACGTTGAAAAGAATTATACCAATCTGGTCATCATGGGTAGCCAGGGGGCTAGCCAAATGAAGAAAGCCAGGTTAGGAGGAACAACAGTTTCGGTTATTGATTCGGTCCATGCCCCTGTTTTGGCCATACCAAAGCTTGCAGAGTATAAGAGTTTCAAAAATGTAGTTTACGCTTCCGATTTAAAAGATGCGAAGAAGGAGCTGGGGATCCTGATTCCTTTTGCTCAAATTTTTGATTCAAAAATCCATATGGTACATGTTGTGTCTGCCATTGATATGAAAGTGGAGGCACAGAGGAAAGTAATTGAGGCAATGATCCATCAAAGTGGATATACTAAAATCGATTTCAAGCTTTTGATTAATGAAGATGTGCCAGTTGCGATTGATCGCTATATTCAGGAAATGAAGGCCGACTTACTCACCACGTTTACCCATGAGCTAAGTCTCTATGAAAAACTATTCGGTTTAAGCATTACACGCAAGCTGGCCTATCATGGACGCATTCCCCTTCTCGCATTTAAGCGAAAGTAATTGAGCCAAGTAAGTCTACTATCATCTTAATTGCAGATTAGGATGTTCTAAAACTCTGCATTTCCCGGAAATCTTGGAAATGGAATCACATCTCTGATGTTGGTCATTCCAGTTATGAATAACATTAATCGCTCAAAGCCCAGTCCAAATCCGCTGTGTGGTGCAGAGCCAAACTTCCGCAGTTCCAAATACCACCAAAGGTCTTTCTCGGGAAGATGAAGTTCTTGTATTCTTCTTTGCAGATGATCATACCGTTCCTCCCTCTGTGATCCACCAATTATTTCACCGATGCCTGGAAATAAAACATCCATAGCTGCCACTGTTTTGTTATCTTCGTTTTGTCGCATGTAGAATGCTTTGATCTCTTTAGGATAGTTGTAGAGAATAACTGGTTTTTTGAAGTGCTTTTCAACCAGATATCGTTCATGCTCCGATTGTAAATCAACACCCCAATTTTCGATCAGGTATTGAAATTTCTTTTTCTTGTTAGGTGTGGAGTTTTTTAAAATGTCAATAGCGTCAGTATAGCTTAGTTTCTGAAATTCATTTTCGGTCACAAATTTCAACCGATCCAATAATCCTAGTTCACTTCTTTGATCTTGCGGCTTGGAGGCTTCCTCTTCTTGCGATCGTTTGTTCAGGAAGTCTAAATCATCAGCACAATTTATAAGTGCATAGTGAACCAAATATTGCAACAGGTCTGTTGCCAGTTTCATATTGTCATCGATGTCATAAAACGCCATCTCTGGTTCAATCATCCAAAACTCGGCAAGGTGTCGTGTTGTATTTGAATTCTCTGCTCTAAACGTTGGGCCGAATGTATAAATTTCACTTAATGCCAATGCATAGGTTTCGCCCTCCAATTGACCGGATACAGTAAGATTGGTTTCTTTTCCAAAAAAATCTTCCTTGTGGTTAATGTGTCCATGTTCATTAAGTGGAGGATTTTTAGGATCCAATGTTGTTACCCGAAACATGGCTCCTGCACCTTCCGCATCAGAGCCTGTGATAATAGGAGTATGGATATAATTAAAGCCCTTGTCGTTGAAGAATTTATGAATGGCATACGCCATAGCATGACGCACTCGCATGACAGCGCCAAACGTATTGGTTCTTGAACGGAGGTGAGCATTGTCTCGTAAGTACTCCAGACTTGGCTTGTTTTTTAATTGAAGCGGATATTTTTCCGGATCGCAGTCGCCAAGAATGACAAGTTCTTTTACTTTCACTTCCACCGCCTGACCTTTACCGAGTGAAGAAATCAATTCGCCAGTGACGGAAAGGCAGGCACCGGTAGTAATTCTTTTCAATGTCCCCTCTTCCAGAGAATTTAATTCAATAACTGCCTGAAGATTTTGAATCGTTGACCCATCGGTGATGGCGATGAATTGGTTGTTGCGAAACGTACGCACCCAGCCTTGTACAGTAACCGTTTGCCCAATTGGGCTTGTAGAAAGAAGTTCTTTAATCTTTGTTCGTTTCATAGCATTATAAAATGGCACTTGGAGCAAACACAAAAGCGGCTATGCGAGCCGCTTTACGAGTTTAATTTTTGTGAGCCTGCAGGGATTCAAACCCCGAGTCTTCTGATCCGTAGTCAGATGCTTTATTCAATTAAGCTACAGGCCCTTGATTATTACTTCCGTAAAAGTATCTTTTTATTAACTCTTTTCCAGAACCGCCTTTCAAAAACTTTTCCCTATTCCTAGCTTCAATTCTGGTTTCAAATTTTTCAATGAAGACTAAGTTCCAGGGTGTATAAAACTTAGTAGACTTTGTCTTTCCACTATTATGTTCTCCAATTCTTCGGTCTACATCTTCAGTGATTCCAACATAGAACCTTTCGTGAGCCAGACTTCGCAGAACATATACACAGTACATACTCAACTCAGATGCTTCCTGCCTGCCGGCAGGCAGGTATTCAATTAAGCTACAGGCCCTTGATTATTACTTCCGTAAAAGTATCTTTTTATTAACTCTTTTCCAGAACCGCCTTTCAAAAACTTTTCCCTATTCCTCGCTTCAATTCTGGTTTCAAATTTTTCAATAAAGACGAAGTTCCAGGGGGCATAAAACTTAGTTGACTTTGTCTTACCACTATTATGTTCTCCAATCCTTCGTTCAACATCCTCGGTCATTCCAACATAGAACCTTTCGTGAGCCAGGCTTCGCAGAACATATACACAGTACATACTCAACTCAGATGCTTCCTGCCTGCCCTGCCTACCGGCAGGCAGGTATTTCTACCTGTCGGTAGACAGGCAATTAAGCTACAGGCCCTTGATTTTGCTCTCAAACTTTTTTGATGAAATAATCATCTCATCAGTACGTTTGTTAAAACAGTTCGCAAATCTAAAAGAATAATGTCACTCACAAAAGTGACTTTTGGCCAGTGCCAACAAAACACCTATTTTTGACCCTTTAAAATAAACGTTTGATCATGAGCCGGAGTCTTTTAGTGTTGTTCTCTTCATTATTTATCTCTTTTTCTATTCTTGCGCAAGAAAAGCCAAAAAAAGCTGCCAGGCCTAATATTCCGGGTTCCTTTATGATTGACTTTGGCTTTAACCAGGGAATCAAGAAGCCGGCAAATTTTGATCAGGGTTTTTGGGGCTCCAGGACAGTCAACTTATATTATCAATATCCTATTCGCATAGGCCGCTCCAATTTTAGTTTTAGTCCTGGGATTGGCACTAGCTTTGAACGATGGCTTTTTACAAACGATTATGTTCTTGCGGATACAACAGACAACTCGAAAGATGAGTTTTTATTAATCCCCGGTGCCAATTTTTTTAAAGGAATTAAAAAGTCAATGTTAGTTGCTAACTATGTTGAAATACCATTAGAATTTCGGTTCGACACTTCCCCTGAAGATATTGCCCGGAGCTTTAATGTTGCATTCGGGGGACGCGTGGGCTATTTGTTTGAATCAAAGATGAAAGTGAAGTATAAGGAAGATGGCGAGACTAAAATTTTAAAAGACAAACAAAATCTGGGGCTTACGCAAATCCGTTACGGAATTTATTCGAGAATTGGCCTAGGTGCCTTTAATATTTTTGGCTTCTATAATTTAACGCCACTCTTTGAGAAGGACAAAGGCCCTGATAAAACAGCAATGAACAGCTATACCGTTGGTATTTCTATTAATGGATTTTAGGAACGTTACCTTACTTGCCCAAAAAGTTTGGTTTTCTTTTTTCAAGAAATGCACTTACCCCTTCTTTGTGATCGTGCGTATTTCCTGCAATTTCCTGAGCGTAAGCTTCATATTCCAGCATCTCATCAAGTGATGAAGTGGCTGATTTGTTCAACATTTTCTTGATCATACCGATAGTTTTAGTTGGCGCTTGCACAAAGTAATCGGTGTAATCTAAAACAGCCTTATCCAACTGGTCAGCGGCTACAACTTTATTGACCAAGCCCATGTCAAACGCTTGCTTAGCCTTTACCCGTGTGCCCATGCTACACAGTTCAAATGATTTGGCCATACCAATGAGCCGCGGCAAAAAATAGGAGGATCCTGAATCGGGTACCAGGCCAATGTTGACAAATATTTCGATAAGCGTAGCTTCTTCACTGGCCACAATGATGTCGCAGGCAAGCGCCAGTGAACAACCTGCACCGGCAGCCACGCCATTCAGCTTGCAGATAATGGGCTTTGGTAAGTTTCGCATGTAGCGAATAATAGGATTGAATCGATTGTTTAGTGAATCTATAAAGGACCGTTTCTCGTTGGCTTCTGTCTTTAAGTCCTGTCCTGAGCAAAATGCTTTGCCTTCACCTGTCAGCACAATCACGCGCACCTGGTCATCTTTCGCCACCGCTTTCAGCGCATCTTGTAATTCGTAAGTAATTCTGTCATTCAATGCATTGTAGACGTCCGGGCGGTTGAGGGTTAGAGTGGCCACGCCTTCATTAACGTGATAGGTCAGGAATTGAAAATTCATACGGATGATTTTTTGGATATAGCTAAGGCTAAAGCAATTTACAAAAATCTGCTTTCGATGTGCTGGCAGGTTTTAAAACAATATTAATATCCCCGCAAACCCCACTCCAAATCCCAGAAGGCTTCCAACCAGAATTTCACGCGGTGTATGTGCATTGAGTATTAATCGTGACGACATAACCAGTCCGGCTAAAACAATGAAAGTCACTGTTGGAATTAAAAATAGACCATTCGAGATTTTGTTTAATGGCAACAGAATGCCTACGATCCCCGAAATTGCCATGCTGTGTATACTTACTTTATAAAATATGGAAATACATGCAGAGCTAACTACTAAGACACTAACGATCAGCAACAGAATTGTTACATATGGAATGTTTACTTTCCAATAAAATAGAAACGTGACCACGCTATAAAGCGCGGAAACAAAAAGAAATGGTAAAATTCTTTGTTTTCGATCAGGCATGGCGAGATTCTCAATAGTGCCAGTCAATTTAAAAAAAATAAAATTGAGGGCAGGGAGAATAAAGGTCATTAAAAAAATAAGACCGATAAGCCCCAAAGACGGCCTGATGGGCTGTAGGATGATCGGCAGAAAAAGTGATAATACCAGGAAGAGATAGGTAGTCATCAATAGAGGATGAAAAACAATAGAAATAAACTTCGCAAATCCCTTCACGCTATAATTCCTTTCTAAGACGGGCCACTGGAATGTTTAATTGTTCGCGATACTTGGCTACCGTTCGTCTGGCAATGTTATATCCTTTTTGATTAAGAAGGTCCTCTAGCTTGTCATCGGATAATGGCTTGTTTTTAGCTTCCGCTTCAATTAAGTCCTTAATAATTTGTTTTACTTCACGGCTGCTTACTTCTTCACCGGAGTCTGTAGCAATACCTTCCGAGAAAAAATATTTCAAAGGGAAAACACCAAAATCAGTTTGCACGGTTTTGCTGCTCGCCACGCGGCTTACAGTTGATATATCCATGTTGATCATCTCGGCAATGTTTTTCAGGATCATGGGCCGTAGTTTGGTCTCATCACCTTCTAAAAAATATTCATATTGAAAATCAATAATAGCGCGCATCGTACGTAACAAAGTCTGTTGACGTTGCTTAATGGCATCGATAAACCACTTGGCGGCATCCAGCTTTTGTTTGACAAATGTTACCGCTTCTTTCAATTTTTTATCTTTTTTGTTTCCTTTATCATAGGCCTTAAACATCTCGGAATAGGATCGGCTGATTCTGAGTTCTGGTGCGTTTCGTGAGTTAAGGGCAAGATCTAATTTTCCATTGTTATTGGTTAAAATAAAATCAGGTATCACATATTGGTTTTTTACTATTCCCGAATTGACCTCCCCGCCCGGTTTGGGGTTGAGACGTACAATCAACTCAATAGCATCCTTGATGTATTCTTCATCATCGAGGTCCAGTTTTTTTAGTATTTTAGAATAGTGTTTTTTAGTGAATTCATCGTAGCATTCTTTTATGATTCGCTTGCCAACAATCACGTCCACATCTTGTCCATTATCCAACCGTTCAAGTTGTAATAGCAGGCATTCCTGTAAGTTACGGGCGGCTATACCGGCAGGGTCAAAGTTTTGAATCTGCTTTAATATTTCTTCAACTTCTTGAAGATTTGTATCCATGCTTTGTGAAAAAGCCAGATCATTAACGATAGATTCCAGATCTCTTCGGATATATCCGTCTCCTTCAATACTGCCAATCAGCTGTTTTCCAATGGTGTAGTGATGATCATCCAGTCCTAAAAATCCGAGTTGTGTCATGAGCGTTTCATGAAGGGAGGTGGCCATTGGAACGGGCATCTCACGGTCATCTTCGTCCTCTTCGTCATCGGTATGTGTTTTATAACTACTGTAGTCGTCATCTTGCAGATAGTCCTTGATGTCAATCTCATCGTCTTTGGAGGTAGCAGTATCTTCTTCCTGGGTGGGTTCCTCTGCGGTTGGCTCTTCCTCTGGTGTATTATCATCTTGTGAAGGTTCTTCCGGTGTACCTTCTTCGAGAGTTGGGTTCAATTCGAGTTCTTCTTCAATACGGTTTTCAAGTTCTGCAGTAGGCACTTGCAACAGTTTGATAAACTGTATCTGTTGGGGTGACAGCTTTTGTTGTAGACCTTGAAATAAACCAAGTTTTTGCATTCCGAAAAAAATCTAGCGCAAGTTAATTAAATTCAGTGGGCATAGAAATTTATAATGGAGCTGGATTCTGGAAACTTGATTTTGGATTTTGGATTCTTGATTCAAGATTGTTTGTAGTCTGCAATTAAAGATTAAAGAATCTTTCTAGCATCTAGCATCCAGAATCTAGTATCCAGCATCATTCCATCGTCCAACTTTTATATTTAAGAATAAAGTAAATAAGTGACATGGAAATAAGTATTGACCCCGCAATTGATAAGATATAGCCTGCGGACATGAAAAATTCAAGCCAACTCAATTGTGTATTTCCAAATTCTTTAAAAAGCAAAACCCCAACACTTCCCAAATAACCGAAAGAGTCTGCCAGGTAAATCAGAAATCCAACGGTGCTCACATATTTGAAGGTAGCGATCAAACGGTCAAAGAAAATACTGTTGAATTGTATGTATCCGAAATACAAACCCATGCCAACCAAAATCATCCACGCGGGGGCATCGATGATTTGCTTTTCAAATGCCAGTGTGCTCAACCCTACGGTTACCATCCCAAGAAATACAATGATGTGGTTGATTACCATTGCCTTGAAATTATTTTTGATCACCATCAGGCTGCCAATGACAACTAATACAACTATGGTAACGATTGACTCTGTGTAAGTAAATATTCCCGGTTGGTTGCCATAGTTTAGTGACTGCCATATTTCGGCAGAGAAATTATCGCGAAAATCCCGAAAGGCAGTTAGTAGCATGTAGGTAAGAACCAGCAGCACTAAACCTGGCGCAAAGGTTAGGGCATATTTTACTCGTTCATGGCCTGTCATAGGTCTACGCTTTGTTCGTAAGGCCTCATCCTCAGCATTGGGTGGAGGTATTTTATTTAGCATCCATAAGAAGAGCACCAGAGGCGGAAAGAATAAGCAAGCAGAGACGAACGGCATCCAAAATTCGGACGTGCCCCAATCGAGCATAATGTAACCGCCAATGGTTTTTGCAAAGCCTGAAGAAAAAATAAAACTAACAGATAAACTCGCTCCTAATACTTCAGTAAATTTTCTCCCTTCCAGGTATCCGAACACCATTCCCCATACCATTCCAAGAGGCAAGCCATTGAAGAAAAGAAAAATAAGATTGTAGGGCATGGGTGTGATGGCAAAAAATAACCACGAAAGGGATGCAATACTCACCATAAGTAGAATTCCTTTCAACCGTTCATGAGCGCCAAGTTCTGAAACAACTTTTATTCCAATGAATTTTGAAAGCATATAGCCAAGTACCTGAAAGATTACCATCCACACTTTGAAATCCACGCCACCTACATTCATGTTTTCATAAGTAGCCACCCCAAACGTTTTGCGCAAAGCAAAAATGCACGTGTATAAACTAAATGCGGAGAAAGCAGTGTACAAGGAAAAACAAAAGCCATTGGTTATTTGCAGCCAGCGGGTGATAGGGTGGATTCTAGTTGAGTTGGATTCCATGTGGAAGAAAGCGGACCTCTTGCCAGCTACCATCCAACAAGATGCATATTTTTTTGAAACCTATTGCTAAGAGAAGTTCGGCTGTTTCCATAAGTGGAATGAATGTGTCCTTGCTTCGGGGATCCCTCACGGACGCTCATACCATTTATGACCATAGCTAGCAGGAATTTCAACAATCGAAACTAGCCGTTGGACAATCAAAATCAAGGGCTTATCTTGGGTAATAATAAGGGTATATCGGACACTCTGTGCCCGATATGCGGACGTTGTGCACAATGCCCTAAAAAAAAATGACCAGAGGATTAATAATCATACTGACCTTTATGACTTTTGTGTCATACGCACAGACACAAGCAACAAAGGACTCATTGATAAATGAGATTTGTAAAATGATAAGCAAAGAGTCCACACAGACAGACTCTGCTAAAATAAATGAAGCATACGAAAAACATTTGTATCCATTTTTAGCAAAATATCCTCAGGACAAATGGGACGAAATTGCTGAAAGTATTCATTTTAGAATGCAAATGACCTGTGGTGCATTTACAGACATGCTCTTAAGAGTTGAGCCACCAAATCAAGAATGGGAGTGGTTAATTGAAAAACCAAAATCTTTTCCTGACAAAAAGACTTGCAGGGACATCAATAAAAATAGTGAATACATATATATGGAGTCGACAGGGGACACAGTTCGACTTTCGATTAAAAATGGTTATTGGATTGATACCTTTAAAGATAAGACCTATTCTAAATTAAAAATTCATTGGCTTACCGACTGTGAATTCGAAATTGAATTTATTGAAAGCAATAACAGAATTAGGAAAAACCTAAGTAAAAAAGGAGACAGATACAAATACTACGTAATTGACAAGGGGACAAACTATTACTATTTAGCGGTAGACCTTCCCGACACGGACAAAATTCTTGGATTTAAAATTTACAACTAAGGGCACTGTGCACAACAACATGTTTATGCCAGCTTGGGGTTTCCGTGCAAATTCTAAAAACATTTTCTTAATTTAGCTCAGTAACGTGGACAGCTTCGCAGTAAGTCGGCTTTGTCATTCCTTCGTCATTTAACAAAGCCTCCTACGCCCAAGCCGTCATAAACACAAACGTTGGCAGCAACTTTTTAATTGACGATGATATTCTTAACTCAAGAAATACAAGGTGGATACACTTGGACTATTACTTCCAAGTTAGGGCACATCTTACGGACTGCTGAGGAGAAATATGGAAATAGAGATAAAGAATACACAATATTGGGTGTGGAGGTTTCACAAAATGAACAACCGCAGATTTGGTATCCAGGGAATTGTAAACACATTGCAATACAATTGACACAGGGATGTATTGTAAACATGAATCGAGCTGTATTTCAGTTAGCTCACGAAGCTATTCATTGCTTGAGCCCAACTGGCGGACAAAATGCAAACTATTTAGAAGAAGGACTGGCGACACATTTTTCGATAGAATATACATTCAGCAACGGACACGGGACTTGGACTGCTGAACGGCCAAAGTACGTAGACGCGTTATCGAAGGTAAGAGAGCTTTTAAAAATTGACAGTGATATTATAAAAAAGGTAAGAGTTATTCAGCCGACAATATCATTAATTACCGTTGACAACTTATTAGCAACTAACGACAAAATACCAGAGAAATTAGCTGTCGAATTGGTGATGAAGTTTTAAAAAGCAGCTGCCAACAATAGGTTTGTGTCAGGCGGGGGCTCGGTGTCCTCATAACTTTCGCTTTCTTTATTTACATTGTGTCGTGGGACAGGGCGAAACTGGTCGGTCTTGGCATTCCGCTTCGCTTCATTGCCAAGCCCTCCTATTCCCCACCCGCCACAAACCCCAACGTTGGTGGCAATGTGGCCGGACAAGGGAGAACTCCCAAAAACGGCTGACAATTTTCTAACAAAGATTTCCCACGTGGACAAGTACGCGACTCGCAAGACGGTTGACAAACGTCCGCCTCAAACATGGGACTGACTAAAAAGTAATACAGCCGACCCTTCGCATTTTTAAAAAGATTCTCCTCCGAAGTCCCCGCTTCATTTGGCACATGCCATAGCCGCGCAAACCCACCGCGACACCAAAGCTCTGGCAAGAGCCAAATCCCCACCACGCAACAGACAGAACGAGTATACAAATTGCTGTTTCAAGTATGAAGTTATAGAGATTGACGACCAAATCCTTATTTTTGAACAATGGCTTCAATCATTCCAGATTACGAATACGACATTTTCATCTCCTACCGCCAGAAAGACAACCGCTCTGACCAGTGGGTGACGAGTTTTGTTAAGGCGTTGAGGGATGAACTTGATGCCACATTCAAGGAGGATGTTTCTATTTACTTTGATGCCAATCCGCACGATGGCCTACTAGAGACGCACGATGTGGATGGTTCGCTTAAAGAAAAAATAAAATGCCTGGTATTTATTCCTATCGTCTCTCGCACTTACTGTGACGCTAAGAGTTTTGCCTGGAAAAACGAATTTATTGCATTCAGAGATTTTGCTCAAACCGACCCCAAAGGCTTAGAAATAAGACTGCTGAATGGCAATGTGGCGAAGCGGGTACTCCCCGTGAGGATTCATGACATTGATAAAGAAGATGCTTCATTGCTTGAAAAGGAAATTGGGGGGCTCTTAAGGCCAGTTGATTTTATCTATAAAGAACCCGGTGTGAACAGGCCTTTACGACTATCGGATGACCGCAATCTCAACTTGGAAAAAACAGATTTTAAAAACCAGGTTAACAAAGTTGCGAATGCTGTTCTGGAAATTATTCGTGGCATAAAGACGGAAGATAGGCACAAGCCCAGTCAACCCCAGCGTGATCGGCAATTAAACCTTCCCAGCCAATCGACCCAAATTATCAAGTCAATTGTTGTACTGCCCTTTGAAAATATCAGTAATGATCCTGAGCAAGACTATTTCAGTGACGGTCTTACGGACGAGTTGATCACCGACCTATCCATGATCAAATCGCTAAAAGTAATATCGCGAAGCTCATGCATGATGCTCAAAGGAATGAAAAAATCAACCCAGGAATTATCACGGGAATTAAATATCCAGTATGTTCTTCAAGGCGGTGTGCGTAAAGCAGGCGACAACCTGAGGGTGACGGCACAACTGGCCGATGCCCAGGACGACACGTTGATATGGGGCGAGAAGTACAACAAAAAAGTAGAAGACATTTTTCAGGTTCAGGAAAGCATCTCGAAAGCCATAGTTGATGCTCTGACTATTTCTTTAAATCGTGATGAGAGTAAAAAACTGGTGGAGAAGCCCATCACCAATGTGCGAGCCTACCAAAAATACCTGCAGGCAATTCATGAGAGTGGAAAGTATTCCAAAGAATCTTCCGAACATGCCATACGATTTTTAGAAGAGAGCCTGGCAATTGAGGGCGATAATGCATTACTGTACACCGCCCTCGGCTATACCTATGAACTTTATAAAGACCTGGATGTGGTCAACCGTAAGCCACACGTAGAAAAGGTAAGGATGTGCGCCCATAAAGCAATAGAACTAGATCCAGAACTGGCATCAGCTTATGGGCTGCTCGGTATTTCTCAAATGGACCAGTTCAAGGCGAACTATAAAGAAGGGATCGGAAATTTAATGAAGGCACTGGAGATCAATCCGCACGATGCCGAAGCGTTGCGGTGGAGCAACTTCTGGTTTTCTAATTCGGGCAACATGAAAGCGGCTGATGAGGCGATTGCTACCCTGCGTGAGATTGACCCGCTGAATCCCATGAGTCATTTCTGGTTTGGCTGGAACCATTTTATGCATGGGCGATTTGAGCAATCTGTTGAAGAATATGAAATCTGTGAGAGGATAAGCCCTGGTCAAACATTTTTGTTGTTGAAGGCAATGATGCTGGCCTATGGCCAACGGGAAGATGAAGTGCTTGCTATCCGGATTCCTGAAGATCAGGCCGCGATTCCACCCTGGAACATGATCAGCGCCCTGCAATGTGCCATTCGAAAAGACCTGACTGCGTTAGACCGGATAGTGCAACACATGCAGGAGATACAGGTAGAGAGCGACAACCGTTCGTGTTGGTGGATTGCAGAATTTTATGCCATTGCGAATGATTTGCCTAATGCCATGAAGTGGCTTGAAATTGCGATGGAGGGTGGATGGATCAACTACACATTTTTTAGTGAGCATGACGTCATGATGAAAAAATTCAGAGCGAACCCTCCATTCGATTCCCTTCTTGAAAAAATGAAAGTAATGAGAGACGAACTGTGGAGAAATGAGTAGATTAGATTGACGATTAATATTCAACAACTAATAGAAGTTGCAATCCTAATTAAACCAACCAATTATGAAAAAGTCCTTCATCCTTTTATCGCTCTGTACGCTACTCGTCTGCTGCAAAAATGAGCAAGCAGATCAAAAACTTGAAGAAGAGAAACTGATGCAATTAACGACCGAGTGGGGTAAAGCTGCCCTAGAAGGTGACCTTGAAAAAACATTAAGTTACTGGGCGACCGATGCATCAGTTATGTCTCCGAACACTTCCACTAAAAACGGACAGGATGAAATCAGGCAAATGGTAGAAGGAGCTTACAAAATTCCGGGGTTCAAAATAACCTGGGAGCCCAAAGATGCGTATGTTTCGACAAGTGGTGATCTGGGGTATACAACAACCTATCATTACTTTACCATGCAAGATTCACTCGGTAATGAAGTGAAAACTTTTGGCAAGGGTGTAGAAATCTGGAAAAAGCAATCGGACGGATCGTGGAAGATAGTAGTTGACATTTATAATGCTGACCCAACGATAACAACTCTTAAATAGTTTAATACTGGAATCAATTAGCGATGCTAATGAAGGACAAGTACATATCATTGACTACTTACACAGAAGTTTCTTATAAGAAAATACGGGTGTTGTAAGACCTTGTGAAATGACAGTTACGAAGTCGCACACACATTGCCTGGCCGCACTTGCAACCCACATCCAAAGCCAGTCAAAGAGTGTGCTCAGTATAGTGTCAGTGGAAAAAGTAGGCAATGAAAAATGCCCCACCGCACGACTGAATTAAAAAGATTTGTGTAACTAACGGGAGACAAAAGACAAGGCCATGAATGAAGTGAGGAGAAGGCCACATAGCCACCAACAGAAGGTTTGCGCAATTGCCGGGTTCGGTGTCCTCATAAACTTTCGTTTTCTTTATTTACATTGTGTTGTGGGACAAGTCGCAACTGGTCGGGCTTAACATTTCGCTATCGCTCCATTTTTAAGCCCTCCTATTCCGGCAACTGCGCAAACCCAAACGTTGGCGGCAACGGCCAGTCTCCGCAGACAGTTTTGTGACAGTGGAGAATCTAAACTACGCAGACGATACAATAAATAATTAAGACATGAGGAACAAACTAAACTGCCCTGTTTGTGGCAAGTCTCTGACACAAGACGAATATGATAAAGCTCTTGGACTTTGGAAAGATAAGCAACAACACATTAAGCACTTAGAAGCAGAGCACAAAAAACTAAAGCAACTGGAGATTGACAACAAAAAGAAATTTGAAATCGAGAGAAAGAAATTACAAGACAAGGAACAAGCATATAAGAAACAACTGACAGATCAAATAAAAAGCTTCAAGCAACAGCAAGTTGATCTAAAAAACTCCCTTGAGAAAAAGATGAAGGTGGATATTGAAAAAGGAGTAACAAAAGGAGTTCTTCAACAAAAGCGAGAGTTTAAAAAACAACAGGGCGAATTACTCAAGACACAACACAAAATGAATCAGCTTGAGAATAGTTTGAAAGTTTCAGCACAAAAATATGAAGTAGCAAATGCAGAAATTAAAAAACTTAAAGAACAAATTGAAAAAGGAATTACTCCACAAATAGAAGGACTCTTAGAAGAAAAGATTCTTCTTGCTAAACTCATGGAATTATTTCCTAAGGACAAATTTGAGAATCCAGGAAAAGGCGGTGACATCATCCAGACAATAATTGAACAAGGAAAAGTAATTGGTAAAATTGTTTATGAATGTAAAAAAGTAAAGACATTCAGCAAAGACCATGTAGAGCAAGCTAAAAAAGCACGGAATTTCAGAGAAGCTGATTTTGCAGTTCTAGTCACTAATGCTTTCCCTTCAAAAAAGCAGTATTATTTTGTTGACAAAACTGTTTTCGTAATAAGTCCTGTGAGTTTAGAGCCAATTACATACACACTTCGGGAGAGTTTAGTAAAGATGGCTTTGCTAAAAATGAACAATGAAGCCAAGCAGAAAGCCGTTCAACGCGTCTACGACTATTTATCAAGTAGCGACTATAATAATAAGATAAATGACATTTCTAATCAACTAATTGATCTTGGCAAAGACCTTAAATCGGAGATTGCTGCACACAGACGGACTTGGGAGAAACGTTATCATATTTATAGAAGTGTCTATACCGACATTACTGGCATTGACTATTCACTGAAAGATTTAGTTCAAAATAGACTTGAAGAAAAACCAAGACTTCTGTTAACTGAAAAGACTCAGTATTTCAAAATTGACGAACTTGACTAAATATTTATCGCGGACAAATTTGTGACCTTTGACTCACAGGCAACGACAGCATGTAGAGAAGGCCGCAGCCGCCAACAAAATGTATAAAACATGGCTGGGGTTCAGTGCAAATTTGTAGTTTGGTTTTCTTAATTTCGTTCGGTCACGTGGGACAGGACACCGCTTCGAAAACCCAGCCACGTTTCATACATAAACGTTGGCAGCAATGCATTAAAAAATGAGAGCACTTCTACTAATCGGACTTTTGATTATCACGGTTGACAATTACGCATGCTCATGCAGACGAGTTGGAATCATAAAGAATCAAAAGGAGTCCGACTTTGTTTTCCTAGGACGAGTTACTAATGTAAATGAAGTTGTGACAGAAGAGACAATCACTGGAACCGACAGGAAGGTAAAGTACAGACGAGTTGAGTTCACTTTCCAAGTGACAAAAACTTATAAAGGAAAAAAACTAAAAGATTTTAAAGACAAAATTACAATAGTAACAACAGGTGGTGGGGCGGACTGCGGAAACAACTTTGACAAAGACAAAAAATATATTGTTTATTCCTACAAGGAGGACGGTAAACTAGACATGGGACTTTACGACCAAAAAGTAGAGCCATTTATGACTACCAATCTTTGTACGAGGACAAAAAGAGCCAAACCCTTGACATTTTTTGAGAGGTTAATACTTAGTGTGACATAATGCACAGCTGCCAACAACATGTTTATGCCAGCTTGGGGTTTGTCGTTAATCATAAACTCATTTCTTAAGTTAACTTTGTCACGGTGGACAGCTTGAACTGGTCGCGTTTGTCATGCTGCGCATTTAACAAACGCTCCTAGCCCCAAGCCGTCATAAACATAAACGTTGGCGGTCAGCCGTTGGACGAGTTAACCATTGACAAATGAGAATAATATTTTCTTTCCTAATATTGACAACGTCTCTATTTTCTTGCGGTCAGACAAACCGACAGACCACTATAAAGGCCAACCATGATTCTTTGAGAATTGTTTTAGAACAGATGGTTGATAAAGACCAAGAGATAAGGAGGATTCTAGTTGACTCAATTGGAATTGATTCACCTAATGCAGGTCCTTACATAAAGCAAATGATGGACATTGATGCTGACAACCAAAAAACGATAAGAGTGATTCTTAATAAATATGGTTGGATTGAGCAAAGTAAAATTGGCGGGAAAGCTGCGGAGGCCTTTTTCTTTACAATTCAACATTCTGACACGACATTAATGATAAAGTGGTTTCCTGAATTCAAAAGACTGGCGGACATAGGAGAAGCTGACAAAGTCGAATGCGCAATGATGGAAGACAGACTACTAATGTGGAAAGGTAAAAAGCAGATTTACGGAACTCAAGCCACAGTTTTTAGAGACGACAAGAAGGTAGCGATCTGGCCAATTGAAGACTCAAGAAATGTAAATGAACGCAGAAAGAAAATTGGTTTTGACCTGACCGTTGAGGAGAACGCGGACAGACTGAAGGCAATCTATAACGAGGACGAACAATTACCAATTAGGAGTAAACGATAACGGCCGAACCGCCAACAAAATGCATGTGCCATAGTGCTGGTTCAGTGTTGCATTGTAGTTTTAGTTTCATAATTTAGTTTTGGTGTGTGGGACAGAACGCAGCAGGTCGCTAAAGCCATTCGTTCCTCATTAGGCTTTAGCTCCTATGCCGCACTACGTCACATGCACCAACGTTGTGTGCAAGCCCGCCTCAAAAAAATGACGACTAAAAATTAAGTATATTTGGACATGGACTTGATGACTTTAATAAAAGAGAGGTATACCGACTTTGTTGACTTATGTCGTTCACATAAGGTGGACAAAATCTATGCCTTCGGGTCATCAATTACCGACCATTTCGACCCAAATAAAAGCGACATTGACATTGTTGTTAAGGTTGACATTAAAGACCCTATTGACCGAGGTGAGACATTACTCTCACTGTGGGACAAACTTGAGGCTCTTTTCAAAAGAAAGGTAGACTTATTAACAGAGGACTCAATTCGAAATCCATATCTCAAGGCAAATATTAATCGGACAAAAAAGTTAATCTATGACGGAGAAGGAGAAAAAGTATTTGTCTGACATAATAAACTCAATCGAACTGATTGAGAACTTTACCAAGGATTTAAAATCATTTACTGAATACGAGAAAGACCTTAAGACTAAAGGGGCTGTCGAAAGACACTTGGGAATTATTGGTGAAGCTGTTAATAAATTTCTGAAAGAATCAGAAAATAATGACTTAAAAAATGCTTCTCAGATAATAAGTATGAGAAATAGATTAATTCACTCATACGACAATGTAGACGACTCAATTATTTGGTCAATTGTAACCCGACACATACGACCACTTAAGGATGAGGTTAAGAAAAAGATTGAGTGAAGGCGGGCCAGCACACAACAAAATGTTTCTGCAATGGTGCCGTGACGAGTTGGTATTAAGTTTTATCTTCGTTCAACGTTTGGTTTCGTGGGACAGGACGCGGCTTCGAAAAGGCACCACTGCAGAAACACAAACGTTGGGCGCAATTTTTATCGGACAGATTAACGACATTTGACTATGGACAAACATTTAGATTATTACCAAGTTCGGTGGAAAAACTTTAAGGGTTTTACCGACACAGATTGGATAAAGATAAAGCCATTGACAATTATCCTTGGTGCAAACAATGCAGGTAAGACAAATTTTTTAGCTCCTCTTTTACTTATGAGCCAAACCCTTGCATCCAAAGACAGATTATCTCCTCTGATAATGAAGGGAGAAATATTTGACGGAGGCAACTTTCAAGAAGTCGTTAAGAATTACGACCTAAATAACGAAGTGTTTTTGGGATTCCGATATCATACACATGAGACTGACAAGACAGTTAAAGATATAGGGTCATATCCACCTGGCTCATTCGAAATAACCCTTCGTGGAAATAAAACGTCTGGAGAGATTGACTTAAAGAAAGTGACACTTTACGATGTATACAAACGTAAGTTCCTTACACTGACGACAAAAAGAAATGGACAATTTGGTTACAAAGGAATTGGTAGTGAAACTTTAACGAAAGGAGAAAGGGCTGCAATTGAAACAACAACACCGACTAATTTTCTATTTTCTTCAAATACAATACTTTCTGACTTAGAGGCCAAATCAGACATAGACAAAGGAAAGGCGAAAAGGAGAATAGAAAGATTTTCAAAAGGATTTACAAGCTTCTTATCAGCTATTTCATACAATAATTCGAGGTCAGGAAAATATTTAGGTGATTTAAGTTTTATTGGCCCGATAAGAGAAAATCCGCATCGGATTTACGAGGTAACAAATGAGACATATAATACTGTTGGTACTCGCGGTGAGAACACAATAAATCTTATTAAAAAGCTAGGCGACACTAATGCTGAACTAAACGAATGGATTAAAAAATTTGAGTTTGGTGATAAGATTGAATTAAAACATCATTATAGCAACACTTACTCATTGCGTTTTAAACGTAAAGGTTCACCCTACTACACAAATATTTCTAACTCAGGATTTGGAGCATCTCAGATTCTTCCTTTGATAGTCCAAGCCTTGGTATCTCCCGATAGAAACATTACAATAGCTGAACAGCCAGAGATACATTTAAATCCAAAAATTCAAGGAGTGCTTGCTGACTTATTCGTTGAAATGACAAAAAAAGGTCAGACAGTAATTATTGAGACTCATAGTGAACACCTTTTACTAAGACTTAGAAGGTTGATTGCTGAAAAGCAAATTCAATCGGATAAAGTTGCCATCTACTTCGTAGAAAAAAATAATGAAGAATCAGCTATCCGAGAAGTAAAACTCCAGACTAACGGTCATATTGACCCTATTGACTGGCCGAAAAATTTCTTTGGGGAATCACTCAAAGAATCATTTGCAATTGCACGTGCTCAGTCTGTTAGAAAAAAATAAATTATGATAGACATAGTTGTAGATACATGCGTGCTAGTTCACGCAAATAACGCTAAGTCAGGCTATCAAAAACAGTCAATTGCGTTTATTGAGAAACTTCTCGACAATACAACCCTAATAACAGTAGATGTAGGTTTTAGTTTAGACGAGACAACAAACTCTAGTTATCTTGGACTCGAATACATTACCCATATCACTCCTGGAATGTTAGGTTACGACTTATTACAGAAAATTGCCCTAAGTCAAAGATTCAATTTTGTAGAGCAAAGCGACAACGTGACTTTTAATCGCTATGTTAATCGACTTATTATTAATAGAAAAGATAGACACTTCACTAAAGTCACTTATAATTCCATTGAAAAAACTTTAGTTACCCATGACTTTACCGACTACCAAAAAGCAAAGCGAAAGAAAATAAAAAAAGACTACTCACTTATAATAGTCGTTGCATCCGAGATAAATGGGAACTTATAAAAACTGCGCCCAACAGCAGGTTTGTGCAATGGCGGGGTTCTGTGTCCTCATTACTTTTCGGTTTCTTTATTTACATTGTGTCGTGGGACAGGTCGCAACTGGTCGGCCTTAGCATTCCGCGTTGCTCCATTGCTAAGGCCTCCTATGCCCGCCACTGCACAAACCCAAACGTTGGCAACAATTGCATGGACAGATGAGACTTCAATTAACAATACTGACATTACTTTTAGTTTGTTCATGTGGGACAAAGAAGTCCGACTTTGATTTATTAGTAGCAAATCTTAAAAAGTTGGACGTTGGGTACACCTACGACCAAATAAAACAAGATGCAGAGAATTGTTACACCCCGGACAAGAATGCAGACTCAATTTTTTATACTCCGACAGTTCCTATTCTCGGAGTGCTACCGGACAATGGAGAGATATTTTCAGTAATTCATTTTGAACCAGGGGACGACTTATATCCAATCTTAAGGACATTTGATAGGAAAGGGAGAATGATTGACGAAGAAAATATAGCTTATGGTTACTGTGCGGGTTGGGACTGCGACTTTGACAAATGTGAAGAAGGATTTAAGATTATTGATAAAACGACAATTCTTGACATCCTTACATTGGTGACGACTCCGTGTGACAGTTTGGGAAACAAGAATTCAAGTCTGACTAAGAAAGAGGTTAAACAAAGAACATTAACGGTGGACAATAGCGGAAGGATTAGTGTTTTTGAAAAAGTTGAGTGAATGCAACTGTTGCCAACAAAGTGCATAATCAATGGCGGGGTTCAGTGTAAATTTGTAGTTTAGTTTTTCAAAATACGTTTTGTGTCGTGGGACAGTGATGCGCTTTGAACTCCCGCCACTGCTTATGCACAAACGTTGGCAGTAATAGGGCCCCGGACAATTTGGTCATCTAATGGGCCGACACTGTACTAGTAAAGATTTACCACTTTGACAAGTGAACAGCTTCGGGACACCTTGGACTTGAAAAAACTTAAAACGTAGGACTGATGAAAATAATACAGCCGACCCTTCGCATTTTTAAGAAGATTGTGCTTCGACTTGCCCCACGAATTTGGCACATGCCATAGCTACTCAAACTCACCGCGACACCAAAGCTATGGCAAGAGCTGGCAATCTCATCAACGGTCCAATATTAACAAGATTCAAATGATCAAGATCGTGAAGTTTTCCGCAAGTATCATTATTTTTATCTTGCCTTTGATAGTTTGGAGCAATTGCCCAGCCGTAGAAGCCCCATTACCTGACAACAATGTTTCCGACTCTGCTTCTCAAACATCAGAACTTATGAAGGATACAATAGGGATAATCATTGGCAACAACCATTTTACGGCAATACTTGAATCAAACACTGCAGCAAACGAATTCAAAAAAATGCTACCGCTAACCCTTAGCATAAGGGATCTCAACAGCAATGAAAAGTTCTTTGATTTGTCCAATAATCTACCAGCTAATGCCTCTAACCCCCGCACCATTAACGCAGGAGATTTGATGCTTTGGGGTTCCAATACGCTGGTATTGTTTTATAAGACATTCAACACGTCATATAGCTACACAAGGCTAGGAAAAATTGAAAACCCGAACGACCTCTCACGGGCACTAGGTTCGGGTAACGTGACGGTCACGTTTGAACTGCTCAGTAAATGATAAACTTAAAAACACAACGATGAAACTCAAACTTATTAATTCAATCACTGTCTTGCTATTGCTGGTTACACTAATTAGCTGTGATCGCAACAACAATCAAAGTCAGCGATCAGAATCTGATTCTTCGAAAGATGCAATTTTTCCAAAGGGTGAATTAGGTCCCGCAACAAACTTCACAGGCAATGCCTACAATTTTGGTTTAGTCGCAAATGATTCTATCTATAATATACGTGTGGGAAATGTTTATTTCGAAAAAAGCGCAAGATCAAACTGGCACTTACATCCAAGCGGGCAAATTCTAATTGTACTCGATGGTGAAGGATATCATCAACTGGAAGGACAGCCAAGGCAAACGATGAAAAAGGGTGAAGTCATCAAGGTTCCGGCAAATACAAGGCACTGGCATGGCGCAACTGAATATAACAGCCTTACGCAAATGTATATTTTGCCAAAGACAGAAAACGGGTTTGTCACATGGATGGAGCCCGTTACAGACGAGCAGTATAAATCCAACAACTAAAACAAATGGAAATTATTAAATTGGGTTCTCAACCAACCGTCAAACGGAAGATTGGTTCACGGGATCAGTTAAAAGTGTTGTAAGTGTAACTGGAGAAGTAGTCAATAAAAAATGCCCCACCGCGCGACTGAATTATAAAGAGTGGTGTAACATTAACTGGAGAGGAAAACCACGGCTACGAATGAAGTGCGGAGAAGGGCCCTACTACTGCCAACACAATGTATGTGCCATAGCCGGGGCTCGGTGTCCTCATTACTTTCGTTTTCTTTATTAATATTGTGTCGTGGGACAGGGCGCAACTGGTCGGCCTTAACATTTCGCTTCGCTCCATTGTTAAGGCCTCCTATGCCCGCCACTGCAGAAACACCAACGTTATAGGTAAGCCGCCAGGCAGAGATCTTATGACGAACAAGTTGGCAAAAACTGGTTCCAATCTCAGAGGCCTGAGATGGCTAACAGTTTTTGCAGAAAGTTTCAGACTTTGATTGATTAAGCTTCATTCCAACTTTTTAGGCAAGCAAAAATTCAATTTTCGTTGCCAAAATTGGCAACAATTTTTGCAGAGAGTGGATTTCAAAATTTCTTGCAGAACTACATTGATTTGGTTGAAGAAGGCGGCCTACCTATAACAATGTGCATATTTCATTTGGCTGGTTCGGTGTTGCATTTCAATTTTAGTTTCATAATTTCGTTCACACACGTGGGATAGATTTGTTTTCAAAATCAGCCAAACGCAAATATGCACGCACGTTACCGGCAAGCGGCCCAACCGAGAAATAAATGATAATAAAATCGTAAATTGGAGACATGAAAACAATAACGATTAATATACCGGACACAGTGGACTTTGACGACAAAGACGCCCTTATGGCAATAGCGTCAAGATTGTATGAAAAAGGTAAACTTTCATTAGGACAGGCTGCCGAATTAGTTGGACTTTCAAAAGGCGCTTTTATGGAAATCCTGGGAACTTATGGAGTTTCTGTTTTCAATTTCCCATCTTCAGACCTTGACCGAGACGTAGAGAATGCAAAAAGTTATAATCTCTGACACAAGCTGTTTAATCCTTCTCGACAAGATTGGAGAGCTGAACCTTTTAAACAAACTCTTTGGACAAATTATAATCACGCAAGATATTGCTCGCGAGTTTAAAAAAGAGTTACCGGATTGGTTTACAATTGTAGAACCAACCAACAAGACCTATCAAAAAATTCTTGAAGCTTCGTTGGACAAAGGAGAAGCAAGCGCAATAGCGTTTGCAATTGAACAGACCGATTGCTTATTAATAATAGACGATTACAAAGGACGAAAATACGCGGAGCAGTTAGGTATTAAAATTACCGGAACACTTGGAGTAATAATTGACTCAAAACTAAGCGGTCACATAGAATCAGTAAAACCAATGTTGGACAAAATAAAAAAGACCGACTTTAGACTGACCGCAGAGCTTGAAAAAAAGACACTTGAAAAATCAAATGAGGTGTGACAGGCCGCCAGCCGGTAACAATGTGTATAAAACATAGCGCTATTTCGGTGTTGCATTATAGTTTTCGTTTCTTAATTTCGTTCGGTGTCGGGGACAGAACGCAGCAGGTCGCTAAAGCCATTCGTTCCTCATTAGGCTTTAGCTCCTAAACCGCGCTACGTTTTATACACTGACGTTGCCGGCAAGCCAGTGAGACAGTAGAGAACTTAGACTAAATATTTTAAAATATAGTCGGACACCAAACCACATACTACTATGAAATATATTATGATAATTCCAATCTTAGCATTTGTTGGTTGCCAATCATCCAATTCAGTTGAGAAGGACAAGCATGAAATTGAAGAATCAAGACGTCAACTCACAGAAGAATCAATAAAAGGAAACGCTGATGGTTTTGATGATTTTGTTACTGACGACATAATCTTCTTAAGACCAAATGAAAAAGACTTAGATGGAAAGGAAGAAGTAAACAATTATGTTTCGGGTTTAAAAGATGCTTTTTTGTCAATACAAGTTGACCGTCACCCAATAAATGAAATTGAGATATTCGGTGACCTTGCATATGTTAGGTACAGGAATTCATACAAAGCAACTAGGGCAGATAGTACTTCATTTGAACTCGAAAGAAAATTTTTAGATATATGGAAAAAAGAACAAGGAAAGTGGAAAATGTATCGACATATGTGGGGTGACGTGCCCAAAACGACAGACAAAGAATGATTGATTCATGGGCGACTTGGACAAAGTCGACAAAGAGTTTACGAACATTGAATGTAAAAGATAATTATCCGCAGTGAGTTTCTCTACAAAATACAAAGAGAAAAGTACGCGGAGAGTCTGGTATTCATGTACACCCGACAACCTGGAAAAATAAAATGCAAATAAGGACTGAGTATTAAGTAACGGTGTACGACTGGCCAGCCGGCAACAGCGTGCATGTGCCATAGTGCTGGTTCAGTGTTGCATTGCAGTTTTAGTTTCTTAATTTCGTTCGGTATCGTGGGACAAAACGCAGCAGGTCGCTAAAGCCATTCGTTCCTCATTAGGCTTTAGCTCCTATGCCGCACTACGTCACATGCACCAACGTTAGCGCCAATGCCCTTCCAGCACTGCGGACAATGACGACCAAGCCGACAAAGACTCAGTTCCGCAGACAAGAAAAAATTAACGGGTGACACTCTTCTAATTCAAATTCTCCACGTGGACAAGTGAACGTTTTTTTATGCAACACGCGACTGAAAACAAAACTTGGGACACCGCTAAGAATAAAGATTTGTACCATATCCGCCCACCGCACTGCAACCGTGGAGAGATTCTCGCCCACGCTTTTGGCACATGCCATAGCCGCACAAACCCACGTGATACCAAAGCTATGGCAAGAGCCAAACCCCCGCTACTCCCACTTGGACAAATACGTAATCAAAAACAAGCGTAGGTTTATCTAGACAATCGCTTCAATCTGGACAGCGTGAAAGGTTGACCAGGAGCAATAACATTAATCCGTTCAGGATTAATGATTGACTTTTTTAGTCTTTCAGGATCGCCATTGAAAGGAGCGAAATCTGGTGCATCGACCGAACCCCAATGACAAAGCAACAGTGGTGTATTTGGATAAGCGTTTGCAATTTTAACAGCTCCTTCAAATGTGAAATGCCATTCGCTATCAGAGAAATCAAAAAGAATAGCATCTGGGATTGGTGAGATTGTCAGGTGTTCCGGCATTAGACGTGAATCACCCTGTGCCCAAATTATTCCATCGGGAGTTTCAATTAGAAAACCAGTGCAATCCTCATTTTTAAAAGTACGTTTCGCTGCACCAGGATAGGCATTTTGCCATGCATGGTCAACGGCTACCATTTTAACAGACACAGAACCAACTTTAAACTTGTCACCCGGATTGTGACCGAAAGATGGGAAACCCTCTGCTTTCATTAATGAATCGACATACTTCGTGGAGTGATAGGATTTAGCGACTGCTTTCAAATCACGATTAGTTGGAATACTGTAGTGGTCATTGTCGCTATGTGTAACAAGAATAGCATCGAGCTTAGGAACATCCTCCGTTTTAATTGGGAAATCTATCATGACTGGCATATCAAAACCTTTCAGCAGCGGGTCAACCATTATCGTTGTGCCGCGGCTGTTGATAAGAAAACCGCCCATTCCCAGCCATCGGATGGTTGTCTCTTTCGAGGAACCAAACGCCTCCTTTCCAAACGGTTGGGTTGGTGGTGCTTTGGCCTGATACTTCTTTTGTGTTGGCTGGTCGACTTCTTGTGCATATCCTACAATCGCAAATGCGACATGTATTGCAACAGTGATTGTAGTTATAAGAGTCTTTCTCATATCGATTAATGTTTACTTTTTTTATTACTCCTTCTTGTTTGACTAATTTTTAATTCTGGAAGCAGTGGCACAGTCTCTATTAGTTCAAGAGATTTAACCATGTGAAGTGTACCCGTTTGTACTTGAGGAAATGGGGTGTTTGAATGTGTGACTGATATGCTTCAGCACTTGCATAGGTTTCCAGAATCGTAAAGTGAGTAGGATTTTCCTTTTCAGACAGTGCGTATATGGTCAATACACCCGGTTCTACACGCAAAGCAGTTTCAACACCTTCCTTGAGAAACATTTTGTAACTCTCCAGATGTACCGAATCGATAACCAGTTTAGCCAGCCTCACGATTTGCCCTTTTTCTTGGGCGATGACGTTTTGAGATGTGAACTGCATAACCATTAATGCCAAAATAATTTTGATTGATTTCATTCCCGATTTATTTGTGCAATTGCGGGTTAAATTTAAAAAATATTCCTTGGGTGTCGGCACAAGAGTACAGAATTACGAATTAGCCAGCCCAAAAGCACACTTGCCGAAGCCAATCAAGCTAGCCCACAAATCCTAAGCTTTGGCAAGAGTGCTTCCCCATGCACCAAGCTGGACAGAGTGGTAAGGGTTAAGAGTAAACCAAAAAAAGTAGTGTTACGGTTGCCCCGCCCGCGACAAGAGTTCATAAAACAATTCGGTGGACATAATGACAATAAAAAACGGTTGACAATTTAACTAACACGGGAGAAGGGCACAGGCGCTAACAGAATGCTTGTGCAATGGCCGGGTTCGGTGTCCTCATAAACTTTCGGTTTCATTATTTACATTTGCCTCGGGGACACGTTACAACTGGTCAGCCTTGCCATGCTTCGCATTTAGCAAGGCTTCCTATACCGGCAACTGTGCAAACCCCAGCGTTGCCGGCAAGTGCCCTAACCGGTTTCAGTTGACCAGAATTTTACTTAAATTGTGTCCTGTAAACGAGATCAAAATGAGAAAATCAACTGTGATAGAATCAATTTCAAAACTACCTGACGAATTTTCGATTGACGAGATAATTGAACGACTTATTATTCTTGAAAAAATTGATAAAGGACGACAAGAAGTAAAAGATGGAAAAATAAATACTGAGGATCAAGCCAAATCTAAATTAAGTAAATGGTTAAATTGATTTGGACTGACCAAGCAATAAATGACCTTGGTGACATCGGAGATTATATTGCAGAGAATTCGGAGAAATACGCAAAACTGACTGTTCAGAATCTTTTTGAAAGAGTAAATATTTTAAAAACTTTTCCGCTTTCTGGACGAATTGTACCCGAGAAAAATCATGAGAATGTAAGAGAGCTTATTGAGGGCAGTTACAGAATCATTTATGAAATTGTTTCCAATGAACAAGTCAACATCTTGACTGTTTATCATAGCGCAAGAGACCTTAAATTTTAAAGGGCACCAGCCGGCAACACAATGTTTGCGCAATGGTGGCGGGACATCAAGGTATGAAGATAAGTTTTTATATTACGTTTGCCCAAGTGGACAGGACGCGGTTTCAATAAGCCACCACTGCGCAAACACAAACGTTGTAGGTAAGGCGGTCGGACACAAATAACAAGACGTGTGATTTTATAAAGACTCGTTTTCAAATAACAAAAGACAAAAAAATAAAGACCACGCCCCATCGACTTTTACGTATGAATTTTTTTACGGTTTGACAAAGGAGAAATTGAAAAATCGGGATAACAAAAAAATCTGTGTACTCAGACAAGATTTTAACTGTACGCAGACAATTTCATTAACGTAAGACCAAGGATTAATTGAGTAACAATGGTGTAACAAAACCAGGAAGTTATCGTCTCAACAGAAAGTATCCTAATATGAAAAGCCTCACTGTTAAAACTTCACCCCAATTTTATGCTAAAACTGCAGGAGTCCTACTTCTCATCTCAATTCTGGCCGGAGGATTTGGAGAAATGTTTGTACTTAGTAAACTCATTGTGTATGGTAATGCAACCTCAACCGCACATAATATACTAGCATCTGACTCGCTTTTTCGGTTCGGGTTTGCAAGCTATCTTATAGAAGCAATCTGTGATGTTACACTGATCCTGGTTCTTTATTTATTACTCAAGCCTGTCCACAAAAATATGGCATTGTTGACAGTCTTATTCGGACTTGCTTCTGTGATCACTTTCGCTTTCGCTGAACTATTTTATATTGCTTCACTGCTGATATTGGACGCTGATTACCTGAAATCATTCTCGCCCGATCAAATAAATTCCCTCGCGATGCTCTCAGTCAAGTTGTATGGATATGGCGGTGGAGTATTCATGGCATTCTATGGCCTGGCTACGCTTCTTCGCGGATATTTAATCTTTCAATCCGGTTACTTACCAAAATTCTTAGGGGTACTCCTGATCCTCGGTGGTACATGTTTTGTCCTTAGAAACTTTATTCTTGTGCTGACCCCAGCCTATGCATCCAATTTTCTTCTTTTGCCAACGGCCATTGCTATCCTTACGCTGTCACTTTGGTTGCTGATTAAAGGTGTTAATGTTGACAAGTGGAAAGAGAAAACAAGTATTGCCAATGCCCAAATTTAATAGCATTTCAGAAAGTTACAGCCGACTTTGCACACAATTGTGGTGCGCTAGCAGACAACAACGTTAAGAGCTGTTTCGTAGGACGGTTCCGTCATGACCTTAAATTAAACTGTGGACTTCGAGTCGTGGGACAAATATCATTTTAACGTAACGACTTAGTCTCTATTATATATGACGGTCGGACGAAACCGCCCTACCTACAACAAAATGCATGTGCCATAGCGAGGGTTCGGTGTTGCGTTGTAGTTTTGTTTCTTGCCAAAGGCATGACTTTGTCATAATTTCGTTTCGGTGTGTGGAACAAGGCGCAGCAGGTCGGCCTTAGCATTTCGCTTCGCTGCATTGCTAAGCCATCCTATTCCCGGCTACGTCACATGCACCAACGTCAGCGGTCATTGTAGGACGACCACCGTAATTGATGAACAATAAAATGGCAAAAAAATCGGAACACATAAATTTGCAATTGGACTTGAATGCTAAACAGTTCATTAAAAAACTGACTGAATATAGATCAGACAAAGAACTTGACAAGGTTAAAAAATACTTCAAAGGAAACGACAAAACAACAAAAGCATTTGGAGTAAAATTTGGAGATATTTTTAAGACGGCAGAGGGATTTACTCAAATGCCACTTGAAGAAATTGAAACCTTACTTGAAAGTAAATTTTACGAAATACGAATGGGAGCAGTTAGTATCATGGACTTTCAAGCCAAGCATAAAAAGACAACGAACGACACAAAGAAAAAAAATATATGAACTATATCTGAGACGCCACGACAGACTTAATAATTGGGACTTTGTTGATAGGGGTGCATATAACATCATTGGAGAGTACTTACTTGATAAACCCAAAGAAATACTTTATAAATTGGCAAAATCAAAAGACACTTGGGAACGCAGGACTTCAATTGTAAGCACTTACGCTTTTATTAAAAGAGGACAAATTGAAGATACTTTTAAAATTGCGGAAATCTTGATAAATGATAAAGAAGAATTAATAAATAAAGCAGTCGGAAGTTGGATAAGAGAGGCAGGAAAAAAGGACAAAGAAAAACTAACAAGTTTTTTGGACAAATTTGCAATGACAATGCCAAGAGTCACACTCAGGTATGCTATTGAAAAGCTTGATAAACAACAAAGGGAATATTATTTAAGCCTAAAACAAAATGACAAATCAAATTTGAGTTTTTAATTTACCTAAACCTGTTTCGTACCAAATGTAATTTCGAAATTTTCCTTTGCAGGAATATACGTCATTCTTTTCTCCCATCGAAAGACCATAATAATAAGCATAACCAGTATAAGGATGATGGTGAATAAGGTAAATACTTTCATTATCTTTTTAAGTCGTTGGGTTTCTTCATGGCTTTTAAGTACGGCATCATAGTTACGGAAACGTTCCCTCCCCCGTGCCGTTATTCTTTTTCTGCGCAAACGTATTTCGTGTCTACTCATCGTACTTCACTTTAATGTTAAAATTCTTACGCAACTTATCCAACGCCCTGTACGTCCTCATCTTTGCCCCGCTTTCTGTAATATCCAGAATAAAAGCGATTTCCTTGAAATCTTTATCTTCAAAAAAGCGGAGTTCCAGCACCTGCAACATATCGATGGGCAGGTCTTTCATAAAATCAAGCAGTTTATTAATTAGTTCTTCATCCCACCCTTCGTCTCCTCTTTCTACAAGTTCCTTTATCGTTAACTCTTCAATGCTGAATATTTTCTTTCCCTTGTTTTTGCGATAGTGTTTGTTGACTTCGTTGCCTGCAATTTTATAAATCCAGGCAGAGAAGGGCACACCGCGAAATTCATAGCGGTTGAGGTTGTTTAGTGCGTTGATGAAAGTCTGTGAACACAAATCGCCTGAAAGTTCCTCATCGTCCGTTTGGCGGTATATGTAATTGAATATTCTATCGAAATATTTTTCATAAAGCTCACCAAAAGCCCTGGCATCTTTCTTCGAGCGTTCTATGATTTCCTGTTCCTTCCGGATTTCATCGTCCGTCATGCGGCTGAATTCTTGGTTAATAATCCGAGGGATTTTAGAAAGTCACAAATTTATAAGGCCTTAGGTATCGGGACTTGGGCATCAGGTCTTATTCCTTAGCAGTTGCATTCTCCAATTCATAAGTTCTAGTGTTTAATCCAGGTTAACTTTCAGAATAACAATGTCCTGAAGTTGGTCTGGTGGTTTGATCGTACCCTCCTCATATCCGCTCCACTGGCTGTTGGCAATGTAATAGAATTCATTTTCAACCAATGCCCCCATTGTTGGTTCATTAAAGTCAGGATGTTTGCGATCAATGATTTCAAAATGTGCGATCTCCGTGAAATCATTATTTAAATCATAACGGGTAACCCGTTGCGGATTCACTCCATTTTGTATGGCAATAAGACTGCTTTTATAAAATGTAAGTCCGTCAGTTCCTTTTAAAGCGACTTCAAGATTGCAGCGCAATTGGGTTAGTTGTCTGGTGCCGGTGTCTAGCCGGAAGATGCCTTTTATATAATCCGCGATAAACAGGTACCTGCCATCATTTGAAAATGTTATACCTTGAATATTCCAGAACTCCGGAGATTCAAAATACTTTTCAAGCTGCTGACTGATCTTATTAACCCTGAAAATGATATTGTTCCTGCTGTCTGATATAAAAGCATTTCCCTGGGCATCTAATACTAAATCACCAAAGATTGATCCTTTCACATTAGTTGGTGGTGAGTATTTTCCTTTTATTCTTCCATCTTTCAGACTGTAGGAATAGACAAAAGATGAAAGTAGTGAATCAAAGTTTTGCATTTCCGTTATTGGCGATGTGCAGGCCCAAAGTAAATTTTGCCGGGTATCAACCTTAAGGCCAAATACAGAAGTCATACCTTCTTGCTCCGATGTTGTGAAATCAGAAGCAGATCCATTTTTATCGATCCTCACAATCTTTCTTTTGTGAATGCTTCCAACAAAAAAATCATCACTCGCACTGTCATAAGCAATTCCTTCGGTGTGCAGTTGCCGGTCATTAAGAGTGAATGCAGTTTGAGAATGAACAATGGCAGTATTTAATTCAGTCTTGAGTTTAAGAAGGTCTTGAAAGTCATTTCTATTTTTCAACGAACCCAGGTCTGGATTGGTCAGATCAAAATCAACGTTGATCAAAATTGCTTTTTTAAGCGATGAGACTGCTTCCTCTGGTTTGTTCATGAGTGCAGAAGCTATTGCACACTGATATAGAATTCCCTGATGATAAGGATACAACTCGTACGCTTTATAAATAGCCTCATAAAACTTGGAGTAGTCTTTCGCGCTATAGGCTTTCTTGGCATCACTGTAAAAAGATTGTGTTTCTTTTGGTTGCGACATTGCGAAAGCACAAGCAAAAAGAAGAACGCTTAAGAGAGTTGTTTTCATAGGATAAAAATACTTCTTCCTGAAGATTAAAGCCTATTAGTTGTGGGCAGTTTAGTATAATGAAATTTTATTCGCTCCTCAAAGTTTCAGCTGGGTTGATAAAAGCTGCCTTCAATGCCTGAAAAGTGGCTGTTCCAAAGGCAATCACAACACCGCCAATCGATGCAGATATGAATGGCCAAACCCCCATACTGGTTTTATAAGCAAATGAACTGAGCCAATAGGCTTCCATTGTAAAATAAGCCAAAGGCAGCGCCAGTAAAATGGCAATGATGACAAGCCGTGTATAGTCGCGCGTGATAAGCACTACAATGCTGGCCACAGAAGCGCCCAATACTTTGCGGATACCGATCTCTTTTGTTTTTTGAGAGGCGGCAAATGCGACAAGACCCAACAATCCAAGGCAAGCAATAATGATGGTAAGCGTTGCAAACACGCTGCAAATCCGGCCCATGCGCTGTTCATTAGAGTACAAGCCCTGGTATTGTTCATCCAGAAATTTGTATTCGAAAGGGCGATGCGGAGTTACTTCTGTGCATATCTTTTTAAATCCAGCTAGTGTACTGTTCAAATCCCCCGGATTGAGTTTAATAAAAATATAATTTAATTGCACACCCTCATTAAACAAGACTAACGGCCTGATTTTTTCATGGAAAGATGCAAAGTGAAAGTCCTTCACTACTCCAATGATTTCCCCTTGTCGTCCGCTTAGGTTTACTTTTGTTCCCACTGCTTTTTCCTGATCGATTGACAATTCTTTTAGAGCGGCTTCATTTAAGACGAAAGAGTAGAGGGTATCAGACAAGACTTTTTTGGCATCACCTTCCGTGAAATTTCTTCCTTTAATCATCTCCATTCCCATGGCCGGAATAAATTCTGTGTCAACATCCATTGCGGTAGTAACCATGCCTATGTCCGATCCGTTTCCTTCAACCTTTATTCCATATCCACCTGCAATTTTGGTAGGAGATTCTGTGGCACGTCCCACATAGGCAGCTTTTCCGCTTTTCAGCCATTCTGTTCTAAGTTGGTCATATACTTCACGTGTTTTGGAATCGAGGGACAATACCAGCACATTTTCTTTCTCATAACCTAACCTTTTATTCTGAATGAAATTTACTTGTTTGAGAATGACTATGGTGCCAATCACGAGAATGATAGAAACACAAAATTGAAACACCACTAAGGACCGCCTTAACCAGATTCCCTTTCCGGAAGCCCGAAAATTTCCCCTTATAATATTTGCGGGTTTGAAAGAAGTTATCGCGAAGGCAGGATAGGCCCCGGCTATAAGTGCAATTACAGCGACACCAAGAAGGGATATACCTAAAAGTATGGGATCCAGGAAAATTGAAGATAAAAATTGTTTGCCGGTAAGGGAATTGAATAAGGGAAGTGTCAGCAACGCAAGCAAAAAAGCAACAGCAAAAGACATCAACGTAATCACGACCGATTCACCCATGAATTGAAAAAGTAATTGCTTCTTTACGGCACCCACTATTTTGCGTACCCCTACTTCTTTGGCACGGTCTGCTGCTTTTGCAGTGGCAAGATTAATATAGTTGATACAGGCAATAATCAACACCAGGAAAGCGATGGCGGAAAAAATATAAACATACTGAATGCTACCCACCGCTTCAGATTCATCCATTTCCGACCTGAGATAAATATCGGTCAACCGCATGAAGTTGTATTTTACATAGTCACCTGGATTGGTAAGTTCAGAGGCCAGTTCTTTTTTAACAAGCTCATTTGTTTTTTTACTTAGTTGGTGAACATCAGCTCCAGGAGAAAGTAAAAAGAAGGTTTGGTAGTTTGCACTCCACCATATTTGTTCGCGGGCAGCATCTAGCGAAGAAAAGGAGGCGAGGAAATCAAATTGAAGAAGGCAATTGCCGGGGACATCTTTCATCAAACCCGTGACGGTGTAATCATTTTTATTGTTCACCTGTAACACTCTGCCCATGGGGTCCAGATCGCCAAAATATTTCCTGGCCGTAGTTTCTGTGAGTATTACCGAACGCGGTTCCGTTAATGCATTTTCCGGATTGCCTTTGATCATCAGAAAAGAGAAGATCTTAAAAAAGGTGCTATCGGCAAAATAAAACTTTCCTTCCTGAAAAAGTTTATCGTCCATCCTTACGATATAAGGATTCCAGGCAGATGGATTATATACCCGAACGCCATTTTCCACTTCCTGGAAATTCTTTTGCAAAGTGGGCAATAGTGCAGTTGGTGAAACAGAAGTTTTTGAAGTTTGACCTCCAAAACTGTATTCTACAGATGCGCGGAAAATCTGGTCCGCTTTTGTGTGAAAGCGGTCGTAGCTAAGCTCATGTCTGATCCAGGTCAGAAGTAGGAGACAGGTGGCCAAACCCAGCCCTAACCCGACCACATTTATGATCGAGTAGGTAAAATGTTTTCTCAAATTGCGGATGGCAACCCGTAGATAGTTTTGTATCATGGAAATTAAGGTTTTGGAAATTATCGTTAAGACATCATTATCATGGGGTCGGTTGCACAGATAAGGAATTATTTTACGTTGGCGTAAATCACCGATTCCGTCTTCCGCAAATATTGATGTAAATTGCAGAAGTCTTGGGTGAAATTTCACGAGTATTTTACAGTTCAGTCTTTATGAACAAAGTACTGTTTACTTTGATTTTTCTTTTAGTGGCCACTGCGACTTTGAGGGCGCAGCAATTCACCTTACGTCAGTATACAGTGGTAGACGGATTGCCGCAGTCGCAAGTGAACGTGATTTTAGAAGACTCTAATGGTTATTTATGGATAGGAACACAGGGAGGAGGGTTAGCTCGATTTGATGGCCGGGAATTTAAAGTCTACACTACCCGCGATGGATTACTGAGTAATATCATCAATTATCTCAAGCTCGATTCCAAACACAATCTCTGGATTGTACATCCCAGAGGGATCTCCCGATTTGATGGAACAGATTTCATGAAATTTCAACCTCCCGTGCCACCGTATACAGGGCGCAGGGTGCGCAGAGTATTTGAGTTTAAAGACACCATTTTTTTAGTAAACAATCAGGGGAAGTTAGGGAAAATTTACAAGGACTCCGTCTACTATTGGGATAACAGAATAAGAAAGGATAAAAGTATTCTTTACACGCATCTGTTACCCACCAAAGATATTTGCTTCTACCTCAACGATAGTAGTTTTTTGGTTCGTTCAGAAAAAGAGGACTACACTATTTCTCATAAGGGAAAGTTTCGTCAAGCCCTAAGTATTTTTAATTATAGAAAAGAGGTTTTGGTAAATTCTAACGAGGGGTATTTTTCAATACATTTTAATTCGAAAGAAATAATTGAGCGCCAGATTAATGTTAAAAATCATATCATACAATTCGACTCAATTCACAATTTTTTCTGGACGAATTCTGAGAAGAACTTATTTCGCGAATATGACAAAAATGGGGAACACGTTATTGATACGGTCTTAACGGAAATTGAGATCACTCAGATTTTCCCCGATGCAGAAGGCAACACCTGGCTGGGCAGCTCTGGCCATGGTTTGTATAAATATTTTATGCAGGACTTTGATCGATCGGGTTCTATACGTCTGTCGGCTGTGACGGCCATTGAGAAAACACACAAAGGAGCCACCTGGATCGGATCTATGAATCGAGGCCTCTGGAAAATCGAAAAAGATAAAACGTCCAACTACAATACAAATTCATTAACCGATAATAACGTTCACGCAATTAAAATAACAAATGATGATATCATTTGGGTTGCATCATCCTCGGGGCTAGGGAAATATGATCCTGTACGTGACAAATTTAAGTGGTTCACCCGTGAGGATGGGATTTCAAGCGCTCATATTAATTGTCTTGAAATTGATGATGAGGGCAGGATCTGGTATGGGACAGTCGGAGGTGGCGTTGGGTATTACGATGGCTCTTTTAAAAGTTTCTCACCAGAAGATGGGCTTAATGGTCGCAATGTGTCTTCCATCAAATATTTTCCCGGCAGCAAAACGATCTATAGTGGAAGTGAGTACGGGTTAAATTCAATTAAAGATGGAATCGTTAGTACGATTTCACTTCCGGAATTTGCAAATACAGTAATTCAGTCAATAAATATTTATGATCGGACTTGGCTATTGATAGGTTCTGGTGGAGGTGGGGTCATGCTTTTTGATCCGATATCAAAAACACGGAAGATCATTGATTCACGGGATGGATTGCCTTCAGACTTTATCAATTTTGTAGCGGCAGATGAAGAGAACCGGATATGGATAGGGTCGGAAAAAGGAATTACCAGAGTAAAACTTGATGAAGCATTAACGATTACAGAAAACCTATCGTTTGGTTTTGACAATGGTCTGGCTGGGGTTGAGACGAACCAGAATGCATTTTATCTGGGTGCTGAAAAATATTTTGGATTAGTCGATGGCATGTATCAATATAATAACATCAGGACTAAAGACGTCAGTTCCTTCAATTTGCATTTAACGTCTGTAGAGATATTTTATGATCAGGTAGGCGCCCGGCAATTTTCAGATAATGTGTATGGCTTTTATAAGATACCAAATAGGCCTATTCTTCCTTCTACTAAAAATCATATTACGTTTAGATTTAATCGGGTTGATAAGATCTATCCAAAGTCTGTACAATTCAAATATTTTCTTGAGAATTATGATAAGGCATGGTCGCAACCTTCTTCTATTGCACAGGCAACATATGGTAATTTGCCTCCAGGTAGTTATGTATTTAAAGCCTTAGCAACAACCAATCAGGGAAGTTGGGAAGATTCTCCCTTGCAGTATTATTTTGTTATTAGAGCTCCATTTTATCAAACAGGATCGTTTCAAATGATCATCGCTTTCCTTAGTATTGGCATGCTCTCTTTGTACTTATATTATAGGGTGCGGAGAAATATTAATAAAATGTTAGAGACTCAAAGAATACGTCAGGAGGAGCAAGACAGTTTGCGAAAAGAGATTGCTCGCGATTTTCACGATGAGATGGGAAACCAACTGACACGAATAATTAATTACGTGAGCCAGTTGAAAATTCAGGCCAATGGCCACTCTTCTATTCTTTATAACAAGGTGGAGGACTCGGCTAAGTATTTATATTCAGGGACGCGCGACTTTATTTGGAGTATTGACCCGGTGAATGATGAACTATCAAGGTTATTTCTCCACATCAGGGATTTTGGAGAGAAACTATTTGAGGAAAAAGCTATTAAGTTTCGCGCGTTTAATGAAATAAAGGAAGAGGTGATTCGTGTGCCATATGGTTTCGGGCGCGAGGCAAATTTGATTTTCAAAGAAGCGATGACCAATGTATTTGCCCATGCAAATGCCCAGAATGTTTCGCTTAGCTTAAAAAAAACTATTGAACAGTTCGAACTTAAGTTAGAGGATGACGGGATCGGATTTCAGCCGGAAGAAGTGACACAATTGAATGGCATTCGAAATATGAATTTGCGAGCCAAAAGAATTCACGCAACTTTGCATCTCACAAGCCACAAAAGTGTAGGCACTACTGTTAGTTTAATTTTTAAAATTCAAAAAAATAAAGTGTATGACAACGCTCGCTAAAAAAAGAATCTTGATTGTTGAAGATGACGCGGAAATCCGTGATAGTTTTTCATTAATTGTGAACAGCTCGGATCGTTTTTTTGTGGTCAACGCTTATCCTACTTGTGAAGAGGCTATTAAGCATCTCAACCACGATAAGCCCGATATTATACTGATGGACATTGGCCTTCCGGGAGGGATGAGTGGTATCCAGGGAACCAAAATAATAAAGGATAAGAGTCCGAATTCTGAAATTATCATGGTATCTGTTTACGAGGACAGCGAACTTGTATTTGAGGCGCTGAAGTCAGGGGCCTCCGGTTATATTACAAAAAGTGCGAATTATCTTGAGCTGTTATCGGCATTAGATGAAATAGTTAAAGGCGGTGCTCCAATGAGCAGTAAGATAGCACGTCTTGTTATTGATAATCATCATGTGAACCCAAATAGTCCGTTAACAAAGCGTGAAACAGAAATCCTTCAACTCATTTCAGAAGGGAAGACCTACACTCAGATTTCGGAAGAACTTTTTATTTCCAAAGAGACCTCCAAAACGCACATTAAGAATATTTACTCTAAACTTCAGGTCCGTAGCAAATCAGAAGCAATTGCACGAGCAAATCAGGATAAGCTGATATAGATGAGGGCAAGACTACACATATCTTTAAAATGAATGGTCGACACCTTCACATCGCGTCCCTATGGTTAGCTGCGTTTAATCAACACCATCTTGAAGAATTATTGGCACTCTATGCCGATGACGCAGCTCACTACAGTCCCAAATTAAAGGAACGGGACCCTGAAACCAATGGGCTGATTAGGGGTAAAGGTAGCTTGCGTTCCTGGTGGAAAGGAGCTTTTGAAAGATTGCCAACCTTACAGTACAGGGTAACTTCTTTAACAGCAAATGATGATCGGGTTTTTATGGAATATGTCAGACAGGTGGAGGGAGAAGAAAATGTAATGGTAGCCGAAGTCCTGGAGATCAAAAATGATTTGATAGTTGCTTCGCGCGTCTATCATGGATGATTTTAAGAGCACTGCGTCTGAAACTTACCGTTAATATAACATCAAAGGATACAATTCACTTTTTATTTGGGAATGGGCTGAGATTGATTTTACTTGATTAAAAATTCATGTTATGAAGAAATTATCACTTGTTATTTTTCTGTTTTCGTCTTTAGCAGTATTGGGTCAAAGGAAGAAGAACGTTCAGGATGTACCTACTGAAACTATTACAACCTCATCCGGAATTGATGCCAAAGTGATGGGCATGAGGAAGTATGCTGGTTACTTTGATTATTACTATGACGAAAAGCAGGATATGATCCTGTTGGTAATTGATAAATTCAATATTGAATTCTTATATGTGGAAGGCTTGACATCTGGAGTGGGATCAAATGATATTGGGTTGGACAGAAATCAGCTAGGCCGCGAAAGAATAGTAAAGTTTGATCGGAGAGGACCCAAGGTTTTGATGATTGAGCCTAACTATTATTATCGCGCTATAAGTGATAACGCTGCCGAACGCAGGGCCGTTGAAGAAGCCTTCGCACAATCTGTTATTTGGGGATTTACCATCCTTACAGAAGAGGCTGGGAAAGTGCTGGTAGATGCAACAGATTTTTTGATTCAAGATGTACATGATGTTGTTGGGTCACTTCGCAATGCCCAACAGGGAAGTTATAGCCTGGACAAGTCCCGATCAGCGATGTATCTTCCGGGGACAAAAAATTTTCCAGAGAATTCGGAATTTGAAGTCACATTAACGTTTACGGGGCTGCCTACAGGAGGATTTATTCGCAGTGTTACTCCAACACCTTCCAGTATTACAGTTAGAGAACACCATTCCTTTTTTCAACTACCAGACAATAATTATAAACCTCGCAAGTTTGATCCGCGTGCCGGCTACTTCAGCACTTCCTATTATGACTATGCAACTCCGATTAGCGAACCAATTGAAAAAAGATTCATTACACGCCATCGATTGGAAAAGAAGGATCCGACTTCGGCAATGAGCGAACCCATCGAACCTATAATTTATTACATGGATCCCGGAGCACCAGAACCAATTCGATCTGCTTTAATGGAAGGTACGCAATGGTGGAACCAGGCATTTGAAGCGATTGGCTATAAAGATGCGTTTCGTGTGGAGGTTCTTCCTCCCGATGCTGACCCCATGGATGCCAGGTATAATCTTATTAATTGGGTGCACAGGTCAACGAGGGGGTGGTCCTATGGTGGTGGTATAACAGATCCCCGCACCGGAGAAATTATCAAGGGACATGTTGTGCTTGGGTCGCTTCGTGTACGTCAGGATTTTTTAATTGCTGAAGGATTGCTCGCTCCCTACGAAGATGGTAAACCGGTCTCCAAAGAGATGGAACAGATGGCATTGGACAGGTTGCGGCAATTGGCTGCGCATGAGGTGGGCCATACTATTGGGCTAGCGCATTCATATTCATCCAGTGCAGAGGACCGCGCTTCGGTGATGGACTATCCACATCCTTTTGTAAAACTTACCAACGGTAAAATTGATTTGAGCGAGGCGTATGATCTTAAGATTGGAGCATTTGATAAGGTTTCCATTGCCTATGGCTACCAGGATTTTCCAGATGGAACGGATGAAGGCAAAGCATTACATGATATTATTCAAAATTCGTTAAAGGCAGGTATGACATTTTTATCTGATCAGGACGCTCGCCCTTTAGGCAGCGCTCATCCATATACCCATTTGTGGGATAATGGGAAGGATGCTTCTGATGAACTTGATCGTATGTTGGAAGTTAGATCAGTAGTGTTGAAAAACTTTGGCGAACGTAATATTAAACCCGGTGTACCGATGGCTATGCTGGAAGAGACGCTTGTGCCTATGTATTTTTTTCATCGCTATCAAACCGAAGCTGCAGCAAAAGTGATTGGAGGTTTGAACTATCGATATGCGTTGCGCGGAGATGGTCAGTTGGTCACTGAGATTGTTTCTCCACAAAACCAGATCAAAGCTCTTGAAGCCTTGATGAAAACACTTGACCCTTCTGTGCTTGCCTTGCCGGAGAGTATTTTGAAAATTATTCCTCCACGGCCATTGGGTTATTCGCGCCATCGTGAAGTAATAAAGGTAAGGACGGAACTTACATTCGATCCACTTTCTGCAGCGGAGAGTGCCGCTGATATGACCATTGAATTAATTCTTCATCCTGCCAGAGCCGCAAGGCTTGTAGAGTATCATGCACGTGATGCCAGGATGCCAAGTCTCGAAAGTGTGATTGACCGGTTGATTGCAAATACCTTTAAATCACCTTCGAAAACAGGCTATGAAGGAGCCGTTCAGATTACGGTTAACGATGTACTTCTTAATACGATGATGAAACTCGCTATGAGCAAAGACGCTTCCACGCAAGTTAAAGGAATTGCTTCCTTCGAAGTTGGCAAGCTAAAAGCCTGGCTTGAGGCTAAAGTCAAATTGACTATGGAAGAAGACTGGAAAGCACACTATCTTTTCGCATTGAAACAAATCAACTTATTCCAGGATGATCCTGAAGAATTCAAATCGGAAAATTTAATTACACTACCCCCTGGCGCCCCTATTGGTAATATGGATTGGGAACCGTGTGGTAATTGATTGTAAAACACAGGGCGAAATGCTAACAAAACTTACCTCATACCATCGAACCATTCTTTAAACTCACTCACCTTTTCACGACTAACGATGATTTCGTTTTCCCATTTAATGGTGGGCATTACTTTTAGTCGACTGTTGGAATAAACAATGACGTCTTGAATGGCGCTAATATGTAAGATGTAGCTTCGATTACATCGATGGAATATTTTTGGATCCAGGATTTCTTCAAGACTTTCCAACGTGTAATCGATAATAAACTTGCGAAGTTGGTTCGTAATCAGATATATGTCGCGTCCATCAGCAAAGAAGAAACTGATTTGGTCTGATGTTATCGAACGGATGTGATCACCCAACTTTACCATAAACCTATTCTTATAGTTTTTAGTTGGCATTGCAGAGAGGACTTCTTTTAATTTCTCGGTTTCCGTTTCTCCCCATTTTAGTTGTGATTTCAGATTCTCCAGTTTTTGTAAGCTTACGCTCAAATCCGAATATGTGATAGGTTTGAGCAAGTAATCAATACCATTGACTTTGAAAGCATCAAGTGCGTACTCATTGAACGCGGTAATGAAAATAACAGGTTTCTCTACTTTGACTTGGTCGAAGATTTTAAAGCTTAGCCCATCTGTTAGCTGAATATCCATGAAGATCAAGTCTATTTCAGATTGATGCTGCTTCAGCCACTCAACAGAATGGGTAACACTTTCAATTTTTGATATTACTTTTATAAAGGCACTGTATTTTTGAAGATATCGTTCAAGTTTTTCAACCGCGGGCATTTCATCTTCGATGATCAAGACATTTAAAGATAAATCGTGTAGACTCATGCTTCTTTTGGAATTGACTTTTCTTCAAACACGCTCACGAGTGGGAATTTGATATAATTTTCATGATCTGCCTTTACTTGCACAAAAGGTCGCTCGCTAAAAAAAAGATACGCTCTTTGTAAATGGGCAAATGCAGTTAAGCTGTTCTGGTGAGTTATAAGTCGATCGTTCATCTTATGTTGTAAAACAAGGTAGTCATCTTCTTCTGCATATAGTCTTATTGTTAGTGGACTCTTTTCTGCAATAAGCGTATTGCGCACAACGGTATCTAAACTTACCAGCAGAGAGCCAGGAATCAGATAGAAGTCATCAATATTCCGGACATCTTTATACAATTGTATCAAATTACGATGCTTGTGATTCAGTAACTGCAAAAGTAGGTCAAGCGTATGAAGCTCTTCGCGTAGCGTTACTAATTCTTGATTTCGATGCAGCAATTGATAACGATAAATGCCGGCCAGAAAATCAATTTGGTCTTCAGCAGCATCAAGGTTATGATGAAGGGACTGAATAAGAGTCTCCAGGCTTTCATATAGCAGATCAGGATTAATTTCGTTCTTAAATGCTACAAAGTCTGCTTCCAACTTTGATCGAAGACGTGTTTCCTGTTCAATCTTATTCGTATTTTCACGCAACAAATACTCATTGCTGAAATAAAGCATGTTATAGAGCAAGGCAGCGAAACCGAATATCCACAGGAAAATTTGAAGTTCGGCTATGCCTACCGTAAACCCAGCCACCCAGTAGAAGTAAGAAGCTACTCCTGCAGCCACGGTGGCAGTTGAGATAAATGCACTGATTGTGGTTTGAAGAATAATTTTCTTTTGGTAATTACCATTCTTTAAATTCCGTTTTGAAAGAATAACTATTGTCAAGCGTAACGATTCCAACGATACATAACTCAAACCGATACAAACATACAATTCGCCATTGTTGAAAATTTTCCCAAGTTCGCTTAAATCATTGTTCACCAGGAGGATCAACAAATACACCAGCACTCCAAACACCACAGGTGCGCAAATGCGAAAAATTGGATTATGGATGAAAATTTTCTTCATACCTTCTCCACCATTTCTTTGAGTAATGGCAGTTGCACTACATACCTGGAATCATTTCTGATTTCGATCGGTTGCCTGGTGAAAAATGAGTAGCGTTTGCGGATATTTTCCAAGCCAACTTTGGTACTCGTGGGTCTGGTGAAACCGGAAGTTTTAGTATTGGTAATCAACAAATGTGTGTTATCCTTGACAGACAGATACACCAATAATGAGTTTTCGTTATCGATTTGATTGTGCTTTACTGCATTTTCGATCAACATCTGCAAAGTCAATGGAGGGATTGGAGAGTCCAGTAGGTTTTTAGGAATATTAATTTCAAGCTTTAGGTTATTTTCAAACCTTACTTGAAGTAAGTAATAATACGATTTAACAAACTCCAATTCTTCACGAAGACTTACAAATGTTCTTTTTTGGTTATTGATCACATATTGAAAAGTCTCAGCCATTCTTCGAATGAATTCCTCTGCTAGTTTGGCGTCTTTATATAGAAGGGAGGAGATTGTATTCAAGCAATTAAATAAAAAATGGGGACTGATTTGACTTTTCAACGATTCAAACTGCAATTCTAATTGCCTGCGTTCCGACTGTAACCATTCTACTTGAGTGTGTGCGTAGTAGCGGTAGGAATAGAACCAACCATAAAATATTTCATATAGAAAAATTGCCATGACAATCAGAATGCCAATTTTCCAGGCTTCGCTCGTGGTTGCCTCCAGGGAGAAGACCATGACACTTATTGTAATGGAGTTTACAATAACCAAATTTGCGATGAGTCCTGCAATAAACCTGGTTAGAAAAGATTCTTTCCACGAGATTTGTTTATCAAACCAGTTGTCGATTTGGAAGGCGAGCCAACCCATTGTATTAGCAAGTAAAATACTTATGATGTAGTGCTCAAATTTTTCCAGAGGTGAGGGCAGACTGCCGGTGTTACTGAAGTGCAAGTAAAGAAGAAACAATACTCCAATGGGCGTGCAAATCACCAACAGAAGCCAGTACTTTCTCATGAAAAAATGATGAGATGGTTTATCGTGGAAAGCATTCCCGAAACTAAGTAGAATTTTGGATTAAAGATTTGGATTAAAGATTTTAGTTTGGATCGATGTGAAGCAAGCCTAATGGATTATGGTTATTTTATGGATCAGTCAATCGCTTTCATCGCCCTTCCATAATAGGTTTCAGATTCAATTCTTCTGGCCGCACTGCGATAGGCATCTTTAAGGGTGCCGCTGCCTACTTTGACTTTAGGCGCAGCATCCACTAAAACTTGGGTAATATAATGATCAGAATTTATTTTTCCTGCGGCTTGTAGTACACTTACCACTTTGGCTTCACTCAAATTTGGAATTTGCAAAGCGTGTCGCAATACAGTCGAAGAATAATGATCACTATCACTTGCGCCTGCCACTTCAACCAGCTTCTTAAATACCTCGTCACTTAAATCCTGATGTTTAAGTATAGCTTCTAATACAACTGATCTATAGTGATCAGATTCAAGAGAAGAAGTTAATTCTAAAACGGTCAACTCCATTTCATTGTCAAGTTTGTTGTTCATCAGGTCTATTAGTACCTCGGTTTTATAATGGTCGGATTCAATTGTTTGAATAGACTCCAATACACGTTGAAAACTTGTTGTTGAGAGTCTAGGTTCCCCAGCTTGTCCGGATGGCAAACGCAAAGCCATTTTCAATACTACCGTTTTATAATGATCTGATTCTATTTTTTTACTGGTTTCAATCATTTCTGCAATCGTGGCATCGGTAAGATTTTGCTGACGCATCAATGCAGTTAACACTTCGGTGATGTAATGGTCTGAGTCCATTTGCCCTGCTGTTTGCAGGAGAGACTTCATTGCTTCAGCTGATGGCGATTGATTTTGTAATGCTTCTTTTATTACCTGGGTCTTGTAATGATCAGATTCCATTCTACCGCAAGCCTTAAACAAAGCATCACTGGCCTCTGCGGTTTGCATGAACTTACCCATATTTTTTTCAAGAAACTCAGTGAGGTAATGGTCCGAATCCATTCCTGATGAAATTTTAGAAATAATGACTGGATATTCTTTTGCAGGCACATCCAATTTCATAAGTAAATTGGCGTAGTGGGCCTTTACGTAACTTCCTTCAATCCGGTCAATTTCTTCCAGCACTCCATTTACTCCGCCCTGCCTGTAATATCGGTTTACGCGGCTTTCAGCTGCAACGGTGGTGCTACGCACCAGCTCTGGTAAAACTTCAGCTAACCATTTTCGACCTTCTGGTTCAAATGGAATTTTTTCACGCCCTTGGTAATATTCGCGTTTGACACCACCGCCTTCGGGTGTAATTTTAAGTGAGCGCTTAGATCCGAATGTTACTTTACTGATTTCAAGATAACCGTCTGCCGATATTCTTCTGATGTCCTTATCGTCATCCGTCACGTCAATCTTGCCACGCATTTCAACATTGAAGTTGGTTACGCCATTGGAACGGTTAAAGCTAACTTTAGTACTCCTATTGTTGGATGATGTATACACCTCATCCTGTGCGATGACAGATGAAATAAGTAACAGAAAAGTGACTATAAAGGAAGTGATAGTTTTCATAAATATGAGTTTGTATCAGAATAACGTCACAAAGGTGAGTCAAGGATGTCAGCAGGACAATCTCTGTGTCATGAGTTGCAGAAATGGTGTAGTGAAATGCAAAAACCTGGACGAATGAACGGCAGGAGGCTAGGAAGTATATTGTTGGGACCTATTTGTGTGGTGGATACTTCTTCATTATTAGGCTGATGCCTCTGGCGATATTCTTTTCTGACACATCAGGGTTGAGTTCCATGTAGTTGCTGGCAAATGATTCCCATACTACCTTGCTGTTTTTTTTGTCCGCCATGCCTATTATAATTGTTCCCTTCAGGTAGTTAATCACTTCTGGATTGATGTCTACTGAGCGAGAGAAAGGAACTTCATCCTCTCGATGGTAGACTATGGACTGTTCGTTTTTAACAGTTATGTTAAAACTTATTAAAAGATCAGGTTTATCGTTGTCCAGAATGAGGCCCTTTTTATTCAGTTGTGATATGATTGTTTTCTTAATATTTTCTCTGATCAGGCTGTCATTAAGATAGGATGGCCCTGTTATGGAAAACTCGCATCCACTCATCCAACAGAATGTTTTATACTTGCTAAAATCGGTCGCGGGGTCGTATAAAGTGTTAACGTGCATGGAACATCCACTAAGTAGAGCACTCAGGATTGCAACAAATATGACTTTGTTCACGATAAACAATTTTTACAAAGCTAAAGTTAATAATCTTGGTCAATTCTGATTAAAATCAGGTATTGCACGGATTAAAATCACAGCGTCTTGACCGTTAATGTAATTTACATTTTTTTTTACCAATCATCACACTAAACTGTACTCGATTTACACATTTCTTTAATTACATTCTCGACTATGAACAAGGCAATTACACTCTTCATTCTTTCTCAGTTAATTATTTACGATAGCTTTTCACAAGAAACCTTTCCACGTAATGATGTGAAAGACAAACGGGCAGGTGCGTATGCCTTTACCAATGCCACTATTTTTATTAATTCATCAAGCAAAATTGATGGTGGCGTCCTCCTTATTCGAGAAGGAAAAGTAGAGAAGGTATCAACTGGGTTAACCGTTCCACCAGGCTACATTGAGATAAACCTAAAAGGCAAGTTCATTTATCCTTCATTTATCGACCTTCATTCGAGCTATGGCATTCCTAAAGTGGAAGCTCCTATCGGAGGAAGTGGGTTTAATGGGCCTGAGCAAATTCAGACCAAAACGAAGGGTGCGTTCAGCTCTAACCAATCAATCAAGTCAGATTACAATGCCTATCAGGAATTTACTGTAGACAATAAGGCTGCCGAAAAGATGAGATCGGCAGGCATTGGAACAGTTCTCACCTTTCGACCGGATGGAATTGCTCGGGGCACTTCGGCTATTGTTACGCTAGGTGATGACCGTGAAAATGTGGTGATGCTAAAAGACAAGGCAGCCGCGCAGCTTTCATTTAATCGTGGCACCTCGCGACAAATGTATCCGGCTTCTCAAATGGGATATGCTTCCCTCCTTCGACAGACCTATCTCGATGCCAATTGGTATTCGAAACAAGAACCTAAAACGTTCAAAGATATTTCGCTTGAAGGATGGATCGGTTCACAAAGTCTGCCACAGATTTTTGAAGCCAATAGCCTGGCTAATGATCTGAGAGCCGATAAAATCGGTGATGAGTTCGGCAAACAATACATTATCAAGGGCGGTGGCGATGAATACCAACAACTTAGCGAAATCAAAGCAATGAATGCCTCAATGATCATACCGGTCAATTTTCCTGAGCCATATGATGTAGATGATCCTATCGATGCAGAAGGAGTTTCTCTGACGGATTTGAAGCATTGGGAGATGGCTCCTGCTAATGCAGGCATGCTCGAAAAGGCAGGCATCGATTTTGCCATCACCTCTGATCGACTGAAAGAAAAAACAGACTTACTGAAAAATGTGCGGAAGGCAATTGAATATGGCTTGAGTGAAACCGGTGCACTAAAGGCGCTTACAGAAACTCCGGCACGACTCGTAAATATTCATAACAAAGTTGGCGGCTTGAATCCTGGAATGGAGGCCAATTTTATTATTAGTTCGGGTAACCTGTTTGCTGAAGAAACTATCCTACATGAAAATTGGGTGCAGGGCAGGCAGTATTCGATCAAGGAACTTGATCCTGCAGAATTTGGTGGCAAGTACAACCTGTTAATTGACGGTAAATCGTATGGGTTAGAAGTAAGCGGTAAGCCAGGGACTGTTAAACTAAAAATCAAGATTACAGATAGTATCAGTGTTGATGCAAAATCAAAGATTGAACGTGATCTTATCACCTTCAGCTTCAATGCGGCAAGGGATAAATCGGAAGATGTAATACGGCTCTCTGGATGGAGGCAAGGCAACGCATGGAAAGGAAATGGCCAACTTTCAAACGGCAATTGGATTCAATGGAACGCAGCTTTCACAGGGCCGCTCGACAAAAAAGAGGATAATGAAACAAAGAAAAACGAACGGCCTAAAATTGGGGATGTTATCTATCCGTTCACTGCTTTTGGATCAAGGGAAAAAATCAAATCCGGTGAGATACTTATTAAGAATACTACCGTATGGACCAATGAAAAGGAAGGTATTCTTCAACAAACTGATGTGCTCATCAAAGACGGAAAGATTTCTGCAATTGGGAAGAACCTGACCAGCACCGGCCAAGTGGTGGATGGAACTGGAAAGCATCTGACACCTGGGATTGTGGATGAACATACCCATATCGGAGGAGGTGGGAATGATGTTGCGACCAATTCATCGATGGTTCGTATTGAAGATCAGCTTGATCCCAAAGATATGGATATTTATAGGGCCCTGGCCGGTGGTGTAGTTGCGGTACAGGTACTTCATGGATCAGCGAACCCGATTGGTGGTCAATCTGCATTAATAAAATTAAAATGGGGCGCTTCTGCCGAAGACCTCAAAATAAAAGGCGCTGACAAGTATATCAAGTTTGCTTTGGGTGAGAATGTGAAGCGTTCAAGTAATTCAGCTTCTCTACGATTTCCACAGACTCGTATGGGTGTTGAGCAAGTGTTCGTTGATGCCTTTGCCAATGCAATTGAATATGAGAAAAAGTGGAAGCTGTACAACGCCCTTCCTGACAAGACAAAAGCAGGTACCGCTCCTCCAAGAAGAGATCTTGTCGATGAGACCATGTTAGAAATTGTGCGCGGAAAACGTTTTGTAACCTGTCATTCCTATGTGCAATCAGAAATCAACATGATGATGAAAGTGGCAGAAAGGTTTGGTTTCAGAATTAATACATTCACTCATATTTTGGAAGGCTATAAGGTGGCTGATAAGATGAAAGCACACGGAGTGGGAGGATCAACATTTTCTGATTGGTGGCAATATAAATGGGAGGTGCACTATGCTATTCCCTATAATGCAGCCATCATGCAACGCGAAGGTGTGCTGACCTCTATTAATTCAGATGATGCCAACATGGGGCGAAGACTAAATCAAGAGGCAGCCAAGACCATCAAGTACGGAGATATGACTGAAGAGGATGCTTTGAAAATGGTAACCTTGAATCCAGCGAAAATGCTTCACTTGGATAATCAACTTGGGAGTATTAAAGTTGGCAAGTCAGGTGACGTGGTTTTGTGGACAGGTCATCCGTTGTCGGTGTATTCAAAAGCAGAGAAAACCATCATCGAAGGTGGTGTTTATTTTGATTTGCAAAGAGACCTGCAACTCCGAAAAGAGTTAGAAGCGGAACGGGCACGCTTAACAGGCAAGATGATAGAGTCGAAAAAAGGAGGTGAAACAACCCAGAAGGCTCCATCTAAACAACATCTCGAATTCCATTGCGATGGATATGATCTTGAATTGGCCGAATCCGGGAACTAATATTTTAAATGATAATACGTATGAGAAATATTTATATAACATATGTTCTGATCGCTTCATTCCTCCTGCCTGCCTGGGTATTTGCCCAAGTGCCTTATCCGGCTGGTGAACAACAAAAGCCAATTCTGATTTCCGGGGGCACTATCCATGTAGGCAATGGACTTGTGATTGAAAATGGAGCAGTCGCATTCGAAGCAGGCAAGCTTACCTACGTTGGGACTGCATCTTCTATTCCAACCGATAAAGACAAATACGATGTGATGGATGCGACTGGTAAGCAAATCTATCCTGGTTTTGTTTTGTTGAATTCGGAAATTGGCCTCACTGAGATTTCTTCTGTGCGGGCAACTGTGGACACGGACGAGTATGGAGACTTTAATCCCAATGTACGGTCCTTAATTTCCTACAATACAGACAGTGAAATCATTCCTACGTTTAGATTTAATGGAATTATGTTGGCCGAGGCCGCACCAACCGGTGGGGTTATTTCAGGGACCTCCTCGGTGATGCAGTTAGATGGTTGGAATTGGGAAGATGCTGTTCACTCGAAGGATGTTGCTATTCATCTGAATTGGCCAGGCATGAAAAAACGAAAATTTGATTTTGAAACTTTCACACTTAATTCAGAGCCCAATCCTGACTACTCTAAAAATATGGAGGAGATTAATCAATTTTTTAATGATGCAATTTCGTACGGAAGGTTGGGCTCAAAAGACATGAATTTGAAGATGGAAGCCATGCAAGGATTGTTCAGTGGAACTCAAGCATTAATTATTCACGCGAATGCTGCGAAAGAGATTGTGGATGCAGTCAAGTTTGTTCAAGCCCACGGTGTAAGCAGGATGGCAGTGTTGGCGGATGACCAGACGCTGAAGGTATCGACCTTTTTAAAAGATAATAATATTCCGGTGATACTTCCTCCTGTGCATAGCATACCTTCCCGTGATGACGATGCGGTGGATTTGTCATATGCTCTTCCGGGTTTACTTTCTAAAGCTGGAATTATGATTGCCCTTTCACATAGAGGAATGTTGGCTAATGGCAGAAACCTGCCCTTTTATGCCGGGACTGCTGTTGCGTATGGAATGGACAAAGAAGAAGCTTTAAAAGCTATAACGATTAATCCCGCTAAAATAATGGGGATAGACAAAACTACAGGAACCCTGGAAGTAGGAAAGGACGCTACACTATTTATTTCAGCGGGTGATGCTTTTGATATTACAGGAAATAAAGTTATTGAGGCTTTTATTGGTGGGAGGAAAGTGATTCTAAATAATAAGCAGGAAGAGCTTTATGATCGTTACTCAATAAAATACGGGCATAAAAAGTAGTCCCTGGTAAGCATAAAAGTCAAAGAGGCTGTCTCAAAAGTAAATATAAGCGTCATTGCGAGGGAGGTACGACCGAAGCAATCCCCATTTTGGTTTCAATATTTGGGGATTGCTTCACTCCGTTCGCAATGACGGTGCCTTTTGAGACAGCCTCTTTTATTTTAACAGATAAAACTTTTTAACATTAATTAGCATCCCTTACTAAACCACGATCACTTCCATAGGTAGCAAAAGTATCAATCCAAAATCCAATGGTCAAAAATCTACTCACCATCTCCCTGCGCAGCCTTCTGAAGGATAAAGCCTACAGCATTATCAACATTCTTGGCCTTACCATTGGCATCACATGCAGTCTTTTTCTGCTGATGTATATTCTGGATGAGTTTAGTTATGATCGGTATCACAAGAATGCAGATAACATCTACCGAATTGTTTCCAACATAAAAGAGCCTGACAATGCCTTTACGTGGTCGTCAACACAAATGCCCTTGCGGGATGAGCTCCGCGATAATTATCCGGAAGTGGTTAATGCTATTCGCTTTGCGCGGATGAATAATAATATCTATAAGAAAGGGGACGTACAATTCTCAGAAGATCAATTTTATCTGGCGGATTCTACTGTCTTTGATGTGTTCACTTACGATTTTATAGCCGGTGACCCCAACACAGCAGTTGACAATCCATTCAGCGCGGTGTTAACAGAAACAATTGCTAAGAAATATTTTGAGAACCCTAAGGAAGCAGTTGGTCAATCCATTCAAAATCAACAAGGAGAGGAGTTCAAGGTGACAGGTGTGATCAAAGATGTTCCATTGAATTCTCATTTTAGGTTTAATGCTTTGGTATCCAGAAATACGCGGCCACAATTCCAGGGTGCTTGGGGTGGCTTTGGCGTATTGACATATATTCAACTCCCTGCAGGATACGACCTTACTAAAATGAATGCAAGCCTGAATAAAATTATCAAAGAAAAAGTGAATCCGGTTTTTGAAGAGGCGGGTGTGAAGGTGCAATACGAACTTCAACCGATCACACGAATTCATCTTTATTCTAAAATTCAGGACGAGGCCGAGGCTGGCGGAGACATTTCTTACATCTACATTTTTAGTGTGGTGGCTGCTTTCATGCTGATCATTGCGTGTATCAATTACATCAACCTGGCAACGGCCCGTTCAGCGAACAGGGCAAAAGAAGTTGGCATCAGAAAAGTGATGGGCAGCCAGCGGAATCAATTGATTGCCCAATTCATTACCGAGTCTGTGGTAGTCGCTATGATAGCCCTTGTTGTAAGTCTGTTGCTGATTTATCTTTTGCTTCCGGCCTTTAATACATTGGCCAACAAACAAATCTCCTTCGGTTACATTTTGCAAAAGCAGGTGCTGTTGAGTTTGGTGGGTGTCGTGTTCTTTACAGGAATTGTTGGCGGAAGTTATCCAGCATTTTATCTGTCGGGGTTTAATCCTGTCCATGTTTTGAAAGGCAAACTGTCTGCAAAAGGTGGGAGTGTATTCTTTCGCAAGTCACTTGTGGTGGTACAGTTTGCGCTCAGTATTTTTATGCTGATCAGTACCTTAATTGTCTTTGATCAACTCCAATATCTTAGAAATAAAGATTTGGGTTTTGATAAAGAGCAAGTGGTGAGAATTCGGCTCGCAGGCCGGGAACAGTTTAGTCAATCGCAGGCTTTGTTGGATAAGCTAAAACAATCTTCGGATGTAGCGGGCGTTGGAATGGCAAATTCTTCACCTGGCCAGGGAATCAGTAAAGGATTATTTCAAGTAGAAGATGGTGAAGGCAAAATGGTGCAACGCGGAGTTGATCTTTACTCGGCTGATTATGATTTTGTGAGTACTATGGGAATGAAGATCGTGCAAGGCCGCGACTTCTCACGTGATGTGGCAAGCGATACCACCTATGCGGTGTTGGCCAATGAAAGCATGGTTAAGAGAATGGGTTGGAAAGATCCTATTGGCAGACGCTTCACGGCAGGCGATGACGGAGGTTTTGAAAAGAGAGTGGTTGGAGTGATAAAAGATTACCATCAAAACTCTCTGTACGATCCGATTGAGCCACTCATTATTTTACTGGGAAAGGATAATAACTATGTTTTTGTCCGTACTCAACCGGGTGATGTAAAAAAATCACTTGACGCTATTGAAAAATCCTGGAAGGAAATTTTTCCGAATCACACGTTTGAATTTAGTTTTTTAGATCAAGATTTTGATTCTCAATACAAAGGTGATCAAAAGCGTAGCCAGATATTCATGTCGTTTTCCGGGTTAACGATTGTGATAGCCTGTCTTGGATTGTTGGGTCTCGCAGCCTTTACTACGCAACAACGGACAAAAGAGATTGGCATACGCAAAGTGATAGGCGCCAGTGCGCAGGGTTTGGTTCTACTGGTCTCATCAGAGTTTTTTGTATTGGTGGGTATTGGAATTGTTTTGGCATTTCCGGCAGCCTGGTATTTCACCGATAACTGGCTTCAGAATTTTGCATTCAGGATACAATTGAATGAGGAATGGAATACCTTTCTGTTATCAGGACTTGTTGCTTTTGTTATCACCTCATTAACAGTAGGCTACCACGTAGTGAAGGCGGCCTTGGCAAATCCAGTTCATGCCTTGAGGGATGAGTAAGCAGCCTTATTTTGCAAAACTGAATCTAAAATAGGGTTCACTCAAAGTCACTAAGTTCCTATAAATAAAGGTGTTGAAAGGTT
>ERZ1292625.176-Hain-H41-01um-R1-176-length-110339-cov-109_pt1 | contig 110339 bp, 117 predicted proteins | sample MGYA00564400_ERZ1292625 | MGnify/ENA primary metagenome ERZ1292625 (study PRJEB36523, sample SAMEA6512639) | groundwater metagenome | collected 2019-01-08 | study: AquaDiva: Metagenomics assemblies of 32 groundwater samples
ACTAATTTTTACCCATACCAGAACATATACATATATTATTTTACCCTTATTTTATGTGTACACACCTATTCTTATATACAGACATGGTATTTTACACTATGGAAGCACAAATATATGCTTATTTACTCTTAAATACAAAGATTTTCTTTGAAAATCAAGAAAAATAAAAATATTTTCAAAAAAATGAAAAATAATTGCTAAAAAATTTGGAGGTTCCCGGAGAACATTTTATATTTGTACGTTATTTCAAGGCAAGACTCTAGTACCCTCGGTTTGGTATCCTGAATAGTTATTTATATAATGGAGAGATTGGACGAGGATTCTGCTAGATGCGTTGAATGAGATATGTATATTCATACAAATATACATATCAAAAACATATACTTATAAATGAGTTAGCCGGGCGTCAGTGCCCAGACAGAATAATAGGCGAGTGTCCCTTGCAATTGCATACTTGTGTTACGGAGGTGCAATACTGATAGGGGGAAACATGGGATGGATTACTTCGAAAGGGGGATCGAAACCTGCCTCAGGAAATGGTATATAAAGGAATAACATTAGTTATGGATTCGGAATCATTATTTAACTTGTATGTGGGTTTCTTAATGATTGTCTCGAATAAAAGACCACCTAACGTCTAGCGATACAGAATATGGGGTAGCTGTGAGGAGCACTACTTTGCGGTTAGGCTAAAGAGAAACATTTCATCTCATTCAATTTTAAGCTTTTTAGCTTATGGATGAGCTGATTTTTTTCCCTAGGTCCAATCCTGTATCATTTAATGAACTCTCTTAAGATGAGCAACTTTAAAAAAACAACATACTCTAAGAGTTCTGACTATAACACAGGCGCACGTAAGCAACCTACAAAGACATTCTATGCGAATGAGCGAATAGCCTGAGGTATACATAAGGGTAAGCTAGTAAGTGAGATTATTAAACAATACCCTTCTTACGTAGTTTGGCTTAGAGAAAATACAGATATTAGATTCTCTTCTAAGGAAACTGATTTAACTTGAAAAGATACTTCTTATGTAACTTTAGTTCATTGAGCACAAGGGACTAATATTAAACCACAAGACACTTCTCAATATATAGACTTTAGTTAATCTTCAGCATTATGGAACCACTAGATAAGTTTATTATAGATAATGTTTCTACACATAAAAAACGATATATAGAATCTTCTGGTAGTATAATATGTTTATATCCTACTCACTTTACTTGGGAAGAAGATTCTATTGTAGAGAAGAATCCTACTCAAATACCTGAATACACTTTTGTAGATACTACTAATGAGCCTCAAGAAGATAATCCACAGTCCTTATATATACCTTCTCAAGAAACTAACATAGAAGATGATCCTAATTATAAATCTTCTCTTCGGTGAGATAATCCTAATGTAAAGCAAGAAGTAGTATTCTGTACTGTAGATAGAAATGAGGTAAAAGGATTTGAAGTTAGCTGAGATCAAGCTAATAAGCTTTGAACTCTAACGCTTGTCTGTACCAGATTCAATTTTGAAGCACTTTCTCCAGATAAAGAGATTATTTTTGATATTTATCGAAGATTTTATGCTTGAAAATTTTGTGGTCGCCGTACTTAGTTCTATCTTTGTACTACATTAATCAAGAAACCTTCCTGTTAGTGTGGAGTTTATCTCTTCTTTTTCTGGTGAAAGCAATAATTGGTGTTTAATTTCGGATTGTCAAATAAGCTCCCACTACAGGTTGTCAATCAATTAAATATTATGTGGTTATATAATTTACTTAATTCCAATCCCAATCTACATTATGTTGGTAAGGTATCTGTTGAAGATACTCCTTCATATAAATGGGAAAATATTACTCTTCAAATCTCTTCTCCTACTTTAAATCTTCAGTTTAAAAATAAGACTTCTATCGAGGTAGCTTATGAAGTGTATAAAGCTCTTTCTCTTAAAGAGACTGAACAGCAAGAGAATAACACTGTTTCTCAACGTATAAATATGCTTAAAGAAGAGCTTGCTAATCTTGAAGCTAAACAAAATATTAAGAAATAATGGATGATCGTGATTTGCAGGCAATGCAAGAATCTTGTGTAAAACCTCCAAATGTACCAAGACCTATAGTACTTTCTAAATTTACAGAATATTCTATAAAAGGAGGAGATTATTATACTGAATTCTCTATACAAACAGTAGAAGGTACTGATCTACTTAAATTTAGATATGGATATGGAAATATTTTAATTCTTCCAAAGTCCATACTTATTAATACAGAACTAGTTAAAAATATTCTAACTCAGATTATGGGAGCTGGAGAGCTTCATGAAGCAGGCTTAGATAATCGGTTAGAGCAACTTATTGAATTTTATGTTAACGATACAACTCTCTAAAGAAGAACTTTCCTTTGTTGTGCAAGTACTAGGCCAATTGCCTACACAAACTAACGCACATCCTCTTTTTGTTAAGTTAGGACAACAGTTACAACCACAAACTGATGTGGAAGTAGTTGAAGAATAATCTCACTTAAATGGAGAAATCCACCGTTAGAAGAAGCCAAACTACAGAAGACTTTAATGGGCAGATTAGGGTGTTTCCTAATCCCACAGAGGTTAACTGGTTTATAAAGTTTGATAATAACGTAGTTCCTGTTAAAGCAAATGGAACTGCAACTTCTACTAAATGAAACAGAGTTATAGGTTTAGATTTTGAGTCTACTCTTAATACTTTGGAGATGTATATTGCTTTAATGTGAAGGTATAATGAGACAACTAATCTGATTGAGTTGGCTGTACAGACTAAATATAAGTTATCTAAAAGGAGTAAAAAATTATCTTCTATATTAGCTACTTGTAAACCAGAACAGCAGATTCGTATTCAAGTTCTTGTTACTCAAACACTTTGGACATTAGCTATTACCTTTCCTGATCAAGAGCCTATAAGTTATGAATATGCGCCAAAAATAGCCAAGCGTAAATATATGTGGGCTACTGAAGTAAATTGGTACTTCGATGAGCCTACTACACAAGATTATACCTTGTATAAGGAGTGTTTAACTCCTTCTGGCTAATTTATTTAAAATGTTAATCAAGATACCAAAACTTACAGAATATGATGATTCGAGGTCCTTGATTTTAACTTATTTTAAGATACTAAATGTTATAAATCCAAAAGCTTCTACTATTCTTACTGATAATGAAATACGTGTTCTAACTGAATTTACTCTTTTACCAGAAAAGTATTCATATCAGAGATTCTCCAAGTATGCCAAACCTGTAATAATACAGAGCCTCAAGCTCCAATATAATTGGACGCTTACTCCAGCTAATTTAAATACTAAGATTTACGATTTAATTGGAAAGGAATACTTATGAAGAGATGAAGATGGAGTTGTCTATATTAAGAAATGACTACTTGATACTATAAAGAGATTATCGTTAGTAGATAAGCAACTTGTATTAGATTTTAGTTATGGTAATTAAACCTTTAGATTCCTTAATTACTTTGACTGCGGAAGAACTAAATATCTCTGAGGATATAGTAAAGGATGTAGTCTATTTTAAGTTTAGATGATTAAAAGAATACTTAAATAATCCTATATATCCTAATTTTCACGATAGAGCTTTTGGTACATTTCATGTATTACATCAGCAAACTCGTATGAGAATTGGTCAATTTATTAGGAAACTAAGAATGGATAGGACAAATAAAGCAAAGATACGTAAGTTTAGAATACTTTGAAGAATACGACATTTAGCTAAAGAAAGTTATAAAATAAAAAGGATAAAACATAATCCGTATAGAAATAATGACACTAGACAATTATCAAGTAGTGGGACAGAAGGGCATTCTGATACAGCTTGTTCCTTATAAGTCTGAGACGACACAAACTGAAGAGGGCATCATCATACCCCTCTATGAAAGGTACGAGACAGATGGAGGTCGTCCGGCTTCACGAATTAAAGAAGATAAACTTTCTACTATAGGAAAGGTTCTTCAAATATCTGCTATTGCACGTGAAGTACTTGACAACGATAAAATTAAATTAAACATAGGAGATTACGTATCTATTTCTGAGCAACATAAGAATTCTACTAATCAATTCATTATTGATAAGGATATTCCAGTTGTTATGGAACAAGATTTTGAAGGATACTTACGTATATTTCCAAATATGATCGAATCTATTTTAATAAATTATGAGCAAAATTAATTCTGAGACGCTTACAGTCTCTTCAACTAATCTAACTTCTCTTAGTAGGAGTCAATTAGCTACTTTACTCCAGGAGCAGCAACAAAAAAATGGAGAGTTATCTGAGGATCTGCTTCAAATTGGTATTCTCTTGACTAGATTTCTTCAAGAAAATCCACTTCCAAATAAAGTAAATGTATTTTGGGTCTTAACTAGGGTTGGTGCTGTTGTAAAACTTATAAAGGATATTGTCGGAGTTTTAAAAACTAAAGGACATGTCTCACAAACTCTCTAAGATATCTCCTAAAGATATTATTAACTTTATAGAAGGAAATGTAAATTACTATCTAAATAGAGATAGCACTCCTAATCATGTTAAAGAGCAGATTCTTTATAGGATGCTTCTTTGTCCGGATTGTGCTATCTCTAATAGATGTTTAACTTGTGGATGTTCTTCCCCGCATTTATTTTTTGCTCCCAATAAAGTAGATGCCTTACATAGATGAGGCCCTTTGGAGGACAAAGAATCGTGAGAGAAGAAGAAATCCCAGCTGACTCCCTCTACTGAATTACTTCTAAATGACCTTAAAGGGCAAGAAGTAAAAGAGCAAGTTTACGATAAACTATGGATATCTTAGCAAACTTTGATGTTATAAACAGTCCTGATTTCTTAACTGTAAATCCTCAGCTAGAATTAGCTTTTGGGTTTATGAAAGAAAAGTATCCCGATAAATATTCTAAGATACTTTGGGCTATTACTCTTGACAATCATCCTAAATCTATTTATAGGAATCTTGATCTTAATTCTCGTAGAGATCTTATCAATAACGAATATCTCTCTTTTCCTCTTAATTGAGATGATCTTCTATCTGAAATAGAACTATTTAAAAAGATAGCCTTAACTAGAAAAGAAAAGATTTTAGTTGATTGAGAAGATAAGTTTGAGGAACGACAGCACTTTATCGCTTCTTATCCCTACAACGCATCTACTTATGAAATGTTAGATAAACTTATGGGTTCTACTGATAAAATGTGAAAACAGTATCTTACATGTCTTAAGGATGTTGAGGATGAAAGAGCTGGTACTGCGGTGACTGAGGGAGGATTTAACGAGTCAGTTTCAGAACAAGGATTAATTTAAAATATAGGTGCCTAAACCAAGAATTGAGTGTAAATTCGTTTTGGTTTAATTGCCTGGGTCCTTGCTGCGTATAGTGAGGACCCAACTAAAGAGTGAGTGTCACGCCTGGACAATACCTGTTGGTCTCTTGTCCTTATGGGGGAGCCCAGCTCCCCACACTCATTTTTAAAATGTGAGTAACCTTTTGTTCATAGCTTGTTTGGTTGGGGAGGTCAAGCTTCCCCCTTATCCAGGGGGACTTTATATACCAGTTTACCTCTTGTTAGCTAAGAGGCCTAGTCTTCAAAACTAGATGTCATTATACTCGAAAGGGTGACTATGAGGGGGCGGCACCTTCCTGGTATGCCATTAAAATATTTTATGAGAAAGTCAATTTCTATACCCATATATGGGCAATTAGTGGAAGTTTATATAGGAGAGTTAGCATTAAGCAAAGCAGGAAAAATATACTCTTGTTTAGATGTGGAAACTGTAAAGTCCTATGAAGGATACGCAGCACATTTTCAACATAATGAAAATAAACAATCAAGATTCGTAATATATTTTCCAAATATAGAAGCATCTTTCGGAACTATAGCACATGAATGTGGACATTCAGTTATGCAAATTCTTTCTCATGTGGGAGTTAAAGTCTCTCCTAAAAATGATGAGGCTTATATATATTTACTTGGGTGGCTTGTTAACCAAGTAGCAGAAGCAATTAAAATATTTAGCAAGCAAAAAACAACTCGTGACGAAACGCCGAGTATTACAAAAAATGAAAAGTAAATTAAAATTCGACTTGACGGAAGATAATCTTCCTTGTATACAATTTGAAGTTTCTTCTGAAACAGAAGATTTAAGAGATAAAGTGGCTGCACGATTTTTTGAAGAACTTGGATATGAATCTAGCTGATTACTTGTAAAATTTAATCCAAGAGATTTAGCACTAAATAGATACAATGGAATTATTGTTCCCGTATCGAGTGTTACACAACTAGAAACAGATATAAAAGCCCGTATTGAAGAAATACTATAAATCTTATATGTATACAGAATTAATACACAAGAATGGTCGAAGCAGTCCTGGGCGTATACGATTGGTGTTTGAAGCAGGATGGGCTAATAAATTCATGTAGTTTGCCAGAATAAGCTCGCGTAGGTTCAAATCCTACTTAATTCTTATACATACTTTATATATAATGCATAGAAAGAAATATATTGCTTTAATGAAATGATACTTTGAAAAAAATATCGATTTCGAAGACCTCGCAGAAGCTTATCCCTTAGCTGCTAAATGAGTAGATAAATATATCGCTACTTATGGATCTTAAAATATTATTATGGATACAATAATTACTCTAGGAACTTCCATCTTAATAATAGGAGCACTGTTATTTGTAGTTTTCTTATTAAAGAAAGCCTTACAATCTGTTTTGGAAGACTATAAAGAAACTAAGAATAAACTTATAGAATCTGTTCTACAGATATTAAATAGAGCCATTCTTCCTAGCCCCTCACCAATTCCAATACCGTGTCCTGAGTTTAAACTTACTGAAGAAAATATGACTACTATTATTACAATAATACTTAAAAATAATTTTAACTATCCGCATACTGAAGCTGAAAATATTGGAATATCTTGAGCTCCAACAATTTTAACTGCTTATGAACAACAAAATATTAAGTAAATAACATGTTTGAATTATCTACTAAACAAGAAAGAATCTATTATTGATTAAGAACAGCGGCTTTTATTGGTTATGACACCTTTATTTTCAATCCAACTCTTTCAAAGGAAGAAGTCAAAAAGAAAATAGAGATCATAATCAAAGAAATGGCTACGAAATTTATAGAAGGAGAAGAGAAATTTACCCGTAAAGAGAATGAGTAAATCTGAATTAGAACAATTTATCAGTTTAGCTCTAACATTCCAAGAAAATAAAAATTAATACCTAAAAGATTATATTTTAGCTATTTGTGATGAAGACATATCTAAACTTTATTCTATAGCTACAGCATTAGAAGATTATTATTTATAATGGAAGCATTTAATATAAATTATCTAGAAACACTAGATGGAGAATTTACCAATTTAACATCTGAGGAGCAACTTCGAGTATGCTTGTTTCAGATATATAAAGAATCTTTACAACATGATTTTTCTACATATGAGATTCATAAAAGTTTAGAATACGCTTATTACGCTATTAAAGGAACGTTTACATGGTCTCCAGAAGAAAAAGTTTATAAAAACGACGAATTTACAAAAACAAATGAGTAAAAATATTACATTTTCGGATACTACTCGACGAAAACTCAAATCTGGAGTAGATAAAATAGCTAATGCAGTCAAAGCAACTTTGGGCCCTAAAGGGAGGAATGTCGTAATTCAGACGACATACGGAACTCCACACATCACTAAGGATGGAGTTACTGTTGCTAAAAATATTGAATTGAAAGATCCAATAGAGAATTTAGCTGCACAAGTTATAAAGCAAGCTGCTCAAAAGACAGTCTTGCAATGCGGAGATGCAACCACCACAGCAATAGTTTTAGCGCAAACAATATACAACGAAGGCTATAAATTGATTCAAGCTGGTGTAGCTTCTCCTATAGATATAAAAAGAAGTATCGAAAAGGTACTTCCAAATGTACTCTCTTACATACAAGATGCTGGAATTAAGATTAATGACGATCTTAATAAGATTAAACAAGTAGCCTCTATTTCTGCTAACAATGACGAAGAAATTGGGGATTTAATTTCTGAAGCCTTCTCATTAGTTGGAGAAGAAGGAATAGTACATGTAGAAGAATCTAAGTCTACTGATACTTACATAGAGCAAACTAAGGGAGCTCAATTTGATAGGGGGTATATTTCCCCTTATTTTATTAATAATCCTTCTAAGTATAACTGCGAACTTATAAATCCATATATTTTTATATATGATAAGAAGTTAAGGACATCTCAAGATGTTATTCCTATAATGCAACTTGCTACCAAGCAAGGTAGGCCATTGCTTATTATTGCAGAAGAAGTAGAAGCACAAGCACTCTCTTTACTTATTGTAAATAAAGTACAAGCTCGCCTTCCTTTTGTCGCAGTTAAAGCCCCTGCTTTTGGAGAACGTAGGATTAAAATGCTGGAAGATATAGCCATTCTTACTAAAGGACAACTTATAAGCGAGTCTTCTGGAAAAACTCTTGCTCAAGTAACTCTCGCCGATTTAGGAGAAGCTGAAAAAGTTATTATAACTAAGACAGATACTACTATTATCAAAGGTAAGGGTACTGTTAAAGCTATCCAAGATAGGATTGAAGCCATTAAAGCAGAATCAGAGACTACTGAATCCGAATATGAGATTCAAAAGAATAAAGAACGTATTGCGATGCTTTCTGGTAAAGTAGCCATCCTCCATATAGGAGCTCCTACCGAGATAGAGCTCAAAGAAAAGAAAGATAGGATTGATGATGCTATTCAAGCTACTCAAGCAGCCCTAAAATTAGGTATTGTACCTGGTGGTGGAATTACTTTTATTAATGCTTCCAAGCAATTAGATACTTCTTTTATAGGAGCTAAAATACTTTATACAGCTTTAGAGGCTCCTTTTAGAGTTATATGCGAAAATGCTGATGTTCCCGCTGATATAGCACTTTCTAAGTGCTCTACTAATATAGGGTACAACGCTCTTACTAATAAACACGAAGACTTAGTGAAGTCCGGAGTTATTGACCCTGTTCTAGCATTAGTTTACGCGTTAACAAATGCAGCATCTGTAGCAACTACTTTACTTCTTACCGAAGTTACCATAACTGATGAACCTGTAGAGGCAGAACAAATGCCTAATATGATGGAAGGACTAGACGAGGATATGTACTAATGATAAATAATCAACTATTCTTATTAGATAGTGTACCAAGATACCATCCTGCTTCTCAAAAGTATCTCTCCTGATGGAGAGAAGAAAAGAGAAAGTGTATAGAAGGACATTGAGTTTCTGGCAAATGAATGCCGGGAAAGCTGTACTACTATGCTAATTTTGGTACTATTAAGAGAAATGTTGGAAAAGCAAAAGTTAAATCTTTTGCTAGGCCCCTGCTCCGGGATATCGAGTGAGAACTATTCTTACTCTGAACCGAGGCCAGGGGCTTTTCTGGTTTCAGCCATGCTCAAGATTGAACTTCTAACGAGCTATGCAAGTTATGGAGGCAAGAAGGAATAGACTCTCCTACTGAATATATTTTAGAGAATCATTACGATATAGTTAATCCCATTACTAATAAACTAAAGAAATATGTTACAGCTAGAGAAGCTCTTCGTACTATTTATGATGGAAATTTAGGAAGATCTTTATTTGAGAATAATTGTAAGAATATGTTCATGCTTGGAGCTCGTGGTTATGGAAAAAGTTTTAGTGTATCTGGAATGGTTTCACACGAATATTTATTTGATGGGTTAACTGAATATAATAGAGAAGCAGATATAACTGCCTCTGAAGTAGTAATTGGAGCTGGAGATGCTAAATACTCTTCTGAAACTTTAGATAAAGTCAAAATTATGATTGAGCATCTTCCAGGTTCTCAAGAAATAAATAACACTTATTATCCTTCTCCATTTTACAAAAGGTATTCCGGCACGTGATCTCCGGGCACACAAGTCACGGCTTCTTATAAAAAGAAGGTGGGGAATAACTGAACCTGAGCTGGCACTAAGTCTAATATAAAACATAGAACTTTTAGAGATAATCCATTTGCTGCTAACGGTACCCGTCCTGGAGTTATGATATTTGAAGAGGTAGGAATGTTTGAGAATCTTAAAGATTCTTATCAAGCCTCTGTTGAATGTCAGAGAGAGGGTTCTATGAAATTCGGTTCTATGATGTTCATAGGAACGGGAGGAGATATGAATAAAGGAACTATAGATGCTCAAGAAATGTTTTACAATCCAGATAATTACGATTGTATGCAATTTGAAGATATATGAGAGCATAGAGGCAAAATAGGCTTTTTTGTTCCAGCATATCTCGGTCTTCACGACTATATGGACGCCTCAGGTAAAGTACGTGTGGAAGAGGCTAAGGCATATTTGGAAGGGGAAAGAGATAGATTACGAAAATCTAAAGGATCCTCTTCTAGATTAGAAGCTGAAATTATTAACCGTCCGTTAGTTCCCTCCGAAATGTTTCTTCAGAGAACTGGAGCAATGTTTCCTATTCCAGAACTCAGAGATAGATTAGCAAAGATAGAGAGTAGAGATGGTATAGGAATTTCCTTACTTGAAAAAAGACTAGAACTTTATTTTGATCCTACTTCTCCAACTGCATATAACGGAGTTAACTATAAAATCGATACTCAAAAGAAACTTAAACCTATAAACTCCTTTCCTTGAAAAGATACTGATAGAGAAGGCTGTGTAGTAGCTTACGAACTTCCTCAACTTATTGATGGAAAGGTACCTTCAGGAGCTTATATAATAGGTTGTGATCCTTATGGATCTGACGACTCCTCTGGAGAATCGCTAGGTTCTATTATAGTTTTAAAAACTAAAAAATATTTTGATAAGATAGGGCATGATGAAATTGTAGCAGTTTACTATGGTAGACCATATCAAGGTAGACAGGTATTTAATGAAACTATTTATAAACTAAGTAGATTTTATGGAAATGCCAAAGTTTATTTTGAAAATGTTAGAGGAAATGTCAAAGAGTACTTTGAAAAGATTAAACGTCTGGATTTACTTGCATATAAACCTCAGACTGTATTGGCTAAGAAAGCTTCTCACATGCAAGCCCCAACTTTAGAATATGGATATCCTATGGCTTCTAGAGAAATGAAAATAGAAGCTTCTCAATATATTAGAGATTGGTTACTTGAGGAACGGTCTCAAGATACTGAAGGAAATATATTAAGAAACTTAGATTGTATATGAGATAAGTTCTTGCTACAGCAACTTATAGCTTTTAATCTAGAAGGAAACTTTGATGCTGTTATGGGTTTTATGGGATGTGTGATTGGAGTAAATGAGACTTATAATCAATATGAAGCTAAACTAAATTCTTATGGGGCCTCTTACGATTCTTATGCAAAAGAAATAAATAAAATACTGGTAAACAATACCAGAATATTTAGGGGTGGAGCACTCCCAAATGAAATAGAAACGAAAAAATATAACTATGGCTAATATAGATGGGAATGCTCTTATATTCCCTAAACAGAGATTATCCTATGCTGAAAAAACTAAGGACAATAATGCTTGAGGAAAGAAGATGGTAGACCTATTAATTCTTAATTACTCAGCAGATTCAAGTTATTCTTCTTCTGATAGTGCTGAATATGCCAGAATGCTTTCTAATTACCAACTTTACAATAATCAAATAAATCAAGTAGATTTTGAAAAGGATTGTAACGCATTAGGATTAGAAGTAGGGCAATTTCAAGATGAGATTAAGGCTTATAATAAAGCTCCTAATAAAGTTAATGTATTATTAGGGGAAGAGATTAAGAGACCTTTTAACTACAGAACAGTACTTACTAATAGTGAAGGGGTAAAATCCAAGCAGAATGCTAAAAATGAAATGCTTCAACAATATATTCAATCCTATGTTGAGCAACTTATTAATAAGCATAATCCAGAAGTATCTCCACAAGTGGCACCAGAAGAGCAAGTACAACCCGAGCATTTAGAAGAGTACATGTCTTATACGTACTTAGATGCTCGAGAGAAGTTAGGTAATCAAATACTTCAATATCTTATAAGAAAAGAAACTCTTTCAGAAAAGAAGAACGACGGATTAAAGCATGGACTTCTGTCTGGATATGAGTTTGCTTGAGTAGGTATTCTTAACAATGAACCTATTGTTGAAGTACTTAATCCGTTAGGAGTATTTTATCATAAGTCTCCTGAGGTTAAATACATAGAAGATGGCTTATACGCAGGATACAGAACTAGGATGACTTCTGGAGACATAATAGATAGATTTGGAGATGAATTATCTGAAGAGGATTTAAAGTATATTGAAAACATCTTACAGTCTGTTTCAGGAATGGATGCTACAATGACTGATAAGATGAAGTATTATCATGATAGTGTAGCAGATACCTATTTTAGAAATTCTTTTCTTCAAAATTCTAATGAAGAAGGTTCTTATGGAAAAGCTAAATCGGAAGACTGAACTGTGTATCACGTTGAATGAATATCTCAAAAGAAAGTTGGATTTCTTATGCAACAAAATGAATTTGGGGAACAAGAGGAAACTTTAGTCTCTGAAGATTTTGTTGTTCCTTCTTATGCTGTTTCTACAAGTTCTAGAGATTCTAGTGGAAAGAGAATTACTATTTATGAGTTTGATGGAATGCAACTAAGATGAGGATGGATAGGAGAAGTTTGGGAAGGAGTTCGGCTTGGTCCAGATAGGTATTGTTCTATTCGTCCCAAAGTTTATCAATATAGATCTATTGATAATCCTAAAAAAGTTAAGCTTGGTTATCATGGAGTATGTTTTTCTGCTATGAACGCAGATCCTATATCTCTTATGGATAGAATGAAACCTTTCCAGTATTTGTACTTTATAATTGCACATAAGCTTAAAAAACTTATTGCAAGAGACAGGGGACAAGTGTTTCATTTTGATATGTCTATGGTCCCAGAACAAATAGGATTAGAGAAAACTCTTTACTATTTAGAGGAGATGGATATTGACTTTTTTGATCCGCTCAGAAATGCAGAAGCAGCAGGAGCATATCAAAGAGGTAAAATATCAGGAGCTACTCCTCGTTCTAATATGCAGCACATACTTAATTATGTGCAATTACTTGCAGCTATAGATGAACAGATTTCAGATGTAGCGGGAATAACTAGACAAAGAGAAGGACAAGCTTCTGTCGGAGAAGCTGTAACTAATGCTCAACAGAATTTGCTTCAATCCTCTACGATTACTGAAGCTATTTACTTTAAGCCTCATGAAAAGTTATGGGAGAATATTCTTAACTCTCTACTTCAATGCGCGCAATCTGTTTGGCAGAAAAAATCTATTATACGGCAATACGTACTAGATGATATGTCTGTACAGACTTTGCAATTAACTCCTAGCTCCTTAGAAAATTCAGATTTTGGAGTATTTGTTTCTAATTCCACTAGAGATAACGAATTATTTGATTCTTTAAAGAATCTCGCACAACCGTTACTTCAAAATGACAAAGCTAAATTTTCAGATATAATTAAGCTTCTTAAATCTACTTCAGTAAGAGAATTAGAACTTAATATTAAAGAATCTGAGAAACAATTACAGCAAGAAGCTATCGAGCAGATAAGAGCTCAGCAAGAAGCACAAATGCAAGCACAACAAATGCAGGTCCAATTAAAAGAAAGAGAATTTGCTCACGAAAGAGAAATGCAAGCACAAAAAGATGCTGCAGCTTTAGAAAGAGAGTTAATAAAGGCAACTGGATTTGGTGCTGATGTAGATGAGAATTCTATTCCAGATCCCTTAGAATATAAGCAATTCCAACAAGAACTAAAATTGGAATACGATAAGTTAGCACACGATAGTAAAGAAGGAGATAAGGAAAGAGACACTAAAGAAAAGATAGCTAAAATTGCTATTAAGAATAGACCTAAACCTTCCAGCACTAAAAAATAATAATTTGCAATCATGGACAATACAATTAACGAACCATCTTTAGAGGAGTTGCTTGGATATATAGACTCCCCTAGAGATTCCTTTTCATCTCAAGACAGCTCTTTTGATATTTCTTCAGATCCTTTAGCGGATGAAGTTACTCCTCCAGAAGAGGAAGATTTTCAAGAAAACTTTGAAGGAGAAATCGATACAGACATCACTCCAACTGAAATTCACAATGATCCTATTGAAGGAGATGTATCTTCCGCAGAGACTCCATATACAGAATATTTTAATCTTCTTAAAGAGAATAATTTACTTCATGTAAATGAAGATTTTACATTTGATGGAACAGTTTTAGGATTAGAAAATGCTATAATACAAACAAAAGAAAATCTTCAAGGAGCTGTAGCGCAAGCGCTATGGGAAAAACTTCCTGAAGACTTTAGACCTTTACTTGAATACGCTATTCAAGGAGGAACAGATGTGCAAGCATTTCTCAATACATTTCAAAGTAACGACCTTTCTAATATAGAACTTGAGGGAAATACTGAAAATCAAAGAGAGGTTTTAAAAAGATATTTTAGCACTACTACAAAATACGATACAGATAAAATTAATCGTATGGTAGAACGTCTATATATGACTGGAGAAATGGAGACAGAAGCAGTTTCTGCTTTAGCCGAATTAAAGGAGATAGAGCAATCTTCTAGATTTGAATTAGTTGAAACTCAAAAGAAACAAAAAGAAGAATACGAACAGCAACAAAAACAATTCCGGGAAGATATATCCTCACTTATAGGAGGATCCTCTTATATTGAACCACCTAGACAAAATAAAGTGCGTTCGTTTCTTTTTAATGTGTCTTCCGTATCAGGAGATACGGATACACAGTTCAATAGAACACTAAAGAATATAGCTGCAAATAAAGAACATTTAGTTCAACTTGCAGATATACTTTTGGATTACGATCCAAAAACAGGTATTAAGCTAGATAGAATACAACGTAAAGAGAGTACTAAAGCTACTCAAAGTTTACGTCAAAAACTTGAAGAAATTACTAGCAATACCAAAACTAAGGTTACAGGAGCTTCTTCTAAAACAGATACTAATAGATTTGACTGGGAGCAGTTTCTTAATCAGAACTAGTCTTACTAGATAAGACATGAATTTTATTTCATTTTTAATTAAAAATGGCAACTACTAGAAATCAATTTATTATCAAGCATTTGGACGGATTTGGTGGTAACTTTGTGGACTCTCAATATTTGGGGGCTGCTTATGAAACTGGCAAACCTCATATGTTTGAAAACACACTTACTAAAATCTTCTCTTCAAGATCCAGGTTCTTCACGGGCAAGCTCCTTTCAGGGATGACTGGTGGGAAAACCGGAGGTACTACTGAGATTGATACTGAAGTATATCGTTGGAAACTTCAAGGAGCTGAAGAGAAATCTGCGCGTTCTTTAGGGAATCCCGATACAGCTAACACTGCTCCAGGTCTTAATAACACTACCTTCCGTATTTGGCTTGATCTCGATTATTTCGCTGCTCCAGATGTACTTCTAGCAGAAGATAACGATTTTCCTCTTGAAATTCTCGAAGGACCTACTCAATACGGTAGTGGTTATCTTTATACTGTAAGGTTACAAGGCGATGCTCCAGAAGCTTATGTTCCTGTTGCTCTTCTTGAGGAAGGTCGTGAATTCGATAAAGCTTGAACGTCAGTTCAATCCGAGTATAATTCTCAATTTGGTACTCAGCAGTATCCAAATTCCTTTATGCTTGAATCCCAAGTGGGAGCTTTTGCTCAGAAATTTACGGTGACGGATTATACTACTAGTCCCTTTGTGTAGTAATGCACATCGAAGAAGCCTTTTAACTGCTGGAAACTCCTACTATTAAATTAGGGACAATCAGCAACTATATGATATGGAAATACTTAATAAAATTGGAGATTGAACATTTATTAGAGAAACACAATCCCGTAAGGGAAGAACTAAATTATTAGTGCAGTGTGTTTGCGGTAAACAAAGAAGAGTAGATAAGTGGGACTATCTGAATGCCGCAGAATGCGAATCTTGTAATTTAGGGCTAAGATGTAGAAAATGTTCAGAGAAACTCTATTGAAAAAACAGAGATGAATTGAAGCTATACAGATTAATCTATCTAGATTATGTGCAACAAGCTAAAAGAAGAGGATATGAATTCTTACTTTCTTTAGAGGAAAGTTATAAATTATTCACATCTTCTTGTCATTTTTGTGGAGAATTTCCTAACAATGTTAAAACTCATGGAAGCAATAAGACAATTTCTTTTAAATACCAAGGAATAGACAGAAAAGATCCTAATATAGGATATATTTCTGAAAATGTACTTCCTTGTTGTAAGCATTGTAATTATGCGAAAAGAGAAATGTCCTACGAACAATTCTTAAAATGAGTTAATAATGTTTATAATCATGTAGCTCAACGACTAGAGCGCGAGCTCGTAGGGTCAAGTGACTCGAAACGAAGGCCTTCCATTAATTTGGAAGATGATATAGTCTGGTCTGCATAGTAATATGCAGCTGTCTTTATAGACGGGTTAAGTCTAACGAACTTAACTGAACATAACGAAAGCGTGGAGAGATCAAGGACGTCTTAGCGTAGATTTTCTTTATACCGACCCACGTACTGGTAAAGAACAAAAAGTTACTAAGTTTCTCCAAATGGCAGAAGCTAAAATGTATGACGAGCTTTATCAATCAATTGAGGCTCAATTATGATATGGCAAGAAGCAAACTAAGGCTGGAACCAATGGGTATTGGGTAAAAACTGGGCCAGGCGTAAGAGAGCAGCTTCGTGATAGCTGGATTAAAAATTTTTAGTCCCTATAAGGTGTGAACTTTATAGCAAACTTCTCTAATTGCGGGGATATCCTAAATTTAGGACAATCCGCAGCGAAGATTTAAATAAATTAAAATGAAATATTCTATAAATACTAAAATAGATAACTTGACTATAACATCTATAGACAGTAAGTTAAGTCAATACCATTTGACTTGTACATGCGGCACAGTTTGTAAAGGTCGTTCTCTTTATGTGGATAGAATTATTCAAGGTTTTTCTAAATTAGGGTTTGCTGGATGTAAGATATGCAGATATAATTATATCCGAAATAGAAAAATGAACAGTAGTGAAAAATACTCAACTATATATCATAGATACAAGAAAAGTGCTAGGAATAGAGGCTTAGAATTTACTTTAAGCTTAAATGAGGCAGCAGAATTATTCTCTTCCCCCTGCGTATATTGTAAAAGTATTCCAAGCAATACATGTATCCGAACTGCTTATATGATATATAGTTATACTGGAATAGATAGATTAGATAACAACAAAGGATATATACAAAATAATGTAGTCCCCTGTTGCCAAAGTTGTAATTTAGCAAAATATACCAAATCTATATCTGAGTTTCTTTCACAAACTGAAAAAATTTATTTGAATACCGTTCAACGACTATCTCGAAAGAGAGTAGAGTCAAGTGACTCGAAATGGGAAGTCTCTCTTCATAATCAGATTGAAAGAGAGAATGATATAGTCTAATCTCATAGGTAACTATGAGCTGGGTAAAATCCCGGACTAGAATTAACGAAGCTAGTTGAATATAAATGTGAATATTACAATGGTGCCCTTACTGTAAATAGAGTTAAAGATTATTTGATGGATATCTTTTTCTCGAGGGTAGATGAGCAAGACAGGAAAGTGGTGGCGATAAAAACATCTGTTGTCGCTCGTTGTCGTAAGGCAGCGTAATAAATAATTTCTCTAAAATGCTGGAACCTCTTAAAGACTTAATGCCGTATAATGTTGTATCTTTATATGGAGCGAAAGCAGAAACAAGTTTAAGTATTAACTATGGAGAAATCCTAAGGTCGAATAAATAGAAAATCAGCAGGTAACTATGAATGAATTAATCATATCAACATTTAATAATTTAGGATCTGTAACAGCAACTGCAAAACAGTTAAATATAAGCTACAGACAAGTGAATAAAATATTAGTAGAAAATAAAGTACAAGGAATTGTAAGAAAGCGTAAGAAAATAGAGTTTAATGTAGATTACTTTCAAAATATAGATTCTGAAGTAAAAGCCTATTTTGTAGGTTTTATCCATGCGGATGGTAGCGTATTCACTACAAAGCAAGGAAAAACTACGTTATCAATAGCTATACACAAGAAGGATAAAGAGATATTAGAAAAACTCGTTATAGCTTTGGATTTACCTAATTTTTATATAGAACAAGTCCCTGTAAAAGAACAAGTAGTATTTCGTACTTCAGTAAAAAGATTTGTGCAAAATCTTGTAGATGTAAAGTCCTTAACTATTTTAGATAGGATACCTAAACATTTACTTCCTCATTTTATAAGAGGAGTATTTGATGGAGATGGTACTATATATAGCAAATACGCTAAAGGAAAATATAGATACTATTACGCAGGATTCATAGGATATACATCCTTTATGAAATTTATAAAAGAAAATGTTCCGATAAAGTTCTCTCTAAGGAATATTGCGTCTAAAGGAATATCAAGAATAGAAACGTATTCTAAAGAAGATTTGCTTAATTTTTATGACTTTATGTACACTAACTCTACAATATACTTAAATAGAAAACATGCTAAATTTATGGATATGAAATTTATTTATAGCACCCCAACGACTACACGAGAAACTACCTATATGGTAGAAGATATAGTCTAATCTTACTAGAGATAGTAAGTTAATAATATGGACAGGTACGCTCGGAAGTATCATGTTTCACGACATGTTAGCCTCCGAAGCATCTTCTTTCTTAACTGTAGACACGCATTTTACTAAAATGCTGTCAGAAAATCCTCGTCACTTATCCTTTGGTGCACAATTTACCCACTATTTAGAAAACCTTGGTAGTGATAAAAGTTCCTTAATTGCTGGGATCTCCTTTAAAAGAGGACAATCAGCAGCGGAATCTAAGTATGGTTTAATTACTTAGAAGCGTTCAGAGACTAAAATAAAATAAGCCGATACTTAATGTATTCGATATGGCAAAAATAACAAAAGATTCAAGAATCTTGTTTTACAGTATGGTTTTAGGAGACGGCCATTTGGATAAATATGGTCAATTAAATTTAAGACATAGTATAAAACAAGAAGAATACTTGAGATGAAAGCAGAAACATCTAAGAAAAGCGGGACTGCACACAAATGAAATTGTAGAATTTATTTCTAATGGATTTCCTCAAGTAAGATGCGCTACAAAAGTTTATAATTTCTCCAAATTATATAGAAGAATTCTTTATCGTCCTAAAAAGACTCTAGGAATTAGAAAACTTCTTAATTTTTTAAAACCTTTACATTTAGCTATTTGGTACATGGACGATGGTTCATTAACAATGCTAAAAAATAAGGATGGATATATACGAGGTAATTGTTTACGACTACATACTAATATATCTAAAGAAGAAAATCAAATTATTATAGATTGATTTAAAGAGAAATATGACATAAATTTTAATCAAAATAAGAAAAATGATTTTTATGAATTGGTTTGCGGAACACGACAAGCCAGAAAATTTATAGAAATAGTTAAGCCTTATGTGCAAGAAATTAAATGTATGCAGCATAAATTGAATTTGAAAGCCACTGTAGAATCAAGTGATTCGAAACAGGAACTCTCTTCTCTAGAAGAGAATGATATAGTCCAATCTGTATAGCAATATGCAGCAGTATCTAATAGTAACTTCAAATTAGATACGTACTAAGCTTAACGATCTTAGTAGAATAGGTTCGCAAGGACCTGAAGGAATTGAAGTAACTTTAATCAAGAATCCTCTCTACGATTCTCGCAAATATTGCAAGCGTATGCACCCGCAATATCCTGAGTTTCCTATCGATTCACTTCGTATGACATTCTTGGATTTCGGTAATTCCGGCTCTTCCAATAACATCACCATGTTGAAAGTTAAAGATACTTTCCGTTGGGGATGGCAGGGCGGAACTGTAACTCCTACTGGTCCTGTTAAAGGGGGCCAAGTTGGCGGGTTGAAAGCTGGCTATGATATGTTTTGTGAGGGTACGGGTGGAATAATGATAACCGACCCCACCAGATGCGGGGAACTAGTGTACGATTTTGAGTATTAAAATCGTACATAACGGGATGTAAGTATAAAAATAAGAAGTTATTTATTTGATTATTCGCGGTATTTATGCTGCCTTTAAACTGAAGAGAATACAAAATCTCTTCTTTTAAATATGGATAAATCGAAAGTGATATTTGACGAAACTTACAAACCGCAAAAAGATAGATCTGGAACAAAAATTTGGCGATTACAAATAATATCTCCAGTAGGATACCGAATAAGAAAATCCGGGGCTACTGCATATAAAGTATGTGTTTACGAAGCTTTGTGTGATTGTGGAACTAAATGTTACATAACGGCAGAAGGAATCATAAAAGGAGATGTTAAATCTTGTGGATGTTTGTATCAAGAAAGTAGATATAATAAAAGACTTCCAGGAGATACTGCAAAAGTTAATAGAATATACGCTACTTATAAGAGGAATGCTTTAAATAAATCAAGAGAGTTCTCTATTAATAGAGAAAATTTTGAGGTTTTAATAAAATCTTCATGTACTTATTGCGGCATTATTCCAAGTACAGGCTATTTTAATGGCCTAGATAGAGTGGATAATGCTCTTGGGTACACTAAAGATAACAGTGTATCTTGTTGCAAGCAATGTAATACTGCCAAAAGTGCTTTAAGTAAAGAAGTATTTTTAGATCTATGCAATAGGATCGCATCTAAACATAACATTAATATATAGCATATTAACCTCCCCAAACAAGTTAACACATGCTAACAGAAATTAACACAATTTTACCTATTGCTGGGTATATTGGAGGTATTGTAGCTATATGGGTAAGATTGTCTAATAAGATGGTTATACTTGAAACGAAGCTGACAGCAGTAGAGAACGAAATGAAACGTTTAGACTCTGAAATGATGCTAACTAATAAACAGGTACAAAGCGATTTAAGAGAGATCTTAACGAGTCTTGCTAGAATTACCACCGATATATCTTATATCAAAACTAAATTTAAGTAGAGAGCTTAAAAGCTCTCCCCGCAATACTTAGATACCTAAATAAGCGTTAAGGGTATAGCTCCCCTGGATCTAAGGAAGCGAAGCAAAATGACTATAAAAGTATGAAGGTATTTATTTTTAGTATCCCTCGCGAATCAGCGTATGGGATACATGACTGAACTAGTGATAGTTCTGGTAGAAAATTGAAAAAAACCAAGATTGCAAAATGTAGAGATACTATCCAAGCTCTTTACAATCCTTTAGTAGGGGGATTAGCCAATGGTTTATCTTATAAACCTTGAATGGAAAATGGCGCTCAAGTAAAAGACGAACAGGGCAATCTCCTTACTTTACAGGATAAATTGGAAAAGAAATGGAATCTTACTAAAGGGTTTCTTAATAATAAGACTTGGCGAAAAGGGGATTCTCTTGCAGAAGAGAACATGTCATATTATCAGCGTAAAAGTTGGAAATTAAATGATGGGGCTACTGTACTAGATACTAAAGCTATGGATGACGAGTTAGGATACTATATGTATTTAGATTCTAAATTCGTAGCAAACTCTGAGAGAGAATGGCGAGAACATAAATGGCCAAAAGCTACGCATTATATTGCACTTGAGAATGAAGCTGAAGAGCTTAAATATAAGCGTAATGAAGTAAAATCTAAAGCTTTTGCCGCATTACACGCAGAAGACATGACTCCTACTATGAGAGAGAAATTTTGTGCAATTCTAAATTTATCAAACGCTAGAAGTGTTTTAAGTTCTGAGCAATCACATAATACTCTCTTTGAATATATAGATAAAACTTCGTATGGTCCAGGATCTAATATTGAAAAATTCTTAGAGCTCTGTACCTTATTGAAAACTCCTTTAGGAAGAGAAGAAGCAGAAGCTAGATTCACTCTTAAGAGAGGATTAGATACAAGAACTATTTATGAACGACAAGGAGCTTATATATGGCCAAAAGCCACTGGGCAAATTACTTTAGGAGAAACTCTAAGTGAAGCAGTCCAATTCTTACTTAATCCAAAGAAGCAAGCTTTAGCTCAAGAATTAGAAGAAGAAATGAAACTTAAAATCTTACGATAGACCATGACAACAAAAGAGCTACATATAGACTTCGATATAAAAATCGATAAAATAGCAAGTCTAAATAAGGCTGACTTCACAGTAGCTGAGAAAGATTGGCTATTAAATGAGGCCCAAAATGTGTTCATTAGAACTAGATATAGTGGCAATAACTCTGGAAGAACTGGATTTGAAACGACACAAAAACGAATTGATGATCTAGCTTCCTTAGTAATAAAATATCCAGAGCAACCAGCCATTACTCCTGTACTTTTAGATGCGGGAGTATACGAAATAAATCTTAACGACTTAGCTTTTCCTTATTGATTCTTTATTAGGGGGCAAATAGAAGTAGTTCTTTCTGAATCATGTACTAAGTTAGCTAGTTTAAAACTTATACAGCATGATGATTTAAATTATTTGCTGGATGACCCTTTTAATAATTCTAATAAGGAAGAAATAGTATTCAATTTTGGGAGAGCCTCAGACATAAGTCCCTCAGATATAACAAGATCTTCTATATACATATATCCCGGTAGTATAGAAATAGCAGATGCTAGAATAGAATATATTAAGAAACCTGCTAGGATAAACTACGGAGGATACGTATATATAGATAGTATAACTTATCCTTTACAAGAATGTGAGCTACCAGATCACACACATTCAGAATTAGTGGATTTAGCTGTCCAGATAGCTTCAGGAATTATAGAATCTCCTGAATATGTGCAACTAAAATCCCAAAAACTATTCTCTAATGAATAGTACCAATAATTTTAATATACTTTATAATTTAAATTATAATGGCTTACAATAAAAGCAATAAACGTGCTGTAGAGACGTTTATAGTTCAAAAGACTAGCGTCGCTTTCTATAATTCTTCGGGCGCTGGTAACTTTATTAATAACATAGCTACTGGAGCAGTGCGTTTAACTGATGGCCAAGTAGGTATTTTCGATGGCAGCGGCAATGGTTCTGTTGCTCTTAATACAGCAACTGACTTAACTCCTGTTGTGGCTGAGAGTCCTGTCATTTATTTAGCTCAAGGTACTCCTTGGTCTGCTTCTCCTTCTACCCCTGCAAATACTTATCCTTTGTGGAATATCCCTTACATTAAATCTGGGGATATTAATGGTAGGAATCCTGTTCTTATAACTAAACAAACATATGCCACAGACACTCATTCCGTATGGGTTGTTGGCTCTACGGTAGCTGGTAGAGGTATTAGTGCTCTTGATAATACTGAATATCAAATGCGTATTGGGTTTAGGGGTCGTAGGGAAGATGAGTATTACAATAACGAAGCTACTAATCAATTAGCCGCTAGTTATACTACTCCTAACTATACTCTTTTAGGTACCGCAGATCCTGTGGACCACCTTATCCAAAATCTTACTTGGAATATTAATCGTAATTCCAAGGCAATTGCTTTCGATAGGACTCGTTTTAGGGGTAATGCCCCCATTGTTGCTCTTGCTATTAATGTAGCTGGAGATAGTAATGGTACGCCTATCGGAGGTAACGGGGATGGTGCTTCCGGTACCACTGCTTTAGCAACTGGTCAAGTTGTTCCTGTGATCAATACTAATCTAGGTGTGCGTACTATTACGCTCACTGAAGGTATGGCTACTTCTATTAAGAATGCTGCCGTCGCAGCCGCTACTGAATTCGCAGGTTCTGCTGTCGCTATTGGAGCGATTACCTGGAATATTCTTACTATAGACACTACTACTGCAGGTCTTACTGCAGGTGGCGTAGCTGATTTGATTATGTTAGTTGCTTTGGATGCTGATCTTGCTTTTAAAGATCGTATTCCTCAAGTTAAAACTAGGCTTCAAGTAGGTCTCACTACTGGTTTTGATTTCAATACCGTAAATCATAAACAATATGAGCAACCATTTGAAGGTCATGGTAAAGGTAGAGCCTTAGATCTTATATACAAGGCTACTATGGGCCAACGCCTGTACAACCTCAATCACGTAGAAGATCCGATTACTGAGTTTCCTTCTCCGATTATTACTACTACTAACTATGTCACGTACATAGTTAATCACGTAGGGTACTCTCAGGTGGATACTCTTAATTATGTTGACTCTCCTCAGAGTACATTCTTGTTATCTCCTACTGGTGATAGCACTTTCCAAACAGCAATTGAAGGTTCTTTGAATAGCTGGTTGGCTTCTAACGGGCATCCTAACATCGATACTATCTAATTTATTCTATAATGATCTATTACAATCAACCTAATATAGCGGCAGCTAATCAGGCTATTTCTACCTACCCTAATAATGTGTATTTACCTTTAAATACGGGTAGAACTGTAGCTAATCAAATACAGAATTTAGGTAGATTTATAGATGAAAGGCCTGCCAAATCCATTGAGCTCACTGATTGGGTTAATACTTCTATTCGCAATAGAAGGCTTAATGTAAGTTTTTTACCTGTCAGGACTGTTGCTGCAGCATACACTGCTAATCCATTAACTGATTCTGTTTTTATCGTAAGCACTACTGCTACTATTACTCTTCCTGATCCAGCATCTTATGTTGGTTGAAAGTTTAGTGTACGTTCTTTATCTGGGGTAACCACAACGTTAGATCCTATTGGATCCACCCAAATAGAAGGTAGTAGTACTTCTGTTACGGTAACTACTGGAGCTTTCAAAACTTTTATCAGTAACGGAACATCTTATTATCAAATTTCTTAAGAGAGGGGACAATTGTCCCCTCCTTTAAAATATTCTATATTATGGCAAATTTCTTCTTAAGAGATAATATAAATAGTTTCGAGACTTTCAAAGGTAAGTTACCAGATGAAATTTATTTACCCTTAAATACTGGCAGATTTATACGGAGACAATCAGATAATACAACTGCGTTTAGTAATGAACGTCCTAACAATTCAGTTAATTTAGAGCAATGGATACAATTTCAAATAGATGAAGGAAATCTCTCTCTTCAAACAGATAATGTATTTACTTCTCAAGTATTTACTATAGGTAGCACTACTTATCCAATTAATACTAGTTTGAATACTATTATTAATGCTATTCTTACACAGCTAACTTTATCTACTGTTAGTGATAAAAATTATATATTTATTACTGTTACTCCTTTATCTACTTGAACTATAAATCATAATTTAAATAAAGTTCCTTCGGTTACACTACTTGATGTCTCTGATAAGGAAATGGATGGAGAAGTAGTACATAATAGTAGCAATCAAGTAGTTATTACATTTTCTACACCTATTGCAGGTTCTGCATACCTTAATTAATCATGGCAAAACTAATTTTAACTTCGTATGATTTTTCTAAAAATCAAATTATAAATCCAGTATTGCACATAGCAGGAACTGCTCCATCTTCTCCTGCTGAGGGACAACTTTATTACAACAATACTGGAGGCACTAAAAAACCTTTTTATTTTGATGGAACTACTTGACAAGCAATGTCGGCTGTTAGTTCTGTAGCACTAACTTTTGGTTCTACTACATCTGCTATATTTGATACTTCAGGAGCAGATACACAAACTATTACATCTACAGGTACCTTTACTATTTCACTTAACGACCAAACTCAAAATAAAGTATTAGCTTCCCCTACTTCAGGTACAGGAGCTCCTACATTTAGGGCATTAGTATCTGGAGATATCCCTTCTCTTTCTTATCTACTACTTGATGGAGGTACAATGGGGGGTATTATCAATATGAATAGTAACGGCATTACTAATTTACCCACACCTTCCTCTAATGGGGATGCTGCTACTAAATTATATGTAGATGGATTATTGGATGGACGTAAATGAAAACAAGCGGTTATAGCTGCTACTACTGCTAATATAACTTTGTCTGGTGCACAAACTATAGATGGAATTTCTATTGTAGCTACGGATAGAGTTCTTGTAAAGAATCAAACCATTCAAACTGAGAATGGTATCTACGTAGCAGCCGCAGGAGCATGATCTCGTTCTACTGATGCCGATATTGCTACAGAACTTGAAGGAGCTGCTGTTTTTGTAATGTCGGGTACTGTTAATGGGGATATGTCTTATTTTCAGACTACTTATCCTGTCACACTTAGTAGTTCTAATATAGTGTGGGTAGTAGGAGGTACTGGTGCTTACACAGCAGATGGTAATGGTATAGAGCTTACAGGCAATTCTTTTGGCTTGGAATTAGATTCTACTACATTATCTAAATCAGCTTCTGGTTTAAAAGTAGCTTCTGGAGGTATTACTGGAACTGAACTTAATGCTTCCGTTGCTGGTAGTGGTTTAACGGGAGGTGGAGGTTCTGCACTTGCTGTAGGAGCAGGTACAGGCATAACTGTTAATGCTAACGATGTTCAAGTTACTTCTTACACTCCTCTTACTAGTTACACAGCAGCTAGAAAATTTGCTTCTAATTTTACAGTAACTTCGGCTGGAGCATTCTCTCAAGCAGTAACAGTAGATGCTAGCTTAAACTCTGACATACTTGTACAGCTTAGAGATACTAACGACGCTATTATAGAAGCTGATATAGACACTACTATAACTTCTAGTCAAATTACTATTTCTGGTGTAGCTCCTACTTCTTCTTATCAGATTAAATACGTAATTATAGCATAATGAAACAATTTATTACCGGACTAACTCTTCCAGATGGAAATGCTGGTGCTCCAGTATTCTCATTTTCTGGAGATACAAATACGGGACTTTATAGAATAACTTCAGATACCTTAGGATTTGCAACTGCCGGAATAGAGTGAATGCGACTTTCTGATATTGGATTATGTTCTATAGGAACTGTAAATTCTACTTCTAGACTTAATATAGGTGGAGAGTTCACTAGAACTGCTTGAGGAGTAGTAGGCCCAATTCTCAATACAGAAGCTATTACTGTTACAGATTCTAATACAGCCGCAAGTGGAACTGTAGCTAATGCTATGTTTAATGTATTAGCGCAACCGACTTTTGCTTCTACTAATGGAACAATAGGTAATTTAGTTACAGCAACTAATTCTGCTACTCTTTATATACCAGGAGCACCTCTCGCTGTTACGAATAATACTGCAATAACCAATTCTTGAGCTCTCTTTATTGATGCTGGTAATGTACGTATAGATGGATCTTTACGACTTCCTGCTTCTGGATCTTCTACAGCTCCAGAATATTCATTTAATGGAGTTTCGGATTATGGGATGTACCAAGCTACATCAGGTCTTCGTTGGGCTATTTCAGGTGCTGAGATTATGGCACTTACATCTACAGGATTAGGTGTAGGACAAAGTACTCCTACGGCTAGATTAGACGTAATATCAGTTGATAGTGCCGGATCTGCTGCTTTTTATGGTATACGAAATACCTATACCAGAACTTTAGGAACTGACGTAACTAATAACTCCTGGGGAATGTATAATCTAAGTTCTGTAGGAGGTGCTGGTTCATTTACTCAACTTATAGGATTTAATAATCATACCATTGTATCGAGTACTGGAGTTACCAATACTGGTAAGGCTTTAGTATCTACAATAGCCACAGGAGGCAGTGCCGGAGCTGTAGCTTTATCTTCATTAGCAGCTTCTTTTTCTGGAGGAGGTTCAGGTACCATAACTAATTATTATGGACTTGCTGTAGGAGATGTCGCAAATGCATCTACATTTACTAATACTTTTTCTACTATAACTAATACTTATGGCATATATGTTGGAGATATAACTACTGGAACGCAAACAAATACCCCTTACTCTATATACGTAAGTGATACTTCATCATATGCCTATATGGGAGCTGCCTTAGGTGTGGGAACTGCTACAACTCCTCTCAATAAATTTCATGTAAAAACTACTAACAGCAATGAAAATTTAGCATTAGTAGAAACAAGTGCTTCAGGATCTACTACTAGTTCCTGATTAGCATTTAAAAATGGCGGGACTACTGGAGGTACAGGAGCCTATCCTCGTTTAGGATGTTACGGAACCAATGTACTAAAACTAGAATCAACTGCTGGAGATATAGAGTTAGCTTTAATGGATAATAATGCTTCTGCTCTTAGAACTAGAGTAGCTGGAGGAACTAATGATGTTTTCTATATAGATACTACTACTTCAGCTAAGCAAATAGTTTTAGGACTTAATGACAATTCCACTAAAGTTCGGATACGTTATTATTTACAAAATGATGGAGGATATGTTAATAATGTAGATGTAAAATCTGCTGCTTATACAGTTACGGTGGAAGATTACATGATAGAATGTAATGCAGCATCTGCGGCTTTCACGGTTACTCTTCCTGCTTCTCCGCTTACTGGGCAGACTTATATAATATCCAAGATAGATGCGATAGGGGCTAATCTAGTTACAATAGGATTAAACGGAAAAAATGTAAATGGAAGTTCTACTAACCCAACTTTAAGTACTCAATATGAAGGATATAGACTAATCTACACTGGATCTGAATGAAGATTAATAGGAACCTTCTAACATAACAATATTGTAAAGGAATAATATTCCTTTCGTGTTTACAAATAATTCAATAAATGAATTTTAATAATAAATTAAACAATCCTTATTTCGAGAGACGACAGACAGGATCTAGAGCTTTTCTAGATATTACGAATCTCAATCTGGATTATGATGTCAAAATAGGTGGATATACTTATTTAGCAAATACTTCTTTTAAGACTGTTCTTAATAGAATCATAACTACTCTTAATGCCTCTGCTGGTGTTACTGATGGAGATAAAGGAGACGTTACAGTCTCAGGTTCTGGAGGTACTTGAACTATTGACAATAACGCTATTAGTTTTGCTAAGCTTCAAGACATTGCTACTACTACGCTCATAGGACGTTCTACTGCTGGAACAGGTGATCCTGAGTCTATTGCTATAGGTTCTGGTCTTTCTCTTTCTGCAGGTAGCCTCTCAGCTACTGGAACTGGAATGGCTATTGGTAATTCTATTACTTCAGCCACTGCAGGTTCTGTACTTTTTGCTGGTGCTGCTGGTATTCTTCAACAAGATAATGCTAATTTATTTTGGGATAATACGAATAATCGTCTTGGAATTGGTACTACTACTCCTTCAACTAATTTGAATATTTTAGGAGGAAACACAGATGTAAGAGTTTCTTTAAACACTACGACTACTTCTAATGCAAGAGGAGGATTTTCTATTTATAGAGGTGCGAGTGGTGCAGGTGAAATTGCGGGAATTGTAGTTGCAGGCGAAGGAAATCATTATGCTATCGGAACCGCTCCGAATGATTTAATTATCTTCAACTATGATGCAGCTTTGGTAGGACAAAAAATACATTTCGGAACTGGTAGTTCTCCAACTGTTAGAATGACAATAGATAATGTAGGTAGTGTTAGCATAGGAACTATATCTGCCAGTGCAAGACTTCATGTTCGAGGTTCAGGGACTACTTCGGCTACGAATAGTTTACTTGTTGAAAATTCTACTGGAACTAATAATGCGCTGGTTGTGAGAGATGACGGTAATGTCGGTATCGGGACGGCGAGTCCAGGGCGTATTCTTGAAATATTTGGCACGAATACAATTATACTTACTAAAAGTATTACAAACTCTGGAGCAGTAGGGTTTGAATTTATTTCAAAAAATGCTGCTGGTACGGCTCAAACTTGGCAGGTTGGACAGAATTATGCCCTTAATTCTGCTGATTTTGAGATTCGTGATGTAACTGGTAGCGTGTCTGCACTAACAGTATTAAAAGGCTCCGGCAACGTCGGGATAGGCACTACATCTACTTCTGCAAGACTTCATGTTAGAGGAAGTGGAGCTACTTCTGCTACTTTTGGGTTAAGAGTGGAAGATAGTGGAGGTACTGCTAATGTACTCATAAGTGACGCAGGTAATGTTACCATAAAAAGTGGAACAGCTTATGGACTTATTAGTGGCGGAAACATGGGTATTTTCCCTAAAGCAGTTGGTATGGATTTATATGGGGATACTGCTCCCAGTGTAAATGCTTCTTACTTCTCCATTTACGGTAGAAGTTCTACGGCTACAAGTGGAACGGTTTATGGCATTGATTTAGGCGGTATTGCTATTGGCTCGACAGGACTTACATTTGCTGCTGCTGCTGGTTCTGCTAATTTCCGTCCCCTTAATATTGCTTATACTATCAACAATTCTGGTGCACAAACTGGTACTGCAACAGGTGTCTTTTTGAATGCTACCGAGACTGCGTTGAATAGTATGACGCATAATCTTATGGATTTGCAAGTTGCAGGAACAAGTAAATTTAAAGTTGATAATTCAGGAATAGTTACCTCCACTAATGTAATAAGATTAAAAGGATATACTGTAGCTACTTTACCATCAGGTACTCAAGGAGATACAGCTTTTGCAACAGATTTATTGACTCCAAGCTACTTAGGTGCAGCGGTAGGTGGTGGCGCTGTAGTGGCAACCGTTTTCTATAATGGAGCCGCATGAATTACATGTTAATATAATGCCAATAAACATAAATTAAAATGAAAATTTTCGAACTTAAAAAAGACGTTATAGCTCCAATTCATCTTGAATATGGACTTTATTTTAGCAAAGATGTTTGTAATCTTAGCTACTTACTACTTAACACTGATCCTCTGAATAAAACTGTAGAACTAGCTCTAGTAGTAGTTAGTAAAGCGAATAAAAATATACTACATTATCTACTTCGTAAAACTCTTCCTATCGATTATACAACTAATTATTTTAATCTGGATGGTACTCTTACTGCTGAAGGTCTTGTTTGGGGTCTAATGCTTCCGTTTGGAGAAGAAACTTTAGGAGATTACCTCGTAGTAGTTGAAGTACCTGATGAGGTACTTGAAGTAGTTGAATAAAATAAATTAAGATATAACAAATGACTGTAACTAAAGCTTCTGATTGTAGTAGTATTACTATAAACTCTACTTGGTTAGCTGATTTTGATGGAGGAAGTCCTACTGTAACTAATGCTACTCTTTACTATACTGTAAATGGAGGAACTGAGCAGACAGTAGTTTTAACCACAGTTCAAGTAACAGGAGCTAACTTAGTTATGACTCCAACATTCTTTGGACAAGGAGCTTCTATTCTTACTGATGGTATTTATTGTTTTAGACTTCAAACTACTACAGCTTCTACTGTAAATAAAGAATATGGTAATGCTTTTATAGAATGCTCTTTGAAATGTACTTTAGCTGAGAAGCTTTGGAATAATCCTGAGCTTTTACTATATTCCAGATATGAAGCTATTAAGCATTATCAAGAATGTAATACTTGCGATTGTGCTACCGTATATGACTTATATCTCAATTTACTTTGTGATTTAGGTTTATCTAATACTCCTTGTGGATGTTAAGTACTAATTGCGCATTAGCGCACCTAACTAATAACCTTAGAATAAAACAAGAGTATGGCTTGTGTGAAGAAGAAATTATTAAGCTAGTCCGATGTATTAGTTCTTACTATTGACTATACAATAATGCTTGAGATTGTTTAACTGCAGATCAGCAATGGGATTTAGATGTATTTATAAAGTCTAATCTCAATAGTATTTATGAGACTGTTTGTGCAGATTTGACACTTAGTTGTGCAGGGCTAGCTAGTGGTAATATAGTTGCTAACTTAACTGATGCTTCTACTTATACTTATAGTTTTAACATTTCTCCTTTAGCTGGTACTTCTCCATACATCTATCTTTGAACTCCCGTAGGAGGTAGTTTAATCTTTACTTCAGGTACTACTAGTAGTTCTTCAACTATAACTTTAGTCAACACTGATACTATAGGAACTATAAGTGGAACTTCCATTGGATGTAATATAGGAGATGCTCAAGGATGTATAGTAACTAGGACTTATTCTATTCCTTGTACTCCTTATCTTATTCCTACTGTATACACAAATCAATGTACTACAGGGTTTAATATCGATTTAAATGTTATAGTAGATTCTGCTTCTTGTGGAACTTCCATAAGTTGGGTTAATACTCAATTTCAACTTCCTGCAGGAATATCTGTTGTGATGGTAGGTTCTATCGCACAATTCACGTCTACTAATCCAGTAGGTACTTATGGTATTCAAGTGCGTGTAAAGACAACTTCAGGATTTTATTCTAACTGATCAACCTTAACTGTACAGACAGAAACTGTCTGTTAGACAGTTTTAAGGTTATAATATGCAGAGGGCAGGGCGTAGGTTTACTACCCTTGCCCTTTTTTTGTTTAAGGCTCAGCCTGTTTCTTTATATATTTGTAACTATGGCTACTATCAACCAACATACCTTTTTTATTCAAAATTTATTGAATAAAGGACCAAGATCAGACGATTCTAGGTTTAGCAATAGACTTGTAGAACACGCAATACTTCAATCTAGAAATAGGTTGCTAAAGATAAAACTTGACAAATACGATCATATCGCAGATTCTAATTATCAAACTATTTGTGTAGAATTAGAGCCGCATACTTATTATGATTGTAGTTGTATAACAGACAATAACGATTGTAAAATACTCCGTTCTAAACTTCCCATTCCTAAAGAGCTCGTAGTTAAATGAGGAACTACTATAGAAGTTAAAACACTTGATGGAAAGCATCTTCCAGAAATGTCCACCATAACTAATAACTATGCTTCCTATTCTATCACTAATTCTGATAAGAAAAGAATAGGATGATTTATAGAAGATGGATACTTGTATATCCTAAACAATTTTAAACTTAAATTAGTAGTATTAAAAGGTATTATGGAAAATCCTCTTTTGGTTTTTACTTGCCCTAATGAGGAACCTGACTGTATTGATACTAATGAGTTCCCTATAGATAGTGAATTAGTTTATCCTATGTATCAACTAACACTTGAATTATTAGGAGTAACTATGAAGGTTCCAGAAGATAATAGGAATGACGGGAGAGCAGTTGAGAACATTCAAGCATTAGATCCTAATGAGAACGTATAAGGAAAAGAGAACTATGTTAAGATTTACACAAAGAGATGTGTACGATTCCTATAATGATAAATATAAAATAGGAAGAAACATCTTTATGAAAATCTTACTAAAGTTCAATAGACTATTAGTAGCTTCAGCTGTAGATACAGGACTCTTCTATAAATTTCCTTATGGGCTTGGCCAATGAGGAGTTGTTAAAACTTTAAGTAGTAAAGGAAGAGCACAAGATTTTCCTTTAAGTAAACAAGAAGGACAAGTATATTATAAAAGCAAGAAAGCTACTGAGGGCTATACCTTAGTTTATAAATGATTAAAACGAAAAAAATATGGGGGTAATTTAGACCTCGCAGTTATATGAGGGCTTAAACCTGGAATACTAAAATATAAAGAACTTCATATAGCAGGAGTGATAAAAAATAGAACCCCAAGATACTTTGAATATTATGCCTAGTACAATACCTTATACTTCTATAAAATCAATCCTTTATGACCTCTCAGAAATGATTCCCAAAAGATATTGGAATGAATCTTCATTCTTAGAATGGGCTCATAAAGGACTTAGACGGGTTAATACCCAATCCAAATACGAACAAGCTACTCAGCTAGTCCCCGTAATAGAACATACTGCAGAGTTACCTTCTGATCTTAGATATCTAACTCAAATAGCGTATCATACAGAAGCTACTCAACAAGACATAGAAGGATTAGCCCATACTATGAATTTAGATGACGTTAGTTGAAGTCCTGCCATAGAGCACATGGAGGATCCTACTGCTTTACCTACTAGAGCGATGCAAGCATCTTTTAATAAAGTTAATTGAAAGCCACTTCGCTTATCCTCTAACGCCTTTATTAATACCTTACTTTGCAGTCCTTCCATGTTTCCTTCCTTATATATAGACTTAGATTGCCCAGGATGCTCACATGAATATACAGTTAATCCAGATATGAGTTTAACTACTACTCTTAAAGATGGAGTTTTGTATGTGGCTTATCTACGATTCCCTAAAAATGATTCTGGGGATGTGCTTATTCCTGACAATGAAGAACTTAAAGAAGCTATTATGCATTATTGCATGTGGAGATATTATATAAAGAAGAGTCTAATAGGAGAAGATAAATCACAACAAGAAAGAGATTATCACAAGCAACAATTTGGACTTATGAAAGCAAAAGCACAAGCTACTTTAGATAGTCCAGATATAGCTCAGATGGAAAACTTAAAAGCTATTAGAGATAGACTTAATCCTAGAGATAATATGTATGATAACTTCTTTTCTAAATTAAATTCTAGAGAGAGTCTTAAATATTAGACATGGCAACAAATACTATAAATACTTTAACTGCTGGACTAGTAAAAGATACATCTCCTCTAGCTCAGAAAGAAGGAACTTACACGTTTGCTCTTAATGCTATACTAGAATCTAATGAAGGAGATTACCCATTTATAACTAATGAGCTAGGAAATCTAGCCCAAGGAACTCTTCCTTCTACTTCTAAAGTTATTGGTAAGTGCTTAACCGATACTGATACCCTTATATTATTTCTTGTAACTTCTACTACTTCTATTATTGGGGAGTATAAACCTCAGACTAATAGCTTTGTAACTTTAGTCAGTTCTATAGATTTAAACTTTAGTGCCTCTTATCCCATTAAAGCACTTTTTCGTATTAGAAAAGGATGTATTCGTACCATTTACTTTACTGATAACAATAATCCATATAGGATTATAGATATTGATGATTTAGGACAATATGGATCTCCTATAAATGTCAACTTACTTAACTTAAGTAGAAACTTTCAAGTACCTACATTAAATTTAAGTTCAGTACAAGATTCTGGAGGTAGTTTAAAACTAGGTACTTATGTTTTTTACATTCAATATCTTGATGAAGACTTAAATGAGACTGCTTGAGTTAGTTATACTCTACCCATTCCTATAGTAGATGAGAACTTATCTGATTTATATTACAAGATAGATGGAGGTCTAAACGTAATAGATTCTTCTTCTGAAGAAGGTTCAGTACCGCTTACTTCTAAGTCTATACTTCTGGATATAACTAATTTAGATACTACATTTCCTTATTATAGATTAGCTGTTTCTATTGCTTCTTCTAATACAGGAATAGCTTCTGAATCCTATCTACTTTCCACAACAGCTTTTAGTAGTACAAGTTCTATATATACATTTAGAGGAATTTCTAGTTCAAGTGATACTTCTATTTCTTTAGATGCCATACAAGTAGACCCTACGCTTATAGAGAAAATAGGATCACATGCACAGATAGATAATAGGCTTATATTAGCAGATTTAAGCTATACACAATATGATTGGGCAGCAGTACAAAGACTTACGGATACAGGAGTATCTGTTACTTGAGTAACTGCTACAATACAAAAAGAATCTATTTCTGCAGGAACTTCTAAATCTCCTAAATATTATACAGATACTCGTTCATATCTTAGAGACGAAGTTTATGCTTTAGGTATCTACGGAGTTCTTAATAATGGAGGAACTACTCCAGTATTTCATATTCCAGGAAGAGCATCTTTGACTTCTGATACTACCTTACTTACTGTAGGTACTTCAGTAGCTATCGAAGATGTTCGTCATTTAGGGTTAACTAATGGACAGACTATAGAAACTTGAAAAGTACATAATACAGGAGCAGCTGGAGGAATAATGGCATACTGAGAATCTACTCAAGATTATCCAAGTGATACAGATTGTAATAGTGTTAGAGTTTATCCTACTGGTAAGATAAGACATCACAAGTTTCCTTCTACAGAAACTAGTCCCTTTGAATCTACTTCACAAATACATCCTATCGGATTAGAAGTGGATATTACGGGATTCATTGCTGGACTTCCTTCTGATGTAACTGCTATAGTGCAAGAATGGAGAATAGTACGTGCCTTACGTACAGATGAAAATAAAACTATAGAGGATAAAGGTTATATAGCCACTGGACAGATTGCCGAATCTACCTCTTCAACTTATAGTATAAACAGTGGAGATATAGGAATGGATCCTTCATATACATCTACTACTAATCCTGGAACACAATTTAATGAATTATATCATTTCTTTTGGTCTCCTAAACAGATGATTGAACGTAAATCTTATACTTCTGACTACCTAAGTATTGAAAAGAAGTTTGAAGTAGCTTATGATGCTAGTTCTTTTGCATATAAGTGAATTATTAATTGAGGAGCACATGGAATAACTGGAAAAGCTTATAGGCAATATGTCTCTTATTTACATTTAGATAGATACAAATATTTAGATGGAACAGACTTAGGTACTGGACCATTTCCTTCTACTCCTGGATATCCAGTAATAAAAACTTCTATGGGAGGTTCTACAGTATATAATCCTAGTTATACTACACCTACAGCACTATTTAATACTACAGATGCTTATGAATGGGATAGAGATGGAAACACTCCTTTATTTGGACGATTTAGTTATGCAGCTATAAAGAGAGCTCAACAAGATGTATATACAAATTTATATTCTCTACAATATATAGACTTAAATCTTCCTACTATCTCTAATCAATATTTTAATGGAGATATTTTTATAGCTTCTATGGGATTTAAGTTCGGAGCTCTTGCTCAATTATGAGCATTTTATCATGCTTATTATGAAACTGAGATAAATGTAGAATTGCGTCATTTAGATGCTAATGATTTATTACTTCATTCTTATTATAAAGAAGATATAAATTCTACCTCTCAACTTGTAGCATATGCACAAGGATATTATCCAACAGATACCCATTATTATGTTCGTCCAGAATACTTTGCTTACAATAAGGATTATTCAAGAATAAATGATGAGCGTGTTTATTTCCCACTTCCTTTTAATTATAATTATTGTTTACAATGTAATAACGATTATCCATTTAGAATTATAGCTTCTGAAAAGTCCTTTCAATCTGAAATATCAGATAGATATAGAACTTTCTTAGCTAATAACTTTATGGACATAAATGGAGATTGCGGAGGTATTACTGATTTACTTGTGGAGAATGATCAGTTGTATTGTCTTACAAAGAACTATCCAATATTTATTCCTACTCGACCACAATCATTACAATCTAATGAATCTAATGTATATATAGGAACTGGAGAAATATTTTCTATTCCTTATAAGCGTCTTGTCACTCCTAATTATAAATTTGGAGGATGTCAAGATTGAATGTCTATAGTTACTACTGAACATGGTACTTTTTATGCTGATGCTGACAATGGTAAAATCCATACTTTAGGTTCACCTCCTAATATTTTGGGTAATGGTATTTCTAATTGACTGGAAGAGAATCTTCCTTTTAAACTAGCAAATACCTTTACTTTTCAAACTGGTCTTCCTTATCCTTATAGATATACTACTGATTCTATTGGTCTTGTAGCTACTTGAGATGCTAGATACAAAAGATATATTCTAACTAAAAAAGATTACAAATTTGCTAGTGGAATTACTTTTAGAGGTATTGGAGATTTTGGTGTTGTAGGATTAGCAGGACAAGTTTATTATTCTACTGAACTTAATACTTTCTATGTAAATAGCGGAGGAGTTAATATAGTCCTCTCTTTAGAGAATGCTACTTACTTTGAGAATCATTCTTGAACTTTGTCTTATAGCCCACTACATAAAGCTTGAATTTCTTATCATTCTTATTTACCGTATTTTTATGGTAATGACAGTAATACTTTTTACTCTTTTAATAATAATTCAGTTTCAGTATGAGAACATGGAATAGGTAATTATCAAACATATTATTCTTCTAAGAAAGACCATATACTTGAATTTATAATTAATCCTAATCCTGTTACTACTAAAACATTTGAATCTTTAGAATTAGTGTCTATTTCAAGTCTTAATTCTATAGTATCGGATACAGTAACTTATAATAAAGGAATATTCTTTAATAGTCAACAATCTTCTGGAAATAGAACTCTTACTTTAAAGACTTCTTCTTTTGATACAGACTATAGTAATACTAATACTCTTATAGCAAGAGTGAATAACGGATGAAGATTAAATCAAATTAGAGAGTATTTAGCTCCTAATTTAGCTTTATGAACTTCTGATTGGGCTTTTACACAATCTATATATTTTATAGATAGAATACCTAATCCTTCTGCAGTACAATTGAATCCTTCTCAATTTAATCTACCAAGATTAAGAGATAAATGGTTAGGAGTAAGATTATTTTTTAATCCCGCTTCTAATAATAAACTTACAACTAATTTAATATCTACTCTGAATAGAGTATCTTATCGCTAACATATAACTATGATTTATAATAGAAACACTTATACCACTCCTAAATATTCTGAAGTAGATATTACTGGAGATACTTTTAATGCTCTTGAATTACTTGGTCCCATAATTACTTTAGGTTCTACTGGTATTACAGGGCAAATTTTAACTTCACAAGGCGGTAATCCTCCTAAATGAATTACTTCTTCTTCTGGGCTTCCTATATTGGGAACAGCATTACAACAACTTAGAGTAAATGCTGGAGGTACTGCTCTTGAGTATTTCACAGCTAGCAGTTCAACTCCTACTCTATTAAATATATCTGCTAATTCAACAACTACTCCTAACTCCATCTACAACCTCTCCGCAGGTATCCCTGTCAACTTCAAATCCTCTGATAGTAACACTATTCTGTATTTAGATGAGACGAATGAGAGGGTGGGGATTGGTATTACGAGTCCTACATCCAAATTGCACAATGCAGGATCTACTGGATTAGGTACTATAGTATCTTCTGCAGCTACACTAACTTTAGATAATACAAAAACCATTTATGTATTTTCAGGTACTACAACTACTTGGACTTTACCTGCAGTAACAGGTAGCACAGATAGAGTTTATTTTATTAAGAATAGAGGCTCAGGGGCTATTACTCTTAACGCAGCTGCCGCAGCTAATGAAATATATACAACTAGCGCAGTAAACACTTTAAATATCAATGCCGGGGAAGCGTATACGCTAATTTCGGATGGTATATACTTTAATATACTATAATGGCATATTTACCAAATGGGCATCCAGATAGTGGAACTACAAACAAACAATCACTCAGTTCTTCTGAAATACTAGCTCTGAACTCTACCCCTATAACTTTAGTTGCTGCTCCAGGTTCTGGAAAAGCTGTACAAGTATTAGCTATCTCTATGAAGCATAACTTTAGTGGAAGTGCTTATGTAGTAGCTGGAGTATTGGAAATTAAGCATGCTGGAGGAACTAATTTAGTTCCTCCAAGTACTAGCTTGCTATTAGCGACATCTACTAAGACATTCTGAACTACTCCTTTAGCTGGAGAGATGCTTGAGAATGCTGCTCTCCAAATATCTGCTACGGTAGCTAATCCTACTACAGGAGGAGGCAGCTTAGATGTATATGTAACATATAGAGTAATAAATCTTTAACTATGGATCCAAAGCCTAAAAAGAAAAAAACTAACTACAGAAGTCAATCTGTTTCAGCAAAAACAGTTTTTCAAGAAAAACTGGAACAAAAAAGACAGAAACTAATTCAAGGTAGTAATAAAGTACCTATCTCTGTACTTAAAAAAATAGAAGCGGAGATGCCTGCACTATCTAGAGAGGATTTACAAAACCAGTTAGAAGTAAGTGGAACTAATGACGAAAGGAAACCAAGTATTATTACATCTATAGTTAATCGAAGGTTGGAAAAAAACTTTTTACCTTATGGTTATGGGGATGGAATGAAAAGATTTTCAAAAGCTGTATTCTTAAATAAGAAAAGCGATAAGGATTATGATGAACAAGCAAGTACTCAATCTTTTCCAAAAAGAATGGATGCTTTTAGAATGTATTTAGGCAGACCTCAAATTAACAATACATTCGATATTTCAGATTACAAACCTTCTTCAACAAAAGACAATAATAATCCCATCTACTACAAAATAAATACTCCTGATGTTGAGGATTTTATGTTAGGCTCATACTTTGATTATGAGGATGGGTGGAAAGATATTCTTCAAATCACTGAGGCGAGCTTGCCAGAATCAAGAAAACAAAAAGAAAACGCTATTAAAACTCTAAAAGAAGTGGGGGGAAAAGATAAAAGGGTGGAAGGAATAATTCAATTTTATGATGAAATAATAAAAAAAGATGAGAAGGTTATCAAGGATATTCTGGCTACACCAACTGAAAAGAGGAAGCAAAGAAAGTATGATTTTTCAAAAACTGGTAGAATAGGTGTGAAGTCTGATAGAGAGGAGCTTGATGCTGCTTCACCTGGAATAATGGGACAATATACGATGGATAGAGGTAAGGATGAAAGGGGAGAATACATTTCCTATTATGACAAATGGGATTTAAAAGGTTCTGTGGGAGTAGGTAAACCATTGGAAATCTACGACCGTATTTATTTTGATCCAAGTACAGGAAAAGTTAAGGAAAAGAACATGAATAAAAAGAATTTTGGAGGATTTTTACAATCTGTATCTCCTTTATTAGGTCTAATTCCGGGAGCGGGACAAGTTCTTTCTCCATTAGCTAATATAGCTGGAGGGTTAATGAATCAACAAGGGCAACAACAGAATATGCAAAATCCTATGATGCCTATGCAACAAAATACTAATCCTTATGGGTATGCTAATGGTGGACAACTTCAAGGAATAGGTCCTAATACTCTACAAGTAGAAGGTAATAATCCGCAACAAACAGATGGAGTAGAACTGCAAAATGCTTATGTAGATCATGGAGAAACTATATCTAATGTACAGGGACAACAGTATGTATTTTCTGACACTCTATTTAATCCATTAACTGGTAAGACTTTTGCAGAAGACGATAAAAAATTGGCTAAATCTGATAAGAAAGCTACAGAGAAAGGTGATGTAGAGTCCAGAAATACTATTAAGATTAATCAAATTACTAGACAGAATTATATGAAACTTAATGAAGCCGTAAGGATACAAAAGGAAACAAATGGGCAATCTGATTATTCAAATTACAATCATAATTCTAAATCTAAGAGTTCTGATAAACTCTATGAGAAACAGTATGGAGGAAAAATATCTATGCAGGGGGGAGGTAGATATCTAACTGGATATTCTTCTCCTTGGGATAATTTCGATCTTCCAGGCTTCCAAAAGTATGCAGGATTAAAAGAAGATAATATTTACGGACCTAAAACACATGAAGCATTAACTGGAGACTTAGGAAGACAATATGCTTTAGGACAAGGATACTTGTGGGATAATACTAACAAAGGGTATTTAAACGCCTCAGGTATTAGTCCTGGTAATGCTGGAATTCCTACTGTAGATATGTTGACAAGTTTGACTAACAATAAGTTTAAGAACTATGACTTAGCAGGAAATCTTAAGCAAATTAATTCTGACTTAGCTGCTATTCCTGGAGCTACAGCTACAGATAATACTTTAGTTAATAGAGATACTCCTTTTAATTTAGGCAATCCTGCAGCAAGTGTTGTAAATAATCAAGGAGGAATTGATACAGGAGGTATGGGACGTGGTGGCCAATCCACTAATACTCAAGCTAATCCTTTTAATATAGGTACAGCTTTACAATTAGCAGAAACTCTTGGTAAAGGAGCTACATTGCTTCGTAAACCTGAGAAACAAAAGTTATATCAGAATAATGCTCCTATAGGTTTAAGACAATATGATCCGTCTAGTGCTTTACTACAGAATCAGTATGGGTTTAACGCTTTGCGAAATACAATTAACAACTCTGTAGGTAATGGTTCAAGGCTTTCCAACTTACAACAGGCTTATGCCAATAAGTACTCTGCTAATGCACAAGTAACAGGTCAATATGCTAACATGAATAAGCAAGCCCAAGATAGGTATGAAGCAGCTTTAGGGCAAAGGCAATCTGAAAATAATCAAGCTAGATATCTTACTGATGATACTAACGCTAGAAATCAAGGAGCTTATTTTAATGCTCTTAGAGGATTTGGAACTGATGTTGGTAATTGGGGCAGAACTATTAATGATCAAAAATCAAATAAACAAGCTACTCAGTGGCTGCTACAAGCATTTCCTGATATAGCTAAATACTTTAAGCTAGGAGGTTAATATGGCAGGATTTTCAAGATACGAACAATATCAACCTAGTCAATATTTACTTCCTAAAGTTGACTTAGGTATACTAGCTAATGTATTACAAGCAAAGCAACAACGCTTTGATACTGGATATGAATTAGCTAACCAATTAAAGAATAAATATATAGATCCTCTTCAGGCTGATAAACCCTTAGCTAATACTTTAGAGCAAGGCTGGCAGAAGAAGATCGATGACTTAGTAAAAGAATATGATGGCGATTATACTCAAATGTATAGAGGATTACGCGGTCTAGAATCTGATATTAATAGGGAATTTAGTCCTGGGGGAAGAGCGGGAACTATGCAAGCAAGAAAAATAGAGTATTCAGATTGGTATAAAGAGCAAGAAGGAAGAGTAGCAAAGAATGAAATCTTAGGAGATCAGCTTAATGCTATGGCTCAGCATACCTTAGAAAATTATAAAGGTATAGGAGAAAAAGATCCTATAACTGGAAATTACAAAGGACTTGGTTTGGAATCTATTAATAAATATGTTGACCCCTTTAAATTCGGTCGTGAGATTATCAAAGAAATGGACCCGCATAAATTTTCTGTTGAACAAGATTCCTTGAATGGTAAGTACATAGTACGAAGTAAAGAGTCTGGAGAAGTACTAAAACCTGAAGAAATACAAAATGTAGTAGGTAACTCATTACTTAACAATAGAGAATATATGGCTTATATAGATCAATATCAAAGATCTTTAGGACATACTCTTACAGACCAAGAATTAGAATCTTTAGTTTTTGACTCTATAGGAGGGACTCTCGGTCAAGTATATCAAATAGACAATAGAGAGACATCTCAAACTCTACATCCAGATCAAGTAGCTTTAACTTACTTTACAGAAGGGCAGGCTAACCGTAGAGCTGCTGCTAGACTTGCTGCTGATGATGCTAGATTTAAAAGAGCAGAACAGATTATGTATAATAAAGGAACTTTAGATTATATTGATAATAGAGTAGGTAAAGAACTTAATATAGAAGATCTACGTTCTAAGAATCTAAGATACACTAATAATGCTCCAATAACTTCTCCGTGAGCTGGATATCAAGGATATCAAAATTTGACTATTGAAGGAGCTTCTCCTGATTCTAGGGAAGGTATACAAGAACTATTAAATAATGGCACTATAACAGAACGAGGAGGTAATTCTAAATTATTTACTCAAGTACTTCAAGATAATCCTGGAGTAACTGATGGAAAACAATTATTTAACTTATATAACAAATCTATTAAGGAGATAGGAAATGCTGCTATGGGAAGTACTATAGTTCTTGATGATGCACAATCTAAATCTGTTACTGAGCAATTATTGAGAGGTAACGGCCCTTCATACACCACTATTAGAGTAGGGAAACCTGGAGGAGGAATTACTGAAGTTACTTATCAACAATTTATGAAGGAATATGGGGATAAAATTTATTATAAGGATGATAATGGAAATTCAAAGTTAAGAGAAGGCATTACTCTTAAACATATGACAGATCCTCAATTAGGTATTCCACCTTCTTTTGTTGTAAATACTGGAAAAGAGACTATATTTTTGGAAGCTCCTCCTGCTTATGCGACAGCCTTACAACCAGTTACAGAATTAAGCCAAGCATTCTACTCTCCAGAGGGGGAAGCTGAAGTAGCTGGTATACATCCAGAACATTTTTCTGTCCCTTTATATCAGAAGGTAAATGGGCAGCTTGCTAAAGTTGGAGATCAGCATTTTGGAAATACTCCACTTAGAAATAAAGTGGAATACATAAAAGATATTAATGGGAAATATAAAGCTATCTCTAAATTACAAGAGCAAATTGTAACTCCTGCAGGAATGTCTTGGAAAGATGCTGTTGTGTTGTATCCAGACCAACAAGGAAATGTACAAAAAGTACCCTTAACTCTTCAGATGCTAGAAACTTTTATTAAAGATAAAGCACTACCAGTTAGTTTTGGAAGTTTAAATACTAATTTTGAAGGAAAACAAACTTATGATCTATTTAATAATAGATATTTAGGTAATCCTTATGAAGATGAAGAATAATTATGCCAGAAATTAAATGATTAAATACAGGAGAACCTAGAGTAAGAGCTAATGTTAGTTCTGAATTTCTTAGGCCTGAAAATTTAGTACAGACTATTCCTAATGTGCCTTATACAGATCCTCTGGTAAGGCACGACTTAGGACTTAGACAAGGACTATATCAACCTTTTGTACGAGGCAATAATCAGACTTGGCTTCAACAAATAGGTAATGCTACTCTTAGAGCTGTTCCTTCTGTAGGAGCTAAAATAGGAGAAGGGTTTGGAGGATTAGCCGGACTACTTACTGAAGGTACTAGATCTTTAGTTACTGGAGAAGAATTCTCTATGTCTAGAGCTGTAGATAACGGTTTGATGAATATGTTTGCGGAGATGGAAAAGAGTACTGAAAAAGCTCTACCTATTTATTCTTCACAAAAGTATTTAACAGGAAACTTAGTACAGAAGTTAGGAACTACATCTTTCTGAACTCAGGACTTTGCAGATGGTTTAGAGTTTCTCACTTCAGCTGCTATACCTGGAGGAGCTTTATCTAAGATAGGAAGTTTATCTAAAGTAGGTAAATTTGCTACAGTACTTAGTAAGATAAAGAATGCTGCTGGAGCAGGAGAGTTACAGAATCTAACAGGTTTAGTAGTAGGTTCTGCTTATAATACTGTTACAGAATCTATGATGGAAGGAAAAGATACTTATGATACAATCTTTAGAGAGTTATCTGACAAGTATCCTACTATGTCTGTAGAAGAAAAAGAGCGTAAAGCAGGAGAAGGTGCTGCTAGAACTTTTAGATGGAATATGGCTGCCCTTGCTGTACCTAATATGCTTCAGTCCAAATGGATGTTTGGTAGATACGGTACTGCGGAAGCTAGAGGATTACGTGGAGCTATAGAAGGTGCTAAAGATATTAGGCATGGAGTTAAAGATATAGCTGCTAACTTTGGCAAAGGATTTTTAAGTGAGGGCTTATGAGAAGAAAATATTCAACAAGCTATTCAATCTTATGAATCTAAGTTTGCTTTAGGAGAAACTTCTGAAGATGACTCTTACTTAAGAGGAATGCTTACTAACGCTACTGGTTTCTTTAAAACCTTTACTGGTGGAGCTATACCTGGTAGTGAACAAGATATTGGAGCTACGGCTATTATGCTTGGAGGTATCCTTGGAGGACCTTTCTCTGCTAAGCACGGTTATCAAGAATACCAAAGAAAAGCTCAATTAGGAAAAGCTGCTGAAACTCAGGTACAAGGGAGTCTGAATTTTATGCGTCTTGCAGAGCAGCAGTTTCTTGAAGATGCTGGAGCTCCATTTAAAAGCTTTGGAACTAATCCTGACGGAAGTCCTAACTTTTTTAAGGAGGGAGATACTCAATTAGAGTACGATAAAGAGAAGTTAAAACAAATAGATTTCAATTATAGAGTCCATAATGCTCTTACTCAACATGGGATTATGGCAGAGAGAAATGCTGATCCTATTTATAAGGAATATAATACTCAGAGAGCATTAGCTGTTATGGGATATTCTATTGCTAAGATAGCAGAGCGTCAACAGTTATCTGAAGAGGACATAGATTTCTTAATAGAACAAAGACTTACTAATCTTAAAGAAGATTTAGCTAAAGATAAATCACAAGAAGCTTTAAATACAGAGACTGCTTCCCAACTTGGAGTCTCTGATATAGTAAGTAAAGAAAGAAAGGCTATTAAGGAATATATTAATCTTTACAAGTCAGTAGCTGATGAAAGCTATTCTAAAGAGGATTTTGATGATGCAGAAACTAATCTTCGATTTAATGAGTCTATAAAGAGAGCTGGCTTTTATGCTAAAGCTATGAATGTAGCTTTAAACAATATTCAAAAGATTACTCCTCTAGATAAACTAGATACTCATTCAGCTCTTACTAATGCTATAGAAGCTAATAATCAGGAATGGAACTCTATGAAGAGTCAAACGTCTAGAGCTAATTTAAGAGATGCTTATAATAAGCAGATAGCTCCTTTAATAGAGTTAGAGAAAGAGGAAAGAGAATTAAAAAGTCAACTTGGGCTATCTAGAGATAAGACTGAGCAAGAAGCTATTAAGGATAAACTTATAGCTGTTACGTATAAGAAAAATGAATTAAAAGCTATTGAAGGTAGTGAAGAAGTTCGCTATACTAATAGTAAGCTTCAAGATGCTTTAGGCAATATTCATACAGCTAGATTCTTAGGTTCAAGGCAGACTCCTTCTGCTGTAAGTGGAATACCAATGAAAGATATGGCTGCATGAACTGTAGGTAATACAGCTATGATAGAAGAAGAATTAGAACCGGATAACTTAAATGAATCCAACGTATCAGAAGCTGTTGCTACGTTACAGGATATATTTTCTAAGCCTGTAGCTGCCAGCCCTAAGATAGAAGAGACTATAAATAAGATAGGAGAAGTTAAAGATAAACTACAAGATGACTTTGCTGTACTTGATGAAGCTATAGAAAATATGGATTGAGGTAGCTCTATTCCAGGATTTGATGGGATGCTCCCGGAAGAGCAGCAAGCCGCTATAGAAGCTTTTATACAACAATATGAAGAATTAGGAAACCTAATAAATAGGATACCAGACATAGAAGCTTCTGAAAAAAAAGATTCTTTATCTTTAACAGAGCAATATGAAAAGGCTGTAAAAGATTATGAAAGATATGTTAATCAAGATAATACTTATTTTATTCTCGAGTATCTTAAAGAACAGATGGCTGGAGCCGCGGGTGTTGTAAAAGATTTTCAAAAGCAAGGGCAAGAATATAACGAGGAATATAGCGCAGTAAAAGTTCAATGAGACAATATTAATGCTTTAATTAAAATCTTTAAAAATAGAAAAGATATAGATTCTAATGATCCTAGAGTAATAGATGCTATTGCTAAATTAGAAGAGTATAAAACTATTATAGAAGATATACTTCCATTAGTACTTAGTAAAGCTGAGCAAAGAGATGCACAGCAAAAAGCTATGGAGAAAAGTAAGGCAAATACCCTACTTACCATATTCTCTTTTATACTAAAACCTTATATTCCACAAGCTACTTATGATAAGATTCTTAAGGAGTATCCAGATTCAGAAGCAGGCTTTTCTTATCTAGAAGCGCATCTATTTAAGGCTATAGATTCTTTAGATAAGATTAAGAAAGATCAATTACTTCAAGAGATTCAAAAACGTAGAGCTGAGTTTAGCGCTGAAGCCTTAACCAATTTAAAGTTAGAGGTAAAAGATAGATTAGCTATAGGGTATTTAGATAATCCAACTTCAGTTTTAGTTCCTAAAATAATTCATTTATTTAGAGCTCTAGGAATACAAGGTGTAGGAACTCCAGATAGTGTAGACATCTTTAAGCAATTTGAATATAGTGGAGACTTTCTTTGGTTAAAGAGCCAATTAGAACAAGTTAAGTATATTCAAGTGCAGGAAGCTGTAAGAGATATTGCAGAACAACATGTAAACAAGTTTGCCGCAAGTCATGCTATAGTAAATGAGTTATTTCATTTAGAAACTATATTAAGTTCTAAAATAGATTACAAGAAACTTTTAGATGCAGAGCAAGATTTAAGTAAGTCGGAAAAGAAGTCTCCTTCTTTCCAGCAAAGGTATGTCATACACAAGTTGCTTTCCTATTTACTTGGAAAATCTAAAGGTAAAGTAGACTATGCTAATTTTATAGCTGTAAAGGGATTCATAGGAACTGGTAAAACTTCTATTGTAGTTAAGCAAACTATCCAGTTACTTAAAGTAATATCTAATATTAATGATTCTAATATATTACTTACTGGACATAGCGAAAGAACTTCTATGCAGTTAAATGAGTTAGTAACTGGGACAAAGAATGCTCCTTCTGTAGAAGATATAGCTGAAGGTAAGATAGATCTTAAGAATATTAAATATATTTTTATAGATGAAGCTGCTGCTGTATCTAATGATACTTTGCAAGAACTTAAAGATTTAGTTAAAGGTAAGGATATTAAAGTTGTACTTATAGGTGACTTAAGTCAGAATAAAGTGGAGACATTACATGACATGGCTACCCATAGTAATATAACTCATTTAGATAATCTATCTATAGTTTATAGAAGTAATGTAGGAGTTATCACTAATAGTTCTATATCTTATAAAGATAAGTTAGCTCCTGTAACAGAACTGACTCTTATAGCTAATAAGTCTATTGAGGATTTAAAAAAGGACAATGCCTCTGGATTAGGAGTAATAAAAGCTACAGAAGAAGAAATTATAGATTTATTAAAGAAACCTTCTTCAAGAAAAAGAATACTTATAGTAAATACAGATATAGAAGTTCAGAGATACAGTGCTATAGTAGATCCTAGCGTAGAAGTTAGTAACTTTATAGATGTTCAAGGTACTGAAGTTGAAGAAGCTTATGTACTTGTTAAGCCTAGCTTAGCGCACCCTAAAGGTATAGCTATGAGTACTCAGGTATATAATACCGCTATGTATACTTCTATAGGGAGAGCTACTAAACTAGCTGTTGTTTACGCTCCTCATGTACTCTCTACTAATTCAGTTAATTCTAAATTGGATGCTAATGTAGAACTTGCTAAAAAAGATTTTGAAAATATAATTGAACATCATGCTATATCTCTTGGAGTAGGTAGAGAAGTATATGGGTTAACTCCAATGTCTCCTTCTACAGCTAAGCAAACTTCTCCTATTGTTGTACCTGCGATTCCTACTGTAAAAGAAGTAGAAGCTTCAGTTACTGAAGTACCTACTGAAGAGCAAGAAGAATCAGCTCCAGATCAAGTTCTACCAGATGCTGAACTACAAACTAGTATTCCTACAGTAGTAAGTCAGCCATTACAACAAGGACATGTAGTATACGATTTAGCTTTTCCTTCTAATAGATTTTTACAGAAAGGAGAAAGAGCTCAAAGCTGAAATCAGAATATAGATTGAAGTAAAGTATACATAGTAAGAGTAAGTGAAGTTCCAGGAGAGTCTAGCTTTTATGTACTTGCTAAAGATAAAGACTATACTAATAATAACAAAGTATATCCAGTAGCTGTATTAGGTGCAGAAGACTTAAATACTTCTAATGAACTTGGTAGGCATATAGCAAGCTTACCTACAAAAGAAGCTAAAGCATTTAGAGGAGCTACAAAGAAAGCTAACACGTTTAGCTTACCTAATATAGAAGCTGAATCCATTACTTCCTTCTCTATAGCTAATGCCCCTAATAATCTTGGAATAGATTATGCAGATGATAAAAGTATACCTTATGCAGAAAGACAAAGATCTTTAGGCACAAATGGTGTAGAGAATATGCTTAGGCAAGTATACAAGCAGTTTTTTACTAAAGCTAAAGGCTCTCAAGATTTAAGTCCACTACATAAAATCTTTAAAGCAGATGGAACTATAGATTGGAAAGCTGTAAAAGATAATGTTGCTATTGCTATATTTAGTAATTCAGGAGTTAATAAAGATCCGTTTACTATTCAACAATTAGATAAGACTAATACTTTTATCCCTGATGTAGGAGTGCCTTATTTGATACTAAAGAATATGGCTTGAGAATCTAAATCTGCTTCTGATAACACTGCGCATAAATGAATCTATATAAGATTAAATCCAGCTAAGTATAATTCTACAGCACATGAAACTAGTGCTCCTCATATACATCAATATATGGAGGAAGTAAAAAGCTTTACTAATAATCTTAAATCTTTATTAAGTATTCTTCAAACTAATAACCCTAACTATACTTGGGAATTAAACAATATAGAAAGATATTTAGATAGTCAAGGTAAATCTAAGAAAAGAGAAGGAGCTCTTAATAGGCTTATAGATAGATATGCTAGAGACATGTTTGAGGTCTTAGATAATAAAGTTATTCCTGCTCATATAGAAGCAAGGAATGGAAGACCTGATTTAGGACAATGATTAGAATCTATTAAAGACGAGATAGGATTAGACCTTACTAATTTAAAAGATAATCCTAATATTCAGTCTTTATTAGATAATATGGTTAAGGCTATCTATGGAGTAGAAGATACAAGTAGAATCTTAACTTATGGAGAATATAAACAATTAGTTGCTAGTACTAATGATATTTATGTAAATTTTAGACCTACTAACAGTATATTGCAAAGAAACTTATCAAAACTAAAGAATCCTTCTGAAGCAGATATAACTAAATTAGGGATTAAAGACGATACCAGAGTTTATGCTTATAGAAAAGATAGTGACGGTAAGATATATACCGAACAAATAAAACAAATAAGACGCAACAAAGGAAGTCTTCAGATGGCTTTAATTTCTATTGCTTCAGGTAATAAGAATTTAGGAATTACTGTAACTCAACAGAGATACGATAAAGCAGCTAGAGAAAGAAGTGGCATAACTTACAGAACATCTAAACCAGTGTTTAGTGTGTCTTCTCCTTATACTAATTATAAAGCTATTAGAGAATTGCTTGACTCTAATTTACTTCCTTTTGTTCCTGAAATAAACAGAGCAAATGAAGAAGGTAATTTTAATATAGAATACTATAATGAAGAAACTGGAGATAGAGAATCTATTCGTATGATTGAAGATGCAGCTGGTAACGTTACTGGATTTAAAGCTCTTAAATATAGAGATAGATTACATATAATAGATGGTATAGTAGAGAATATTGAAGACTTTGGAAATAAATACTTTAGCATGTCTCTTGAAGAAGCTAAAGCTTTACGAGATAGATTATACGAAGAAGTAGAGAAGTTAGAGAATCAAGAAACTGTGCCTCCATTAAAGATGGAAGATTTAGAGCAGATTTTACAAACAGATGAAAATGGTACACATACAAATGTTTACATTCCTCTTTTTAGGTATTCTCCTCCGGGTTTTGCTAAGTCTCAAATAGGAATTAATCAACTTGGAACTAACTTAGATAACTCTAATGCTCGAGAAGCATTAGAACAAACTCTAACTACTAGTTTTGAATCTATTACTCCTACTAGGATTAGTGTTCAAGTTCCCAAAGTTTCTGTTCCTCAAGTAGTTACTCCACCAGAACAAGTTCTTCCGGCTAAGGCTAAAGATATATTAGATCCAAATAACTTCTCACATAAGGTAACTTTGGAATCTTTAATTCCTAGAATAGATACTTTAGTAGAAGAGAAACTTCCTGAGCTTAAAGTAGTCTGAGAATTATTAAAATCTAAAGGATTAAGTAATATAGATGTTTGAGTAAACAAAGCTATGGCTAAAGGTCAATACGGTTCTGTTCTTGTTTACGAAGACAAACTTAAACATCTTAAGAAATTACTTGGAGACAGAAATAATATTATCCTTGTTGGAGATATAGATAGTTTTGTTAATGAAGAAGATGCTGTAATACACGAAATTATTCATGCTCTTACTAAAGAATCTTTAGATACTATAATCACTTCTAAGCAATCTCCTAAAGAGTTACTTGCTAAAGGAACCATTACTCAGAAGGATTTAGATTTATATGAAGAGCTTAAAGAGATTCTTAAGATTGTAGATAAAACTCAATTACAAAAAACTCCTTCTGTTATAGATGAGAGGGAGCTAATAGCTAATCTTGGAAATAAGAAGTTTTTTACTTATGCTTCCAAAGTTAAAGTTGGTCCTAAAACTATATTACAGCGTATATGGGATGCTATAGCTAAATGGTTAGCTATAGGAGAGGATACAGATATGTATACTTATATGTACGCTTCTTTAGAAAAATACTTTAATAGTAAAGCAGAAACTATTGCTCCAGAGCAAAGAGCTCCAATAAAAAGAGACTATACAAGAAGAAAAAAAGAACTAGAAATCGTTTTGGTTAGTATGGAAGAGACCTCAAAAGAATTTGAGCAGGTACTTAAGGATTTACGATATACAGAACGAACAGGTAAAGAATCAGTTGCTGAAAAAGCTCGCAAACGTATAAAGGAGATAGAAGAAGAGATTGAAGAAACTAAAGAAAACATAATTAGTGCAAAAAAGGAACTACTTGAAATTTCTTTAAAGGAAGCTCCTGTAGAAAATTTTGAATCCTTACTTAAAAGATTTAGTTCTGAGGAACAAGAATCTCTTAGGGAGTTAGCAACTATATCTTCTGAAGAAGAAGTTGTTACTACTATGAAGACTATGTTAAATAAAGATAACTTAGGCAAAACTGTAAACAGTGGAGCTATAACAATAGATGAATTAGAAGAACAAGAAATTCTAAAAAAAGAATGTAACTAATGGCATGTAAATATATATTCAATGGTGATAAGCTCACCAAGAAAGAGTTACAAGATAAATTAAGAGGGAGGCCTTCGGGCCTTTTTACTCTTCAGCATAGGAATCAAGATTGGATTACTACTGAAGAAGCTAAAGCTATTACGAAAGCTTGATTTCCTAATGCTAAATTAGAAGGAGATACCTCTTGACTTAAGTTCGTACCGCAGCTTATAAATAGCCAAATAGAGAATCCTACAGAGCAAATATTAGGAAAGATAGCAGATGGAGCTATTAAGTTAGGAACTATAGATGATATAACTCTTCGTACTATTCTTACGCATGAGCTTGTTCATTTAACCTTTAAGTATGGTATGAATGATAAGTGAAAAGCAAGAACTCAAAAAGCTCTCGAACAACAGCTTGGGCAAAGTGTTTCTAATTTATCTAATGAAGAGATCGAGCATCTTATAGCTCGTATGTATGAAATACTAGATTCTCCTCCTCAAACAGGAATAGGAAAGTTCTTAATGCAGTTACGCGGATTATTTAAATTCTTTGTAGCTAATAAAAAAGATGTAAGTAGTATAGGAGATTTAATTAAGGGGGGATACTTTTCTAGGAGAGTAACTAATATAGATTTAGGATATACAGCCAATTATGCTTTTATTAAAAGATATTTTGGTAATGCTTCTGCTTACTTAGCTGCTAAGTCTTATATTATGTCTAGATATGATGAATACTTTACTGAAGGAAAGACTAACAATAACGTACTTCCTTTAACTAGAGAAGAGATTCTTTTAAAAATTAGACAAGATATAGATGGAGAACTTCTAAAGTTAAATACTGAGTATAAAGTTCTTGAAGATAAGATACAAAGATCTCAGATTTTAGCAACTAAGAGTCCTAATAATCCTGTTTATCAGAGTCATACAAGTACTCTGATAGTAAAAAGAGATGAAATAGGTTCTAGGAAAAGAGGATTAGCTACATTACTTCAAGCCAATAAAGGTAGAAGTCATCCAGTTATTATAGATGTAATTGATGATATATTTCCTAATTGGGCTATATCTAAAAACGTTATTGCTTATGTAGCGGATGCTTATGATGAAACTAATCTTGGAATAATAAAAGATATAGTTGAAGCAGAAAGGCATTCAGAAGATGCTAACATCTCTAATGAAACTATGATTAGAGAAAGAGAGAATGAGGAATTAAAGCTTAGTTCTTCTGTAAAAGATTTTTTAAGTTTCATTAGAGTAAAAACTACAGATAGTAATCCGTACGATAGTAAGAACTACATTCCATCTAAATGGGCATTCCATAGGATGATGCAATTGCTTACTCAGTATTTCGATTTAAATGATATTACTTTAGATAAGTTTCATAAACAATTAGAGTATCTTAAAGCTAATGAACCTATAAATGACTGAACTGAAGCTTTACTTAATAAATTTCAAGATTTAGTAGAAGAAGTTTTATTTACTCCAGCTAATTTTCCTGCTAATATAACTATTAGAGTTAGTGATTCTGCAAGTAGTAGAAAAGTTACTTACACTGTATATTATTCTGAAAATGAAAAAATAGATTTACGGGAACTATCTGATTCTAGATTGGCTTCTATGGCTAAGACTAGTAAATTTGGAATTTACTCTAAATCTATATCTCCTTCAGATAGAAACTTTGCAGAATCAAATACATCTATTCTTCAAGAACTGTATAACTATATAGTAGAAGAACATGAAGAAACAATAGATTTAGGTTTGTTTAAACAGATTTATTATAAGTCTGAAGCAGAGAATACTTTGAATGGTATACATAACCATCTTGGCAGCTTAGATGAGAAGACTTATTATATAGCAGAAGCTTCTTATAATAAAGGAGAATTACATGTGGAATATATAAAGTCTGCTGGTGTAGGAGTTAATGTGGATTTGAAAGCTCAAGTTAGAGAATCTATTTTAACTGCTATAGGAAATGGGACATTAAATTCAACAAGCGATTTAAAAGAAGGACTAGCATCTAACGATGCATCTGTTCAAAGAAGTACAATACTCAATTTTCTAGAAGGCAGTCTAGGATTAACACATCTCACTCCTGGTATGCAGGAACTTAATAAATCCAAGACTAAGAGTCTAGCTAAAGATATTCTAGAACTTATAAAGACTATTCCTGCAGATACTAACGAATCGAGTATGGAATTTTGAGAGAATGCTAATAGTTCTAGGATAAACAATATTAGAAATATTCTTGTAAGTGTTTCTAAAGACTTGCGGCATACTTCTAGTCAAGATGCTGAAGGTAAACCTTTATTTAAGTATACTGTATCTAATTATGGAATTAGGTTACTCAAGACGTTAACTAACATACACGGGCAGAGTCAAAAATACTTTAAAGGAACTAAAGGTAATCAAGCATGAAGAAATGTGCCAGAATATATAAAGACTAAATTCTTTCAATTGAATCCTATAGTAAGAGATGTACAACGTATTGAGGATTATATGATTCACGATATGTCTAAGAATGCTTTTACTGGTAAGGCTTGGGCATTTAATAAAGAAACTCTTCGTATATGGTACTCTCGTAATTTTATTTATGGGTTTCTAGGAGGAATATCCTCTTCTAAAATATCTTCAGGAGAAGTATCTTATTGGCAATTTACACATCAACCTTCCGATAACGCTAGAATAGTAGCTGCAAGAATGCAATTCCTTAAAAGTAAGGAAGATATAAGTTCTAATATAGAAGCTATTCTTCAGCAAATATATTATACTACACATATAGAAGAGAAAGAGTTTAAGTATATTAATTTAAGTTTATTTAAAACTCCTGAAGTAGAAACTTGATTAAAACAAAAAGAAACTAATAGTCCAGATAGTAGCGTAGTAAACAGTGTATACAAGAACTTATTGGCTGCAGCAGAACATGATTTCTTAGTGGGGGCTATAGATTCTCCGGCATTGAGTAAATTATGGGAAGAATTACGCTTGCCCTATAATATAGATAAGATAGCTAATGAGCGACTCGGAATTAAAATAGATTTAAGTTCTAAAGAGAGAATTAATCAAGAAAATGCTAAAACTATTCTGCCTATATTTAGTGCTTATTTTGTAAATAATTATCTCAATAGTTACAGTTTAAATCAGTTGCTTAGTGGTAGTCCAGAGTTGTATAAGAGTGGACAAGAATCTATTGACGTAGTAAAGAGGCAATCAGGACTATGAGGTCCTCAGATTAGAACTAGAGTTGGAGTAAGAGGAAGTCGTAAGACTTTTAGGGCTTGAATTGTAGATGACACTTTAGTTCCAAGAGAAGGAGGTACTGGAGATAATATCAAATCTTCCTTAGAGACTTTGTTCTCGGATATGGAAGATTCTCCAAAAAAAGAAGGAATTATTCAAGAGCTCCTGGGATTATTCGAATCTAGTGGTTATAAAAAGACTGATGGTGCTGGATTTATGACTATGGATAGATGGCATGACTTACATAAAGGATTTGATAGATCTTTTAGGTTAGGACGTGTTATGAAGCCTATGCATTTCCAGCAAATAGTTAACTACATACCTACAGGACTTAGTTTCGCTACTACCGACGAGGTAAATAGCTTTATCAAGGCTAACAAAGATATATACTCAAGGAGTTCTAACAACAGTGACAACTATACAAAGTTACAGGACGAGACTGGTAAAGTAACATATACAGTCTATCGAAAAGAAGTTACTCCCATCTATTTTAAATATGCTACAGTAATTCTTAGCCCAGAGCTTATTAATAAGTATCCTCAACTTGGCAAACTCAATGAGATTATGAGAGCTTATAAAGTAGATGAAATGCTTTTTAAAAGTGCTGTAAAGCTAGGGGCCCCTAAAGGAACTCAAACTTTAAGTTCTTACTTAAGCCAGGAGAAGCCTGTAATTGAAGATAGTCATATTATAGAAGCTGATAATGAAAACTACGGGTTCCAATTTAATCCTACTGATAAAGCTTTAAAGAAAGTAGCTAACCCGAGTCAGTTAGAATATCTAGTTAATCTTCTTGAAACTAACATAGAAGCAGCTAGGGATATCTACAACTCTTTAGCTTTTATAAATACTATTAAGCAAAATAGATTAGTAGGTAAGTTAGACAGTCCTAAGAATATATCTAATTTTCTAGCTGAATTGTTTAATTCTCCTGGATCAGAGCGTATTCAACAGTTACTGGATTCTGGAGCTACCATAAATACTCCAGTAGTAGAACAGAAAGCTATAATTCAATTAGCTTCTGCATTAGAAGGTCAAATAGTAGGAACTAGATTTAAAGGCTCTAAACTTATTCTTCAAACCTCTGAAGGTATAACTACTAAAGAAGGCACTAGAAAATTACGGTATTACCCTAAAGGCAGTCATCCATATGGTAATGGACAGATGGCTATGGCAGAAGCCATAGTTCCTAGAGAATTATTTACTAAGGAACAACAAGCTATTATAGAAGCTGGAGGAGATATTTGAATTACTCCTGATTTATTGGGATTTAGGATTCCATCTACAGAGATTCACTCTGCAATTGCTCTTAAAGTTGTAGGATTTTATGACAACGCGGGCACCAACGTAGTGATTATTCCCGAAGAAGTAATGGTTATTCATGGAGCAGATCTGGACGTAGACAGCTTGTTTATTATTGTAAGAGAAAACTTTGATAAGGATTATCTGATTAATGGTAATACTTATGGTAAAGGAAAATCTTTAGGTTATGATGCTACTGGAGCAAAAGCATTTGAACAATTAGATTCCGATATAGCTGCTGAGTTAGATTCTGGAGTTTCTGAAGAAAGAAAAAGAGAATTAGAGGATATACAAATCAAGTTAGCTTCTAATATTATTATGGAAACTTTCCTAGAGGTAGTTACTTATCTACCTAATAGAGAAAGAATGACATCTCCTATCTCTAAAGAAGATTTTGTCTCTAATGAATTAGAAGATTCTGGAAGAACTGTATTAGAGAGTAGAGGATTAGTAAATTGAAATGAAAAGCTAGACTTAAGTAGAATTACAGATGCTTTTAAGGCTTTTAATTCTGTTAAAGAAGGTGCTCAATTAGTAGGTATATTTGCTAATAATATTAAAGTGCTTGCTCACTTATCTAAGTCTGCTATGGACGGGTTATCAGTCTTAACTGATAAAGTAGCTATTAATTGACAAGTAGGAACTACGACAAGTAAGTTAGATAAAATAGTAGATAAAGATTTATCAGGTAAGCGTCTTGTGTGGCAAACCTTAGATGCTCTTGTAAATCTTGCTATAGATAACGTTAAAGACCAAGCTCTTACTAAATTTAATATCAATAGTAAGAATGCTAATTTAGTATCCACTATATTTGGTCTTGGTATTCCAGTTAAAGATTTTGCTTTACTTAGTGCTACTAATGTTTGGAAACGATTGTTTTCTGATGAATACATCAATTTTAATAAAGCATTTCCAGCAATAGCTAAAGATTTACTTGGGGATAATTATAGAGATATTCTGGATGTGCATGAAGGAACTCCTTTAAGCTTTGAAAGGCTCGATACTTATTTATCTACTAAGGAAGAAGATTTAGAACTTACTAAAGACTTATTAGTAGCTCTTAGAAAGTTATACACTATAGGAGATTACATGAGAAGTGTATCAAGTATACTTACTTCTCTTCGTAGCTTTCCTTCTGTAGTGGAAGATGTTGAGGAACTCGATACTAAAGTAACAGAAACTTTAGGAGTCTCAAGACTTAATAGAATCGCTACTCCTAATACTAACTCTCTCTATAGATTTAAAGAACAGCTTAAAGAAGTTATTCCGGCTATAGAAGAGAAATACAATAAGATCTTTGATGTAACTAACCTACTTCGCAATCATTATCACGTGTTCAGTGCCTTACGTGGAATTCACTTTCTAGCCGATCTTATTGAACAGAATTTTAATATACATCATCCTAAAGTTCGTAGTGTAGTAAGTTACGACGCTAATTTACGATTAGATAGAAACTTATTTGCTCATAGAACTAAAATGCGTAGAGAATTAGGTAAGTATGTACTTACTAATCTAATTGCAAAAAGGATGGATTTAACTTCTGTAGGAAAAGTTAAGAAATATGGGAGAGAAAAAGAATTTGGAGGTATTCGTTATTGGATGGAGCAATTTATTCAGAGAGTAGAACATGCTAAAAAGAAAAATCAAAAACTAATTGAAGAATTAGGAAATGGTTATATACCTAATAGCTTCTTAAAAGCTGTTGTTATAGATACAGACCATAAGACTGGATATAGAAGAGTGAGAATACATTCAGGTTCTACTTTTGATGGAACGGACGCTATACAATTAGAAGATGATTTCAAAGCATTACATAAATATAAAGTAGATCAAAATGGTGCTAGCATTAGTACTGACATCAATCCTAATGAGCCTACTGTTGAGTATACTCAATTTCAAAAAGATTTTGTCTGGTATAATATTTTAACTTCGGGATTAAATTTTGGAATAACTAATTATTCAGCATATTTACCCTACGACATCTATCAAGAAATAGATTCAGAACTTCAAGAATATATCATAGGACTTCAAACTAAAGAAAATCTTAATACATATATAGTCCCTTTCTATATTAGAACTGCAACAGCGAATTCTGATAAAATGAAAGATATTAAGATTAAAGAAGGAGGAGCTATAAGTTTAGTTAAAACTAAGTCTGAAACTGAGCTTGGGGTAAATAAAGGTATTTATACTACTACAACTGGAGGACAAGTACATTACGATTTACTGTTTGAGACTAAGCAAGGATTTGGAGTAGAAGGTAAGAAGTTTGAACCTTTAATTAGTCAAGAAGAATTTGAGGAAGAATATTTTGAAGAAAATGAGGAACAAGAATTTGAAGTAGATAAAGATATAAAGAAAATTAAATTTCCTTTCTTAATTCGTAAAAGTAACTTAGTTTATGTTCGAGTCTTTACTGATAACAACCATGCTGCATATCAAGCAGCAGGAAGCTCTACTCAAGTAGACACTTCAATTCTTCCTAATCCAGAAACTTATAGATATAGCGATTACTTCAACAGTGGAATTAAGACATTACGTAGAGAAAATATAAATAATGTAAAACAAGTCTCTTTAAAAGAAGAAGATCTTACATTATATATAGGTAAAGATGTTTATATAGCTACTATTGGAAACATTTTTAGAACAGAGCGTAAATTATATACTGTTATAGATTATAATGAAGAAACTAAGATGTTTAATCTTAAAGCTTCTCAAAAGACTGTAATTTCTTTTGCTGCTGTTCCTCCTATAGATGAAGGATTAAATGATGGACAAGCTTCAGATGCTGCTCCAGAACAAGTAGCTCCTAGAGCAAGTGTACCCGACTCTCCAGAACTTATGGATAGAATTCTCAATGATGGAAAGGCTTATAGTCAAGAAGTTACTGAGATAGAAAAGAATGGCATTGAAACTGTTGTAGGATATACTGATGGAGTGACTAGTGTAGGACGCCTTACTGATGAAGTAAAAGGCTTTATAAATAAATATCTTCGTAGAGATCCATATAAAGATAGGAGAGTAGGGAAAGAAGAAGAAGAAGCAGATAGAATCTGAGAAGGAAAAGATCCTAATGAAAGATTAGATGTGCCTTCTGTTAGCGATAGACCTATTAATAAAGCAGAATATATAGAAGCAGCATATAGAAAAGCAAAAGAGAAGACTACTATCGGTACAGCATCTCACTTATATATGCAAGCTATTGCTGAACGAGTACTGTCTAGAGCTGAAAAGTTTCTGGATTCTGCTGAGGCTTTACTTGAAGGTATAGGAAAAGATGCTAATCTAATTGGTTGAGTGTGAGAAAAAGGAGATAAGATTTTAGGTAAGGCTGGAGTCAATAAAGATAGAGATAGATTAGAAACTGAAGTACGTGTGGCTTCTAAGGTTTGAGGAATAGGTACTACTATAGACTTATTAGTGCAGAGAGAATGGGATAAAACTTATTCTTTAGTAGATTTTAAATTTGGACAAAAATTTAAGGAATATGGAACTTCTAAATTCTTTAAACATGGATTAGGAAGTCAAAGAGATATTTTAGAAACTGCAGAAACTAAAAGTAAAGTGGAACAGATGATTAGAGCTATGATATTGAAAACAGAATATCCTGAGATTCAATTCAATAGTCTTATAGTTAACTGAATTCCTTCTAAGTATTCTGTAGGTAATTCTATTGATCACGATAGATTTGTTGACGTAAAGGCATATATAGCTATGATTAGAGGAGCGTTACTTGATGAGCACAGAGCTTCTAAAGACAAGGAGAATACAACTTATGGTAAACTTAAGAATCTACCTCATTTTGATCAAATATTCGATCATACTGAATACAACAAAGGATTTCAAAGTGAAGAGAATTACAAGCAAACTTTAGGAGAAGGTAAATCCGAGCTTAATAGATATAGAGATTTAATGGATAGATTGCGATATGCAGTACAGTTTGACCTTAATCCTAAAACACTTGAGGGTAGCTTTACAGAAAAGGCTGAAAAGAAAAGACAAAGAATAAATAAAGCGCAGGAACTCGTAAATGAAATACTTGATCTAAAAAAGATAGATAAGTCTTGAAATGAGGATATTTACTGGCTATCATATTGGTTAGGCTCTCCAGCAAGTCAGAACAGCCCTTACATACAATTATATCATAAGGCTCTTATTGAAGCTAAAAATACTGCTAATCTTAGATGAACTACTACTATGCAATTGTATTGGCAATATGTAGAACCTATAGTGAATGACTGATATAAGAGAAGTGGAAGTATACGACCTCCTACTCAAGGATGGAGACCTCTACGTGACTTGCTTACTAATATAGATCCTACTAAGTTTTGAGAATGGGCTTATGTTTACGATCATACAGCAGAAGGTTCTCCAGTAGTTAGATACAATACTACAGAAGCTGAATGGAAAGTAGCTATGGAGAAATATCCTTACTTAAAAGATAATACCACTGGAGAAGTACGTAAGGAATATAAACAACTTATGGATTTTATACTTGATCAATATGAACAATTCTTTGTAGATTCTAAATCAAGATACGGAACAGCATTAGCTAATAAACCAGCTACATATAGAAATATTGGTGGTAGAGAAAAGCTAGTTAGTAATTTAAGCTTACATCTAATTCCTGAAGGCGGAGATATCTCCACAGCTAAATGATATACAAGAGGAAAACTTATTCCTAAAGTTCCAAAGACTGCAGATGAAATAGGTAACATAGTTACCAGACAATTTGATAAGCAATATTGGAAACAAAAGATTAAATATAATCTTACTTCTTACCTAGATACAGAATTCTTTCAATTTACTAATGTAGATGAAGGAATACCTTTTAGGTATCTAGGAAATGAATATATAGAAGCTGAGCAGAATTTTTCTCTAAATATAGAAGAACAATTTATGCAGTTTACTAAATATCACATTCTTAAAGAAGAAATGGAGGATGTGTTTGCTTTGGGTAAAGGTCTTGAATATCATACTAAATATAAAAATCTTCCTTATACTGCAAAAGCTTTAGAGCGTTACATACAATTACATGTACAAGGACGCAAACAAGGTAATCAAGATGACATAAAATTTTTTGGTAGAGATATACCGTTTATTAGAACTAAAAATGGTAGAGGTTATAGACCCGATTGGGTACATATATTAAGAAGTATTAAGTCGTCCGCATCATTACCTATACTTGGGCTTAAATTGTTTCAAGGTACTGCAAATGCCGTATTTATTTACATGTATACTCTTAAGGAGTCCATCAAGGACTCCATTGTAAAAGGCCAAGGAGGTAAATTCTTAGGGATAGACCAGAATCAGGCTTCTTTTGGAGTAGATGACTTTGCTAAAGGACAAATAGAGTATCTGTCTATGCAGAAAGACTCTATGTCTAATAAATTAGAGTCTAATAAGCTTTGGTTACTTGCTAAACATCTTAATTATATTCCAGATCACTATGATTTCTATGCTGATAGGACTACAGGTAGAGTGCATAGAGGTACAATGTTTGATCAATCTTCTTTATATATGTTCCATAGTATTCCTGAGGAGTTTATGGCATTAACTACTTTAGCTGCTCAAATGAAGACTATGAAGATAAAAAGCAATGATAAGTATAACGGAAGATCCTTATGAAGTATGTACAAGCCAGTAATTAGAACTGATGAAAATGGTAAGGAGTATCACGATTTAGAATGGAAAGATAATTATGTACGGGGGCTTGTAAAAACTATTGATAGCCCAGGTAATGAAAAGTATGAAGAAATTAAGGGATTAACTACTAATGAGGCGAGGCGTATGCTTTATGTATACGAACGTATGCATGGTGGTTATAGACCGGAAGAGCGTACTGCCATGGAATATTACATTTGAGGAGAAGTATTTATGCAATTCAAACGTTATCTTCCTTCTATGCTTAAAAATATAGGAGGATCTAGACAAAAGCTTGAATCTTATGGATATTATAAACCAACTGGACAATTAAAAGATGGAAAAGAAGTTCTCGAATGGCATTCCAGGATAGTAGAAGGTAGGTATAAAGTTTTACTTGGAGTATTCTTAAATGCTATTAGTGTACGTCAAAGCACTGGAGAAGTGCTTACTCCTTATCAAAAGGTATTAAACTTTATAGGATTAGATGCTCTTGAAGCGTATAGCCTTAAAAAGACTGGAGATCCAGACCATGATGCTAGAGTAGAATATATGAGAGAAGTAATTCTCGATGGTGTAATTACTCTTGGAATGTACTTAACAATTACAGGTACATTTATGGCTCTTGGTGGAGGAGATTACGACAAAGATAAAAAAGATCCATTTAATCTATTTGCTCAGAGAGTTATAAATAACTTTGGACAGCAATGGAATATCATGGAACCTTGGCGTGACTTAACTACAAACTTAGGAGCTGCTTCACTTAAAGTATCTTGGTACAGGGCTCAATCCATGTACGATATCACAGCGGCAGCATTCTGGCTGTCTGTAGGAGAAGAAGATAGAGCTTTAACTAGACAAGGTACTCTAAGAGGTTCTAATAGATTTATTAAGTATTGGCTACCTTATGGTGGAGCTTATTATGATTTTGTTAGGCTTATATTAGGTGAGTCCAATGTTGACGAATTTACCTATGAAATAAAGAAATAATTATGATAACAACATATATAATTAAAAATCAAAAGTATTATAAGATAGGAAAAACGGGAAATTTGGAACAACGACTAAGAACCTTTAATACCTCTTTTCATACAGAATCTAAGTTAATATATGCTTTTCCTTTCGATTGTGAAAAAGAACTTCATAAAATTTATACAGAACATAGAGTAAGAGGAGAATGATTTTTGTTTTCTAAAAAAGTCTTTAGTACTATTCTGCCAAATGTTCAAGCAATTGAGAAGATAATTGCAGAAAGACAATTAAAAATTGATATAGAAACTAAAGTACGCAATTTATTTTTCTCAATACAGTATAATAATCAAGAAGTAAATGAAATTATCGAAGATATTAAAAAATTTAATTATAATATAAAAATTACTTTAAACGGTAAAGTTGTAATAAATAACGACACTTCTTATAGGTATAAAAAATCTATGGATATTATAACTAAGAAATATAAATAAGCTTAAAGACTGCTGAAAAAGAAAAGGGCATGCTCAGAACGAGTCATGCCCTTTTTTATTTAAGGAGGTTTAGGAACAGTTTATTGATTTCATCCTTTACTTTTTGAGGAACTTGTTGAGATCCTGTAGGATTATCAATAGTATAGCCTGTAAATTTATTATAGTGAAGATATACAGAAAAGTATCTAGTATGTCTGTACTTGCCATTTTTAGGCATTAAAGTCTTATAGCTCTCAGCAATCGTTATATGGCTTATAAATACTTTGGGGAATCCACTAATATAGATAGATATTTTCCATTGCAACTTAGATTTTTGTAACACACATGCATGATAGCGCCTATCGCATTCCCAACCTAAGTTCTGGGATTCTTTTTCTGTTAATTTGTACATAAATAACTATTCTTCTATTTGTATCCAGAAATCATCAGGGGACTTAAAAACTGGAGAATTAAAGTAATTAATAGTATTGCAGTATACAGCTTTGTAGAGATTTAAAAATCTAAATATTTTTTTATATCCTACTATATTTTTACATGTTTCTGAAACACTATTTTCTCCTATAGAGAATTTTGTAAGAGGATCTATTGCTTTACATTTAGGACATTGAAATTTCATACGTAATAATTGAAATAAGAAAGGGGAGTCTGGTGTATGCCAGCTCCCCTTTTTAGTTTTAGTACTTAGATAGAATATAAAATAACACTACAGCTTTTCTTACATAATCTTTTTCTGGATTCTTAAGAAGTCCTTGAAGCTTTTCTTGGAAATCTTTTACAGAAATGTGCTTTACTACATCTTCTACAGGAACTCCTTCTAGAAAGACTTCTAAATATTGTTCACAGCCTCTAAAAAAGCTGGTCATCCGAGACTTCTCAGTCTCTTGAATACCGAGTATTGATGCAGCAAGCTTCTTTTGATCCCCATAATGACGAAGAGATAAAATTAAATTTTCCTCTTCTTCATTGACCTCAAATATTTCTTCCTCCGAATCTTTATTCAGTTTCGGATTTCTCCATACTTTCTGATTTTCTCTCTCCTTCCGATCCGCTAGTCCTGCTCTCTTCATTTACGTACATGAATATTTCATCTTCCTTTTCTGGCTTTGGCCATACCTCGGCATCCTCAGGAAGAGATGTTCCTAACCTATATTCCCACCAATCCCTTATTTCAGGATGTTTAGTGAGAATTTTATAGTTGTACGAATCTTCATATATTCCCGCCACATTACGCCTTTTAGGTTCGTAATATCTTCGGACATAATCTCTATCTATTTTAGAATATTTTCCTGCTAAGAATGGTTTGACTACGGTATCTCGATATCCTTCAGGGATTTGGAGTACCACATGTGTCATTTGCTTAGTAGGATCGTATTCCGTTTTATAGAATGGAGATTTCCTAAGCTCTTCAAGAAATTCATCCTCAATTCAAGCATTAGAAAATTCCATTACAAAAATATCTCCTCATTCGTTAGTAGGTCCCACTACATTTGACCCCATATAAGAAGTCTGGAATCCGTTATTATACAACCTTTGAGTATTGAAACCAAAGATTGGCAGTACAAAACTACTGCTTTTTTGAACTTTATTCAAAGCAATTCAAAATTAATTCCCCTTTAGATTCATAGATATCTCGTGGTAGTAGCCAAAGATTGTTTTCTACATGTCATTTATAGTCATCTATCAATTGGTGGATGCCTTTTATTCGCTTTTTATATCCACCTCCCTTAACTTCACCTCCATAGAGGCCTACTTTAATGTCATTAGGGGTAGTGACATATATAAGAGCAGGAGACTTCGATCCTTGCTTACTATCAGCTACTATGAATCTAAAAGGTTCAAGTGAATAATCTGAAATCTTATCATCATAATTACTACGAACTGCTAAATATTCTTTAACAGCCGTAGTGTAAAATGCAGCCTGTCGATAATAACCATAATGAATATAGGAGTCATAGAAATTAAAAACTCCTTTACTGGTGGTCTTTAAATCGAAAGGTATAATCTTCTTAGAATCATGGTTTATGACTAAACCATCTAGCAATGCTTTGCAATCAGTACCTTCAAACGTAAAGAATAAAGGCATCTGTAGGTGACGTTCTAAGTGATCCTCTCCTTCAAAATACCATTTCGTAAAAGAATTCTCTAAAATCAAACTCTTAGTATTCAGAGCTATATCGTATTCATCTGCATTTAATATTGTTTTATTTCCAACATTTGCATATTTCTCCTGATAATATTGGACGGCTTGTGGATTCTGCCAAAATCAATTAATAACGTTTGTTAAATTGACTTTATATCCTGCTGACATATAAGCGCCTGCATATTCCACTATATCTGACGTCTCTACTAAGCCAGCAGGAAGGGCATCAACAAACTTTCCCATTAGGCCATAAGGTCTATTTCCACTCAACACAATAAACCGCTCATCCCATTTATCAGGTTCAGTTAGTAGGCAGTCTGTGGCTGAACCTACTCGAAGATAACCATGTTCTTCGTCCTCTATAATCCCCTGCATTTTTAATCAGAGGACCTTTGGATTCTCCAAAGTATTTAACCTAGAATGTGAAACTCTAGATTTGTCGCCAATAAATTCTTTAAGCGTCATTAGATTTGTTTAAACTTGCTTCTATTTTTTTATACACATACTCAGCTAAGTAGATAGGATCTTGATTTTCAGATAAAAGAATTTCCATATCTGCTTTAGCTAATAGATCTTTTTGTTGATGTTCAGATAGAGTTTGCCTTAAATTACGAGTATTCAAAATATCATTTTGAATTTTAGATTCTAGTGATTTGTAATACTCTTCTACATTTTGGATAGCATTAAAATTTGGACTATATGACAGTACTGAAGTATAGAATTGCTTCCCACAAAGTTTTAGTAACGCATCATTTTTTTCCTTAGTGGCTTTTATGCTAATAAATACATCGTTTAGCTTAGATTCTAGATCATAAATAACCCCATCAAGTAACTTTTGCTTAGAAGCGATTTCATTTTTTACTTCTAATTTATATTCTTCAGATTGTATATACTCGTTGCGTTTGACTCTAATTGAATCCGTTATTTTTACAACAATACCTCTAGCTAAAGATTCTCTATCTTTAGCACTTAATTTTCTATTCGTTATCATTTTTATTATATTTGATAAGATCTATACTTTGCTTGACTTCCTGCCTGTTAGTAGGAAGGAATAAATGTCAAGTATATCCTTCCTGTTCCAACCATCGTTTGAAAAGTTTTCATTTAAGTCTAGATAAAGGATTAAAATATCCTTTAGTTTCTATTACTCAAGTTACTTTTTCCACTACAGAATTAGAAACAAAGTCTGGAGTATATTTTATTGGTTGAATTTTGTTTCTTTGAGATTTAAAAGATTCTTTTCCTTTTCCTATCTTTTCATAAGATTCTGGTTGGTAGATAAATCCATCTACTAAAACTATCTGAAAAGGTTCATAAGAAAAAGAAATATTTTCAGAGTTTAAGTGTTCTCAACAATATTGCTCCAGCTTACTTCTAAATCCCTGTACTTTACTGTTTTTATATTTATTATTATCCATTTATAATATATGATCTAATCTAAAATTTGCATCTTCTCTAAATTCTTGTGTAGCTAGATTAACCAGATATTGATTTTTTTCTTCTAATCCTCCTAATCTACTATTAGCTCTTTCTAAAGCTTCGAATTGCTCTTGTAATCTTAAAGCTGTAAAATGATTAGTATAATCTGCCAAGGATTCTACTATGTTTATAGACACAATACTTTCAGCTCCTTCTGCTAGACTCCTTATCACTTCTAGTAAAGTAATTTTCTGGTTAGATGCTCTGCTATTTATAATATTCAAGGGATTTCTTTTAGCATACTTGATGATAGCAACACATATGAGTAACCAAGCAAATACCTTATATACATTTAATGTTGGTGGATGCACTCTAAATTCTATTCTCTTAGAGCTTCCTGTTAAAAAATTAATTAGATTTATTTGATAATATCTAGATGCAATTCTCCAAGAAGCTTCTCCCCAAGGAAGTTGCGAATCTGTTTCTTTTATTTTTCCATATTTGCATCCTAAAAATAATTCAAAGATCCTCTTATATGACTCTTCTATATATTGAGTATAAGCTTCATTATGCAGCATAAGATCTTTAGGAGTGCTTAAAGAGAATATAGTATCTGCATACATCTTCCTTTTCCCAGCTATGGCTACAGGATTAGCTACATATGCAGGTAAAAAAGCTAAAATATCTGTTTGTAATCGTTGATATAAGGTATAAAAACTTACAATAAACTGTTTATATTCAAAGTCTGTAGGAAATTCTATTCCTCCTATATTTAAGTGTAAAGAACAGCTGATTCCTACTCTACAGCAAGCAGATAATTTATTACATGTATTATATAATGTTTGTAATCCTCTAGTGCCTTTTAATGGAAGAGTACAATATTCAAAAGCTCCAGATGGGAGACTCCCATCTTCTACAGGAACTAATCCTAATTTACCTAATTCTAAAGGAGGTACATTTCCTTCTACAGTTTCAAATTCTACTCCAAAACTTAAAGAACCTATAAGATTATTAATCGTCTCTAAATTACGAACTGTTATGGGAATATCCAAATTACAATAGACTGCCTCTACCATGTTATAGGCTGGATTATCTTTATTTGCCTTATGAGTAGTAGTAATTTTAGAAAGCCTCTTATATTGCGTGGATTCTAAAACATTAGAAGCGATTCGAATAATAGATTCTTTCCCATCTTGAGAACGATACCATACATAGGTTCCTCTAATATTTATATATTCATTAAATCCTAATATAGTAGCTGTTTCTTCATCTATTAAATATACATATGAACTGTCTGGATATATCCCAAATATATTCTTAATAGGATTGAATTTTATTACATACTCTTCACTATTTCTATCATAAGCTACTACACATTCTATAGGAGAATATTTTAACCATTGTCCATGAGAAGTACAATAAAATATCTCTCCAGTATTAGTCGGAATATACCTATCTTCAAATAAAATACAATAAAATCCCTTATCTACAGGATAAATATCTTTATGTATTATAGAGTAACTATTTGTTTCTCCGAGACTATTTTTAATGTAAATATTACTGGAATGTTCCCCAAGTAGTCTTAAAGGAGAAGATAGAGCTCTAAACATTGATTAAGCATTTAAAATGTTTCTTTAGATCTTCTTTCCATGTTTTCATAGCAGATATTCTACTTATATCTATAATGCAATCTAAAAATCCATTATGTAATTTATAAATTTTAGTAGAAAATACAGGCAACATTTCTTGAGTTCGAATATTTTCTTTTCCGCAGAAGAAGAAACCACTATCTATTGTAGGAATGTTATGAAAACAGGCAGGAGTGGGGTAAAATGTGTAATCCCTAAGAACTTTTATACTAATATTAGACAAATCTCCATACTCTTCTATAAGAGATATAAAATCTTCTCTGCTTTTTAATAATATTCCCTCTAAGAAATACATTTCATATATTTCTTCGTTATTATCTAATTTAACTACAGATTCTTTATTTACTCCAAAATATTTATCTTCTATTGCAGTAATAGGCATACCTTGTGCTGTAAATAGATAGTTTTCTTTTATTTCAATATCTTTAGATATTTCATTATAAGAATAAGTGGTACTTATTCTTCTGTTATTTATCCAGTAAGTTCCTAAGTAATAATACACTAAGTTAGTGTAAGAAGGAACTGCATCTAATTTAAAAACATTTTTAGCTTTTTCATGTATACTTATTCCCAAATTAGCTACAAGAACTTTAACTGGTTTTTCTAATACCTTATATTCTTTTAATCCATATTCCGCACTTAATTTATACCAGATATTACCTCTGAATACTTGCACATAAGAAAGATTAATATCATTAGTAGGAGACTGAATTAATCCTCTAACTATACTTAAGGGATGAGATTCTGAACTAATATAAGCTCCATTTCCTTTACTATGAAGAATATGAAGAGGTCTATCCACTACATTTCCTTGGGCATTTGCTGTACAAAGTACGTTTAGAGTAGTTGGATCGCTTTCCTCTACCCAAACTAGAGTAGCGCCTCCTTGTATATGCCAGTAAATATCTAATAGCTTATCTTGAGCAATCGCCCAGATTAAGGCATTACTATCTGAAGTCTTCAAAGATTCTGGCATTTGAATCTCTGCAGCTAATTCCTTATAGTTTCTTACTGTACCGTTATGCACTCCAATTATAGCTTTAGAGTTTTCCTCTATATTAGGAAATCTTATAGGATGTATATTTTCTATCACGTCTAATCCTATTGTAGTTCTCCTACTATGCATTAGTATAGACCCTTCAAAACTAGATTTAATTTCGTGATAATTAGTAAATAATTCGTATAAAGAAGTAATATTAGGAAAATCTAACTCCTCCGTCATTAATTCTGGAACTATACCAGAAAAGTAAAGAGGAGTGGGGTGCTGACACCCCTTAATAATTTCCATATTACTTCCTATATATGCTATACCTGCCCCATCTCCTCCTCTAGAATCTTGGTATAATCCTAGAAGCTTTATTATAAATGGGTTATAGAATTCTTTATTTCCTACAAATCCAGCAATTCCACACATTAAAATACTATATTAACTTTTGTACGTACAGGTACCGCTACTTCTACTGCATTAGATGCCCTAGCTGCAGTATTCACTTGTTTTACAAGATGAATACCAATCTTTCCTCTAGCAGTACCTTTAGCCAGTATAATATGAGGCAGAGCTTGAATATAACAAGTTTTTTCTGGAGTACTAAGTTCTGGATTGCTCCCAGACTCAAAAAATACATATTTGTTAGCATGAGAATTATAGCCAACATCTACAAAGCCGAAATCAAGACCAAGGACTTTGATAGCTTTAACTGCATTAGCCATAGCTTCTTCCATCCAAGGTTGCTCTGTAAATTTAGATGTAAAAACAACGCTGTCATAGTTTCCAGCACGATTAGTATGCCTAACTCCCCTATCGTAAGCATCTTGCTTTAACTTCTTTTGAAGCATGAAGATAACACCGTTTCTACGCATCTTTGTTACTACTTCTGAAGTATTTCCGGATTTACGAGTATATTGATACGTGATGAGTTGATTTTCTAACCAAGGACTAACATGGATACGAAACTCTTGGTCAAATTCAAACATCTCTTCGAAATGGTATGCCTTTAATTCTCGTGTACTCTGAAGAAAAGTTACAAGCTCTTCATAGTTCTTAATATATTTCATACCTTCCCCCTTAGAGCCGTTATTCTTCTTAGCTACGATAGGATAAGAAAAGAAGGATTCAAAATTTTCTACTAAGAACTCATTTCTTCCAGAAGTCGAAGTAGTTACAAATTCTTTAAGCCCTTTAAATTTACTTACTTGAGGAATATTATTAGTGGCCCAAATTGCTTTACAAGTAGGCTTAGAAGCAGATTTGCGTACAGCTTCTACTGTGTTTATGCGTAATGCCCCATCACGAGTCATTGTAGAGCTTCCAAATCCAATATCAACTCTAAAAGGAAACTGACCTAAAGGAAATCTTTTTGTAGGAGCCTGTTCTGTTTTCTGAATACGAAAAGCCGCAAGCTTATCTTGATCAGCCCCCATTACTTTAGGGGCGTATAAATTGCTCATAGATTACAGTAAATAAGTTGTTGATACGCCGTTTGAGGATCTTTGTGTTTACAAAAATCTCCGTTAGGAACAAAGTTCTTTTCCGAAACAGCATCGAATAAACCTTCAAATATCTTTACTACAAATGGTTGGTTATTGTTAGGAACTTGTACTTTCATTAAAACTGGAGCATACAAGGTATGAATTCCTTCATACTTATCCAGTACATAATGCATCTCATATAATTTCCAGCTATCTACTTTAGCATCTAAAGTACCATCTTTAGAATTGGGACATAAATCCACTAACTCTACAACTATAAAATCATTATCTTCTCCAGTGTAGTAAGCTACAGGAAAAGTTTTATTACTATTTGCATAATACATATCCCATTTAGGGAGTATGTATGTGCCTAATAAAAGACTATTATTTAAAATATACGCTAATCCAGTGTTCTTTTTTGCGTCTCCTTTTACTGTCTCTTTAAGAATAGAGGATCTTAAACTCCCATAAACTAAGCAATACCTAGTTATTACAGAGCCAAAATCCAGTATTCTTAAAAAAGAGTAATCTGGTGTGATTACCAATTGATTTCTTTTTTGCTAAGTGATTTTAAAATTGAATTTATCTTACTAAATGGTTTAGAACCAATGAATGCTGGGTATTGTTTGAGAGGTCTTCTGCAGGATAGCGGAGACGGATGGGAAGAGATAATAAACTGGTGAGAAGAATTGAGCTTTTCGATTGTCTCCTTAAAGGCGAGTGCATAATTGCCCCATAGAACCCAGATTATATTATCTTTAGCTTTACATATAGCTTTAACAACTTCTTCTGTAAAAGGTTGCCATATATCCATATGACTATCTGCTACTCCTTTCTCCACTGTTAAAGCGGAATTAAGAAGTAATACTCCTTGCTCAGGAAGATGTTCTAAAATAGATTTCTTATTAGGGTCTATTTTTTGTCCCCATATTAACCATCCAGTATCTTGCCATAATTCCATGGACATATTTGATAGAGAAGGAGACATTTTCCTAATATCTTTATTATTATCTGCGCAGAGCCCATTTGCGGAACCATCATGGTAAGGATTCTGCATAAGGATTATTACTTTTAAATTTTCTAATGAACATTCCTTAAATGCTCGATAAATATTCTCTTGAGCTGGATATATTATCCATTTCTTCTTGCGTTCTGCTAGATACGGGTAAATATCTTTCTCAGCTATTTCTAATGCTGGCTCTAATATAGGAAACCAAGATTTATCTATTAATTCTTCATGTCTTTTCTTCATAAATAATTTTTCAGGATTTACATATTTCATGCATTCAGAGCATATTATAATTTGTTTATAATTCTTCTTTTCTAAGAAGATCAATGTATATTGCCAAGCAGTATCTCCACAAAGCAAGCATTTTGCCATTATACTTGTAAATCGTGATGTAGATTAATAACTAAGGCTCGAAGAATTGCGTCAGAATTCCATTTTATATCTGGGTTATTTCTATCTTTAATAACTTCTGCAATAAAATCTTTTGTATAAAAGAACTTCTTTTCCTTCTCTTTACTTTGTACTTGTCCAAGCCATTGTACAGATAAGACATCTTTTCCTGCACAGAATTTTTCGAGTTCTTCATCCGTAACATTTAAGATTTTTATCCTAGATATGGTTGGATAAGGAAGAGGAATATCATCTTCCCATTCTACTAAACATTTTATATCTTCTTTCCACTGTACTAAATATTTATTCATTTTGAAAGTGTTTCTCTGACTGGGAACCCTAGTTTTGACTAGCAAACCTCCAGTATTGCCCGAATTAAGAGTTCGGTTCGTAGTTTTAACGGTTTTACGCTACAGAGAATATTTTGTTATTGAAGAGTTAATGTGGTTTTCTAGTGGGAAGGCACATCCCAAATCCTCCTTGTTTAGGACTATCTGCAAATAGTTTGTAGATTAATATTCTAAAATCAATATTAATTTCTTGTCTCTCTTCTATAGATAACTTTTTTAGGTTCTTAGTATAATCGTATTCTCTTATCTTATCCACTAAATTTTGCAGACTTGTTTCTATTGTATGCTTTGTAGCAAGTTTTGTTTGACTTGTATATATACGACAAGCTAACAGCCATTTATTATTAAGTTCTTTAGAGTTATTAACTCTGTATCTTTTTAAGAGATATAAAGTATTTTTTCGTACATCATCCTGAGCCACTGGAACTTCTGAAGAAGCTTTTTCCTCTAAATCCTTTAGTAATCTTTTTATTTTTATTGGATGTTTTCCAAATTCTTTTTCTACAGCCTTAATTATAGTATCAAGTTGAGAAAATGTTAAATACTGAGACATTAAACATAAGGTAAAAAAGAAACTCCTCGAACTCTAGTAGTTTCAATTATTAGTCGTTTGAGAAGTTTCTTTGTTTTAACTGTTTTGAATCTTTTTCTAAAATCAGAAATATCTTTAATCTTAAATTGAAAAGGTATAAATGCGGTACATATATCATAAGCTTGTTTGTACTTTTCATTACATTTAAGTCCAGTTTCGTCACTATCCATAAATACGATTATATGTTTATATCTATTTTGAAGTGTCTCCATATCAGAACTCTTTAGTAAGATATGTTCTGTCATTGGAGCAATTGCTGGAAATCCCAGCTCATGTAACACCATCGCATCCTTGCACGAAGATGTTATGAAAAGAAGACTATGTTTCGTTCTTGTCTTTGTGATATAGTATTCCCATCCTGATATGTCTTCGATACCAGTAGAGCTATACCACTTCTTGGCATGGTCTTTGCTTAGAGGTCTGTAAATCTTTTGCTTATCTGTCTTTGGAAAGTAATAAGCAAATATAGGATTAGAATTAGTTCAGCGCATGGACAATTCCTTATTGATATATACGCTTTTTACTGAATTTACATTGTACGTATCTAAGGTGGCCTGACTGATTCCATATCTAGACCAGTATTTTAAACTCTCGCTATCCCATTGTTTTAAAACAGTTTGTATGAGCTTCTTATCCTTTATATAAGTGTATTCTGAACCTATTTCCACAGATTCCTTAATCTTAGGTAAATCTAATTGGATTTTATATAATGCTCGAGGATAACTTAAAGAGTATTTGTACATAACTAAGCCAAAACAATTTCAAGATTGATTCTTAGCTCAGTCCCTAAAATACAAAGTCCCAGAGCTATTCTTGTAGAATGAACATCCAGGACTCGCATCGTTTCTTAATGGATTTGTAACTAATCTAGAAGTAGGTGCTACTCCTAAATAGAATTCCATTAGTTGTTCTTGACTTATTTCCTTAAGAATGTCTTCTTGAGACATTCTAAGGACATTATTAGGAGTTAGCATGATATAAAGAGAGAGATGGGTTTTATCCCATCTCTTAATAAAGTTGAGAAGTTGTGCTATTCTGAACAGCAAGCTGCTCATCTACTTTCTTAGTAGTACGATTAGCTTTTTCCCAAGTAGTGAATTTAAGTTTTGGCTCTTCTCCAGGAACATGTTCTTCAACATAATCTGGGTATCTTCCAAAAGCAGTAAACTCTCCATTGTAATCCAGAATAACTTTAAGATTTACTTTCTTATTACCAACTTTAGGACTAATCATTGCAGCAGCTTTAACAGCAAAGCTGACAAAGTCTGGAGCCGCAAACGAATTAATCTCGTCAGTAGTTAAGAAAATGTGCATGTGTTTGACAATATGAGCTAAATTCTCTTGAGTTACTCGATTAAAGGCAGCTTTAATGTCTTCATCAGGCAACTGATTGATTTTAGTAATATCGGGATACCAAACTCTCTTGTTGTTAACACGACCTTCGGCATCTCGATAATTAAAATCAATATAATTGTCTCCAGTTTCTACACTGGTTACCTCACATGCTGTGTGAACCCCTACTGGGATCTTCTCTGTTCTACTTCCACTATTAACTAATACTTCTTTTGCAAATAACATAATATAAAAATTTAAAAATTATAATTCTATTCTTCCTCTTCTGAAATACTAATAGCTCTGACTGGTTCAGCGGAGCTCCTCATATTTAATTTGGCTTCTGGGGGACTTAGGATTTTTTCTAAAATTCCTTTAAGTCCCTGTATATATCTGTTTTCTAATGTAACTGCATTTCCTGCATAAGAAAAAGCTTCAGAGTCTATATACAATTTATAGAAAATATAGGTTGGATATCTTGTATTTGTATAGGCTTGAGTAAGAGTAACGCCTACAGTATTTTTCAGCTGCCCGATTATTTCTTGTATTTGTTTATCCTTGATATCCTTGGCATAAGGAATAGCTGTGTAAAGATAAGATAACTTAGTGTATGCAGCTTCATCTGTTATTGTTCCCTGGCTACTTACAACCTTACCTTCTTCTACTCCAGCTGGAATAAGCACTAAGTATGTTTCCTCCGGGTTATTATCATTGCTCGCAAAAGCTACCCTACTTCCTGGTTTAATATTTAGGATCGTACGAAGTTCTTCATTAAAATGAATGACTCCGTCTTTTAAAATTATTCGAGGAACAATGCTTTTCTTACTGAATTGAGCATGTATAATACTTATAGCACCATTCTCTGTATTTAAAGGGGCAGAAAGATAACTATAGTTTTCTATTTTCACGTGGCTTCCTACTTGTCCTCCTTGCCCTTTTCCTGCAATTGCCACTTTACTTACAGGAGTTTCTAGAATTATTCCTGTAGCTCCTTCTAAGCTTGTAATTTTTATTTTAGTTCCCTCAGGAATACTTCCATAATCCATATTTAGCTGTACAATCCACTCTTTTCCAGTTATCCAAGATCCTAAATTAGTCTTCATTGTAATACTCCCTGGTCTTCTCGATGACATACTGCAAATCATTATCGATTTTTATGCTCTCAAATAGACCATCTGGACTTTTTGCAGGGAAAGCAAAAGTCCTGTTAGTGATAAAATGATAAGAAGCCTTACCGTCTTTGTCAAATTCTACTGTTGAATATAGTAAAGTAGTAAAAGAAGCTGCTGGCTCGTAGTTCTGATCCAACATTTTACCTATAGTTTTTATCTTAATATCCTTTTCTCCAGTCATAGAATCTATTGTTTTATCCATATGAAAGGTAAAAATTACATTAAGATCATTCCTAAGATTCTTAGCAGTGTTCAATAAATTAAACATGTGCTGCCCAATCTCACTAAACTTGGTATACCCAGGCTCCGATGCTCTTTTAAAATATTCAGTAGACATAATAAATCCAGCATCGTCTATAACTATACTGGTTATTTCTGGCTTATTATCTGAAATTCCTTGAATTACTTGAGCAACGTCATTTCATTTATCTAACGCTGCTATATTCTTATTTACTACACTGTATTTTGCTCCAGAGCCTCTAAAAGGCAAAGGCTTTCCTTGAACGTTAATAATATATGTTTTATTAGAATCTAAATTACGCATGGCAGTGGATTTTCCTGTTCCGGATTCGCCGACCACTCCTATTAAATGGCTCATATGATTATATTTTTTAAAGTGAATTGTCTCTTTCGTATTTTAGTATAAAATTAAGTTGCTTATTTCTGGAATTCGATGTTCCTTTCCACAAATATTGAGGATGTATATAATACACCCCTCTATCTGTTCCTTTGAATATAATTTTTTGTTCCAATAAACCTTTTAAACTTCTGAGAACTGTTACTTCTGCTATTCCTGCATTCTTTACAACAGATTCACGAAATAATTTAGTGTTACAAAAATATCCTTCAGGTGTTATATGCTTAAACATTATAAATGTTAAAAGTTTTATTTCAGCTCCTGTCAAGTTCTTGAGAATTCCTAAAATATGTGAATACATAAGAAAGAAGTCTTTTTCACTATCTACTACTATCTCATGTATCTTTAAACTTGAATCTAATATTTCTCCTGTCTCTGTATTTATTTGTTCTGTCAAGCGTTCTTTGACGGCTTTTAAATATGGTTTCATATATCAAAAGTATATACATCCATATATCAAAATGATATATAAGCTACATCTAAAGTATATATGGGATCTTTTTAGTTGTACATACTATTTACGAGTATCAATACCCATAAACATAGCACAAATATAGCAAAAGTATAGTTAATTACCAAATAAAATACATATTATTTATCATTAATTATATATAATTTTGATGTGTTTTTGGTCCTCTCTTGTTTACTTACTAAGAGATACTTATTGATTAAATTATTCCAAAATAAGTTCGTATAAATATCACGAACCCTAAGAGTTTTAGGAAGATTATCGGATCCATTTCTGATCATCTTTTTAGGATGAAGATTTCTGAGGAGGAACATATTCTAAAACCCTTGAATTAGCAAAATCATCTACCATCATTAGTATCTGATTTTGTCCAAATCTAGACTTTATAATATGCCAATAAATCATTGGCTTATTCTCCTCAGTAGAAATTGGTAATCCTTTGGGATAACCAGCTCTAGGTGGACCATAGAACTTACCTATCCCTTCTACAACAAGTGGCTTATGAAGTATGATAACCACATCGCTGCAATAATAGACACTGCTTGCGGCAAACAGGTCATTTTTTGTTGGATAATGAAATAGAGAATTCATTACCCTATCCTGCTTCTCTATATCTCTATTTAGCTGGCTTAGCACTATAAACATTATCTTAACTCCGATTGAGCTAAATTGCTTCTTTAGCTCCACAAACATATGCATTACAGCATCTAAAGTAACCTTTTCACTCTCCCCCATCTTTCCTCTTGTTAGAAGAATATGATCTAGAGTTACTATGAGACCCCTATTACGTTCCTTGATATTATTTTCAATAACAAAGGAAAGAATAGTGTCCTTTATATCGTGAACTGTACCTATTGTGTCCACATAATATATAGGGTACTTTTTGAGTACTTCTGAGGCTTTTAAAACCTCTGCATAGTCCTTATCGGAAAGATACTGCTTATCTGCGGAGTATAATGCTTCAACAGATTTCTGAATTCTACCAGATACGTTCCTGGCTATCTGATCCACTGCAAGCATTTCAAACTCAAAAGAAAGAACGTCAAACTCCTCTTTAGGATTTATATCACAGAGGTCACGTTTAATTTCTTCTACAGTAATTGATTTACCGCTTCCGCTTAAGCCCGCTAGAGTATAGATTCTTCCTCAATTAAATCCGTCAATAGATTTATTGAGTTTACTTTTTTTAGTATACAGCGATAAAGCTTTTCCCTTACGCCTATCATCAGTGTAAAGATTAAACTCATCTACTGCTGTTGATATATGTTTATAGATCATCCTCGGGTATTTCAGAAATAATTACTTTTAATTCCTCTATTTGTTTAGCATCTAAATCATTATTTTTAGTTCTTCCTTTCCAAAAATATAGAGGATTAACGGTATAATTACCCTTTCCTTGTCTAATAAGTAATCTACATTTAGTAATATTGCTAATAGCATTATTTATAGAACGTTTTTTCACTCCTAAAGTCGCACTAATGTCTTCCTTATCTTGTTCTGTTATACGAACAAGATTAGTTTCATATCCACATTTCTCCCAACACCAAAACATTACTGCTTGTTCTGATTTAGCTCATAGAAGTATTTCACTTAAAGTATCAGTGTAAACAATTATAAAGGGTCTTTGTGGAATCTTTGTAATCTTCCGAACATCGGACATTTGATCCACAATTTCTCCAGTAACATGATTTATTCTTTCTCTTACATCTCTTATTAACATGATATATTTATTAATTTAAAGGTAATATTTGGGTACGAAGTGGTATTTTTATTACCCCTTAATGTAATATTATTACCTAATTATAAAAACAAATTTAAGAACTAAACCATGAATTTCATAATATTTTGTATATTTTTTACTATAAAAAGGTATATTTTTATACGTATAAGTATGTAAACAGTAAGTTTTCCTCTATTTCGAAGTATTACTAAAAACACTTCCTTCTTATCTAATCTTTAATACATGTTAAGACAATTCTTTTCCATACAATTCTTCTGAAGGAGCTTCTCCATCATCTTGAATCCAAGATTCAAATGTTCTGTTATTTAACCAGACTGCTGGTGATTGCATATAAGTTAACTCGTTATTAATACCTTTAGAGCTGATAGACCTTTTTTTTCTAGTAGCTATTTCATTAGCTAAAGCAACACAAAGTAGTTGATTAGATATTCCTTCTCTTCGTAAAGACATGTATAGCTCTTTAGAACGCTTTTTATTGGAACGTATAACTCTAGTTATTGGAAAAGATTCCCATTTATCATTTAATGGATAATCACTCCAAAAATACTCAAAATCTTCTTCAAATTTAGTATCCTCCATTCTAATATTACCGAGTATATCTTGCAATAGAGCTCCTCCTGTCGAGGTAATAGTTGTAGTATTGGTAATAAATTTCTGACGAATAAGCTTATTATAATGTATCTCTAAAGGTATATATAAATTATCTCACGAAGTATTATAGTAAATGGAATACAGTATAAAGTACTCATCTAAATTGATAGAATATTTTTTAAATTTCTGTAGTATTCTTGTATCTATTTCTAGAACCATAATTGTCGCTGTTTACCAGTTTTATTTACTATTTCGTCAAACTTGTCTTGAACTTCTTCTGCTACTATATAAGCATTACGATATACAGTAGGCGCCTCTTGAAGTACTATAGCTTGTTCAAGTACTCCTGGAAGTTTAGTCTTAAACAAGGTAAATCCCCATAAAGATGTTGCTCTATTCTGATTTAGAATAGCATACATCGTACAAGGTGTATCATACGTAAGAATTAGCCCTTGTTCTTCTCTCATTTTACACGGGTCACAAATAAAAGTTCTCTTATTTGGAATTAAGTTAGTGCTTATTATTTCATGTATATCAAATAGCTTATCTGATCTACACATAGTGCAGTTTCTAGATATAAATCTATCTTGCTTTAAAGTGCCATGAATTTCGGACACACATGAGGGGCAAAGGAACTTACCGAATTTTTCAACTATCTTCTTTCTAAGAGTATATTCATATTCAGATATAGGATATATCTTTGCACAAGATACACATTTATCTACATGCTTATAATCAAATTGCTTATAATTAAGACGAGTAGCACAAGCTTTACAGATATCTACAAAGCCTCCATGACAAGCATCATGTACAGGCACTGAAAGAGACATAGCATAGATATCTAGTTCAAGCATGCTCTGTTTACAAAAATAACAAGAACCGTGATGTTCGGTAAGTTCTTTGGAAACTTCAGGACCAAACTCCCCATAATCCTTATATAATTTTATACGGCTATCTACTGTCGACACAACAGTCCCTCGTCCTCCATTTTGTTGAAGACGTTCTATACTAACTAAATATTCACAATCATCACAAGTATAAAACACAACACCAAGTTCAGGCTCTACATGCTTATTTTCATGGTGAGGATCATCACAAAAGGGACAACAATCTGCTCTATTACCTGGATGTTGATATTCTTGTATGTTTATAGGCAAAACTCCATTATGGACATATTGCTTAATTTTAAATTTATCGGACATTTAGTAACTTTTTTAGTTCTGTTACATTATGTATATCTTTTCCTTTTAATCCTTTATTCTTAGCCTCTACCCATTTGCTTTCTTGTGTATCGACTACGTAAAGATTTATGAATAAGGCTTTCTTATTTGGATTATCTGAATCTATTCTAGATATTCTTCCTCTTTGTTGGATCTCAGTTAACTGAGTTGAATTAGATGCTACACAAATAGCAGCATCTATAGCTGGTAAGTTATACCCAGTATTTAAAGCCATTGCGCTACAAATTACTCTACATAAGGGGGATGCGGCAGTTTCTAAGGCTGCTTGGCGAATAACCTTTTTCATCTTAGAATGATAAGATATTGCCATGATTCCCCTTGAGAGTAAATGTTGCTGTAATTCATCTACAAAATCTGTATGTTGAGAAAATATGATTCATTTCTTATCAGGAAATGCTTCTATTATCTCTAAACTCTTTTGTATTTTATTATGAGCTTTATAGCATACCCATCTACGAGCAGACATACCAAACCAAAACTTCTTAGCTACTGCATGATATTTGTGATAGGGGTCGTCTTTAGCTATATTAGCTACTTCGAAGACTCTTTCTCCTCCACCAGATATAGCATGGACAGCTTCTAAATACATGGAAGTATAAGTTCTGTATTTAACTCGCTCTGCTGAGGTAAAAGTAACGGGTATATTAAATAAATTATAATCAGTAATAAGTTTTAACTTAACAGCTTCTTTAGTAGTTATGGAATAAACTATTGGACAAAGTATATCTAATAAGTCTTTGTATTCCTTTTCTTCAGGGGAAGTAGCTGTTAGTCCTAAAATGTAAGTATACCTATTATTATAATAAAATTTACGAAATTCTGGAGATAAAGTTCTGTGAATTTCGTCTACAATTATTAAATCGTAGAATTTTTCTTCCCATTTATAGGAAGTGTTAATGCATTCTATTTCCACAATAGAGCGCACATTAGGAGCTCATTTTTCAATTTCAGATTCCCACTCGTTGTCCCTAAGATTAATAGTGGGAACTACTATAAGACAAGATTTTATACTCATCTTCTCTATTAGTTCTTCAATTGCTAGAATTCCTACTCTAGTTTTTCCAGCTCCAGTACTTAAGATTACAGTACCAGTATACAAATTAGAAGCTCAAGTATCTAAAGCTTCTTGTTGTATTATATTTTTATTATTCATTAATCATTAATATGGTAATAAATCCAGACAAGTCTGACATAATACCTGTTTGGAACTGCACCATTCTTTGTTACAATTAGGGCATAACTCTGGCCTAGAAAATCTTGTGGATTTAGAAGAGTATGAAGTTCTAATTCCATAATCTGATCCTGTAGAGCAATTTATGCATCTTCCTCTTTCATCGCAACCTACAGCTGGGTCCCAAGGATTAAAGCAGGATGTACATACGTGATTTCGCATATGAACTAAACAGGCTCCACAGAAATTTTGTTCATCTGTATGAGGTAAAGGTATAAACTTAAGGTTACATCCCATACAACTAGTATGCCTAAGAGTAAGAAGTTTCCCTCCTTCTTTTATACGTTTAAAAAAAGCTTTAGAATCGTTCTTAATCTTTTGATCATAAGTTCTGTTTCTAGGCAGAGCTGGGCCCCGATGTCCATGTTTACTAATACAATCAAAACACCAAAATTCTTGATATTCTACCCACATTCCAGAAGTTACCTTCTTTTTGCAGTTATCGCACTCTATAGAACCACAAGTAGAACATATATCATACTGATTTCTGACAAATCCAGCTTTACATATTACACATTGATGAACACTTGGCATTCCACAATCGGGTTTAGAACATGCACTAATTTCTCCTGCATATCCTAACTTTCTAGCTCCGCATTCTGAATGCTTACAAAGACTTAAATCTATTTCTAGAATTCTATTTTCTAAATCCTCTAAGAATGCTTTTTTGTAGGGAGCGTCATGCCGAAGCCCACCCCTCCCTTAGTGCTGCCTTTAAACAGATCGGAAATGGATTCTCTAAATTCTTTATTCTTAGCTTGACGAGCATCATCTGCTAAGTCCTCTCCTTTTGTATTATCCCAGTCTTCGATTTTCTTCTTTAAAGCATGAGCTCGTTGACTCAGAGCTAACTGGGATTTATTGTCCATCCCATCTATAATTTTAGTTGCTTGCTTTATTTTACCTTGTAATTCTGCCTTATCTGTAAATCTATATCTGTTAAGGAGGAAAGGAATTGCTTTTTCTTTAGTTACTTCAGCAGTATATTTCGCCTTTTCTTCTTCTCCTCTCTCATTAATTTTTTTATTAATATCGTCTATTCTTACATTGGAACCAGCCATACCATAGTTTGCTGCAGACTCTAATTCTTTTTTACTAGAAGCTAAAATCATAATGCCATCTGCGAGAACTAAACAGTAATGCGCAAGTAAAGCACATACTGTAGCCTGCATTACGTAAGACATATGAATGAATCCTCCTGTAAAATTACCATGAAGAATCCTAGCGAATAGATGAGTTTCTTTTAAACCCCCTGATATAAGAAGGGCATTAAGATAAGGAAAGAATAAAGCGGATAATCCCACTACAACCACAACTAAAAAAAGTTTCCCAAAATTCTTTATATCTTTTGTTCCTCCTATAAGTAAACCTCTAATGGTAGAAGGTAACCATATTCCAAAAAATATACCTGCAAAGGCTATAGTAAAGTGAGTCAGCATTCTTGCTACAGGACTAACAGGGATTTCTCCTTTTGGAGATATACTTGCAGCCATGATAGCTTCCGCAACATTTATGAGAATAACTGATAGTATAACCGTGGTAAACTTTTCTCTAAGAAGTATTTTAGAAAATACTTCTCCTAGAGTCATTTCTGGATTTTTCTTTTTTAACCACCATATCCATGCAATTATAGCTAAGACTAATCCTAGACCTAATATCATGGATATCAGATAATTCATCTCAACAGTCATATGACTTGTTTCATGTTAATGTGCCCAATAGTTCGCTATAACAGAACTTGCTGTCATAGGAATCAATTCAGATTTCAAAATTGTAACACCTGCTAATTGCATACATTCAGTAAGTTTCTTGCTAACATCCTCAGCTATAAGCTTAGGACATTCTACAACAATCTCATCGTGAATCATATTGACAATTTGTGCATCTATTTCATTATCTTTTATTCATTTATAGAAGTATACTGCTGCAAGTTTGGTCATAGAAGCGCTTGAACCCTGAATTGGGTAATTCTGAGAATCTCTCTCCATCATACCCTTGAGTATAAAGTAACGAGACCATACTTTCTTAGGAATAAAAGAACTCCATCCAGCAGCTTTGAATTTATTTATAAAATTCTCTAACTTTATAAACTCTTCAAACTCATATATATAAGTACGCCTATTAGTATAAGAATCATGCAATACATAGCCATTCTTTCTCACAAAATTATGAAGCTTAGCAAAATAAGGAGGTAATCCAGGATAGGCAGCTTTATACATTCTATCAATATTTTCCGCTTCCTTAAGAGGAATTTGGAAGGTATCGGCAATTTTATTGGGTCCTCCTCCATAGTCCATTGTAAAGCCAGTAATTTTTCCTATTTGCCTAAGATGAGGATTTTCTCCTTTGTCTAAAATTATACCATTTTTATCTTTCGTAATAGGTCTTACTGGTACATTGTACATTCTCCTTGCAGTTAAAGAGTGCATATCTCCATCACCATTTAAAAAGAAATCAATCATTACTTGTTCATTAGCAAATAATGCCAATACTCTTTTTTCTTGACTTGAATAGTCAGCTATTACAAAAGTTTTTTTCTTGCTAGGAATAAAACATTTTCTAAACCCTTCTCTTTTCTCCTCATTAGGAATATTCTGCATATTAGGATTATTACTACTTATACGTCCAGTATTAAGTATTTGGTAATAATCACTGTGTATTCTTCCTGTAACAGGATGTATATGTTTTAAGAATTTAAGCCCATAAGATGTTCCTAGCTTTTTAAGTTGCTTGTATTCTAAATAATCTTTTATTATAGGCCATTTATTCTCAAATTTCTTTATATGTAAAGCTCCAACAGTCTCTTTAAAGACTTTAACACCATCAGCAGATTTAGCTTTATCTATAATAGCCGTAGGAACTCCCATATCTTTAAGCACTTGTCCAGTTTGCTTATTGGAATTCCAGTTTATATCATGTATAGCTTTTAATTTAGCTTCATACTCCATATGTAAAACTTCATACTTCTCAGTATTGTCAACCCATTTCTCTTCATTAAATCCTATTCCTCCAAGTTCTATAAAAGCAAGTACAGGAAGGTACATATTCTCAAGTTCCACACAAGTATGAAGACTATCTTTAGTAAGAAGCTTTCTTTGCCTCTTACGTATAAGTAATGGCATTCAGACATCTGCTGCTCCATAAATAATCTGCTGTCTAGTAAATGGAGTTTTATCATGTATATATAAGAATTCTAATCTAGTAGCTTTAGAGAAACTCTGTTCTGGAAATAAGCTTAATTGTTCAGCTAAGATCTTACTTCTATTATTAACTATTATTGGACTAAATTCAGCACCTAAATACCTGGTAGCCATGCCAGCTAAAGAGTAAAATCCTTTAACATCTGTCCCAAACTTGTTACAATTAAGAACTTGTTCAGCTAATCTAGTATCATATACCCGTGTGAGTTCGATATCAAAATGATGTTTGATCATTTTTCAATCAAACTTTAGATTGACACCAGTAATAATCTTAGAAGGATCCTCTAGAATAACTTTGAGACTATCTAAGCTAACAAATCTAGTGTCAATAACAAACTGTCTTTTTATATCTCCTATTTGTACCATTACTACATCAGACAAATAAGGATCTAAACCAGACATTTCATAACTTTTGAACTCTATTTTTTTTCGAGTTTCACAGTCAAAAGCAATTACTTTCTTCTTCCTAAGATATTTTCATGCTTCATCCATAGAAGCTGATTTAATTCCCTGCACTTTGTATGGGGCAATTAAGCGAATGTTGTCTACGTTTAGCATGGTATAATTTTACATTTGCATACTCTTGAAATATTTGTCTGATTTCTAACTTAATAACATCATTAATAGCATTTCTACTTTCTTGGCAGAAATTTCTCTTTATATCGTCTAATGCCTTTATTAATTCTATTAAATGTCCTATATGAAGTAAGGCATCTTGTTTAGTAGCATAAGGGATTTTATTAAAAGCTGTTATTAATAGTTCTTTATTCTTTTGTCTAACTTCTGCATTAGAGGTCCACCTGTTTACTAAAAATTGAAGGTCATTTTCCATGTGCACAATTTAGGGTGGAAGTTAAAAGACCTCCACCCCATTAACTTGTAAGAATTTATCCCTGATATCTCTTTCAGGGACATCTGTATTATCCTCTATAAATCTAGAACTTGTAAGCCCTAAATGGTATAGAAACCTGATATTATTAGACTTGATATCTCCTACTTTTAAGTACGCTTTTCCTAGAGGTGTAATTTCTAAAAATTGTACTTTTCAACGTTCATAGTTATAAACTGGAGTCTTTGCCTCCGTACTAGTAGGAGAAGATGTGGGTATAAAAGGATACCCATTTTTGATATGCTCTAGTAAGATTGCATTTCCTAAGCAATCCTTATTGTCCTGCCAATATAAATAAATAGGCAAGACATCGTTCTCTTGTAGATGCATTTAATTATGCTAAGCACGTAGAGAACTACTTTTTACGTGAATATATATGTAAATGAGGACCTGAGGCATGTTTATTATAGAAATAATTAAGATGATTTTTCTTTTCTCGAATATTTTCAAGATAGTATTTCATCTTAAATCTATCTAATCATGCAACGCCAACATCTGTATCTAGCCATTCCGCAAGTAACTTGCCTTCTTCATTCCAACGAATATCAATAGCTTTACCTTTAGAATGCATGGAATGTGTACAGTGTGGCCTATAAGCAGAAGTAATTAAACAATTAGGAGGGCCATTATAAGCTTTTAATGCTTCTTGTAGATTATCTGTGACAGTCATTACTGTGTATGCTGCTATATTAAATAATCCTAACTGTTGTTGTTTTTTAGTAAGACGAGCTTTATGCCCTCTTACCTTAGATTTCACTTCTTGCCTTTCTAGAAGTCCTTCGTAACATTCTGTTTCTCTTTTATAGTAACTTAGTTCAGCTTTTAATTTTTCTATAGTCTGAATCTGTTCAATTACAAGTTTCTTATTTGTGTCTTTAATAGAAGTTTTAGCTCCTATAAAAAGAAATGGAATAAAAGCAGTAACAAATAAAGGAGAAAGTAAATGTTTTATTCTGTGTATCATGTATAAGTAGTTTAATATTTTATGCTCCTACTTACTTAAAACATCCTTGAGTATTTGCCATATAAAGAATCAAGAGCACTAAAACAGCTATAAAAGTAAATGTAGTTATTGCTCGGAATAGTTTAATATACTCAGAAGTAGGAGGTGGAGTACTAACTTCAGGAGTATGCCCCAAAGTTACTGAACCAGAGTAATATATTTTCTCTCCACAATGAGGACAAGTAAAAAATCTTATTTTACTCGCTTCTTTAGAAGATGAATCTTTCAAATATCACTGGTTAAAGAACACTTTCGGTATTATACAACATTCTGAGAGCTTTACCTGCAAAAGTAAATTCAGTAATCTGTGCTCCAAATTTTTGTAAATCGCTTCGAGGAACAAATTTTTCAACATATACTTCTGGATTCGTAGCTAAATTGCCTACAAAATGTAATCTTCCAGAGATTGCACTGTACTGAAATGTTGCGTTTTTAAAGTATAGTAACTTGCCATAATTGGATTGAGTAAATTTCAATCCATCTTCACTATAGCTAACATTGAGAGCTTTATGTGTCTTAGAATCTCTAAGAACATAAATATCTCTGTCTTCTATAAATTTAGAAATTCATGGCTCTACTACTGGCCTTTGTCTAGTATAAGTCATAATATAATGCTTGTGCTACGTATAAGCAAGAAGAGGAATTCTGGAACTCCATACTTGAGGCTCTAGAGTAGCAAATGAAACAATATTTTTAGGTATATCGGATAGGATACTATCCTTATAAGTGTTTATTACTTTCTTCTGACTAGAGATAAAGTGTTGTAAGATAGTGCTATCTACAATATCATACAAACTACATTGGTAGTTATATGGTATAATACGTCTTTTAGCATAGTTATGTATACTATCTAGTATAAGAATCAAACATTTTATTATCCACCAAGATTTAGTAGCATAAAATTTTCTGTATTCAAATGTACCAGTACCAGGATGCTGGTATACACTAAAATGTTTGTCCAAGTCATTTCGAGTTTTTAAAGCAAGTCCTTTGACAGGCTTACAGTAACGATTTATTATCCTAGAAGGAGGGATTAAACAGTTTAGCTCTGGCTCACAAGTTTTAAATAGATTGTATATAGACTCTTTAGTAGCTAAAGAGTCTCCCATTATATCTACATGAATGTGTAGCCCACAAGTAGAGTTTACGAAAGCAATGGGAAAATTAGAGTTATCGGAATATGGCTTGGATAAAAGTTTACAAATCTTTGCTATTTCTTTTAATTCAGAAGTATTATGAATTATTGGAGAACTTATTTCATGTGGGTAAAACCTTGGCAAAGATTTTCTAATTTTATTAAATTGTTTTGATATTTCTATATGATCTTCTTGTAACATATTAACAGAACCATCTGACTTTATAAGCCATGTAGAATAATCACTATCTCCTCTACTTCCACTTCTTATATTTATTCCCTGCTCCATTAACTGAATTACTAATTCTCCTCTAGATAATGGAGATAAGAATTCTAATTCTATTCCTATCTTATGTCGCAAGTCTGGATAAGATAGAGAATCTATATAAGTCTTTGCTATTTTCTCACTATCAAACAAATCATATATAGTCTTGCCTGTTCTTAAGGAAGCTAAATTAATCGGCATAAGCCAGTTCAATCCTTTCTACTCTCCTTCTTTGCTGCTCAATTGGGCGCAAATCTAACTGCTCTGGAGGCAACATACTTTCAAGATTCATATAGCCTTGAATTTCAGGAAGACTACAAAAATAATCAAAAATATGCGGATAAGTAGAAACATTCTGCTTAATAAAATTGCAGAACGAAATGAACGAAACCTGTGATTCATCGGACAACGTATGTGTCCACGCAGGTACAGCAAAGCCAAATTCTATGAAAGACATAAAAATAGTAATGTTCATAGTAGAACTAAACCAACGAAACTCGCTAGCTGGTCTCTGATCTCTGTGAATTGATATATTTAGATATCTTTTATATTCTTTTCTAGGACTTTTTAAAGCCTCTAAGATACTAGCTTTACTATTTTTAAAGGCTTTCTCATACTCTTCATCAGACATATTACCTAACGTATTACCTAACATACTATACATGTCCGCATTGAGTTGCGAACTATATTTTCTTTGACTTATGGTTAGCATTTCATCTTGGTGCTTAAACAAAAACCAAAGAAAGTGAGTATAATTATTATTTATTTGCTCAGTAGTAGATCCAAATAGACTATCATCTATATAAATATGAAGTCCAGCTCCTGGCAATTCATCTGTAAATCCTAATTCCTTGTAGAGATTAAGAATTCTTTCATACTCAGGTTTTAAAATATGATGTGCTTTTAAAGTTGCTGGTTTTAATACACATTCTATACCTCCACCATCTTCATGGGGAACATCATATATTAAAGGGCTACTTGTGTGGAGTAAATATTTTGTGCAGGTATAAATTTGTGCTATAGAAGGTAGTCTTTCTATAGTATCTGCCCAATTTCTAGAATACTCATTATAGTTTGTATTAGCTACTTTATTTTCTAAAATCGCTTTTTTTACGTCCTTTAATTTATGTATGACTTCTCTAATGGATTTGCATCCATTAGAAAATGTACCTTCAAATTCTGGACCTACAAAACCTGTTATATTTTTTTGGTCCTCCGCTGGAGCCATTAGGAATGTAGTTTCACAATTTGATCTTGGCTTAAATTCTATAACTCCCAGATCTTTTATAGTTCTAGGCTTTGTATTAGTTTGCAAACACAACTTGCTGAAGTCTACCACCTTGTTGTTTGTTGTTTTCTTTTTTTGGAAGAAGATAGTTAAGAAATTCTTCAAACAATCCTCCATCATTAACCTGTAAAGGATTCCAAATAGTACCTGCACATTGGGGACCAACGGCAGCAAATATTTCTCCTTTATCTATATCTTTAGCGGAGATCGTAAAATTCTCTGGCAGATTATATACTAAAGCATCTAGACTTAAATCTAGACATAAAGAATTTATACCAGTGTAACTTTTGACAGCTAACTGATAACGCTTATTTTCTGGAGCAGAGTACCTATTAGATATCCTACCCTTATTAAAGTTAACTAAATATAAAAATCCAGTTTCTATTGCAAGAATTGGAATTCCTTTATATTGTTCAAGCATATCTACACAAAACGTGTGAAGTACGCTATCTACAGGTTTAGTAGTTTGATGAGGAATATTTCCAATTGCATTAGCAGACATTAAAGGAAATCCTCCATCTCCATAAATTACTAATAAATCTACTTCTCTAAATTCATCAGGACTTATTATTCTCACTACTCCCTTGCGAGAGAGGTAAGAAGCCAAGGATAACAAGTCCCTCCCCTGGCTCAACGCCAGGCCTATTGTTGGTTTCATCCGCAATTTCTTTTTCTTTGTTTTCGAAATTCCTGTTTTTAATATAAGCTAAATAATTATCTTTTTTTGGATATTTAATAAAGTGAGGTTTTTTGTCTGTCACTTTATGTGGTCTCCTTTTAAATTTTAATTTGTCCTTAAGTTTATATTTTTCTTTAACAGCAGTATTTACTTTTATTATAATATCTTCAGATACTTGAAATTCTGCAATCTCTCCATCTAATGGAGCGTTAGGAAATTCTTCCAATGCTTTAAATGCTTGATCTTTGCTCAGCATTTAGAATTCTATTACTTCTCCCTTTACTAAGTAGTTATTTTTTCTACTACGTAGTTTAGGATTCTTTTTTAAAATATCTTGGTTAGAGAACAAAGTATTGTTCTCTTTATTATAAAGATTCACTAGAGAAGTGAGAGTTTGGTTAGCTTTTACTACAACTTCGTGTGAATCAGCTCCATAACTAAGATTAGTTATAGAAGTTTTCTCTTCGTTTACTTGTCGACTAGCGGAGCGTTGTACAGGTGTAGGCTTTTTAGTAAATTTCCTCTTCCCTAAGATTATGTGTATAAGCTCTTTGTTATTATTAATAAATAATTCTAAGTTAAATACTTCTGAAGCATTATCAATAGAGCTTCTATTTTTGTATTTAGTGCCCTCTAAAGTTAATTCTGCTGACCAGTCGTCTAACAATGTGTAAACAGCTATCCATTGGAACCCAGATTCTCGTAGATATATTTTATATTTAGTATCATCTAGGAATTCAAATGTGAAGATATTTCCATTTGACTTATCTTTTCCATTATCTAAATAATATGGAAATCCTTGAAGTTTATCTATTCTAATAGACTTCTGAAAACTAATGGAGTAATCACCATTAGTGATTACTCCTGAAGTAGTAGTGTCCTGATATTCTTTATAAGAAGAACCTACTCCTAGACTATCTAAGCTGTTATCTTCTATTTCCTGACTAGAATCTTCAGGAATACATCCTAAGATTCCGCATAGAGTTATTAGTACAATTATTATTCTTGATTTCATTTACAAAATTTTAAGAATAGTGGGAGATACCCAGAACATTCCAGAACCTCCAGCTATATTCACACATACAAAACTTAAGCCCTCCCCAGTATAGGTTTTAGCATAATTAGCCATATAAACTATAGCTATTTCTTCTCTATACTGAGGACTGCCTGCTTCTCCTGTTTTTAAAATTATTCTATCTATTTCTCCTTTTATTACTCCTGGGTTTATTCCTGTTCCTATAAAAGAATCATATTGCTGACTATAGATAGCCTTAGCTATAGTCTTGTAACTTTTTTTATTCCCCTTAATTTTTATATTAGATACCCAAGTGATCTCTCCAGTTTCAGGAAAGTTTTTACCTGTTGTAGCTGTATATATAACACCGTTTATATTTTTACGCTCTAAAGAAGGATACTCATATGTCTTTTTAGGGGGAGTTAATTTGAAAGGAGGACAATCAGCTGGATAATAAAAGTGAGTTATACTTGGTATTCGAGAATCTACACGAGATCTCATATAAAAGGCATGTATCTCTGGATCATATTCTGCTATTGTTGTATGTCCGTATATTCCTACTTTATCTCCTATTCGTAATATATCCGTATAGGTATTTTTGTCTTTCTTCATATCCATCCAATCTTTCTCGTGTGGTATAAGCATATATAAAAATAAAAAAGGCAAGACTGAAGTCTAGGTGACTTTAGGTCACGAGTAAACGGAATCTACTCTTCCTGCCTTGCCTCACCTCAGAGGTATACCAATTCCCATCACTTCCCGCTTTGTAAGGAAGGGGAGACTCGAACTCCCAAGCTCTTTCAAGCACCCAAGGATGTTTTTTACTCGTATTGTAAATATACGAATAAGTTTTAGGTATTTCATGTTATTAAAAATTTTAATAGGAATGTTAAAAGATATCCTAAAAGACAACATATATAAAGTTCAATAAAATTCTCCAAAATAACAAGAAAAGTTATTCTTGTATAACGATGTCTATATTTTTTAATTGCGAAAGGCAGAAGTATTAAAGAGGCAATAAAAGATACTATAAACATTTGCATACTTGATAATTTGCTGAAAAAAAGTACCCAATTAGTATGCTGGATATTGAGTCCAGCCTGCTTTCGAGCTTTGAGAAGCCCTATGAAGTCCCCCAGTACGGAGAGACAATCCATAGTTAGACTCAGCAGTTACTAATTGGGCTATTTTGGAGAAACGGTCTTATCGATTTCGTTTCTTCCCCCCTCCCTGATGCTGTGGATTTCGTTTATTCTTTTCTAGTTGCACATTATCAAATGATACAACCTCTATTGCTTTTTTTTCTTCCGGAGCTTTCTCTTCGGAAACTGTTGCTATAAATCCCTCTGGGTTATTAAGTTTTTGTTTAATTTTGGCGATTTGTTCACCAATTTTATCCAGCACTATTGGCTGGTTAAATCCGTATATTTCAGCCAGGGTAATTCCTCCATCAGGCTTGCTTTTCAAGAAAGTAGAGAATCCTCTGACGTCAAATGTCAGTTTAGAATCTTCTTTTTGCATAAGCCTATTACCAATAACATCAGCATCTTTTATACTTATAGGAAGAATTTCCATGTGCAAGCATCTGCCACTCCTAAATAAAGCAGGAGGGAATTCAGCTTTGTTACCATTAAAGGTGAACATAAAAGCTAGATTATATTGATGGGCGGTGGGCCCATCCATCAGCGCCAGCATATCTGCTGAAGATTCTTTGAGAGCTTCTTCAGCTTGGTCAATAACCAATACGTTTACGAAGTTCTCTTTATCCAACACTCCAAAAGGAGCATTGAAAATAGTCCAATCGAAATCCGATTGGAGCATCTCTCCAATCACAGTATGTGTAGTGTAAATTAGCCGAATATTGGCATCTTTTCCAATCTCTCCGAGCAGGTGCTCCATAAGACGAGTCTTTCCAGTTCCTGTAACACCCCCGATACCTAAAGAGCTTTTGTTTTTTAGTACAGTTTGTGCAAGGAAGAGAACTTCCTCTACTGGCCATTTCTGAAGAATATTCTTATATGAGATCTCTATATTAGGATAGTTGACTTTGACTGTTCCTTCATCAAGAAGCCAGTTATCTTTAATGGTTGCTGGCTGTAGGAAATGCAACCCTTGGCGTTTGAGAAGACGATAGAGAGTTTGGCGCACTGGTTGAGGCACACTAAACTCCACTTTTGAAGAAGCTAAGGCTTCTCTCAAATTGTGTACTTTAATACCCCCAGCATTCAGACTCGGATCAGGATGCAAGATAACAGCCTGATGGCATATAGCCACTTTCTTATTTTTGTCGATGTAACGGCTGGAATCATTCAAAGGAATAAATCCTGGCTTTATACTGCTTGCCAAAGAGTATCTCCACCAAAGTCCAACAAAGCCGATATAATCCTTGCCATCGAGAACATTCTTGATTGTCAGAAATACGGCACCAGTTCCAGCACTTTCCTCATCTTTACTGTAGAAAATCTCCACAGTATGAAACTTTCCCTGAAGGAGTTCTACAACTTTAAGTAAAGAAGATTGGCAGCTAGTAACCCATTTGCCACATTTTCTATCCTTCCCTCCTAATTGTAGGAGATAAAAGGCTTCCAAGTTGGCAGGCGTATCAAGGTTTTCTCCCTGATACTTTTCATCGATTGGAAGATGTAGACTTGCAGCAATTCCTTGGAGATTAACTCCCGGGGCAGAAAGATTTGCTCCTTTGGACATGACCTGATAAATCAGGAATCCAGCCCCTAAAAGAAGCAGTACAGCTGCTACGATAATTATTAAGTTCATTTTTACAGGTTTAAAGACTGCATATCTTTTAATTCAATTTTTGCAGCCTTTATTTTGTGCATCCAATTTAATAATTTAGTTTCATATAGAGGATCTTCAGCGTACCCAATCCAGTATAGAAATCTAATGTATTCTTTATTAGTTGTTATCTTTCTACGAACTATCTTCTGTTCGTAATAAGTTAAATATTTATCTTGATACGCTTTGTAGTCTTTAAAGCAATCAATCTTCGTAGTATACCTGGCATGCCCTCGGCATATTCCTTTAGAATATCCTCGAGAATTATGTTTCATACCTATTAAGTTATTACAATTAGTATATACTAGACTATTTAATCCTGCAGTTTCATGCAGAATCTGAGCCACAAACACTTCTGGAAATCTAATTCCATATTTATTTAAATTACCTATAGTAGTTTCGTATACATTTATGGATGTTTTAACCTCTTTATGAAAGTTAAGTCTTTCTTCTACTTGATAAGTAGAGATTAACATCCATGCTACACATCCGATAATAAATAGCTTAAACATCTACAAAGCATTATGATCACCGTCTACAGAGAATACGTAACCAGTAGTGTTGCACCATTGTCCATTTTTAAAGAACTTAACTTGGGCATAAATACTGAGCCCAAACTGCTGTATAAAATGATTACTCCATTCTTCCGCAGTGCTTATTTCCTTCCCGTCTAAGAGGAGTTTTGTAGTCAGATCTTCAACTTTTTCTGAAGATAATACTACACATACTGGAGTATCTTCATTTAACTCCTCTAATTTGCTTGTAACATTAGCAAATTTCTTCTCCTCTTTAACAGCAATATTTATAAGAAACAATTGGCTAGACGTAGAAGCCCCACCAAGTTCAAATTCTATAAGATCTCCCACATGAAATTCTTTACCGATAGGTAAGAATTTTCTATTTACTGGGATCCTAATAGGTTTATAACCCTTAAGATGACAAAAAATATAAATTTTCTTGTCTTCTACTCCCATCACTACTCCTTCGTGTTTGTTATTGCTCTGTTCCTGTTGTCCCATAACTGGTGTCTACGCCATTTTGAAGAATTGTAAGCAGCCCCTCAGGGTTAAATTTTAGAAGTTCTGCAGCTAACTTCTTCAAAATGGTGAGTTTCAAGAATTGTTCTCCTATCTGAGAAGGGTTGTATCTTTTATTTTGAATAGCTTCTAAAGTCAAGTCTTCTTCCATAGTTGTTATTGTTTTTCTACACATGGACTCAATCTCTCCCATGTCTGGGATAAGAAGAAGATCATGCCAAAGATTCTCCAAACCTGTAAGCACTCGTTTTATCTTCTCTGTTATGTCTTCAGGAGTTACTTTTTCGACAGAAACTTTTTGAATCTCCTTACTTTTGCTCATTTTTTAAAGCTTTTAAGACTTTTCCGGGTAACTCTAGGTACTTATCCAAGAAAGATTTCTTGAATATTTCTTTTTCTTGAAATTCTACAGTATACTTTTGTGTACCGTAGTATAATTTTTTTATACATTGTAATTCCCAATAGAAATACCAAACTCTAAAGGGAAGTAATATGTGATATTTTGAATTAGATAAAACATATTTATCGTTCCATTTAAAGAAGTAATGATACCATATATCTACAAAACATAGTAGTCGTATTCCTACATAACATAAAGGAAGATAAGCTCCTTCTGTATAATTAAGAATTAGATAAGCTATGAATATCATAGTAATATGCGTCACTATAATATAGCTAAAGAACAAATATTTTATCATAGTAATAAATTTAGGGAGCTGGGATTATAACCAGCTCCCCTTTCTCCCGTACAACAGGAGTCGAGAGGTGCTCCTTGCTTTAGGCAAGTACTCTTTTGCTAGCCTACAGGGGCAGCTAAGAGTTCCCCCTCTCAATTCTTAACAAAAAATATGACATAGAGGATTATTAATAATAATAGCCCCCCGAATAATGTCTTTGTTGAAGGTATTTTTATTCTGTTCATTTCTTTTGTATTTTGTCCCCTAACTGGGATCGAACCAGCTCTCCAATATGGGACACACGAAACTCTATAAGTTGTTAAGACAACTCTCCTCTTGTAGGACAGCTTCAAAACTGACTTAAAGATACCCAGAGTCTCCCCATATGGTATGCTCCATTATACATCACAGGGGTGCTCTTAATTGTGGACGCGGGTAGATTTGAACTACTCTATCTGTACAGACAGACCACCTCCGGTGACGGATTTGCTGTCCGCTCCGTGTAACGCCGCGCCCCAGAAGGAGAGCTTAGCAAAAGCTAATTTAATCCTCCACTGTCTGGTGGACAGATTTAGACCTCTCCTTAATTTTAAGAATTATAGCTATTACAGCATAAGGAATACACATAATAGCCACAAAGTTATTTTTTAACAGAAAGTTTATAATCGCAATAACCGCAAAGATTCCAGCTACGCTGAGAGCATAACTTTTCCCCATTTGGGTCTTTATTATCGTACTTTAAATCTGGTCTAAGCTCATTGGCTTTAGCAATCAGATACAAAGTAATATTAAAGATATATTCATACTCTGATACTTGTTTAGAACCTAAAACGTCTATAAAAGCATATTTCAGAGTGTTAGTATGATCTTTCGAAAGAGAAGCAGGTTGCACTTCTCTCTCAAGTTCTCTTAAAGTCTTAAGGAACTTGTGGAGTTTAGTCAACTCCTTCCAATATGTGATAAGCCTCTTCACGCTGAAAGAAATTAGCCTTTGCTTTAACTCTGTAGCTTTATTCTGTATAGACAGAAACTGGATTAACAGTCCAGAGCTTATGAGTTTAATAACAAAGGCTATGATTTAAAAAGACTGGAGAGCTCCCCGTTGATACGGATACTCACCTAAACGGGTCGATTGATGATCCCATCGAGGAAGAGTGTTGCCCTCCCAGTCTATAGTTCTTTAACAAGTTTTCGGATTTTAGTTACTATTGGTTTAACCAATAATACATAATTAGGGTTAAATGTACGGCATTCTAAAAGAACTTCTATATTCACAAAAGGTTTTCTTGGCATTTTAGTTCTTTTAGAAAGTTGCTGCCTCTTAACAATAACAGCACTAACAAGGATTTTAGGAATCATTACTTTTAGTCTTTGTATGATAATATGCTGTAATTTTTTTATATTATCACTAGACCATTCTTTGACCTCTTCTTGGAGAGGAATCTCCATATCTATTAAGATTCCTACTGCCCTACTCCAAGTAGAATCTTTTAATCCTTCGTATATGTATTTAATACTATATGTTACTCCACTATTAATGCTTCTTGGACCTTGAAGCTCTATAGGGAATAATTGTCCCCAGTCTTCTTCTTCAAAATCTGCAGCTGAAGCTCCATTTTCTTCTAAAAGTTCTTCTACTACTTCAATTCGGGATAGCAGCATAGCTTCTATAGGATCCGGAGCTAAAGTTATTACATCACCTGCTTTCATATTGTTCTTAATTAAAAGGTTAAAAAGGTACCGCAAGAATACATCAGATTCTATGTCCACTCGACATTTGTCGAGCAAGCGGTACTCTCTCCAAAATCCGTGTAGACGGACCACATTTCCCCCTCCCGAGAATGGACCTCGTTCAGGGGTTTTGGCTTTTTAAGCCTTTAGTAACTTCAATTTCCGTTTTTGTTCCCTTTGCTGCTTCCCAGTAAGGGGCTTTATAGCTACTTTGGGGGAAGCAGCCTCAGGGGCAACAGGTAAGGAATCAAAAGAAACCACAGTAGTTGGAAGTACTTGCTCCGGAGCAGCATTCTGAATCGTTACAGAAGGTGCAGGAGAAGAATTTTTCTTCTTCCATTCCTTCCTAAGTGCTGATATAAAGCTCTCAGTCATTTCGGGTTCGTCCCAAGCAGTGTCATAGAAGCCTTGAAAACTTTGTTGGAAACAGTTCCAGGCAGCTGTAAGGAGGCGATCTTTTTGTTCAAAGGAAGCTTCCTTCCAGAAAACAAAGCGCCCCATGTTGTACGGTGGAGCATAGTCCATGCTGCTCCACATCCTTCCAAAGAACTCTTTCAAAGAGGTTTGGAATCTTGGGTTACAAACCCACAAGGTCATTGTCTCCTTTGTAGGAGAATCTCCAAGACACTCAATGCTGCAGTCTTCTTCACTGCCGGGCGATTGGATGAGCCGAAATCGCACGTTTGTGTATGGAACGTTGAACCGACTTTCCCGATTTGCTTGCTCACGTGGTTGTGCGTTGAACAATCGAGTGATAATCAAAGTTCCACTCTTGCCCACGATAAGTTCGGCATTGTAGATGAAGGATTCGCCTTCCGGAATTTTCTGGAAACGTGCTAAGCAACTGTCTTCTCCCGGACGAGAGTTTGTGGAAAGAACTGCTACTCTTGGGCGATCGCCTCTTCCTTGTGGAATGAAAGCGATAACTCCGCCTTCTTCAGTTCTTTTTACTCCTACACCAGAAGCGAAGTGATACTCCAGGGGCACCCTCTTTGTGTGGTGCATTAAAGGAGTAGGAGTATTTGGTTGAATCACGGGTGAAACTGCAACAATATTATCAAATGTAACCATCTTCTAGTTTATTTAAAAGACGAGTTCTCTTACTCTTCTTAGACTCCTACATTACAAAAGCAGTGTAAGTCTTTAAAATTGGCTCTATACTGGATCTCTCCAGCAATTCCATAAGCCAATTCTACCTAAGTCGAGTCTTTTCGCTCTCTGGGAAGTCCTAACACTTCCTATTAGGAGAGAGCTCCAAGTTCAGAGAACCCGTCCTTTGCGCAAAATGAAATTACTACGTGAGCGTAAGCTCAAGCGGCAACCTCAGTTTGAGCGTGATTCAATGCGACAGCAAGCCCGGCAGCAACCCAATGAAAGAATCCTTGTTCAGCGGTGGGTTCAACGGTTTTAACAGGAGCTTCCAACGCCTCAATGCGCAAGCGCAGCACTTCTGCCGCTGCATCTTCCTTCACAAGAAGCATGTTGATGCGAGCCGATTTCAAGATGGCCAGCTTCTCAGCGTCCTCAGGAGACAGCACGGGAGCAGCACCGTCAAGAAGTTCAAGAAGATCCTCACACATCTGATTTGCCGCCGGAAGCCCCGGGAATTTGGCTCCAATAGCTTCGATGACTGCTTCAATGTCACCGACTTCGAGCATGTCCGAGGCTTCTACAACGGTTGCTGGAGCCACAAAAGGTGCTTGTGGGTTTGTCATCTCGGTGGCAAGCACTTGCTCCACAATTTGTTCAGGTGCGACATTTGCTTGAGCCGGAGGAGACGTAACAATCAACTCTTCTGCTGCAGGTTCAGAAGACTCTGCAATCTCTGCCCACCAATCAGTAGGTTGCTGTAGACCCCAACTCTTTTTGCCATCCATGAGCATAAAGTTGCCTTCTGCATCAAAAAGCTCAGGCTGGAGCCAGGGAAGCACGTGCTTGGTCTTGGGGATTCCATTGAAGCTTTTCAGCTTAGCGAAGCCTTCTGCCGTAAAATGACTGGTGTGAAGGCCCACAGCCTCCAGAGTCGCTGGGGTCAACTTTCCTGTTCGTAAGTTTTCTATGACCCATTTGGCGAATTCGAATTTAGTCTCCAAGTTTACGGAGACTTTTTCAGTACCTTGGATAGGTTCCACTGTCATATGACTTATTAATTAACTAGGGGATGAGAGAAATTAACCTGTTAATACTCACTTCCCCTTGTGAGAGAGTAAAAACAGCTGGTGAGAGTATATACTCACCATTTTTTTCAGGTTTTTGAAGTAATCCAGCCTTTATCATTATAGCTGGAGCGTTTCTATTCTCTCTCCTTAGAGCTCTGTAGATAGCTTTTAAAGAAAAGGAATTTTTGTAAAAAGAGTTCTTAAGATTTTCAATTGCTAAAAAATATCTATGATAAGCTTCTGTGAAAGCTGTGAGTTTCTCTAACTCTTCATATTTCATAGAGCTTATGTTTAAGCACAATATCCATAATCTTAGTATAATAATAAAGATCTGTGGCGTATCCACAGCCTCTTGGAACATCAATCTTTTGTCCTAAAATTCTTTGAGACTTAGGCCCAAGATGTAGAACTATTTTATCAATTATAGCAATACGTTCGATAGGAGACATCCTTTGCCATTCATCTCGAGGTATCCAATATGCTTTAAGATTCTGGAAGTTTCTTCCTTCTCGCAACATTTTACTGTGCGCTAGGTAAGAATCCCAATGCGTATTGAATCGACGAAAGATAGCACTCTCGCTTTTCTTTATTCCCTTTCTATATTCTTCAGTATTCCAAGACTTACAAGATTTACATCCCTTTCGTCCTTTAATACCAAAATGATTTTTAGCATATAAGGTTAACTTAGATCCCCCAGAACGAGATTCAAGAATCCCTTGTGCAATCGAAATCGCAGGAATAATATTGAATCGTTCTTGCATATCCACGGCAGTCTCTTTAAATCGCTCAATATATAGGAGACGACGAAGAGAATCATTCTTCTCCTCATGTAGCTTCCATAACTGTGATTTAGTATATTTCTCTTTTTTCTTTAACTCTGCTGTTAATTTTGCTGTTGATGTTATTATGGCTGCTATTGGTATCTCTTTAGTAGCTCCTAAGGAAACTAAAATAAGAAACACCAATATTATTAGAGCTATACTCTTTTTCATTTTAATCTATTATTTGAATCGTAATTGGGAGAGAAAAATCTCCTTCCTCTTCTCTAAGAGGTATAAAATGTAATCCAATATACAGTTTATAATATTCCTTTTTAATTTTAATAACTTCTAATCTATCAGCAGTCACATATGACCATTGCTTATTGCCTTCTTTATCAAAAGCAACAAAAAGCACTAAGCTTTTTTCTAAACTAGAATCTACATATATAGTACGTAAATAATTAGTAGGAATTAACTCTTTATTTCCCACCATATACATATTATTTACTTCTGGATATATTAACTCTTGTCCATTACAAATAATGGTAAGAGTTAAAATTAATCCTGTTAATAAACTTTTAATGAAAAGTTTCATATTGTCCATTTCTTTTATTTTGATTATGAAAATTATTTTCTTGAAGAGTTCTTTTATGTAAAGCAGGAATAAAATCTACTTCTACTATAGAAGTAATTAGCAGCTCTCCGTTACTAAAAGCACTAGAGCTAGCTAGTAACTTGAATCCCGTAGTATCTCCTCTTTTATTTAACTCATTGTTATGATGCATAGCCACTTCTATTGGCTGCGTGCCTTTAGATATAATCGTAAATAGCTTTTTTCTTGGAGGAAATACTGTTCTTCCTGATTCTTCAGTAAGTTTTTTCTTTATTTCCGGGTATATATTAAAAAACTCTACTAACTGCTGATATATGTCAGAGCGTTTTCCTAATTCCTTTAATGCCTTTAACATTATTCTGGCCAATTTTCGTTTTTGTTTTCTTCAATTTTTATATCTGAAGAAGCACAAAGCGTTATTACTAATAATAATAACTCTAGAATTAAAAAACCTCCTCTCTCCCCATCTTCCCAATTATATATCCAAATATTTCTACATGCTAAGCTAAATAATATATAGATTATAAAGGAAATAGGAAAAAAATAAATACAAAATCTTGCCAAAAATTTAAAATCTTTTTCCATTAGTTGTATTAAAATACCGAAGCAGGTAGACACTGAGCTAGGCTCTGCGACAATCACCTGCAACGGTATACCGTTTTGTCTAAGTCTTAAAGAGTTTCAAGCTTTTGGCTTAACCACTGCCAGAATTCAGCAATTCTTGGGCCTTCCTCAAAGTAGAAAGGGTCAAGTTCTGAACCTTTAATCTCACTTGCCCATTGAGAATTGAAGTAGAATAGCATATTAAATAGCATTTGCCCTTTTCTCCATTTGCGGCACTCTGGACGAGTTTGTTTCCAAAGCTCTATGGTGCTATTAAAGGCATCTATCCATTCTTCTTTTTTTAATTTTGCTTCATATTCATCTCTTCTTGGAGTATTTATCTTGCCAAGAAGCTCGTCTTTTACTTCTCCAAATGTGTATTTTTTCAATTTTTACTTCTTTTTATTGAAATGGTACATTATAATTTTATCTCCTATATACAAAATAAAGGATGTTATCAATAACATTAGTAGTATGTCCATGTTGTTTTGATTTTAGTGGACCTGACGGGACTTGAACCCGTGTCCAGTTTAAGTAGCATATTTACAATTTTATCAACAACTTAGGAATCTAGTTTTTACGAAAACTTGTTCCACTAAAAAATGAGGGCATACCAGATTCTTTTCAGAATTGATAATGCTTCCACCATTTACTTTTTAACAGGAAGTAAAAAACCTAATTTACTCGCAAATTCTGTTCCCAGGTTATGCTGCGAGCGCCACCCGGCTACAGGAATTCCTCATTGGAACTACTTTAGCATGGACTCCATTTGTATGGTTGCCATTTATTGTCTCTTGATTTAATTTCAGGCTCACAAGATTTGCCTGGTTGCTTATAAATACCTTTCTTATCTGTCGATTCCAATTCAGGCCCTTTTAATAAAGAGAATAATGCAAGAGTCTACGCAAATCAAGAATAACTCTTGAATGGAGATTATTTCAGTCCTCAAGCATCACTCTCTTTGTGGTCCCAGAGGGAACTGCACCCCCGCCCTGAGTGTTATGAGCACCCTGCTCTACTACTGAGCTATGAGACCTTTTATTACTTTATTTTTAACTTTCTTATACCATTTCTGGGAATTTCTATTATTCTTTCAAATTCTCCACTAAGTAGTATCTCAGCTATAACATACCATTCCCCCATTTCAGGAGAGTATTGTTTCTTTAAAAGCATTCCAGTCACAATAGCATTGTAATCTATGTATCCTGTAATGATGTCTCCAACTTTAGGATTTGAGAAAAGTTTTCTAAAAAATTTCATAGAGTAAAAATTTAGGCCCTCTCCAGTGTCTTTTCTCCCCTAAGTCGAAATATAAAATTAGAGAGAGCAAGTTTAATGGGTGGGGGAAATCTGAATGGAAAAGGCCTATTATTTGTCGAGTGTGTTTGTCATAATAGTATAGGATATAAAAGCTATTATCAGAAAGTAAAAGACTACAAATGCCATGTTCTTTCTGATAATGTAAACCACCAACCCCCACAACATGCAAGCTTCAACGCTTGCTAAAGAAATTACTTGTAAATATAATTTCCAAGGTTGTTCTACTAATTTACCAATTAGGGCAATAAGAAGAGAAATAGATGCTATTACAACCCATGGGGCTATTTTCCAAATTTCTTTGAGCACATGCTTAACTTTTAGTGGTGAATAAAAAATCCATGGCAAACTATCTTAGTTGTGTTTTACAACAACATTAGATACCCTTTATTCGCGTTAGGGACATCTTGTAATTTTGAAGCTTGGCTTCAATCTACAGAAATAATGCAGTTACAAGATGGGAAATCCATGGTGTAGGCGCTGCTACATGGTACCTACATTTCCAAGCTGCTTTAAACAGATTTTAGAGACCTTCCGGCGTTTTGGCCTCTAAGTTATCTATTATTATATTAGGATTATACCTTTCCTTTTCCTAATAACGCAGCTTTTTCTTTAACGGCTTTTCGCCGTTCTTCTAGAATCTTTTGGTGTTTTTGGTTTTCTTCTTTATATCCTTTGTTCTCACTATAATTAGTAAACAGCAATATTATTGCCACTATAAGAAAACCTAAGATATAAAATATTGTCGCACTCATTTTTGTTTACTTTGATTTCCTCTGAATTTACACAGGCTTGGACTGTTCCTATTTAGTAGCACTCTACTAATATAGAAGCTTCATTAAATCAACTACGTCCTTGCACGTAGCGGGCTCATACTAGTTATTACATCCGCTATACTATTTGCATTTTCTATGCCAGCAATGTAATTAACTCTTAGTACTCGTTGTTTTGAGAATAACTAGAATTTGTATTCTAGTCAAGGATAAGAAATCTACTCCTAGCGGTGTCTCCCGCATAAAACAACTTTTATTTCTTGCTGCAGCAATTATAGAAGATTGTCTCTTAGATTTCTCCGTATAATTTATTAGTGAATTTATTTACATATCTTAATATGTAAATAATTCGGAATTGACTCCTACTTAAGATTGTTTCTTTGAGGTTAACTGTATTGGAGTGGCCTCTCCAATTTCTAAATATATTATCTATTCTCAAGATAGGAATCTGCTGGTTACGGGCCAGCTCTAATTAATGCAAAAAAAGCATGTTGTCGCATGACGGGATTTGTAAAGAACCTATGTCGAAAAATCAAAAGGACATTTCAACATATTCTCCTTAAGTTTGAACTGGAGTTCTATGAACTCTTGAACATCCACAATTGGTTCTTTTAGGGTATACCTCAAGTATAAATGCTTTGCCACAAGCACACTTAAGAGTACCCAAGTAGCTATATTTTCGTAACGAGTGTCAGACCACCCGCCTCTGAATTCAAAGGTTCCTAAAATATTTATTCTGCATGGGAGTGTATGTTCATTTAGATTCAAAAATCTACTTTCTCTGCCGCTTTTCCAAGACATGTCATGCACTTTAGGATGCATTCCGCAATGGCTATGTACACTTCCCCCTTTAGCCACTTTAAATTTCTTCTGCAGTATTTCGCATACTTGTTGCAACGTTACAAAAGAACTAGCTTTTTTTCCTTGAAACCTCATTCTGACTTCTTGCATCTCGCAATCTGCTCCTATATCCACACTTTGTTGTACTTTAGGGTTTATAGTAAGCTCTTTAGCTATCTCCTCTGCCCTTTCTCCTGCATAAAATATGTCGCATTCAAATTTCTCTTGCTCCTCTGTAGTTCCTGCCTTCGTGCATTCTAATTCAAATGCCCAATCTGCTACAAAGCTACCTTGTGTAAACATCCAATCAAACAACCTCTGATTCTGGTGTAATCTTTTACACCAAATAGGCAAAAATGAAGGGTCTGTCTGTAGGACTGTACACAATTCAAACAAATGTCTGTTATTAAATAACATAGCTGTATATTTTTAAAGATGAAGAGAGTTGGGGAAGAATTACTCCTTCCCCACACTTCTCAAGCCGTTTGATGCTGCAGGTATGTCCTGCTTGCCGGCTCCGCACTTGTTTGAGTACGAGAGATCTGGGATGCCGGCAGCGCAGTATTCCCCAGGAGAGTCATGCGATCCTCGCCAGAAAGCGATTTGACTCGCAATATTGCATTGACTTTGGCCTGAAACGACTTGGCGTTGCGCACGCTGGCATGCGAAGCTTTGAATTGGGCAACGAGCTGTTCTTGAGTCATATGACAAATTTTGAAAAGTGAAGCCAACTTTGGGAGTGCACTCCCTTAATTGACGTGAATAATTCTTCCAATCTTCTGTTGGCATCCTGCTTGTGATACTGTTAATGTTGCCACTAACAATGTCCCAAGAGGACTGTTTGCAGATTTTAGGATATAGGCATCGTGTGTACCTGAAGTCATTGTTTTCCATGTATATGGACCAACATTATCCAGGTAAAACTGGTATCTTTTAGGTGTGGTGATAGTAGTTCCAGCAAAGAACTCAATCTTGCCATTATCTACTCCTTCTAAGAATATCTCTGCATGCTTAGGAGCATACATTGACACCTTAAAAGTAATAGGTAACTCTGTCAAGACTACTGAGTTGCTAGCCCACGGCAGGTTATCTACATAAGCTACCCTGCCAACTAACAGGTTACAGCCTGTCACTGGGAACATCCCTTCTCCTGTAGGAGACCAATAACCTGTAATATGCGAATGGTCATTTGCATTCTGGACTTCAATCCAGTAATTCTCAACAGAGTCTGGAGACTCAATGTTGGTAATTTGGATAGAGTCCATTACTGGACGAGTGACTTGGATGATGTTTTGTGCTTGAATTGCAATAGCAAATAACAAGCAAAGAGCAGTTAAGAAGTTTCTCATAAGGATATGAATTAATTAAGGAACCTGCCTCGTCAGTTGTAAGTGGTTAATCTTACAAGACCTCCTACTTGGAGGTTTCGGCTTCATTCTCATAAATAGCCATTATAGCTAAGTATGCGAGTTTGTATGTCTTCTCTTCATCAGCATAGCCATGTAATTTGAGATACATAACAATAGCTGTCATCAATTCAAGTCTTTCTCTTTCCGTAAGCATGACATGTATGTTTTAATGGTTAGGGGTGCCCGGCGACGTATCCCCAGACACCCACTGTCTAACCAATCGTGATTCTGAGAGGATTCGGACCTCTATCTTAGGAAACGCATTCCTATGTAATACCGTTATACTACAGAATCGTAAAGATATTGCCCTTTGGTGAGTAGCTTTTGCTAACCTAAAGGTGAGGAGTAGGGCAATATCCAAGACAAATTATAATCCAAAACGAATATTTTACAAGGGTAAAGGAAAAAGGCTCAGCTCCTAATTGACAATAAAATGATGAGTAAAAGAGATGGAGCTGAGCGAAACACGTACTATGAAACCTTTGATTGTTCTTAACCAAAAGGAAACTCCCATTAGCACACTATAGTACTATTATAGGGAGTTTCCAGCCCTGGTTGTAAATCTTTATAGAGTTTAGGAAAAAGAGCAAGAAGACTAATAGCTTACGCTACTCGTCCTCTCACTCCAAACTTGCCTTCATTCATCATGTAATCGCTAACCTTTAAGGTTAATTCAGGTGTTTTTTTCCTTCAAGAGCTAAAATTGCTTCTAACTCCCTACCACAATTTCTTGCGGTTTCAAGTACATGCGCTTCAGCTTTATTGCAAGTATATGCCCACAATGAAGCAATTATGTAGTTTAACTCAATCTCTTGAGCTGGACTTGCATTCTGTAACAACTGAGACATCACATGATAATCTCCGTACTCTGTATCCATCATCCGTAGGATAGTGAATACTGACCTATCTTTAAGGTCATAGAGAGTCTGGATACATGTCTCAAATGTATTAGTTAGGATTAGAATTCTTTCTATACTCATTGCTGGAATATTTTTAAAAGGTTAAGAAATCTGGATTACTCTTTTGATTTTTTGTTGTCTTCTATTACTTCTGCAATATACATTGCGGACAAGACTATAGTTATAACTATATATGGCCATTCCTGTTCAGGAGAAATCCATAAAGTAATTACAGCACTCAATGTCATTCCTGTTATTGCTACTAATAATGTTAAAATCTCCCTCATTTTTTTGCTTTTAAAAAGAATCTTAGGAGAGTTACTTCTAACTCTCCCTTGATTCCAAAATCCACACACTTGTTAGAACATTTTTCTTCTATGCTATAGAGGGGAAGAGCATATAAGGAAAACTTTGTTTCCAACTGCTCCTCCCCAAACATAGTCCTTCTTTAAAAGAGGACTTACATTGCCTCAGCAAATGCCTCTAATGGGTTAGAAACCACGTATCTTTAAAGAGAGAAAATAGTGGCACATCTACTATACTTCAATGTGCCACATAAAAACCCTCTTCTGCATGAACTTTTAAAAAGAGAAGAAGCACTTATTAAAGATACTCCTTCTCCAAACCACTTTCATGGTATCTTTCACTCTAAAGGTCCCCAGAGTCGGACTCGAACCGACACGCCCATTACTGGACACTGCCGTTTAAGGACAGCATGACTTCCAATTTCATCACCTGGGGATGAACACTGCTTAATTACAAGTAGGATAAATCGAGTATAAGATTAAGCTTTGTATCTCGAGCACACTTTTTCTTTAAACTCTTTAGTTCAGAAGAGTGTTTCCAACTGGTTCCATCTTACTTTTAAGATTGAAGCAATGCTCAGCCATTCCTTATCTAGATTGCATTTTTCATAGAAAAATAGCACTAGAATATTAACCTAATGGACTTCTTAGGAATTTAATTATTCTTCAGTTCTTCAAGGTATTTTTGTCTTTGCTGCCTGTATTTGATTCTTTCATAGAACTCAATTTCTGTGTTTATGTACTCTATTGACCCCTTAGGATAAGGATTGTAAAGAGCATCAATAACAACAGGCTTTGCTTCTTGAATAACAGGTCGAATGTTTGTGCTGTAGTAAATAGAATCTGCAACTCTGTCCAAAGAGTCATAGTTTACTACTACCTGTGGCTTGTGGGTATTCATAGGTTCTTTACAAGCCTGAAAGAATCCTACAGATAAGAATGAGATGATGATTAGTAATGTCTTCATTTGTTATTTATTTATTAGATTCAGTTAAATCTACTATTATTTTAGCAGAGTTGAGAGCTATAATTAATGCTATTAATACATGTACAGTCACCAATAACGGTGATTGCATAGTTACTATTAGCACTATCATAGCTATGACATTTAAGAGTAATGTGATTTTTAAGAGTGGTTTATCCATAATAATAAAAGAAAAATGGTTTATTGTGTAGTCTATCTCAATAGATGTTTTTCAAAGAAAAACAGACGTTATATGTTACAAGGTCCTGGATGAGTCAATTGGTTAAAAATAGTAGCCACCTTATCTACTGCTCAATTAAGAGCAATAAACAAAGTGGCTACTTGTTGCCAGAAATGCCTACAACGGCAGGAAGAAGAAATAAGGGACTTTTTTGCCCTTGTCATCCTCGAAACGGTTGTAGCCGATTTCCCAATCTTCTCCAACGGCAGATTTCAGCGCCCAAGTTCCGTCTGGCTGAATAGTGACCTGGTCATCGGTGCAGTTGATGAAACGCCGCTTCTGGTTTGCAAATGGCGTTGGGAACAGCATTTCCATTTGGATACGGAAGTCTTTGCTGCCAACAACCGTTTCTTTTTCCCTCGTTGCGCCGGAAAACTTTGCAGTCCTTGTTTCTTTTTCGAGGGCTTCGTTGTTTTCCATTGCGTGCTGGCTTGCCCGCAACTTGCCTGCATTCTTACTTTTGCCGGAAAGAGCATTTGCCTGAACGGGTGCAACTTGCTGAGGCGCACTTTCAAAAGTAGTGCTACTTGGCAAAACGAAATTGATTTGAGAAGTTTTCATAAGAAAACAGTTTGTGTTTCACCCTGAATTAGACTTTACAGCCTAAGACAAAGTAAAACGAGTTTGATTTGTGAACCTCCCAAACTTACGGGTTTGGGAACGCTGCCAACTTAATCACCTTTGCTAATCACCAAAAAGAAGGTAATCCAACTCTTTGGTAACTTGCGCCGTTGGCACGGCAGTTTGTTGAAGGACAATTTGTTGAATGTCGTAAATTTTGGAGGGTTTTAAACCCTCTTCAATTACTTGCTCCCAAAGTTCTTGATAAATTTCAGTTCTGGTAGAACATTCAACTGTTGTAGATGTACCGTCATAGAATTTTATCAAGAACTTTGGTTTAGGCGGATACATTGCTTGGAAATCTCCCAAAAAATTCATTGCGTTGTGGATTTGTTGTTAGAGTATGTCAATAGCGAATTTTTGAAAAATAGTGCCGAATTTAGTGCTTTTGTTGTTCTTGTTAGCTCAACAATAACGTGTTAAAGCATCAAAAACCGCACAAAAAGCATCAAAACTGCAGAATTATTCCTAAAAAATTCACTAAATAGCCAAATTTAATTTCTTACCCCACCCTATGGAGTGGGGGGCGTTTTGGCATCGCCAAAGCTCATAGCGGGTTACTTATTGGGACCCTTATTTTATTGTACACACATATTATTTTTACATATATACCCCTATTCTGGTACATACATACTAATTTTTACCCATACCAGAACATATACATATATTATTTTACCCTTATTTTAT